>Ga0134126_10001532_pt1 | contig 29438 bp, 19 predicted proteins | sample KB31752_FD_96881 | JGI IMG/M metagenome (GOLD analysis project Ga0134126, IMG submission 96881) | Terrestrial soil microbial communities with excess Nitrogen fertilizer from Kellogg Biological Station, Michigan, USA - KB3-175-2 | ecosystem: Environmental > Terrestrial > Soil > Unclassified ... | reverse complement strand
GGAGCCAGAGTTGGGGCTGTTGTTCGCTGGATCGGCGGCCCATACTCATGGGAGATTCCTCGGTTGGCGGTGTTGGCCTGCCGCCAACATACCATGCCTGTCAAGCCGATTTTCAACAGGCTGCTAGTGGATGAGAATAAAATAAAATCGAGAGTCGATAACTCTTGGAATTTACTTGCAAGGTCGAAAGTATCGAAGTACAACTAAAAATCGCCGAAAGGCCGAACAGGAGTTAACCGCCCCTATTCGCTAGTTCACCTGTCTTTGAGGTGCCCAATGAAGCGTCGCCTACCCCTCTTGTTTTTCGCCGTTCTGTTTGGCTCCCTCGGGTTTGGCCTACGCGGGGTTCAAGCTCAGGGGAAGACCAACGTCCCACGAATCGAAGAGCGTTTGTTTCTGATGTACGCGCTTGAGAGCCTCGCGGGAACGCAGCCGTGGGCTTACCGCAATCCCTCGGAGCATTTATCGGTGGCTTTCGCCCGCTTCCAGACGCTGCAAAGGCGGGAGATCGTTCCCCTACGCCAGCACACCGAAAAACGCAAACATGACGATATTCTCTCGCTGTATCAAGGATATGAGAAAGAACTGGACCTGATTGACGACTTCTGGAAAACCCTGGACAAGTCACTCCTTGAGTACGAGAAGAAAGTAGGCGCGGCGCGATCGGCGGCCTCCTCGCGGATGACGTTGACGGGGTTGGGCTTCGCGCTCCGCGTGAGCATGGCGGGAGAGGACGACTCGAAGGTGTTTCTGCAAGGCATGAACACCATGATGAATAGATACCTTGCGGAGCAGAGAAGGCTCTTTGCTTCTCAGGTCAACTCGCAGCAGGAACTTGGCCGAGTCACCAAGGAGGCGATGGAGAAATTCAGTAAACCCTGGAATGAAAGCCACGACGGGTTTACCGCGAATTTCGAGAAATTGGCCACCGACAGCGATTGGAAAGACGCCGAGTTCGCCTTCCAGATTGTCAAAAGCAAGGAGACACCCACTCGGAACCCCTTCCTGTTGGTGGCGAAAGCGCAAGAGATCCTGAAGAAAAAAGACGCCACCGTGAAGGAGATGATCGAGCAAGCGGAGGTGTGCCAGCGCGCCGCCGGCATGGTGCCCGCGGATCGGAGCTTTTCCGTGTACCGGGCGGCATTCCTCGGCGCGGGCGGAAGGATCGCCAACCGCGCCGCCTCCAAGGACATCGCCATCACGGGCTTTCCTCTGAATCCGAAGACCGTCTCTCCGGCAGCGAAACAAGCCTACAAAATCTGGAACGCCTACGTCAAACTCGAGCCTTACGAAACCAACTACACGGATGAGGTCGTCCACGCCTGTTTCCTCGCCTCCGCCCAGGCCGGTAACGCCAAGACCGCCTACGCCGTGATCTACAAGACCGCCTTGACGCCGCCCTTTTTCCGTTCCCAACCGCCGACGCTGCGCTTGAACGCTTCTTCTCGTCCGGAGTTCTGGTATGACTGCGCCCGCGTGTGCGCGGTGGTCGGCAACACCCGAACCGCATTGGATTGTCTTGTTTTGGCGGTGAAATTGGGTTGGCGCGACAAGGAAGCGGTGAAGGTTCATCCGGATCTTCGCAATGTTCGCGAGGATCGTGTCACAGCGGATAGGTTCAAACGCCTCTTCCCATAGAAGAACTAACACCATGAATTGCCAGCCCGCAGCACCAGCAAGGGTTCCTTTGCTGGCGCTGCGGGTTGGGCAAAATGTTAGCACGTATTCGAGTCCGGCTCGGCTCGCCGGACCTACCGTTAGTAGGTGCCGCTCGGCTCGCGGCACGCATTAGGTAGGTGCCGCGAGCCGAGCGGCACGGTTTGCGTAGGTGCCGCGAGCCGAGCGGCACTTGATTCGCAGTCCGGCTCGGCTCGCCGGACCTACCGCAATGATAAATCGTCCCTTTTGAGATCGAATTCCGCGTCGAAAGAGAGGGGGAATGATGATCCTCCGTTGTCCCCATTGCCAAGGCGCGTGTTCCCTTTCCGCGCCGGACCCCACGGTCGAATCGTGGGCTTGCCCGCGTTGCGGCAAAGCGATCCCGGCGAGCTTATTTTTTGAACAACCGCTGCCGCCTCCAACCGGAGGCGCTTCGCCAAGTCCAGCCGGCCGAACCACCGCCACGAAAGCCAGACCGAAAGACGCATCGAAGCCGGCCGCTTCGCCGGCACAGCAGGGAACCACCAAAAATCCACTCCCGCCCCGGCAAACCAAGGGCGGGCCGTCCGAAGTTCCAACGCCAATCGAAAAGGCGCTATGCGAACCTGTCCCCCGTTGGCCGCGCCGCTTGATGGCGCTGGCGTGCCTGACATTGGGGCTGCTGATGCTGGCCTCCTCGGCGAGCCTGGCGGTCTGGAAACTGCGGAAAAAAGACGCTCACAACCCGGAGACCGAGGCGGTCGCCGACGCTGCCAAGGAAGGGCGCGTTTCCCAACCGGCGACACTGGCGACACCCAAGAAACCGGACAACCCTCCAAGCCGTCCCGAACAACTGTACGGAGGGATTGAGATTGGCTCCAAGGGTGTCAAGGTTGTCGTGGTGCGCGCCCGCGCGACTAAAACGGAGGGACCGGCCATGGAATTGCTCGCCCCTGCTCAGACGGCCAATACCTCCTTGGTGGTCGGATTGAAAGAGAACGGCATCCTGGACCCCAATGCGCTACGCGACACCATCCGAGTCGTCGGCACGTTCCATGATCGACTGCGAAACGATCATCAATTGTCTCCAGAACGGATCTACATTATCGCCAGCAGCGGCTTGTTCTCTCCTCTTCAGGATAAACCCGAACTGCTTGAGACGAACAAGCGACACCTCGCCGCCGCTATTCAAAAGGCGACGGGTCACGACATCGTCTTCCTGGACATGACGCAGGATTTGGAATTGACGTTTCGAGCCTCGGTGCCGCCGAATGAGGTCGAGGAAGCGTTGCTTGTCGATCTGAGTTCCGGCAAAACGAATGTCTGTTACAGCGATGGATCGCTGGCTCAGTTCGTCCCGTTGTCCTTTCCGTTTGGGGCCGTGCCGCTCGCGGAGGAAGCGAATCGGCGCGTCCGCGAGCGCGAAGGCAAGTTCGCCGAGCGAATCGACGAGATTCTCAAAGATGAGGAGAAACGGGAGCCGTGGCTCGCGGGCCTCCAGCGTCATCCGAGTTTGGTCAACCTGAAACGTGTCTACCTGACCGGCGGCCCGATCTGGGCGTTGGCGACGATCACCCATCCCCAGGAAGCCGGCCCTTATGTCGCGCTCTCGTTCGCCGACGTGGAGGATTTCGCCCGCCGGCTGGAAGAATCTCCGTCCGGTTCGATCCCGCAACCGAAGGGAACGGAGGACATGGACACGGCCGCGAAAAAGCGGTTGGACTCGGCCATGCGAAGGATCGGCAAGGATTTCAATCGGGAGCAATTGCTGGCTGGCATGCGGATTCTGAAGGCGTTGGGCGCCGACCTGGGCTTCAAGACCGTCGCGGACAAAAATCTAATCTTCGCGCGCGACGGCTATCTCGGTCCCGCCATCGGCTACGCCGTGCGGCTGAAGGACAAGAAGCGATAAGCGGATTCGCAAGGGAAGTGTCGAGGAGTTCCCCCAACCTTCTTGGAGTACAACGACCATGCCACGAGCCATTCTCTGTGAGGGTTGTCAGCGAAATTATCTGATCCGCGACGAACTGATCGGCCACAAGATTCAGTGCGATTGCGGCCAAATCCAGATGGTGTTCAACACCGCTCCGCTCATGCCGGCCCCGACGAAATGGCTGGATTCCTGGGCGTTTCTGGGATCGTCGGTCGCACTGCTGCTCGTGAGTCTGCTGGCCGGCGGCGCGGTCGTCGCCTGGGTGATGATGGACCGCAAACCTGCCGAGAGCGAGTTGGTTGCCTTGGAAACTGACCGTGCGCCCGCGAAAACCGCCGAGGAGAAGAAGCAACCGGAGGAGAAGGCCAAGGAAAAGGAACCGGATAAAGCCGAGAAAAAGGATCCGGATAAGCCCAAGCCGCCCGAGCCGGTGGTGTTGCATACCCCTGACAATGTGGGGCCACGCCTATTTACGGAGAAGCAACTATACGATCGGCTGATTCATTCCGTCGTGTGGATCTATGGCGAGAACCGCGAAGGGGCATGGACGGGGAGCGGATCGGTGATCCACGTCGGACGGCGATTGATTATCACTAACGCCCATGTCGTCGATGAGGAAGCACAAGTGAAAGTGCTTTTCCCACGACGAGATGCGGAAGGACAAATCATCAAGAACAAAAAATACTACGAAAAACTCTTAATTGATGGAAAGGCTCAGACGGCGCGTGTGTTGGTTCGTCCGGATAAAGAACGCGACCTCGCCGTCATTCAATTGGAGGGCGACCTGCCGCAAGACACGGTCGCCCTCAAACTGTCGCCCCGGCCGGCCAGCGAGGGAGAAAAAGTGGTCATTCTCGGGAATCCGGGCGTCAGTAGCGGGTTATGGAGTATATCGCCGGGGATCATTAAGGCCAGAGTTCCCGAAGTACGCTTGAAGCAAAAATTCAAGAACAGACAGGGCCAGATCGAAGTACGAGAGATCGTGTGGCATTCAAATTGGTGTCTGGAGACAAGCATCCCCAGCCACCACGGTGACAGCGGCAGTTCGGTGGTCAATGATCGCGGCCATGTGGTGGGCGTACATTTCGGCTCCAATAATGAAAGCAATCTGCTCAAATATGCCGCGGATCGGAATGAAGTGCTGACGTTTCTGAAGAGATTTGATGTCAAACCCGAGGACGTCGTCGCCTCCGACACGTTATCGCCTGCGAGCGCGGTGGTTCTAGACATCATCAAACAACTGGATGATGCGGAGTTGGAAACTTGCCGCAAGGGCATCGAGAGCTTGTCGCGGTTAGATCCCGTGGAGGCGCGGCGGGCGATCCCGGCCATCGTGCGCGCGCTTCAGCGCCATCCCGATCCGGCATTTCGTCGGTGTGCCACGGAGGAACTGGAACGCATTGGATCGCCGGTGAAGGAGGATCTGGATTGCCTGGCTAATGCCATGCGGATTCCCTATAAACCGCTGCGTCTCTATGTCGTGAAAGCATTGTCTCAGTTGGGATTGGACGCCAAACAAGCGATCCCCGTTTTGGTTCTGGGACTGAGGGACCACGACAATGAAATCCGCCAGAAATCCGCCGATGTGGTGAAAACCCTGGGCCGGTCTGCTCGCGCACTCGCCTTTCCGGCCCTGCTGAAGTTGGCCAACGATGCCGACGAGGAATCGGCGACGGCAGGACTCATCGCTCTTGTGGAACTCGGCCCTTTGACCGAGACGGAGATTGGCGTTCTCACGGAAGCACTCGAAGACGTCAAACGGCGGGTATGGGTGCGACGGTTTGCCGCGTTTCGGCTTGGCGAGCAAGGAGAAAAGTCCGCCAAGGCGGTTCCGGCCTTATCGAAGGTTCTGGAGACGGAAAAAGACTTCAAATTGCTCTCCTATTCGATCACCGCCTTACGTCGCATCGGCGACAAACGAAAAGAGGCTCTCGACGCCTTGGTTTCCTTGATCGTGTCCCACCCGGAAGAAAAGATTCGCCTACAAGCATTGGAGGCGGTCGAGACATTGGATCTCTCCGGTTTCCCGACCACGCGGATGTTGGATTGTTTGGCCTCGGATAAAAGCAAGGACATGCGTTTGGCGATCGCCAAACGATTGGACGCACGGCTCAATCGTCTCAAGCCGGAACAAATGACCGATTTGGTTCCGTTTCTGCGGCACAAAGATGAGAAGATGATTCGGATTGGGCTGGGAATCGTGCAGACGCGCAAGAGTGAAGCGGCCGCGGTTTCGGTCGAGTTGGCCGCCTTGACCAAGCATTCCGATGCCACGCTGGGACGCCTGGCTTTCAAAGCTCTGCAAGCGGTGGGTCCGGCCGCGAAGGATGCCGTACCGCTATTGCTGGAATCGCTCAAAGAGGCACCGCCGGCGCAGCGTCACGAATTGGCGGTGACGATCGGCACAATCGAGCCGAACGATCCCAAGGTACTCGAAGTGGTGTTGCCTCAACTCTTGGAGAGCCTACATCCCCGCGCTATCGAAATGCGCGGTCCCACGCTGACCCAGATTAACAAGGTGCTTGTGTCGATCGGCCAGCCCGCCGTGGAAGAGATTTTTAAGCAATTCGCAACCCGCGTCGCTCGTGGAAAAGACGCCCTCAACCACCGTAAGCATCTCTATCTAGCCCTGGCGAGTCTTGGACCGAAATGCAGATCCAAAGAGAACTATGACCGGCTCAAGGGGTTCCGCGGCAAGGAGAACCAAGCGCATAGCGATGTCCTCGAAGCCGCTGGGAAGGCGCTGAAGGCAATGGATCCGGATTGACGCAACATCGCTCGTGCTGTTCCGGCGCTCCTGTTTCTGTGGGAAAGCCCATCCTGCCGGCGAGCGGCTCGCTTCCATTTTCTTCCCGCCAAGAAGAAAGAAAAAAAGCGTCAACTACCATAGTTGCTTTTGCTTGGTGCCCCGTCTATACTCTTGCCTGCCTTCTCGCTTCTTCGCGGGAACCACGATGGGATGACCGAACATCCCACAGCTTAATTGCGCCCCCGGAGACACAACCATGAGCGAACCCTCCCTGCTCTCCGCTCTCCTTCCATTCTTCATCTCAATATCGCGGTGGGAATCGATTTCCGATTCCCTGTTCATGGACAACACCGAAGTGCCGTAGTCAGGCCGAACGATGTAAATCGTTCGCTTCCTTGCTCTCGCCACACGCGGAGTGAAGACGTTCATCCGCGCCGCGCGGCGGGGAGGTTTTTCGTTTCGTTTCATCTTGGCCAAGGAGTTATTGCATGTTTTGGCGTCTCTCCCGCAAGTTCGCCTTCGTCACCAACAAAACCATTCGCCGCCAGCCGATTCGCAAACGGCCAGCCGTGACACGCCTGTCTATTGAGGCGCTGGAAGACCGGATCGTGCCCAGCACCATCACGGTGGCCAACACCAATGACAGCGGGGACGGCTCCCTGCGCGCGGCGATCGCGCAGGCGGCTTCCGGAGACACCATCGATTTCGATAACACACTCCAAGGGCAAACCATCACGCTGACCAGCGGCGAACTGGACATCGACAAGAACCTGACTATTAGCGGACTCGGAGCGAATGCGTTGGCCATCAGCGGCAACAACTCCAGTCGCGTGTTCGAGGTCGCGGCGGGGACGGCCGTATCCATTTCTGGGCTAACCATTGAGAACGCCAAAACGGTGGATGACGGTAGCGGCGACGGTAGCAACGAAGGCGGCGGCATTTTCAACGCGGGCGACTTGGCCCTCGATAGTGTAACTCTTTCCGGAAACAAAGCGGTCGGTGCCAACGGCGTCAACGGGACTTCGGCATCCCCCAACGGCGGCAACGGCAGCGATGCCGAGGGCGGTGCCATTTACAACGCCGGCAGCTTGACGCTCAGCAACTCCACCGTGGCGAGCAACCAAGCGCTGGGAGGACAAGGTGGGAACGGCTTCGGCAGCGGCAGCGGCGGTTCGGGCGGTTCCGGCCTGGGAGGTGGTATCTACAGCGTCGGCGGAAGCCTCGTTCTGACCAACGATACGTTCGCCAGCAATAAGGCGACGGGAGGCCAGGGCGGTGCCGGCGGTTCTGCGGGGTTCTTCAACCAAGGCAACGGCGGCAGCGCCGGCAACGGCGGAACGGGCGTCGGTGGCGGCTTCGATAGTGCGAACACCGCGTTGGCTTTCTCTCAAGACACCTTCTCGGCTAACCAGGCGACCGGGGGCAACGGCGGCGTCGGTGGAAACGCCGACACCGGTTTCCAGACGGTCGCCGGTAAGGGAGGGAATGCCGGTGATGGCGGTTTGGCTCAGGGCGGTGGCTTCGCCACCGACGCGGGCTTCACGTCCACGCAAGATACCTTCACGAACAACCAAGTCGTGGGCGGCAACGGCGGTAACGGCGGCAATGGCAGCAGTCCTCTCTTCATCAGCAATCCTCCGGCCGGCAACGCTGGCAACGCTGGCAACGCCGGCAGCGGGGAGGGCGGCGGATTTTTCAACCGCCAAGATTCGGTGAGTCTCACCTCCGCGCAGTTCTCGGGCAATCAGGCCGACGGCGGTAACGGAGGCAGCGGCGGGCTGGCTTCCGACGAGGGCACATTCGGAGCGAGTGGGAACGGCGCTCAGGGGCAGGGCGGTGGCTTCGCCAACGCGGGCGGCGCGGTCTACCTCACCGCCTCCACGCTCTCGGGCAACAAGGCCACGGGCGGCGCGGGCGGCGCGGGGGTCTCCGCTGGATTCTTCAATCAGGGCAACGGCGTCGATGGCGGCGATGGTGGCGATGCGCAGGGCGGCGGCTTCGCCAGCGCATCGGCCATCCTGTTCTCGACGACTTTGTCTAACAACGAGGCGTTGGGCGGCGCGGCTGGCAACGGCGGCAATGGCTACGCCACCTTCCTCCAAGTCGGTGCCAACGGTGGTTCCGGTGGGGCGGGTGGGCAAGCTCAAGGGGGTGGTTTCGCCACCAGCGCGGGCATCACCTCCACCCAAGATATTTTCACGAACAACCAGGCCGTGGGCGGCAACGGCGGCAATGGCGGCAACGGCAGCAGTCCCTCGTTCGTCACGCCTCCTCCAGCCGGCAACGGCGGCAACGCTGGCAACGGCGGCAGCGGGGAGGGCGGCGGATTTTTCAACGGCCAAGGTTCGGTGAATCTCACCTCCGCGCAGCTCTCGGGCAACGAGGCCCAGGGCGGTAAGGGAGGCAGTGGCGGGCAGGCTTCCAACGAGGGCATGGTCGGAGCGAGCGGAAGCGGTGCCCAGGGGCAGGGCGGTGGCTTTGCCAACGCGGGCGGCGCAGTCTACCTCACCGCCTCCACGCTCTCAGGCAACAAGGCCGTGGGCGGCGTGGGCGGCGTGGGGGTCTCCGCCAGCCAGGGCGACGGCGTCGATGGCGGCAATGGCGGCGATGCGTCGGGCGGTGGCTTCTACGGCGCGTCGGCGGTTCTGTTCTCGACGACTCTGACCAACAACGAGTCGCTGGGCGGCGCGGCCGGCAACGGCGGAAATGCCTCCGCCACCTTCCTCCAAGTCGGTGCCAACGGTGGTTCCGGTGGAGCGGGTGGGCAAGCCCAAGGGGGTGGTTTCGCCACCAGCGCGGGTATCACCTCCACCGAGGATACGCTCAGCGGCAATCAGGCCGTGGGCGGCAACGGCGGCAATGGCGGCAACGGCAGCAGTCCCTCGTTCGTCACGCCTCCTCCAGCCGGCAACGGCGGCAATGGCGGCGCGGGGGGCAGTGGTCAGGGCGGTGGCTTTTTCAACCTTCAAGGAACAACGATCTCCAGTGGCGATCAGTTGTCCGCCAACACGGCGGAAGGTGGACAAGGAGGAACCGGCGGCTCCAGTTCGTCGGGCGGAACGGTGGGCACCAGCGCGGACGGCGGCCAAGGCGTGGGCGGCGGCTTTTACAACGGCAATGGCCCGCTATTCCTCACGCAAGCCACGCTGGCCAATAACCAGGCTGTTGGTGGTGCGGGGTTGGCCGGCATTTCCGCCACCTTCTTCGTCGAAGGCCCCGGCAGCAACGGCAGCAACGGCGGCACCGCCGTCGGCGGCGGGTTCTCCAGTGCCGGGGGCGATCTGTCCGTGACTCAGAGCAACCTGACAGGCAATCAGACGCTGGGCGGTGCCGGCGGCAACGGCGGCGATGCCTACGCCGGATTCCTCAAGGTCAGCGCTTCGGGCGGAGCCGGCGGCAACGGCGGCGATGCCGAGAGCGGCGGTTTCTCGTTCAGCGGAGGAAATCTGACCCTGAGCGGCACCACGCTGTCGAACAATCAGGCCGTGGCGGGGAGCGGAGGCAGCGGCGGGGCGGGCAGCACACCCACCTTTGCCGCAACACCGGTCGGCGGTGCCGGCGGCAACGGCGGTGCCGGCGGCAACGCCTCGGGCGGCGCTTTCGTGGATAGCCAGGACGACAGCGCCCAGTTGCTGAATGACATCATCCTGTCGAATCTGGCCCAGGGTGGTGCGGGCGGACTTGGCGGCGCGGGCGGCATGGCTTCCGCCTTCTTCGGTTCCACCGCCACGGGTGGCATGGGCGGCAATGGCGGCAACGGCGGCCAAGCAACCGCCGGCGGCTTCTCCAGCGCCGCCGCGAGCCTGTCTCTCATCCACAACACCTTATCGAAGAATCAGGCGCTGGGCGGTGCCGGTGCCCTTGGCGGTGCCGGCAGCGTCTCCCAGGCTCCAACGAGCGTGGGCGGTGCGGGCGGCAACGGCGGCAACGGCGGTCAGGCCGATGGTGGCGGCTTCCGCAACACCGGGGCGGTCGGTTCCCTGATAGGCAACACGTTGTCCGGCAATCAGGTTATCGGCGGTCAGGGTGGCGGAGGCGGTAACGGCGGCAGTACCACCTTCACCGGCACTCCCACCGGCGGCGCAGGCGGCGCGGGCGGTGCCGGCGGTGCCGCGCAGGGGGCGGGCTTCGACAGCATCGACACGATTTGGATGGCGGTCAAGGACACCTTCTCCGCCAACCAAGCCTCCGGCGGCATCGGCGGCATGGGCGGCAACGGCGGCGCGGCGTCCGTCTTCTTCGGCAGTGTGGCCCAAGGCGGTGCCGGCGGTGCCGGCGGTGCCGGCGGCGCGGCGGATGGTGGTGGCTTCGCCCTCACCGATGGCCAAATGACGCTCGTCAACTCCACGCTGAGCGACAATGCAGTGGTGGGCGGCAACGGCGGCAACGGTGGCAACGGCGGTGCGGCGTCCGGCTCCAGTGCCACGCCGGGCACGGGAGGCGATGGCGGCGCGGCCGGTCAAGCGCAGGGAGGCGACTACTACGGCCCCGGCAGTACCGTTATCCCCATCCACGACTCCTCGACGAACAACACGACCACCGACGGCGTCGATGGTGCCAACGGAAGTTGAGGCAGGCTCAAGGTCAAGAGGCACGAAAAGAATCGGCTGCCTGGCCCGCAGCGCCAGGCAGCCGATTTTATTGAACCGCCTGACGTCTAACCGAGCGACGATCCAAACGGACTCGCTTGCATCCGCGTTGCCCTTGGCGATAATGAAACGATGGGTCCGCGATTCCACGGGAAATCTCGCCGCGCACAGGAGATGCACGCATGCAACGCATCGCACGACTGTTCACCGTAGTGATCCTCTTCGCCGGCACCGCCTTGGGCGGCGAGCCGTGCGTTTCGGGACTGAAGCCGGGACGACGGCCGGGACCGTATTCCTCCCTCGTTTCAGTCGGTCCCGAACGCGGACAAGCGCACTGCTTCATCTGCGAAACCGCCGATCGTCCCGCCGTCATCGTCTTCGCACGCACCCTCAGCGAGCCGCTCGGCAAACTCGCTCGCAAGTTGGACAAGGCGCTCGTCGATCACAAGGGCGCCGAACTGCGTGCCTGGGTGACGTTCCTCAGCGACGATCAGACCGCACTCGATCCCAAGGTGGTGGAGTGGAGCAAGAAACAATCGCTCCGCAATGTGCCGTTGGCTGTCTTCGAGGATGTCGTCGGGCCGCCCAGCTATCTGCTGCATCGCGATGCCGACGTGACGGTGTTGCTGTCCGTCAAACAGAAGGTCGTCCGCAATTTCGCCTTCCGCGCCGGCGAACTGAACAACGAACGCATCGACGAGATTCTTAAGGCCGTGCCGGAGATCGCGAAGACCGATAAGAAGTAGGAAAATGGCTGCTGCTCGCGGCTTAGCGCGAACAACGCTAAGCCGCAAGCGGCAATCTCCATCTCAGCGTATGCGTGCCTGGAAACGTACGACGCCGCTCTGTCCGGGCATCAGCCGGCCAGTGATTTCCCAGCGCAGAATCAGCGAGCCAGCCTCGTTCGCCTGCGTGGTGAACACGGCCGCGCGATCGGATTGCGAACTGCCGGGAACGTAGTCCAGCCGCGTCGTCAGACTGTCGGTGACGGCGATGTCGGTGATCGGCCGGCCGCCGTGGTTACTGTATTTCAGGATGAACGTCACCACTTCGCCAACCTGAGCCGAGTGTCGATCAGCACACTTGATGAGTACGAGCGGGCGATCCGGCGGACACGGCGTTTCATTGCAGCACACCGTCAAATCGCGCGTCTCCACCTCGGCTTGCACGATCTTCGCGCCGGATTCAATGCGGCCCACCACGGCCGTGCCGACCACCGACGCGGCTCCCTGCACATTGACGCGACTGCTCAGCTGACGCGCGAATTCCATCTGTTTCAACAATAGCGCACGTTGTATCTCGGTGAGGGTCTGCACGGCCCTCGTGCCGATTAGCGCGATCGGTCCAAGTTCGACATTAACCGCATCAAGCACTTCGAGACGTACCAGACCACCGGGAACCGTGACGCCTTCGTTGACACTCGCTCGTTCCCGGCCGCGTGCCCCCTGGAGTTGTTCATATTTGCGCGCCAGCAAGGGAGGCGTCCGCACATCGAAGGCGCGTTGGAACTGTACGCGGCGGGCGTCGTTGACGGCCAGCACGCTGTCATAGCGGCTCAGCGGCGTCTCGCAGCGCAGCACGGCGTAGCGCGGCACGCACACACAGACGCGGTTGGAGTGCGTGACGTGGCGATGACCAAAACTATCGGTGTACTCGGCGACCGTATCTTCCGGCTCGACGCCGGCCAGCCGGCCGGTGGCATCGTGGCCGGCGCGGATGCCCTGATCGCCGCCGTCGTGCAAGCACTCCTCTTCGGGAGGTTTTGGCCCCAGACGCGGATCGTAGAAAGGCCGGCAGTCGTTCAGCAAACAGGGCGGGCGAGCGGCCGGCATCATCACCTTCTCGCCGGGATGCAAGATCGTTCCGGGCACGGAGGAGAGGGCTAGTTCCTCATCGGAAACGAGCAAACGCCCGCCCATGCGAATGATGAGCATGGGCCGGCCGCGATCGCTCGCCTCGGTCAGCAAATCGCGGCCAGGCAGCAGATCGCCCTCGATCGGTTGATCGGTCGGCGTCGTGGTCGGCATGGCCCGGTCGGGGTGTTCGAGATACACCACCTTGCTGATGAGATTGCCGGCCAGTACGCTCTCGATGTCGGCGTCGCTCAGCACGACGGGAGCGGGATAGCTGACGGCGTTCATCCGCGACGGCAGATTCAGGCTGCCGCGTACCTCCAGCGTCGGATAGATGCTGATGCCGGGATGACGGGGCAGATGACTGAGTTGAATGCGATAGAAGTAGCCGGGCCGCATGCCGACGACGACCGGCGCAGCGAACGCTCGGCCGCGCGGCCGACCCTGGTAGAAGGTCGCTTGTAGCCCCGGCGGGCCAATAAAGCGGACAAACAAGAGCGGTGATGGGCCGCGTCCCGGCAAGGAGGGGACCATCTGAGCGCGAGCCGGAGTCGCCAAGGGAGCCAGCAATACCAGCGTCAGATAGAAGAGACGAAGGTTCATGGGGAGGTCCGATGGAGACGGAGGGTGTAGAAAAGCGAGCAATTTATCTTTCTCCCCTCTCCCCTGTAGTCGGGGGAGAGGGGTTGGGGTGAGGGGGCAGCATTTCCCCCTCACCCCCAACCCCTCTCCCCCGAGTACAGGGGAGAGGGGGGCAATGCGCGTCGCATCCTCAACGCGATCCAGCCGGGGATCGTGGGTTAGACGCTCCCCAGTTGGTGGGCTGGGGAGCAAGTTCCGCCAGGGTCGGCCGGTGCGACGTATCTTGTGACATCGCCTGCGACATAGTTCCGGGAGGCGACTGGAACTGCGTGGGCTGCACGCTGTTGGGCGGCGTGATTTGGCCCAGCGGCGTGCCAGGCTGTCCGGGGAGTTGTGTACCCACGGGGAACGATCCTGGCGCACCCGGTACCGGCGGCAGCATTTGGCCCGAAGGCGGCTGGCCTGGATTTAGCGGGCTGCCGTTTTGCATCCCATACGGACCCATCGGCGGTTGGCCCGGCATGCCCGGATTCATCTGCGGCATGCCCGGACGAGGCATTCCCGGCATACCCGCCATTCCCGGTGGCATACCCGGCATTCCCGGTGGCATACCTGCCATTCCCGGAGGCATTCCAGGCATCCCCGGCGGCATGCCCGGCATGCCTGGAGGAGGCATCGGTCCCGGCGGTCCCTGCGGACGGAAGGGATTGGGCGCGTCCATCGCCGGCGTGTTGGGCGCTTCCAGATCGATGTTGCCCAGACGGATGACCAGCAAGATGCTGCCGCGTCGCTTGGCCTCGATGATCGGATCGACGCCCGGCTCCAGGCGGGACGACACGACTTCTCCCAGCCCGGTCGCGGCCAGATCCTGGAATTGCGGATCGGGTAAGTAGATAACCTTAACTACGAAATTACCCGCTGCCACCTGCTCGAAATCCTCCTCGGTGAAGGCGATCGGCACGGCGCTATGAGAGAGGAACGTGCAGGTCTTGGCCTTGGCCGGCACCACTTCCAGCGTTGGATACAGTTCCATGCCCGGACGATTGGGAATGTCACTCAGCTTGAGGCGATAAATCGACGCCTGCAAAAAATTGTAGCGTGCCGGCGCTTCCAGGTACTGCGGTCCGAAGCCGCCTTTGCCGTCCGCGGTCGGTCCATACCAGGCGATCTTCATGCCGGGAGGTCCAACGAAACGCACCTCGGTGCGCTGCACGGGGAAAGGGCCGCCCCCAGGTCCAGTCAGTGCGCCGACGGCGGCGACGGCTCCGGGTGGACGCAGGCCGGGAGGCAGCGCGCCCGGCGGCACGCCCGAAATACCGGGCGGCGAAATCATCTGGCCGGGCGGCATCATACCGGGAGGATAGCCGGCGCCCGGCGCGGGACACGCGCCGCCGGGGCACGGGCCGCCGACCGGCATGATGGGCATCGAGCTATCCTTGAAATAGCCGCTTTGCTGAACCAAATCCAGCGGCATGCTCTGCGCCAGCATGGAACGCGCGGCATCTGCCCCATCGGGCGGTTTCATGTTGTACGGTGCCGCCACCGGCACGGGTTGTCCCCACGGTCCCTGTACGGTCGGCACCTCGGGTGCAAACTGCGGCCCCCAGTGGGCGCCGTCGGGCGCGGGCTTGTTCCAATATTGACTCATGTAGGGTCCACCCAGCGCTGTGGCCGCACCGCCGACCAGCACCGTCAGGAGACCCAGTATCCCCCACATTCGCTTCATACTTCCCCCATCGGTTACGGTTGGCAATCCTCAGCGAGCTTTCTCTCGCATTAGCGCCCCGAGAAACTGCACGCGGGGCGCTAACGCGAGAGAAAGCTCGCCCGAATCTGTCGGCGCACCACGACCGTGACGGAGAGCGCCAAGTTCGTCTTTTGTCTTTCGTCCACCCTGGGTATAAGTCGGCCCGCAATAGAGATGATCTTTCGTCAAACCCGGAAGGCTTTACCCATGTGGTTGTACCGATTCGTTCTGGCAATCGCGGGCGGCAGTTGCCTGGTCATTCTGTCCGCCGCTCTGACGCGGACCGCTGCCTCCGTCGCTCCCGTCTCGTTCGGCTTTACCACCAGCGCGGAAACCAGCGTGGTTTCTCTCGCTCCCGCACCGCTGCCTAGCGCCGAGGCCACGCGCTGCATCGAGCAGGCGCTCGATGCGCTCAAGGCGGATCGCGTAAGTTGGCTGGAGACGGCAATCTGGCAAAAGGTCCAGTTGCCCGCTTACAGCTATGAGGCGGAAGGGTCGTATCGTCTGGCACCGGGTCAGCGGTTCCGGCTGGAGATGCACACGCACCTCGGCGAGGCGGAGGGAACGCTGCTGATGGTGAGCGATGGCCGCGATATGTGGGAGGGCACTCGTCCCGGTCAGGGGGCGTGGGAGGGCGTCACACGCCTGCGCCTGGCGGAAGTGTTCTCGACCATGAATGGCCCAGCCGGGCCGCAGTTGCGCGACGAGTTTCTCCAGAGGCCGCACTTCCAGGGCATGACGCCGTTGTTGCGTAGTCTGCGCGATCGCCTGGTATGGGCGCGCAGCGAGGTGACGCACCGCGCCAGCGGAGACCAGATTCATCTGGTGGGCGTCTGGGCAAAAGAGGAAGCGGCCAAGCTCGCCCCAGCGGAGGCAACGTGGCCGACGAGTCTGCCGCGTCAGTGTCATCTGTATCTCGACGCGCAGACGCACTGGTTACAGCGTGTCGAGTGGTGGGGGCCGACCGCTGCCAAGGGTGCCGATCATTTGCTTGTGCAGATGGAGTTTCGCAACCCCGTCTTCAATCGTCCGCTGGCAGCAGATGTGTGTGCGCGTCTGTTCGCTTTCCAGCCCGGCGACGCCTCCATTGAGGATGAAACCGCCAGTGTGACAGCGGAGATGACCAAGCGCGCCGGCGAACTGGCGCAGAACACGACGCATTGAACTCCGCAATTGAGTATCCTGCCTGCTCTCCCTATGATGCCCACGACGCCATCGTCGTTGCTGTTTAGCGGCGGTTCGCAGAACCGCGTGGCTCTGCGAGCCGCCGCTAAACAGAAATAGCACGGCTCGCCGCTCGGCATCCTTATGGAGAGCCTTCATCGTGATCTCGCACTTCTTTATCGATCGTCCTATCTTCGCTTCCGTCCTGTCGATCCTCATCACGCTGGCCGGGAGCGTGGCGGTGCTGAACCTGCCCGTGGCGCAGTACCCCGAAGTCGCGCCGCCGACTGTGCTGGTCACGGCCGTCTATCCGGGTGCCAACTCCAAAACCGTACGCGATACCGTGGCGGCACCGATCGAAGCCCAAGTCAGCGGCGTCGAGAACATGCTGTATATGTCGTCGCAATGCACCAACGACGGCGTCTACAATCTGACCGTGACCTTCAAAATGGGCATGGATTCGGACATGGCGCAGGTGCTGGTGCAAAACCGCGTTTCGCTGGCGCTGCCGGTCATCCCGTCGCTGGTGCAGCGCGAGGGCATCAACGTCCGCAAGATGTCGCCTAACACGATGATGATCGTGAATCTGGTTTCGCCGGACGATCGTTACGGCGATGTTTTCCTGAGCAATTACGCCACCATTGAAATCAAGGACGAACTGGGCCGACTGCCGGGCGTCGCCGGTATCAGCTATCTGGGCCAGCGCGATTACAGCATGCGCATCTGGCTCAATCCCGAAAAGATGGCCTCGCTCAACATCAGCGCCCTGGATGTAGTCAACGCCATCAACTCGCAAAACTTGCAGGTCGCCGCCGGACAGATTGGTCAGCAACCGGTCCCGAAGGGGCAGCAATTCCAATTGACCATCAACACCTTGGGGCGACTGGTCGAAGTCGAGCAGTTTGCCGACATCATCCTCAAGGTCGCTTCTCCGCAATCCGCTGTCCGCGATCCGCTCTCCGCCGGAACGGGTAGTTCCACGCCGGAAGCGAACGGTGGATCGCAGGCAGCGGATAGCGGATCGCGGACAGCGGATAGCGGAGGGGCAACCAGCGTCGTCCGGCTGCGCGACGTGGCGACCATCGAGTTGGCGTCGCAGCAGTACGATCAATCCGCCACCCTCGACGGCAAACCGTCCGTGGCGTTGTCGATCTTCCAACTGCCCGGCTCCAACGCGCTGGAGACGGCGCGCGGCGTCTACGCCAAGATGGACGAGTTGAAGAAACGCTTCCCCGAAGGGCTGGATTACAAGATCGTTTACGACACCACGCCCTTTATCCACGAGTCGGTCAACGAAGTCTTCAAGACCCTGCGCGACGCGGTGATCCTCGTAGCCATCGTGGTGCTGGTGTTTCTGCAAAACTGGCGGGCGGCGCTCATCCCGCTCGTGGCCGTGCCCGTGGCCATTGTCGGCACCTTCGCGGTCATGGCTCCGCTCGGTTTCTCGCTGAATAACCTCTCGCTGTTCGGGCTCGTGTTGGCGATCGGCATTGTCGTCGATGACGCCATCGTCGTCGTCGAGAACGTCGAGCGCTGGCTGGAACACGGCTTACCGCCGCGTGAGGCGGCGCGTCGGGCGATGGACGAAGTAACGGGGCCGGTCATCGCCGTGGCCTTGGTGTTGTGCGCCGTGTTCGTGCCGTGCGCCTTCATTGGCGGCATCACCGGCCAGTTCTTCCGTCAATTCGCCGTCACCATCGCCGTCTCGACGGTGATCTCCGCCTTCAATTCGCTGACCCTCAGCCCCGCGCTGGCGGCGATTCTGCTCAAGCCGCGCGGAGCCGCGCGCGATCCGCTGACGTGGTTCCTCGACTTGGTGCTGGGCTGGTTCTTCCGTCTGTTCAACATCACCTTCAACGCCGCCACCGCGATTTATACGCGGATGGTCGGTGGTCTGCTGCGTATCAGTCTGATCGCCCTGCTCATCTACGGCGGTCTACTCGTGCTGACCTACTGGCAGTTCAATCGCGCCCCCGCTGGTTTCGTTCCGCAGCAGGACAAGGGCTATTTGTTGCTCAATGTGCAACTGCCGGATTCCGCCTCGGTCGAACGCACGCGCCGGCTCATGGCCCGCATTGAGGCGGTGGCCCGCGACACGCCGGGCGTGGAACACACGGTCGGCATCTCCGGCCAATCGCTGATTCTCAATGCCAATGCGCCGAACCTTGGCTCGATGTACGTGATGCTCAAGCGTTTCGAGGAACGCGGCCGTGGTCTGAGCGCTGATGCCATCGCGGCCCAGCTGCGCCAGCGCTGCCGCAAGGAAGTACGCCGCGCGATGGTTTCCGTCTTCGGCGCGCCGCCGATCGAGGGACTTGGCACCACAGGCGGCTTCAAACTCATCATCGAGGACCGCGCCAATCTCGGCCAGGACGAACTCCAGCGTGTGACGGATCGGATCGTGGCGCGCGGCAACGCCACGCCGGGTTTGCAAGGACTGTTCAACAGCTCGCGCGCCAACACGCCCTGGTTGTATCTCGATATCGATCGGACCAAATGCCTCGCGCTGGGTGTGCCGCTCGATGAGGTCTTCAACACGCTCCAGGTCAACTTGGGGTCGTTCTATGTCAACAACTTCAACGAGTTTGGCCGAACCTGGCAGGTCAACGTCCAGGCCAGCGAGCGTTTCCGCGACAAGGTGCGCGGCATTCGCCAATTGCAGGTGAAGAACAAGCAGGGGCAAATGGTCCTGCTGGGCACGCTGATGTCGGTGCGCGACACGAGCGGCCCGGTGAGTGTGATGCGCTACAATATGTACTCCGCCGCCGCCATCACCGGCAATACGAGGCCGGGCACCAGTTCCGGCCAGGCCGTGGACCTCATGCGTGAGATCACCCGCCAGGAATTGCCGCACGCCATGTCGTCGGACTGGACCGAGTTGACCTACATGCAGCTTCAGGCGGGCAGCACGGCCATGTACGTTTTCGCGCTGGCGGTGGTTTTCGTCTTCCTGGTGTTGGCGGCGCAGTATGAAAGCTGGAAACTGCCGTTGGCCGTCATTTTGGTCGTGCCGATGTGCCTGCTTTGCTCTCTCGTGGGCGTGATGATCGCGCGGATGGATGTCACCGTTTTCACGCAAATCGGCTTCGTCGTGTTGGTCGGCCTGGCCAGTAAGAACGCCATCCTCATCGTCGAGTTCGCCAAGCAGCGGCGCGAAGCGGGCGTGGCTCCCTTGGAAGCGACGTTGGAAGCATCGCGGCTGCGTTTACGGCCGATTTTGATGACTTCGTTCGCGTTCATTCTGGGCGTGGTACCGCTGGTGATCGCCACGGGCGCCGGTGCCGAGATGCGTCGTTCGCTGGGCACCGCCGTTTTCAGTGGCATGCTCGGCGTCACCCTCTTCGGCATCTTTCTCACGCCCGTGTTCTTCTACGTCCTCCAGTGGTTCGGACGCCAGCCGCCTCACGAGAGCCAGCCGACTACTCCTCCGCCACCCGAGAGCGGATCGCCTCGGCTGACCGGGGGTGAAACCGGCATTCAGGTCAGGCCGGCGACTCCGCACTAAGAGACGGTCCCCGAAGGTGTGGGGGCACGTTTTCAACGTGCCCCTTTGCAGGGTTTTCCGTTCTCCGGCACGTTGAAGTGGTTCCTGCCGCGTGGCGTGCCTTCCGGCTCGACCCCTTCGCAGTCCATCGCCTGCCTGGGCCTGTTCACCAAAGGCCGAGGGCTGGTAAAGACGTCGCGCCAGAGTTTCGACCTCAGTGATCGCTGGGCGACGCCAATTTGCTGGTGCGCGATCTGGCGTTCTGGCAGCTCGATCAATTGGGCGTCGGCGGGAGGTTCCCCGATGAGGCGAGGAAGATCGCCTACGACCCAACCTGGGAGCCGGAGAAGCGCCGGCCTGTGGTCAAGCAATGGAAAAAGCTTCTTGGCCAAGGGAAAGTGCCGTCGCCTCCGCGCCCCTGAAGAGAGGCTGCCGCGCCTCGCGCGGTTTACTCGCCCTCAATGCAATACAAATGCTTCGATCCACGCAGGAACATTTGTTTGCCCACCACGGCGGGCGAGGCGTCGATCGGTTCGCCCAGACGGTTGATGGATAGCACCTTCAGCTTGTCGCCGCGCTCGAACACTATCGTCGTGCCCTCGCGGTCGGTGAGGTAAATGCGTCCGGCCGCCTCCACCGGCGAAGCATACAAACTGCTCAAGCCGCGCAGCCGTTCGCGGTCCATAATCACTTCGCCCGTCTTCGCGTTCAGACACGTCAAAAGGGCTTCATTGGTCTGCGTGAAATACAATCGATCGCCGGTCAACAACGGCGACGGCACGTAAGGCGTGCCGCGTTTGTACGACCAGATGATTTTGTCGGTGCCGGTAACATCGCCGGTCGCGTCGAGGGAGATGCGGAAAGCGGCCGCGCCCTTGTAACCGCTCATGCAGATGACACTATCGCCGAAGCGGACCGATGAGGGGATGCAATTGACCGTCAGCCCGCCGCACTGCCAGATAACCCGGCCGTCGGCGAGATCATAGCTGCGAATGCGCTTGGTGGCCGTGAGGATAATCTGCGTGCGGCCCTTGTACTCGACCACCAGCGGCGTGTTCCAGGTAGTCACCTCATCGCGCTCAACCTTCCAGCGCGTCTTGCCGCTGCGAGCGTCGAGGACCAGCAGAGCCGACGAACCTTCCTGGTCCCTGGGAACAATCAGCGCATCGCCGTGCAGTGCCGGTGAGGAACCTTCGCCCCAGCCGAGGCGCGTCTCCAGACGCGGCAAATCGGTACGCTTCCACTGGAGTTTGCCGGCGAAATCGTAGCAGTAAATGCCGTGCGAGCCAAGCGAGAGATAGAGAAACTTGCCATCAGTGATCGGCGAATAAGCGGCGTAGGTGTGTGAGGGATGGCGTCCTTCGTGGGGAACATCCTCGGCAGCAACCTGCTTCCAGCGGATCGCGCCCGTGTTGCGGTCGATGGCGAGGACGACGAACTGATGATAGGTCGTCGGCGGCGCGGTCTTTTTCGAGAAGCGCGGATTTTGCTTGGGTAGATCGCCGGCAGCCGCTTCGCGGCCGGTGTCGATGGCCGTCAGCACGAAGACCAAGTCGCCCCACACAATCGGCGTCGAACTACCGAGTCCAGGCAGTTCAGTCTTCCATTTGATGTTGGTCTTGTCGTCCCATTTCAGCGCCGGTTTGCCGTGCGGCGACGTGCCATTGGCCAGCGGGCCGCGCCACTGATGCCAGTTATCGAGCCGTTCCTTGTCGAACTCGTCCGCCTGGGTGGTGGCGGAAAAAATCATAAAACAGAGAGCTAAAATCGTTAATCGTCTCATAGTGAATGATCCTATTTGGGGCCTCGGTAGTCGATAGCGTACACGGGCGGCTCGATCCCTGGTTTCAGTCGCGGATCGGCAATCGGCATCGCGGCGGCCAGGTGTAAGGGGAGAACACCGGCCCACGCCGGCAGTTCATAATCCGGCTCCTCATCGAGCGGCGGTCCTGTGCGAATCTTCGCCGAGGCTTCCTGAATGGGGATCGACACCACCAGGGTTTGTCGCAATTCGCCGGCGCTGGGTGCGCGGACATCCTGCCAACGCCCTGGAATCAGGTGTTCGGAAAGCGCTCGCAAAATCTCGATTTTTCGCTCCGGCTCGCGCACTTCCGAGCCGGTTCCGAAAAGGACCACCGAACGATAATTCATCGAGTGATGAAAGGCGGAGCGAGCCAGCACCAAACCATCGACGATTGTCACCGCGATGCAAACGTCCTCGCCGCGTTGCACAACCTGTAACATCCGGCTGGCGGGGGAACCGTGCAAATAGAGGTTCTCGCCGATGCGAACGTAAATCGTCGGCACAACATTGGGCCGCCCCTCGATGGTGAAACTCACATGACAGACCAGCCCTTCGTCCAAAATGGCGTGGATGGTGGCGAGATCATAGGCGGCGCGCTTGGGCAATCGCTTGACGGTTGCGCGGTCGCTCGGAGGAGGTTGGTTCACGGAGAATCCCTTTACGGATGGGCGCGTGCTGGCGGGCGAACGAACACGCCACAGACGCTCTTCCTGATGTTATCTGTCAATGGCCGGGACACAAGAGCGCGGTCAGTCTTGAACCGAAGGAACGGTTCCAGACCGTATACCGTTTCCTCCGTCATGCAGCATATACTTTTCCTCGACCCCTTCGACGCCCCAGTGTTTGCCCGGTTTTTCTTCGATTTTGCGAAAACCGGCGGCTTGATAGAGACGAGCCGCCGTGGTCAAGGCGCTGACCGTCCACAGGAAGATGGATTCATAACCGCGTTCCCAGCAGAAGGCGAGGGCTTCCGAGAGCAGCCGTTTCCCCAACCCACTGCCGCGCGCGGACGGATCGACCAAAAACCAGCGTAATTGCGCTTCCTTCTGGGAGATGCCGACGATGGCGATGCAACCGGCGATGCACTCGCCGCGCTCGGCAATCCACAGTCGATCCCGATCGGTTCGCGCGAGAACGAACTGTGCCAGCGGGCCGGCGACATAGGCTTCAAACGTCGGATCGAAACCGTACTCACGAGCGTAGATTGTACCGTGGAGATGGATAATGGAACCGAGATCGCCCGGCTTCAGGTCGTGCCGCAGAGCAAAGTCCGTGGCCATGAGCAATCTCCCGTCTGGACTTGTCGGATAACGGACCTCTCGTTTACTCTAGCAAAAGCAGTCGAAATATCGAAAACGAACGCCGGAGGCAGCTATGGAATCGAACAATCCGCAGTCGAACGATATTCCAAGCAATGGCGGTGCCGAGAAACCAAGCTACAGCGAGGATGGCGTTGATCTGACCTTGATCCGCTGGATGCTCTCGTTGACACCGGCTGAGCGGCTCGAAGTCCTTCGCCAACATAACCGGATGATAGCAGAGTTACGCGATGCCAATTCCAACCTTTGATGCCCTGTCTATTTTAGAAACCCTCGCCCGATATGAGGTAGATTTCATCGTCGTTGGCGGTGTCTGTGCGACTCTGCACGGTGCCCCTGTGAATACTTTCGACATCGATTTGGTGCATTCCCGCGCGCCGGAGAATATCGAGCGATTGCTGCGAGCGCTGGAGGAGTTAGATGGCTATTTCCGAGAACATGGAGAGCGTCGTCTCCGGCCGGCTCATTCTCATCTGGCTTCCTCCGGCCATCAGTTGCTCATGACCAAGGCCGGCCCGCTCGACCTCCTCGGTACGATTAGCAACGATCAAGGATATGATGAATTGTTATCGCAAGCACCCGTGGTAACAATACGGAAAGGGTTCGGGGTCCGTCTTCTCGATCTGGCAACCTTGATTGCGGTGAAAGAAGAACTGGGGCGCGACAAGGATAAAGCGATGCTCGCTGTCTTACGGCACACTTTGGAAGAAAAGGGCAAACAGTAGCCATCTCGTCATGACACTCACACGTCGCAAATTCCTGGCGATCATGCTGGCGTACTTCGGCATCGTCGCGTTTGTCCTGCTTGGATTGGCTCTCTGGCTTCAGGAGGAAGACAACTACTCACGCATTGAGGATAAACTCTATCTCGGCGGCGCTGTGCCTGCGCCGCCACGGGGCACAAAGGCCGTCATCAATTTATGTGAACAAGAAGATCCGTATGCGTGCGATTTTACTGTCTGGGAACCGATTCCCGACAGCGAACCCGCGCCGGACCTTGAATGGCTACATCGCATGGTGGACATCCTCGACACATGGCAGCGCGAGGGCATCACTACCTATATCCACTGTCGCAATGGTGTCAGCCGCAGCGGTATGCTCGTTGTCGCTTACGAGATGTACAAGAATAATTGGACGCGCGACGAGGCGCTGGCCTTCGTCCGAACGAAGCGGCCGATCACGCGGCCAAACCCGGCGTTCATGCGGCGACTGCTTGAATGGGAACAGGCAAAGCGCTCACGTCTTCTTCAGCCACGTTCGCTCGATGAACGTCGTGTCAACGTGGCCGTCGATAAACGCCGGATGGCGGAAGATTTCGCGGTGAATGGGGATGGTCGTGTGAATGCCTTCGACGATGAATTCATCGAGCGCGCGGCGCATGCACGCCAAGGCGTCGGCGCGGGTCGGCTGATAGACCAAGAGCTTGGCCACCAGCGAATCGTAGTTCGGCGGCACGCGATAGCCGGCGACGACGTGGGTATCGAGACGGACGCCGGGACCGCCGGGCGGCTGCCAGCGCGTGATTAACCCAGGAGAGGGGCGGAAGTTGTGAGCGGGATCTTCGGCATTGATGCGGCACTCGATGGCGCAGCCGCGATGCACGATGTCACGCTGCGCGAACGGCAGCGGCTCGCCGGCCGCGATGCGAATCTGTGCCTTCACCAGATCGATGCCGGTCACCAGTTCCGTGACCGGATGCTCGACCTGAATGCGGGCGTTGACCTCGATGAAATAAAAGCGATTTTGTTTATCCACTAAAAATTCGCAGGTGCCCGCGCTGTAATAGCCGGCTGTCTTGGCCAACCGCACGGCGGCCTCGCACATGGCCATGCGCACCGCATCGGGCAGGTTCGGTGCCGGCGATTCCTCCACCAATTTTTGATGCCGGCGTTGTAACGAACAATCACGCTCCCACAAGTGGACGACATGGCCTTCGCGGTCGCCGAGCAATTGCACCTCGACGTGTCGCGGTTGCTCGATGTACTTTTCCAGATAGATGCTGCCGTCCTTGAAGGCGCTCTCGGCTTCCTGACGCGCCGACTTGAGGCCGGACAACAGCGAAGCCTCATCGCGAGCCACACGCATGCCGCGACCACCGCCGCCGGCTGCCGCCTTGATGAGTACCGGAAAATCCATCGCGCGAGCCAGATGCAGCGCATCCTCTTCCTTCTCGATCAACCCCTCACTGCCCGGCACGACGGGCACGCCGGCTTTTTGAGCGAGCTTGCGGGCCTCGTTTTTGTTGCCTAGTCGCTGCATCGCCTCCGGCGGCGGACCAATGAACTCGATCTTGCAATCGCGGCACACCTCGGCGAAGTGGGCGTTCTCCGACAAAAAGCCGTAACCGGGATGAATGGCCTGCACATCGGCGGCCTCGGCCGCGCTAATCAAACGCGGGATCTTCAGATAGCTTTCCGACGCCGTGCCCGGACCAATACAAATCTTCTGATCGGCCAAATCGAGATACGGCGCACCGCGATCCGCCTCGCTATAGACCGCGACGGACTCGATGCCCATCTCCTTGCAGGCGCGAATGACCCGCAAGGCGATTTCTCCCCGATTGGCAATCAGAATGCGTTGGAACATAAACAGTGTTCAGTGTTCAGTGTTCAGTGTTCAGTGTTCAGTGTTCAGTGTTCAGTGTTCAGTGTTCAGTGTTCAGTGTTCAGGAGGCAGAGGGCAGTAGTTTTTACTGAACACTGAACACTGAAAACTGAAAACTGTTAGGCGTTGGGATCGACCCGGAACAGCACGGTGCCGAACTCGACGAATTCCTTGTCCTTGACCAGCACTTCGCGGATGACGCCGCTGCAATCGGCCGTGATCTCGTTAAAAATCTTCATGGCCTCGATTTGGCAGACGACGGTGGTAGGAGTGACGCGCGCGCCCACGGCGACGTAGGGGGCGGAACCAGGTTTTTCTTGCGCGTAGAAAGTGCCGACGGCGGGGCTTTTGATTTCGAGAAGCTGGCGAGTCGGGAGCGGCGGCGGCGTTTCGGCGGCTTTCGGCGCGGGATTCGTCGTGGGGATCGGGCGCTCGACCGGCGAGAATCTCGGCTCGACCGTCGTCATGCCGCCACCACGCCGCAGACAGATGCGCTGTTCGCCCTCACGGAGATCCATTTCGCTGAGATCGTGTTGGCTCATCAGCGCGACGAGCTGCTCGATCGTCCGCACATCGAACGGACCCGGTTGCGTGCGTGCATGGTCGGCCAACGCGATCTCCTTTTCATCGATCCGTTTAGGCGAATGCCCGCATGGCATCCAGGTCGCGGGATAGGTGAGTCAGCCGTTCGACGCCGTCAGGCGTGACCAGCACGTCGTCCTCGATCCGTATGCCACCCCAACCGGGTAAGTAAATCCCCGGCTCCAGAGTGAAGATCATGCCCGCCTCAATCGGCGTCTCGGAATTGGGTCGCAGCCACGGCGCTTCGTGGATTTGCAGCCCGAAACCGTGTCCCAGTCCGTGACCGAAGCAATCCCCATAGCCGGCCTCGGCGATCACCGAACGCGCGGCGGTGTCGATGTCGCGCGTGGAAACGCCCGGCCGCACGGCTCTCAGCGCCGCCTCCTGCGCTCGCAACACAACCGCATACACTTCTTCAAGTTTCGCTGTTGTTGATGCAGCCGCGCTAGAGAAAGTTGAAGTTGTACGGGTATCCAATACTCGTGTCAAGTCGCTTTTGTAGAGCGGAGCGCTGACGCCCCAATCGACGAGCAGCAACTCACCGGAGGCCACCGTGCGATTCGTCGGCGGCGCATGCGGCAACGCGGCCCGTTCGCCGACAGCGACGATCGGCGGAAACGCCGTGCCGGCGGCACCGGCTCGCCGCGCATAATGTTCGATGGCGTCGCACAGATCTTTCTCGGTGTCTTCCGGTCGCAAAAGGGCGCGAAAGGCGGTGAAGGCGCGTTCGGCTACCTCGATAGCCGTGCGAATCTGCGCCAACTCCCAGGCGTCCTTGACCATGCGCAGGCGCTCGACGCGATCGGCGCCGCCCTTCCAGTTCAGGCTCGGCGTCCGTTCGCGGAGAAACTCGAATTCGGCCACGGTGACGGCGGCCGTCTCGAAACCGACCGAGCGAACGCCCAGGCGATGGAGCGCCTCAGCGACGGCCTCCGGCAGTTTCTGCGATGGCGGGCGAATGTGCGTCAGCAGTTGCGGGCATTCGTCGGCCAGCTGGCCGGTGTAGCGCGAATCGCTGACCACCAAGGCACGATCGCGCGTGAGAAGGAGTACGGTACTATCGCCGCTGAAGCCGGTCAGGTAGGTGACGTTGACCGGACTGCTTATCATGAGGGCGTCGATGCCCTCGTCAGTCAGCAAGGGAGCCAACCGTTCGCGGCGCTGCGCATACCTGGGATAGTCCATGAAACACTCCTCCAGACGATTGCTTCCTATTGTCTGGATGGAGCCACCCGACGGCAAGCGCTCCGTTCGTGTTCTCTCGCCTCCAATTCACCAGCCGTCAGGTCGGCGAAGGTCATTGTGGCATGGTTCAAACGCGGGTTGCATCTTGGTAGGCCCCGCTTGCCGAGCGGAACCTAACCCACGCTACCGGATCGCCGACCCGTTTGAACCATGCCGTCACCGTCACTATTTTATCCGCTGGTTATTTCGTGGGCGTCGATTCACCGATGCAATAAAGGTTGTGCAAAGCCCGGATGAAAATTTGTCCTCGCGAGATGGCTGGCGAAGCGTAACACTCTTCATCGAGCTTATTCTTGTGGACCACCTCGAATTTATCGCTCGCCTTGAGGACGAACATGATGCCGTCGTCATCCAGGAAATACAGATGGCCATCTGCCAGCACTGGCGAGGCACTGTGATGCTTGCCCAGTTTCTCCTTCCATAGACGCTCGCCTGTCTGAGTATTAAGACAACTGAGATAGCCGGTATCCGAGACAACATAGAAGTGCCCGTTGGCGGCGATGGGCGAGGGCACGTAGGAAGCGCCGCTGTTGCGGCTGACGCGGTTGACTTTGTGCGGAATGTGCCAGCGGATGTACTTGCTCTTGGTGATGTTGCCGCTGCCTTCCGGGCTGATGCCCATCAGGTGATACTCCGGGAAGCCGGTCGTCAAGAACAGCACGTCATCGAGATAGACGAGGCTGGCGACGTATTGCTCGGTTGGACCGTCGATGATCCAGAGCAGCTTGCCGGTGTCGGCGTCGTAGCCGGTGACGCATTTGCTGCCACTGAGGACAAGCTGTGTCCCATCGGGGTTGTTCTTCGCGTGAATCAGGATGGGCGTGCAATAGGAGCGCGTGCGGTTGGGGCGGTCGATGCGCCAGCGCTCCTCGCCAGTCTCCTTGTCCAGGGCGACGAGGTAAGCCTTGGCGTCCTGATCGCCGTTGAGAATGACGAGGTTTTTGTGCAGGATGGGTGAGCTACAGAAGCCGTGAACCGACAGTAGCTTGCCGGGGGAGCGCTGCCAGATGCGCTTGCCGTCGAAGTCGTAGCAGGCCGCTTGCATGTCGGGATAGGCGAGGAAGGCGACCCAGACGTGCTTGCCATCGGTGACGGGCGTGGCGCTGGCGAAGCTGTTGAGGGGGTGCTTCTTTTCGAGTTTGGCCGTCACGACGACTTGCTGCCAGAGGATCTTGCCGTCGCGGCGATCCAGACACATCAGCACACGCTCGCCCTTGTCTTCGAGGCAGGTGGTGACGAAGACGCGCTCGCCCCAGACGATGGGCGAAGAGTGGCCTTTGCCGGGAATGGGCGTTTTCCAGCGAATGTTCTCGGTCTTGCTCCACGTCAGAGGAATACCCTTTTCGCTGGAAGTGCCGTCGCCGCGCGATCCGCGCCAGCCAGGCCATTCTTCGGCGTGGAGCGTGCCAATAAGGAGGGTGAGCGAGGTCAAGAAGAGGGTCGGGAATCGCATTGAGGTTCACTCCGGGGGGATCACGAGGGTGGGTGCCGCAAGCGGCTTAGCGCGAAAGAACGCTAAGCCGCTTGCGGCTCATTCCAAGGCATGCACATATCCTAGCGGCGACAAGGGGCGGCGTTGTCCTTTTTCTTCCAGCCACAATCCCTGTTCGGCGACGCACTCGCCGACCACGGCCAAACCAGGAATCGGCGGCGCGTGCAGCAGTGTCTGGGCGTCGGCGGGCGAGACGGCGAAGACCAACTCAAAATCTTCGCCATCGCTCAGGGCGTGTTCCAGCGGCGAGCGTTCGTCTGTCATCGCGTGGGCAGCGTCGGCCACGGGGATGGCGTCGGCGCGGAGGACGGCACCACAACCGCTCTCGGCGCACAGGTGGGCGACATCGGCGGCCAATCCGTCGCTGATGTCGATCATGGCGTGCAGTTCGACGGCGGCGTGAAGGGCCAGCGCTTCACGGACGCGCGGCGTGAAGTCCAGGTGCTTGCCCCGCAGACTGCCGCCCAGCCGTCCCGTCACGAGAAGGCGATCGCCCGGACGGGCGCCTTTGCGGCAAACCGCGCCGCGCGGCGTCGCTTCGCCCAGCAGCGTGACATTGATGACCAGGGGGCCATCCCAGCTGTTCGTGTCGCCGCCGATGATGGCCGTATCGAAGGCGTCAGCCATCTCGCGCAGACCAGCATAGAGTTCCT
>Ga0134126_10001531_pt1 | contig 29439 bp, 29 predicted proteins | sample KB31752_FD_96881 | JGI IMG/M metagenome (GOLD analysis project Ga0134126, IMG submission 96881) | Terrestrial soil microbial communities with excess Nitrogen fertilizer from Kellogg Biological Station, Michigan, USA - KB3-175-2 | ecosystem: Environmental > Terrestrial > Soil > Unclassified ... | reverse complement strand
CTAGGTAGCACCGTTGCGGTCAATCGGGGACGACGACCGCCGGCTGCTGACTCCTCGCGGTCGGCGCGGATTATTTGGTGCCAGCCGGCGTCAACGGGGTCGGTCCGCTGGGTACTGGCAGGCCACCACCGCCACCGCCGCCGTCCTCACCGGGGTTGGTCTGCACCCAGATCCGAACCCGAGCGCCGGGGGCCGCCTCGCTACCCGCAACAGGCTCCTGCGCCGCCACCACGCCCGCCACAGTCGGTGAGTGGCTGGGGTCTTGGTCGACGGCGAGCAACTGCGCGTCCAGCGCTACGTCATGGGCCACAGCGGCCTCGAGGCCAACCAGCGGGGGGACGACGGTCCCTTCTCCTTCTTCTTGTCCCATGTCTCCACGGTAGCGCGCTTGCGGAGGTCGTCCCGGGTGGACGGGCCAGCAGCCAAAGCGGGTCCCCAGAGACCCGATCGAACCCGTGCCTTGCGGGTGCGCACGCTGCGCCGGAATTCCTTGAGGGTGCCGGAGAGGTCCCCGATATCGCGCAGCGTGCGGGCAGCCACCGCTACTGGCGGATTCGAGTCAGCTCCGGTGCGGTGTGGAGGGGGTTGCGGCGTGGCCGCCCAGCCAGGGTGGTGGGTGGAATTCGGGGATGCCGGTGGCCATGTCGATTCGCCAGTCCGAATGGTGGATGAGTCGGTGGTGGCGGCCGCATAGCCCCACTCTCGTGTCGCCAAGTTGACACTGCCTATGTCAGGCAGGTGACAGCCGGACCAAATGATCGGCCGCAAGATACCTGACCTGGACTTACGTGGGCGGCTTCCACCGTGACGTGATCGCGGCGAGGCCTGAAAGCGATGACCAAAGGAGCGAACGAGTTATGGCAACGATGTACTCGGCAAACGAGCGTGGCGCGATCGAGAATGCAGTTCAACTCTACATCGACGGGGTATCGAAGGGGGACGCCGACAAGCTGAAGGCGGGATTCCACAGTGAAGCATGGATGTTCGGCTCCGTCGCCGGTCAGCGTTATGACATACCGATCAGTCAATTGATCGAGATGGTCACCAGCCAACCGTTCGACAATGCAGGTAACTACAACGCGCGGATTACCTCGGTCCAACAAGTCGATGACGCTGCAACCGCTATCGTCGAAGAGGATGGCATCTGGGGCAGCATGTCGTGCGTCGACTTCTTCGCGCTCGCGAAGATCGACGGCTCATGGAAGATCGTCAACAAGACCTTCGCTTCTGGCGGCGAGGCGCCGGCCGGCTGACCTCAGGCGAGCGGTCACTGTCCGATGAATTGCTCGGCGTACTCCATCCCTAGGTGGTACCCGATGCTGACCGCGAAGACCATGACCAGCAACAGCGAAAACCACAACGCCCAACGAATCGTAATCATCCCTTTCCGCTTCCGAGTCAGCCCGCCCAGCAAGGCCAGTTCATGCTCGAAGCGCAGGGCTAAGCATCCCGGAGGGCGACCTCCGGCCGACCGCCACCCTTACACCTCAGCAACTGGAACATCGCTGAGCGGACGCATCCGGTTTCACGGAGGCCGGCATGGGGATGGGTCGTGATCAGCGGACGGTGGATTGGGTGGCATCGGTGACCAGGGGCACCGTGTGCTCCAGCCCGGTGAGTGCCAGCACCCGGGCCGCCAGGCTGTCCGGTGTCAGCTGAAGCTGCACCGGGAGATCGTGCACGGCGGCGCGCTGAACAGCGTCAATGAGCAGGCCCACTCCGGCGCTGCTGAGGTAATCCACGGCTCGCAGGTCTAAAATGACTGGGCCCGGGGCGTGGAGCTGGTCCAGCAGTGGGCCGTTCAGCCTCGTGGCCGAGTCCAGGTCCAGTTCGCCGCGAAATTCCAGGCGCCGCCCGCCGGCAGTCTCCTGGTGCACTCGCAACTCCGCGGGTACCGCCGGTGCGGCGTCAGGCTGCGGCTGGCCAACCGACGCTGGCGTGCCCATCTCAGGTCCGGGATCGGGAAGGGGCGCAGGCACCCGGAAGCGGACGTCGGTACCAGCCGGGCTGGACTCGACAACGACATCGACACCGAGTTCGCGGATGATCATCAGGCCGCGCCCGCGGACGAAGTTGTTGGCGCGTTCGCGGCGCCAGCGGCCGAAGTCACGCACCTGGACCTCGATCGCGCCGTCGCCGCAGCGGGTGACCAGGTAGGTGAACTCCCCCATCGCCGTGCCGACATAGGCGTGCTCAACGGCGTTGGCGGCCGCTTCCCCCAGGGTGATCTGCAAGTCCTCACCCAGCGCGGCGGGCAACGCGCCGGCTTGCACCCAGCCGCGCACCGCGCGGCGCACACCGGACAGCTGCGCCGGGTCGGCGAGTAATCGCTGATGCAGCGGCGCGGGCAGGTAACGCGCCGCAACCAGCGCGATGTCATCGGCCGGACCGGTGTCGGGCAGGGCTCGGGCCAGCAACCCGTCAAGCAACGTCGTGGGCGGCTGGGCACGCAGCTGCGCCGCGGTGAAGGCCAGGTGGTCCAGGCCCTCGTCGATGACCTGACCGCGGCGCTCGATCAGTCCGTCGGTATACAGCAGCAAGCACGCACCGGCCTCGATGCGGGTGGACGCCTGCGGGTAGGGCGGACGGCCCGAGATACCCAGCGGGCCGCCCGCGCCGTCGGTGAGGTAACGGACGTCGTCATGCGCCACCAGCAGCGGCGGCGGGTGGCCCGCCCGGGACCAGCACAGCTGCCCAGTCACCAGGTCCAGGATCGTCACGACGGCGGTGGAGGCCAGCGCACCGGGGACCCGCGCGGCCATCCGGTCCAGGTGCTCCAGAGCGGCCGCGGCGGAGTCTCCGTGCAGCAACGCGGTGGCCAGCGCGGTGCGCAGCTGGCCCATCACCGCGGCCGCCGCGGCGCCTCGCCCGACGACATCGCCCACCACGATCGCGACCCGGTGCCCGTCCAGGGCCAGCACGTCATACCAGTCGCCACCGGCGGCCACGTCGGGCGCACCGGGCAGGTAGCGCGCGGCCAGCGCCAGCCGATCGAACTCGGGCAACCGACCTGGCAGCAGGCTGCGTTGCAGCGTTTGGGCGACATAGGTGCGCTCGGCGAACAAGCGAGCATTGTCGATCACGGTCCCCGCTCGGGCCGCAAGCTCTTCGACGAGTAACACATCGTCGGAATGGAGAGGGCGGCCCCTGTCGTTAGCGAGCGACAAGGCCCCGAAGACCCGTCCCCGCGCCTGCAGCGGCACCGCGATCCCCGCACCTAACCCCACGCTACGCAACAGCTCGAGATGCTCGTCGTTGTGAGCCGTGGCGACCAGCACATCATCGGCGATCGCGGGATAGATCTGCGGCTGTCCAGTCCTGATGACGTCAGCGACACCAACGGCATCGCTCGGGCGGACGGGGAACCGTTGCAGCAGCCGCCGGACAAGATCGGCGCGGTCGGGATCGACATGCGTGATCGCGACCGGTTCTATCTCGCCCGGTTCGCGAGTGAGGTAGACGCCGCACCAATCCGCCAGCCGCGGCACGGCAAGCTCCGCGAGTTGCCTGAGGGTGCGCTCGTAGTCGAGCGAGGACACCAGCACGGCAGACGCTTCGGCCAGGAACGCCACCGCCGCCCGAGCGTGCTCACGCTCCTCGAACAGGCGCGCGCGCTCGAGCGCGGCGCCGCAGCGGCTGGCGAGCACGAAAAAGAAATCCTCATCCTGGGCGGAGAACTCCCGGGGCTCGGCGAATCCCACCACCAGGCACCTGGTGGGATCGTGGTCGGCAAGCGGCACGATTGCGTATGCCGTATCGGGCACCAGCGGTGTGGTGGCGAAGACCGGATACCGGCGATCTCGCTCTTCGGGCGAGCTGATGAACACTGCTCGGCCGGTGCGAACCGCTTCGCTGGCCGGCAGATCCGCGGAGATGGGGAACCGGCCCCAGTGCTCGGTGACGTCACGGGGATACCCCACCGCGTGCTCGATGACGAGCTCGTCCCCGTTGCGCAGGCACAGCGACCCGGTCTGCCCGCCGAGCTCGTGTACCGCCGTACCGAGCACCACGTCGACGACGTCGTCCAGCGCCACCGCCCGAGACAGCTCCGCGGTAACGCGCTGGAGCGTGTCAAGCCGCGCAGCCGACGTCTCCGCCTCACGCCGGGCGGCCCGCTCGGCATCAAGCAGCCGCGCCCGTTCCGCCTCACCCGCCCGCCGCTGCGTGACGTCGGTGCACACCCCAACCATGCGGACCGGGGCGCCGGTATCGCCGCGCACCACGATTCCCTGGGTGTCGATCCACCGCAGCGTTCCGTCCGGACGACGGAGCCGGTATGTCACCTGGTATGCGGCGCCGTTCTGGGTCGCCCTGCGGACTGCCGCCAGCACGCCCGGCAGGTCTTCGGCAAGGATCTCGCGTTGGAAAGCCTCGAACGTCCCCGGAAATGTCCCGGGCTCGAGACCATGGATGCGCTCCAACGTGGGCGACCAGATCACTTCCCCGGACGCCAAGTCCCACTCCCACGTTCCCATCGCGCTGGCCTCGAGCGCGAGGGCAAGATGTTCCCGGTTGCGGCGAAGGTCGACCTCATTGCGCTTGCGGTCGACGGCGCCAGCGACCAACTGCGCAACAGCGGAGGCGACGCGGACCTCGTCGTGCGTAAAGGGGTGCAGCGCTTCGTAATAAAGCATGAACTTGCCGAGCAGGCGCCCGGCGTGCACCAGTGGGACGAATGCGAGCGCCGCAATGCGCTCGGCGTCGAACACTGGACCAAGCGCAGCAAGCGCCGGATCGAGCGCAACATCCGGGACGAGGATCGGCTCAGGATCCTTAGCGTCGGCAGACCATGGGCTGTGCCCTTCGACCGCCTTCCGGTACGTCTCGGACAGGCCGCGCCAGGCCCCGAACCGCATCACGCCGTGGCGGTCGAACAACAGGATGGACGATCGCTGCACACCGATGGCTCGTTCGAGCGCCGTGAGCGCGGCGTCGTAGATTCCCTCGACGGATTCTGCTTCGTAGCTAACCTGGCAGAATTCGAGGATGGCCCTAGACTGGCCCGCCTCGGCGGTGTTGGCGACCTGGTCCGCCGTCATCGCTTCACTCAGCTCCGCGTAGGACGCAGGGGCTCATTCGCCATCACCCTACTCGGGAAACACTTGGCCACTACTGGTCAGCGCGCCGGGCGCCTACCGCCAGCATCGTGCCGGCCACGATCGCTCCCACCAGCGCGCCGATTCCGGTTGCGATGAGCGGCCGCGGGCTTACCGGGTCAGGCAGCGAGTAGGGCGGCGTCAGCAGCTGAGCAGCCGGCCCCGATTGACCGGTGAGGGTGATCTCGTCGATCCGGGCCTGGAGCGCCTTTTCCCGGGCCAGCGAGGCAGCCAGCTGGGCCCGGGCGTCGTCGAGGGTGGTTTGGTCGGCAGTGCCGGCTAACACCGCTGAGACGAGCTGGGGAATCCGGGCTTGCAGCTGGGCCGTGTTCTGGCGAGTCTCGGCAAGCTGGGCACTGAGGTTGCGGGCCACACCGCTGGGCTGACCCGACAGCGCCAGGTAACCGTTCGTGATGGCCAGCAAGGTTTGCAGCGCGACCGGTTGGGTGGAAGAGCGGGCTTCGACCTGGATGACGTTGCTGTTCTCCAGGACCGAGACGCTGACATCCTGGTCGAGGTCCTCGTACCGGCGGCCTTGTTTCTGCGCGACCGGACCGAGCACGGCGCGACTTTTCAACAACACCAGTTGAGTGGACAGCTGGCGATCCTGCTGGAGCGGGTCGCCGCCTTGCTGAGGCTGGCTCGCGGAATAGAGGATCTCCGCGCGTGCTCCGTAGGTCTTCGGCAGTACCAGCGCGCCGGCCAGCCCCGCGGCAGCGCCGAGCAGGATGATCGTCAGTGTCAGCAGCACCAGGCGCGGCGTCAGCCACCCGTGGCGCTGCTGGTCAACGGGCCGCTGGATCCCGCTCGCGGAACGCGGCGGTGGCACTCCGTCGGGTCGTATGGACCGCTGCTGTTGCTCTTCGTAGGCCATCAACGTCCGTCCGACGCTGGAGTATGTACGGGGAGCTGCGGGGCTAGCGTATCCCGTCACCGTGCACGGTGGGTTTCTAGCGATCACGATCATCCGGGCGTCAATATCTGGACCTGGTGCGCCGCACCCCGGGATATTGACCCCTACGGTCGCCGTATGGCCTTTGACGTTGCCCGCGCTCGGCGCGACACCCCCGGATCAACACGGGTAGCGCATTTGAACAACGCTGGAGCGGCGTTGCCGCCGTCACCGGTCACTGATGGGGTCATCGCCCACCTACGTCTCGAAGCCCAAATCGGGGGGTACGAAGCTGCCGCGGTGGCCGCCGAGCAGATCCACGCGACCTATCGCGGGATCGCTCGATTGATCGGTTGCGAGGTGGACGAGGTCGCGATCGTGGAGAACGCGACCCGGGCCTGGGACATGGCCTTCTACGCGATGCCGTTTCGGCCCGGCGATCGCATCCTGACTGCGCATGCCGAGTACGCCAGTAACGTCATCGCATTCCTGCAAGTCGCGCGGCGCACCGGCGCCGTCATTGAGATCGTCGACGACGATGAGCACGGCCAGCTGTGTCTCGCCGATTTGCGGCGGCGCCTGGATGGTCGCAGCGGCCGCGGCGATTCCGGAGGCGAGGTGAAGCTCATCGCCATTACCCACGTGCCGACGCAAGGTGGACTGGTCAACCCCGCCGAGGAGGTCGGCGCCCTCGCCCGCGAGGCGGGGGTTGCGTTCCTCCTCGACGCCTGCCAGTCAGTCGGCCAGTTTTCCGTCGACGTCCAGCGCATCGGCTGTGACCTGCTCTCGGCGACCGGCCGTAAATTCCTGCGCGGCCCGCGTGGCACCGGCTTTCTCTACGTGCGTCGGTCGATTCTCGACCATCTCGAGCCACCATTTCTCGACCTGCACGCTGCGACCTGGACCGCGCCGCAGCGCTACGAGATTCGGCCCGATGCGCGCCGATTCGAGAGCTGGGAGACCAACTACGCCGCCAAGATCGGCTTGGGAATCGCCGTCGATTACGCGCTGTCCTGGGGCCTCGATGCCATCGAGGCCCGGATCACCGCTCTGGCCGAGGGTTTGCGTGAGCGGCTGCGTGCTGCCGACGGTGTGCGCGTGCACGACCAGGGCCGGCGCCGCTGTGGCATCGTGACGTTCACCGTCGACGGTGTGCCCGCCGAGCAGGTACAGCGCGGCCTGGCCGAGTCGGGGGTGAACACCAGCGTTTCCTATGCCAGCTCCGCCCAGTGGGACCTGCCCTGCCGGGGCCTGGCTGAACTGGTACGCGCCTCGGTGCACTACTACAACACGGAGGAGGAACTGGATCGCCTGGTGAACGCGCTGCCGACCTGCCGTTAAGCTCCCGTTAAGGGAAACCGCGGGCGCCGTCGGGCGCCTGAGCCAACCGCTCAAGCAGTTGTTCGACGGCAACGGGCACGGTGAAACCGGTAGGCCCGACACCGACGCAAGACCAGCGACCATCGCTGACCACGGGAACGCCGGCATTGGCCATGCTCTCGACGAGGTCGCCGGCGAGGTAGCCCTGGCGTGCGTTCCACACCCGTTGACGATCGGCTTGATCGAGTGTCTCCCACCACTGATGGGCGAGCTGCAAGGGGTTACTCATCGCGGAACCACCTTCTGGTAGTCGTCATTGAGTGGGGCGCCCCGGGCCGCGTGAGGACGGCAGTGTAAGCGGTGAGGCGCGGGCTTGCGGCGCGCGCGCAGGCAACGCAAGATTTTTCCAGTGCCGTTGCCCGCGGGCTGAATCAGCCGATGTCTAGGCGGTGTCTGCCGGCGGCGCTACCGGCGGACAGGGTGGTCGTCGACAGCAGCGATGGCAGCGGTGGCATCAACGAGCTGCTGAGTGAGTTCACGTTGAGCGGCGACGAGCTCGTCGACAATCTGGCGCTGAGCCACGAGCAACTTCTCGAACGGGTCGTGCGCGAGCGAGAACATCGTGGCTCCCGCCGCTGAGCTCGGCGCGGTAATGCCGAAGTTGCGAGCCAGATCGGCCCACACCTGGAGCGACCGAAGCGCGGTGTCCTGTCCTTTACGCGCAAGCTGGGTCATCGAGTCCTGCGCACGCTGGGCTGTCGGGTCCGCAGCGATGCGGGCGTCGGTGCCCCATCGGTCGCCAGTGATCTGAGTGGACATGCTGAGTACTCCCGGGTTCTCGGGGTGCTGGATATGCCGTCCGCCTACCACCGTGCCCACGGTCTGCTCGGCGCGCAACCGCCATCACGATAAATCGAGGTAACGACCTGATCTCCCGATTGACGCTGCGATCATGGTCAGCACGGTCCGCACCCGCGCCGGATCACCCATCGAGAACGGTCCGGGCGCCTCGGGCCCGGCCGCTCACCCGCCACACCCGCGGTCAGACGGCGAGCAGGGGCAGGGTGGCGCGGCCGGGGCCGAGGACCGGCTCAGGGTCGGTGCGTAGGACGTCGGCGATCAGGGTGGTGTAGATGTCCCGGAAGTCGGTGGTGAGTTTGAGATCGCCGTCGTTGAGGTCGGTGAGGCTGGGCTGGGCACCGATGAACCCTCCCCGGACCGGGGCGCCTGCGACGAAGACGGGTCCGGCGGTGCCGTGGTCGGTGCCCTCGTTGGTGTTGGCGGCCACCCGGCGACCGAACTCCGAGTAGGCCACCAGCACGACGTTGCGGCCCCGGGCGGTGCCTTGCATCCGAGACAGGAACCCGGTGATCGCCTGATCCGCTGCGGTGAGCAGGCGCTGCTGGGTGGGACGTTCGGCCGTATGGGTGTCGAAGCCTCCCACGCTGATCGAGTACGCCTGGGTCGGGGCGCCCATCTCCACGCAGCGGGCCACCACCTCCAGCTGGGTGGCCAGCGTCCCACCGCCGGTGGTGGTGTGGGCCAGCGCCGGGCCGAGGGTCCTGGCGGTGCGGTGCAGATCGGTGATGGCTCGCGCGGCGAGAGCTTGCACTGGCGGTTCTCCGGCACACGGTTGGCCGAGGGCTTCGAAGGCGCTGGCGAGCGGGCCGGTCGGCAGGGTGAGCCCGTGCAGTGGCAAGGCGGCGCCGGCGGTGGTCGCCCCGGCGAGCATGGGCGGCAGCACCGGTTCCAGGGAGACGGCGCGTAGTGGATCGTGCCCGGTGGCGTCGAGCCAGCGGCCCAGCCAGCCGGTGGGCAGCGGGTGATCCGGTGAGGCGGTCTGCCAGATATCCATGGAACGGAAGTGGCTATGGTCGGGCCGGGGGTAGGACACCCCGCGCACGATCGCCAGATGGCCCTGGTCCCACAGGGCTTTCAGGCCGGTCATCCCGGGGTTGAGCCCCAGCCCGTCGGCGAGCGGGTGCACCTCCTCCTCGGTGTAGGCCAGATCGGGTCGGGCGTCGTGGTAGGCGGGGTCGCCGGCCGGGATCACGGTGTTCAGGCCGTCGTTGCCGCCGTAGAGAGTGACCATGACCAGCACGCCGGCGCCCACCGGCAGCGGGTCGGTGCGGGCCCGGGAGAGCAAGGCCGCCCAGCCCGCAGTCGCGGTGGCCGCGGCGATGGCGGCGCCGCCGGAGTAGGTGAGGAACCGGCGCCGGGTCAGGGAGCTCACCATGGGTCCGCCAAGCTCATGCGCTGACGGTGTTTTCCGGGCTGGCGAGGGCCAACGCCACCAGCTGGGCGGGATCGTTGGTCAGGGTGCGCAGCGCGCCGCGGGTCCGGTCGGTGAGGGTCGGCAGGCCCAGCAGCGCGGCGGCGGCGTCGGCGCGCTCCGCCGGTGCGGTATCGCTGACCGGGGAGATATCGCCGAGGGTGGCCAGCGTCCTGGCCACCTGTAGCCGGGTCAGCGCGGCGGCGGTCGTCAGCCATTGCGGGCCAGCCGGCCACCCGCCGACGTTCGGTGGGGCGAAAGGTACCTGCCCCAGCCCGGTCAGCGTGGCAGCCAGCGCGGCTGGGGGAAGTTTCGACGCCGGCAGCCGTAACACTCGTAACGCTCCGACCAACCACAGCACCGGCTCCCGGACCAGCACCGAGGCCGGGTCGCGGAAGGCCGGTGCGCACACCGCCGCAGTGAGCAGGGCGGTGATGTCATGGCCGGGCCCGTAGGCCGTGACCAGCCGGTCGAGGGTGGCCGGATCGGGCGGGGTATCGGCCACGTACCGGGTCCAGATCCGCTGCGCGAGATACCGGGGTGCGGCCGGCTGGCTGAGGATCCGATCGACCAGGCTGGATGCGTCGTAGCCGCCCGGTGCGCCGAGCACGGTCTCCGGACCGGCGTCGTGGGCGCGGGGGCGAAAAAAAGGGGTGTCGGTGCGGTAGTTGACCTGCCAGCCGGTCAGCGCGCGAGCGGCCTGCCGGACATCGGTCTCGGAGTAGTTGCCCACTCCAAGTGTGAACAGCTCCATGAATTCCCGCGCCAGATTCTCGTTCGGCCGCCCGATCCGGTTGCCGCCCCCATCGAGCCAGATCAGCATTGCCGGATCGACGACCATGGCCTGCGCCAGCGCCCGGAAATCTCCCCGGCCCAGCCGGCGCTGGGTAGCGTTCTGACCAGCCATCAACTGCACCCGGCGGACCTTGGCGATGCTGGTGGCGAAATGGCCGTGCCAGAACCACGTCATCCGCTCCGGGAACGGCGCGTCCACCGAGGCCATCCGATCCAGCCACCACAGCTGCAACTGGCGGGTCTGCGCCGCCTGCTCGCGGCGTCGCGCTTGCCGGGTTTCGATGCTGGCGGTCTTGGCCAGCGGCGGGGCCGGTGGGCCGAAATCCGGTAGCGGAGTCGCCGCCACACCAGCGTCCGGACCGCTCGCTGGTTGAGTGAGCGCGCTCACCGTGGCGTCGAAACCCCGGGCTACCGCGGCGTCGAGCTCTCCCGGGCGCGGCCCGAGCCCGACTCGCTGCAGCAGCCTGCGCACCGCATCGCGATCGGCGATCCGGCCCGTCGCGGTTCCCATCCCTCAGACGCTAGGCCTACCGGGAAGCCCACGACCACCAAACGGTCGCGATCCTCAGCGATCCTTCAGCGCTTCTCGGGGGGTCCGTGTCCGGCGGAGGTGCACAAGCATCCATGAGTCCGGATCCGACCGTGCCGGAGCAGGATGGAGTCCGTGACCGGGGCCAGGGTGCTGGTGGTCGAGGACGCGGAGGGGATCCGGGTCGCGGTGCAGGCCGGGCCGCTTGAGTTCACCCGTTGCTTCGTGGGTACTCCTGCTATCGGAGGTATTGATGGTAGGTAGTCGTACCGGTGTGGGCTGCGCAGCGATGCTGGTGGCGGGCGTGGCCTGGCACGTGGGCCCGGCAGCGACCTGGTTGCCGCCGGTGCGCCGGCTGCTGCCCGGGCTGGCGGGAAGCGGCCGTGCTGATCATGTAGCGGTGACGTTCGACGACGGGCCGGGCCGTGACTCGACGCCCGCGGTGCTGGCCGCATTGGACAAGCTGAACGTGCGGGCCACATTTTTCGTGCTCGGCACCGCCTTGGCCGCCCACCGTGAGCTGGGCCGAGCTATCTGCGCCGCCGGCCATGAGCTGGCGGTGCACGGCTGGGACCACCGGTGGCTGCTAGGTCAGCCCTTTCCCACCGTCCACGAACAGTTGCGACGCGCGCGCGAGCTGGTCGCCGACGTCGCCGGAGCGCCGCCGCAGTGGTTCCGGCCAGCGTATGGCGTGCTCACCGGCGATGCCGCGGCCGCGGCCCGGCGGTTGGGGATGCGCCCGGTGCTCTGGACGGTGTGGGGACGCGATTGGACCGCCGCGGCGACGGCGAAGTCGGTAGTCGATACGGTGGCACCGGGCCTGCGCGGTGGTGCCACTGTGCTGCTCCACGATGCCGATCATGCCGCCGCGGCGGGTGCCTGGCGCGCGACGGTGGCGGCGCTACCCCGGATCGCCGACCTGGTGGCCGCGCGGGGGCTGGTGCTCGGTCCACTAGGCGATCATGGGCTGCCGGCGCGCCGCGGCGAGGAGTTCGACACTCTGGAGGCACGATGACGATCGTCCTGGGCTTGGCCGCGGCGGTGCTGCTCGGGCTGGGTTTTGTGTTGCAGCAACACGCGGCGCGCCAAGCGCCACCGGATGACGCGTTGTCGTTGCGGCTGTTCGCGGACCTGATCGGCAAGCCCGTATGGCTGGCGGGGATCGCGGCAATGGTCAGCGGGCAGGTGTTGGGTGCGCTGGCGCTGGGCGGTCAGGAGGGTCACGTGAGCCTGGTCGAGCCGCTACTCACCACGAACCTGCTGTTCGCGCTGGGATTGGCCCGGTCGCTGTCGAATGAGCAGTTGAGGTGGCGGGAGTGGGCTGGGGCTGTGGTGCTCATCGCCGGTATCGCGGTGTTCCTCGTGGCCGCCCAACCGAGCACCGGCTTCGGGGTGAGCGGGGGGATGAGCGAGTCGGCGCGCACCGGCATCTTCGTCGCGATCATTGCCGTGATCGTCGGGGTGATGGTCTCGCTCGGGCGAAGGGCCACGGGTGCAGCGCGGGCTGGGCTGCTCGCCGCCGGGGCGGGGTTGCTGTTCGGCCTGCAGGACGGGTTCACCCGGGCGGCCATGCTCGTGTTGGGCGATGGCCCGCTGAAGCTGCTGGAGTCGTGGCTGCCCTACGGGGTGGTTGCGGTGGCGGTGACGGGTTTGCTGCTGGCGCAGAGCGCGTTCGAGGTAGCTCCGCTGCGGGCGTCCCTGCCGGCGATCACTGCTGCTGAACCGGTGGTCGGTATCGCTTACGGGATCAGCGTCTTCGGGGAACGGGTGCGGACCGCGCCGGTGTGGCTGGTCCTGGAAGCGACCGGGCTGATCGCGCTGGTCGCCGGGATCGTGGTGCTGACTCGTTCCCCGATGCTGGCACCTCAACAACCACCACCACGGCAGTACGCCCGGGTCTAGCAGTGTTCGGCGTGCTGTTTGCGGTGTGCGCCGCAGCGAGCAATGCGGTGGGCACCGTCTACCAGCGCAAGGCAGCCCGGCTCGCCCCGGCTGAGGAGGCGATGCGCCTGGCACTGCTGTGGGATCTGGCGCGCCGGCCGGTATGGCTGCTGGGCATCTGCGGCCTCATCGGCGGGTTCTTGTTCCAAGCAGCGGCGCTGCACTTCAGCGTGCTCACCGTGGTCCAGCCGATCGTGGTCAGTGAACTGCCGCTCACGCTGCTGCTCGGGGCGCTGGTGTTTCATTCCCGGGTTGACCGCGAAGCCATCTGGGGAACCGTGGCGATCAGCGCCGGCGTGGCCACAGTGCTGATTGCCACCGCGCCCCGGCCCGGGCAGGCAGCCACCACGCTGAGCTGGCTTCTCGCCAGCGTGCTCAGTGTGGCGATCGGCGCCTCGCTGGTGGGGGCGGGCCTGCACGCCACCGCGAGCCGGCGGGCAGCCCTGTTCGGCGCAGCCGCAGGGCTGGGGTTCGGCTTCACCGCCGCGCTGATGAACAGCGCACTACACCAGATCAACCATGGCCTCGGCGCGCTGTTCACCGCATGGCAGCTCTACGCCATGATCGCGGCCGGCATCACGAGCGTGTTCTTGACCCAGAACGCCCTGCAGGCGGGGCCGCTGGTGGCCGCCCAACCCACGATCACCACCTGCGACCCGCTATCCAGCATCATTTACGGGGTGCTGGTGTTCGGCGAGCAGCTCCGCGGCGGCTTGTGGATCATCCCTACCGCCGCCGGCGCCCTGCTGGTCCTGGCTGGCAGCCTCCTGCTGTCCCGCTCGTCATTGATCACCGTTTACGCGCCGACGACGCCCACATCACCATCCGCGCGCCGAACGACACCGGCTCCTTAGCCACCAGCGAACGCGAGCTGCCAGTGCTGCCCGACCGGCGAGCCTGCTCGGTGGCGACCCAGCGCATCAAGACTTCGGCGGGGTCCTGCACGAACACCGCGGCAGCGCGAGCCAGCTGCGCCGCACGCAGCCCGCCCGGGCGGCGCAGCGCATCGACCATCTCCAGCAGCGTAGGATCGTCTGGCGCCGCCGACACCAGCCCGGCCTGGGCCAATGCCTGCACGCCCAGCCGGCCATGACCCGGCAGTGGGCGATGCGTCACCACCGGCAGTCCGGCGGCGAACGCCTCAGCACACGTGCTGCCGCCGGACTGGTCAACCAGCACAGCGCTGGCCGCAAACAAGTCCGGGAGGTCATCACGCCAGCCCAGCGCCCGGCACACTGGCAGGCAAGCAATCCGACGCCGCAGCTGCTCGTTACGGCCGCACAGCACGACCGGGCGGACCCCCTCCAGCCCCGTCAACAGCCTTGCCGTGACCGCGGCCTCGCCCACTCCCCACGAGCCGGCCGAGACCAACACCGCGTCCTCACCGGGACTCAGCTCCATCGATCGCCTGCCGCGGGCCGGATCGCCCGGCCGCCGGAAGTGCTGCGCCACGACCGGACCGGGTGCACACGCCGGTCGCCCGGTCCGCTCCTGCGCTGCCGCGGCGATCCACGGGTAAGGACAGACAAACAGATCGGTTCCCGGGTGCAGCCACAGCACGTGCGCGGCGGGCTCGGTGATCACCACCACGCTCGGCACCGCGAGCTGGCCTCGTTGACGCATCCGGCCCGCGACCTGGGCGGCCAGATGGAACGTAGAAACCACCACATCAGCGCGATACGACTGGAGGATCCGGCGCAGCCGCCACGTCGCCAGCACATCTAGCGGGAAAACACCAGGCCGACCGTACCGATGCTCGCAAAAGAACATCCAGAAAATCGACTCATACAACCATGGAGCGCCCCGCAGCATCACGGCATACCCGCGGCGGATCCCTCGCCCCACGCCTGCCGGTAGCACCTCCAGCAGGTCCACCACCAGCACCTGGTCACCACGACCGCGGATGCGATCCGCCAGCGCAGCAGCCACCTGGTCATGGCCAGCGCCCATCGCGGCGGTCAGCACCACCCACCGACGGGACGTCCCCCACCCCGATTGCACACCAGTCGATACCCCACCCGTGCACGGGTAAACTGCCGCCGTCGCCATTGCACCCGAGGCGCTCAGCACGGGGGCGGCCGGCACGGTAGTGTCGCGGTTCCTTACCTGGAGTCTCCTGTGGGGTCATCATGGCACCAGCGGCCGAGCAGCACGATCGCAGCAAGGATCAGGACCGACTGCTGCCGGTGCTGGCGGTGGAGCGAGCGCTTCGCGCGATCGTTCTGATCGGGGTGGGTCTGATCCTGCTGACCCACGTGCACACCGACTGGGCCGATCTCGCGCGACGCTTCGCCGAGCAGATCGGATTGGACCCCAGCCGCAGCGAGACCGGACGGCTGGTCTCCCGGCTGGCGGGGTTCGGGCCGCAGCAGGCGCACCGGGCCGGGGAGATCGCCGTCGGGTACGGGGTCTTGGAGGCGATAGAGGGCTACGGCCTGTTCCGTCGCCGGCGTTGGGGCGAGTACTTGACCATCATCTCGACGGCATTGTTGCTCGTGCCCGAGATTCAGGAGCTGCACAAGCACCCCACCTGGCTGAAGGTGGGCGGGCTGGTACTCAACGTGGTCATCGTCGTCTACCTGATCGGCAGGCAGCTACAGCGGGGAAAGCGAGCGCCCACGATGGTCGGTGGCGTCCGAGGACAAGCCGCCTAGTCAACGCTCGCCCAGCGGTATTGCACGCATTGGCGATACCCCCACGCTGTTGTGGGGTGTTCGTCACGAGCTGACCAACGCCATCGTCTGGCCCCACCGCAATGTTCTACCAGGCCGGACGGTGCTGGTGTGTTCCGCAACGTGGCTGGCGCCGATGCTGGTCTCACCGCCGCTGTTCACCCCAGGCCAACGCAGCGCGGATCTCATCGGCGGCATAAGGCGGCGATTCCGATAGCCACGGTGGACCACGAAACTTCAGGAGAAGTGGGTTGTCGGGCGGGTGAGTCGTTGGCCGTCGAGGACGATGTCGAGCTTCTCGTTGTAGAAGGCGATCAGCCCTGTAATCGGCGATAGCGCCCGGGTGGGGAAGTCGTAGCACCACGCCAGGTCCAGATACACCGTCTCGCCAACCCGCACCGACCAGTAGGCGCTGGTGGTGCCCTTGTAAGGGCATGCGGTGACGGTGTCGCTGGGGATCAGGTGCGCGAGGTTCACCTCAGTCCGGTTCAAGTAGTAGCGGGTGGGCAAGCCCGTCTCGAACACCATCACCGGCGAGCGCGACTCGCCCAGCACGGCCCCGTCGAGCTCGATGCGCACCGAGCGCGTCGAGCGCACCGCGTCCACCCGGGTGTACGGGTTGCGAGGATGGACGAAGACCCGCTCGTCTTCCTCGAACCACGCATCGAGCGCGGCCCACTCGAAGCGCACCGTCCCGCTGAGCCCGTCCACGGACGAGTCGGTCAGCAGCCGCGCAGCCCGGGACCGATGGACATCCTTGACCTGCAGCCCGTACACCTCGACCGGGCCGCGGCTGCTGGACTGAGCGCCCTCGGCGACGAGCAGGTCACGACGTACATCAGCGATGGGTATGTAGTACTGCGGGTAAAAGGGCCACTCCCACACATACCAGGCTGCGGTGGTACTGAAGACCGCTTCTCCACCCAGCAAGGCGCGGATCCGGCGAGGTACCGGCTCGACATGATTCACCGGAGTGATCATCTTCGGGTAGTCGCACACTCGGCTATTCCATTACACGAGCGGCCGCCCGGGTGCCAGCGACTGAGGTAGTACCGGATTGGATGCCTCGCACACCGATTCCAGAGCAGTCAGCGTGGGGTGCCCGGCAGCGAGCAGGGCGCTGTCGGTGCCGGGCTCCGGCGGGGCGTCCACCTCGACCTGCGCGAGGTGCAGCTGCCCGTCCTCCACCCGGTCCACCCTGGTCTGCACGGTGCCGAACTGCGCGAGTGCGGCGGGGCGCAACTCGCCCAGGTCCCCGATCGGCCGATCGGGGACGTTGAGCGACAGCACTGTACCCGCGGGAGCACTGATCAAGATCTCCAGGACGTCCGGCAGCAGGTGCGCGGCGGTATTCCAGCATGGTGGCTGCGCCGGGTAAAGGCCGACGTCGAGGGAGACCGCCAGCCCGCGCACTCCGTTCACCCCGGCCGTCAGCGCTGCGCCCACCGTGCCGGAATGCAAGATCGCGCGCCCCACGTTCGCGCCGTGATTGATCCCGGACACCACCAGCTGGGGTACCGGGTCCAGCCAACCGCGGACCGCCGCACGCACGATGTAACCCGGTTGAGCCTGCACCGCGTAGGCCTCGATCTCAGGCAGATCGGGTAGCTGGCGGCGCTCGATCAGCGGCCGGCCCGCACGGGTGGTGGCGATGATTCCCGCGCTGGTCCCGCTGGACTGCCGCGCCGGCGCGGCAGTCCACGACGTCGAGACCGGCCCGCACGGCTGCGGCCGCCAATACGACCAGGCCTGGCGAGTCGATGCCGTCGTCGTTGGTCACCAGGGTCGTGCATCGCGGTACCAACTCAGTCCCCGTCTCGTCTGCCGTGTATCTCGATCCGCTTCGCCAGCGCCGCCACAGCCGCACGACCGCCGGTACCCAGCCCGCTGCGGACTACGTTAAGCGCACCACACGCGGCGCCCACCCGCAGTGCGGTCGGCAGCGATTCACCCCGGGCCAGCGATGCAGCCAAACCTGCGGTCATGGAGTCACCGGCACCGCGCGGCTCAGCCGGCTCCAGCGGCGGCACGTGTATCTCGACAACCTCGCCATCCACCAACGCCAGCGCCGGCTGGTCCGCACGGGAGACCACCACCGCGCCTGCGCCGTCGGCGCGCAACTGGCGCATCGCGCACACCAGCTCCGCGGACGACTCACCGCCGGCGCGCCCGTCGCGCAGCAGCTGCTCGTGGCTCATCTTGATCAGAAACGGGCCGGCCGCCAGCATCGCGTCCAGCGGCCGCCCACACAGATCTCCGATCACCCGGCATCCGTTGGCCGACAGGTCCCTGGTCAACCGCCGGTATACCGACGCCGGCACGATCCGATCATCGTGCGGACCCGACAAGATCGTGACGGCGGCATCCAAGCCCCTGATCAGGGTGCGCTCGTACAGGCCATCCAGCTCGTGACGGCCCAATGCGTCGCCCGGTGTCTCGACAACCGAGCGCCGGTGCCCATCGCGCCGGTCATGCACGTAACCACCATTGCGGGTACCGACCTGCTCGGCATCGAGCTCCACCCCCTCGGCATCGATCAAGTGCCGCAGCACCTGTCCGGTCTCGCCACCCAGAGCCGCGCAGAGCACCACCGGCACACCCAAGCTGGAGATCATCCGCGCTTGCCACACGCCCTGCCCGCCCGCATGGATGTGCAGGTCGGGTTCGCCGCCGCGATCCTCGATCGTCACGGTCAGCAGCGGAGTCGGCGCGAACACCAATACCGAGCGGGCCGTCACGACATGGTGGCCTTCACGGCATGCCCGACGACATCGGTCAGCTGACCACTTCGGCAATAGATCCGGCGTTGCGCGGTGGCGCCAGTGCCACGGTCAAGCACGGCAGCGACGAGATCTTCGACGATCTCGAGATCGCCGTACTCGGCCAGCACCGGCTGGACGTGTTCGAGCAGCGCGCGGAGCACCTGCGGGGCCGGCGCGGGCCTGCCGGTCACCGCGATGAGATCACCGCCGAGTCCTGATCGAGCGGCTCGCCAGCCCGCGAGCCGGAGCAGTTCGGTCCTGATCGGTGCGGGAGGCTCGTCGGCCTGCCACGACCGTGCCGCTGTCTCGACCAGTGCCCTGCTCAGCGCCGCCAGCAATACCGCATCGTCGGCAAGCAGGCAGACGTCGGCAACGCGTACCTCTACCGTCGGGTGCTCCCGCGAAAGGCGTGCGTCGAAGTACACCATTCCCAAATCGAGCAGCGTCTTCGACTCCACCATGGCTTGAGTGGTGGCGTGGTAGATCTCCGGACTGCCGAACAGCTCAGTCGGTCCTGCTGATGGCCACCGGCCCCAGACCTGCGACCGGAAGCTGGCGTAGCCGGTGTCCTGACCCTGCCAGAACGGCGAGTTCGCGCTGAGCGCGAGCAGGCAGGGCAGCCAACCGCGGATGCGGTCCAGCACCGCCACGCCCTCCGCATCAGACTCGATCCGCACGTGGACGTGGCAGCCACAGGTGAGTTGCTCCTCGGCGGTGAGCCCGAACTGGTCGACCATCCGCTGGTAACGCGGCGAGGAAGTGATCGACGCATCCGCCGGCAACGGCGAGGTGGCCACTGCGACCACCGCAGCTCCGCGGCTGTCGGCGGCATCGGCCGCCGCGCGCCGCCCCCGGCGCAACTCGGAGGCGAGTCCCTCCAGCGAGTCGCAGGGACGGGTGTTGGTCTCGATCTGCTGACGCGTCAGCTCAGAGGCGAGCGCCACGCCGTCACTATCCGGAACACGCCGCAGCACCGCGGCGGACTGTGCTAACGCCTGGCCACTGTCCGGATCGACCAGCAGCAGTTCTTCCTCTACTCCCACACTGCGCGCGGCCATCTGATCAGGCTGATCCGGGCTACTAGGGCCGGACGCCGACGCCGGTACGCACTTCGTGCACGCGGCCACCGGGCACCCTGGGCGCCAAGGGCGGCGTGGACATGCCGGCGCCATCGCGCAGGCCGCCCAGGAACTCCTCAAGGGTTTCTCGCGAGCTGTGCCGAGGCGACCAACCCAGCTCGGTTCGGGCCCGGGTGGTGTCCATGATTGGCAAGTGTAGGAACGCATCGAACAGGTAGGGGGAGGCGGGCACCAGATGCAGTTGCCAGGCCAGCCACACCGCGGCACGAGCCGGCGACAGCGGCAGCGACACGACCCGTGCATCGAAGATGTTCGCCAGCAGGAGGGCGTCGACCACGGGTTCGGCGGCGATGTTGAATGCGCCGCGCACCTCGCTCAGCGCGGCCAACCGGTAAGCCTCGGCGATATCGGCGGTGTGCACGGCTTGGAAGCGCAGACCCGGCAGGTCGGGCACGATCGGCACCAGGCCTGGCCGCACCAGCTGGTTGGGCAGGAACGGCCCGATGAACAGGCGGCGCTGCCCGCTGGCGGACTCGCGTTTGAAGATGAAGCCGGGTCGAAGCCGCACCACCCGGATGTCGGGGTGGCCCCGCTCGAAGGCGTCCAAGCTGCGTTCGACGTAAGCCTTCTCCCTGGTGTAGCTGGCAGTGGGCCAGCCATCGGTCGGCCAGTCCTCAGCAACCGCCGCGCCCTTGGCCTTCGGCTGGGATACCGGCGAGTACGCGCCGACTGAGGACGCGTACACCAACGCCGGCACGCCGGCCTTGGCGGCGGCCTGGAACACCCGTAGCGAACCGACGACGTTGGTGCGCCAGGTGAGCAGCGGACTGTGGGTGGGCTGGATGAGCCACGCCAGATGGATGACCACATCCGCGCCACGGAACAGCCCGACCAGGTCGTCGCGTTCGATGTCGGCCTGGGCCCACTCGGTGCGGGGCGCCGACCACTGCGGCCGCCGGCGGGCCACCCCGAGGATCGATGCCACCCGTGGGTCGGCGGCCAGCGCGGCGACCACGCTGGTGCCGACATTGCCGGTCGCACCCAGCACCACCACCCGGGCGGCTTCCTGCTTCTCGTTGGCGGCCATGCTCAATCCTTCCCAACGCCTCGGGGGAAAACGCCCGCAGCACGACCCCGGGACACCAGCTCGACAGTCTCACCGCGGCGCACCGTCCGCACACCCTCGATGAAGGTCAGGCTTGAGTCGGGCAATGACATGCCGTAGAGCTACCCGCGCCGCCAGCACGAAAAACCGTGGCGCGGTCCCGTCACGCGGTTTTGAGCTCAGCTTGAGCCGCTGCTTCGTGCTCGTCGATGGCAACTGTGGCGGCGACTCGGTGGCTGGACAGGCTGAATGCAACAGCGACGTAGCAGATCACCAGACTGAACGCGGCCACCACGCCGAGGTCGACCCATTCGGGAATGAGCCGCGTGCCGCCGTATTGACCGAGGTAGGAGATCATGGCCAGACCGGCGAACCACGGAACGATCCAGACCAGCGACCGCGGGTCCAGCGGTGGCCGCTCCATCGGATGGCCGGTCGCATAGGCGAGGGCGAACAGCAGGTACCCGGCGACGATGGCCAGCATCAGTTTTTCCACTGTGGCCCAGGACGTCCAGTAGATGATCTCGTTTGCCGCGACGAAGGCCAGCGGCGCCAGAATCGGGGCGGCAGGCAGCCGGTACGGGCGGGCGCGGTCGGGGTCAGCCTTGCGCAGCGCCAGCAAGGTGATCGGCGCGAAACCGTACATGATCACCGTTGCCGAGGTGACCAGCCCGACCAGGCTCTGCCAGCTCGGGAAGGGCAGGAAACAGATCAGGCCGATCACGAACGCCAGGATGATCGAGGTGTAGGGAACGCCACGGCTACTGATCCGGCTAACGCCCTTGGGAACGTACCCGGCGTGGCCGAGAGCGTAGGACAACCGCGCGGAGGTGCCCACGTAGATCAAGCCGGTACCGGCCGGTGAGATGAACGCGTCGATGTACAGGATGACTGCCAACCAGCCCAGGCCCAGGCCGGTGGCCAGCGTCGCGTACGGCCCGAAGTCACCTTTGCCGACCGGGTTGGCCCATCCCTGCGCGAGGTTGCCCGGGTTCAGCGCGCCGATGAAAGCGATCTCCAGCCCGAGGTACAGCAATGTGCCGATCACCACCGAGCCGATCACCGCGCGGGGCACGTTACGTTGCGGATCGCGCGCCTCGCCGGCTATCTGCGCCGCTTGTTCGAAGCCTTGCAGGGCGAACACCACGCCGAGCGGCAGAGCTGCAAGCACCCCGTGCGCACCGTAGGGGGCGAAGCCGCCGCCCGCGGTGAAGTTCGAGACTTGGAACGACACGACGATCAGGACGGCAACCGTCAGGACCGGTACTGCCACCTTCCACAGCACTGCGATCCGGTTGCTCTCCGCGAGCCACCGGACCCCGAGAATGTTGATCACCGTGAAGAGCAACATCAACCCGGTGGATACGGCCAGGCCGGTGGGGGTCAGCGCGCCGGCCTCATTGATCAATCCGTGCCACTTGTGGTCGAGGTAGCTCAGCGCCGCCTCGACCTCGATCGGCGCGATCGTGACCGCCTGCAGCCAGGCCACCCACCCCGCCGTGAACCCGCCCAGCGAACCGAACGCCAGGCGCGGCCACCGTCCCGTACCACCGGCGAGCGGGTAAGCCGCACCCAGCTCCGAGTGCACCAACGCCAGCAGCACGATGATCACGCCGGCGAGCACCCAGGACACGATCGACGCACCACCGGCCGACGTGGCCGCCGTCAACGCACCCAGCAGCCAGCCCGACCCGATGATCGAACCCAGCGAGACGAACATCAACGCCACGAAGCCCACGTCGCGCCGGAACCCCGGCCGGGCCTCGGACGCCGCGCTGCGCACGGATGCTTGCGCCATAATCACGGTTCCCTTCGGCGGGCAAGCCACATCCGCGCAGTATCTCCCAGTCCGCCTGACATCGGGCAGAGTCATGTGCACCAACCGCGGCGGCCCCCGGGCGAGTATGTTTAGGTACGGCGAGCAGTGTGGGGCTGACCTGGGAGGCGGCGATGGGCGAGTTCAGCCCGTGGCATCTGTTGATCGTGGCGGCAGTCTTCATGCTGTTGTTCGGGGCTAACAAGCTGCCGCAGATGGCCCGGTCGGTAGGTCAGTCGATGCGGATCTTCAAGGCCGAGACCCGCGCGCTGTCCGGGGACAAGGAGCCCGGACAACTGCCTCCGAATGCGCCTACCGCGTCACCGTCTGCGTCGTCTGCGTCCTCTGCGTCCTCTTCGTCCTCTTCGGAGACTTCCCAACCCCACCTACGGGACAAGCCACCAGCCGGCTAAGGGCGCCTTGGTCCCCGAAACTTCGACACGTGAGCGGGGGGTTCGGCACATTCTCAGACCGGTGTCGTGAACTCGACGCCAGCGACCTCCCACCGCCGCACAACATCGGTAGTGCCGAGTTCACGGCACCGCCCACCTCGGCGGTCCGAGGCGAAGCCTCACTGGTTCTCTTGCGGTAGGTCGAAGATGTAACCGACCCCGCGGACGGTCCGAATGCGGGTAGGCCGGTCCACGTCACTTTCAATCTTCGTGCGCAGCCGGCGAATGTGCACTTCCAGGTAGTTCCGGACGTCCGCCCGGTCCGGCCCCCACGCATTGTCCAGCAACTCGCGCCGCGAGACCACGCGGCCGGCGTTGTCCATCAGCTGGCGCAGGATCACGAACTCCTTGTGCGGCAGGTGTACGGGTACTCCGCGGACAAGCAACCGGTGCCCGTCGAGCTGGAGCTCGACATCCCCTACTTTCAAGATCCTCAACCGTCCGAGAGTCTGAGGATCGACCGGCAAGTAACGGCTTGCCTCCGGCGTGTTCGTCGCCCCCCAGCTCTCGATTGATGACATCAGCCAAACCGTCCCGAAATGTAGTCCTCAGTAGCCTTTTTCGCCGGGTTGGAGAAGATCTTCTCCGTGTCGTCCAGCTCCACGAGCCTGCCAGGCTGGTCTGCGGCGGGCAGGTTGAAGAATCCAGTTTGGTCCGACACCCGAGCGGCCTGTTGCATGTTGTGCGTCACGATGATGATCGTGTAGTCCTTTTTCAGGTCCCCGATCAACTCCTCGATCGCCAGTGTGGAGATCGGATCCAACGCCGAGCAGGGCTCATCCATGAGGAGAACGTCTGGCTGCACCGCGATGGCACGCGCGATGCATAACCGTTGCTGCTGCCCGCCTGACAGACTGCCGCCGGGCCTGCCGAGCCGGTCTCTGACCTCTTTCCACAGATTCGCGGCACGTAACGACCGCTCGGTCACCTCGTCCAACTGTGACCTGTTTCTCACCCCCTGCAGTTTGAGGCCGGCCACGACGTTGTCCCGGATGGACATCGTAGGAAATGGATTCGGCCGCTGGAACACCATGCCCACCGCGCGACGCACCTCGACCGGGTCGACTCCTGGCTGGTAGATGTCTTCGCCGTCGAGCTCTATCCGACCCTCGATCCGCGCCCCGGGAATCACCTCGTGCATCCGATTGATGGTGCGCAACACGCTGGACTTCCCGCAGCCCGACGGACCGATAAACGCGGTGACCGCCCGCGGTGGCACCGACAGGCTCACGTCCTCCACGGCGTGGAACTTACCGTAATAGATCTCAACATTCTTCATTTGTACATTTTTGGCCATGATAGATCCAATGTTGACGGCTAGCTGCGGACACTCGCGACGCGTGCGATTACGCGAGCGATAATATTGAGCGTTAAGACGATCAGAATCAGGACCAATGCTGCCGCCCAGGCCCGATTGACCGCCGTCTCGTCGGGCAGACCCGCCTCACTGAACACAAACAGTGGCAGCGACGCCTGAGCGCCAGAAAAAGGATTGAAATTCAGCGCCGGGTTGCCGAATACGGTGAGCAACAGCGGAGCCGTTTCTCCGGTGACCCGAGCAATAGCGAGCATCACACCTGTCACGATTCCCGCCAGGGCGGTGGGTAGTACAATTCGCAGCACGGTGACCCATTTCGGCACACCAAGCGCATAGCTCCCTTCACGGAGACTATCGGGCACGATCTTCAGCATCTCCTCCGCGGACCGCACTACGGTCGGCAACATCAAAATCACCAGCGCCAAAGAACCAGCGAAACCAGAAAAGCCGCGTCCCAACGCAAGGATCCACAGTGCGAAGATGAACAGTCCGGCAACAATTGACGGGAGGCCGGTCATCACGTCGACGAAAAAACTCACGACTCGGCCCAATCGCCCGGCGCTGTATTCCACGAGATAAATCGCGACGAGCAGGCCGAACGGGACCGCCATGACGGTGGCCAAACCTACCTGCTCGAGCGTGCCGATCATGGCATGATAAATTCCACCTGCTGCATCTTGCTCCGCGACTCCACGCATCGTGTGAGTGAGAAAGGATCCGTTGAGTACTGCCATGCCTTTCACGACGGTGAATCCGAGGACGGCGACCAGCGGCAGCACCGCGGCGCACGTGCATGCCACCACGGCACTGGTCACCAGCCGGTTCCGTGCGGCGCGCCGGCCCTCGACCACAAGCGAGACCGCGGTCTGCACCAGGACGTAAAGCCCAGCCGCGGTGAGCAGGAAGCCAACCCGCCCGGCCAGCGGAGTAGCCACGAATAACACCGCAGTCACGGCGACCACTCCGGCCGCGATGGCGCCCAGCGACCAGCGGGGCAGCCGCGCGCGAACCAGATCCGAACTCACCACGGCCTCAACCGAGGACACTTCAGGCACCCCCCCGGCCGCTTCTCCGGACGATCGCTCTCGCCCCGAAATTGACGATCAGGGTGATGACGAACAGCACCAAACCCGATGCGATCAATGCTCCGCGACCCATCTCCCCGGCATCTCCATAACGATTGGCGATGTTGGCCGCGATAGTGTTCCCACCCGGATCGAGGATGCGAAACGAGATCACATAATTGGACGACAACACCAAGGTGACCGCGATCGTCTCCCCTATCGCCCTACCGAATCCGAGCACAGTGCCGCTGACCACCCCTGAACGACCATAGGGCAGGATCGCCATACGGACCATCTCCCACTTGGTCGCGCCGATCGCCCAGGCCGCCTCGATATGATCCCGTGGCGTCTGAACAAATACCTCCCGAGAGATGGCCGCCACAATCGGAATTACCATGACGGCGAGCACCACCGATGCTGCAAAAATCGATTTACCGTAAGTGCCGTTGGACGCGAAGAGGGGAATGAAGCCCAGGTAGTCATGGAGAAATCTCGACGGCGTATCGATGTTGGGCACGAGGTAGATCAGTCCCCATTGACCGAAAACGACGCTGGGTACCGCCGCCAGCAAGTCCACGACGCCGGCCAGTGGGCCTGCCAGCCATCGTGGCGCATAGTGACTGGTCGCCAGCGCCACGCCGACCGCTACCGGTACGCTCATCAACAACGCGAGCAGTGAAGTCAGGACACTACCGAAGGCCAAGGCGGCAATTCCGAACGAGGGCTGCGGACTGTCCGGCGCCCACTTCAGCGTGAAGAAGAAGTTAGTGGTATCCGCTTTCAACGCCGGGACCGCCTGGATTACGAGAAACACTGCTATAGCGGCCATGATGATCAACAATAGGGCACCGGATCCGCCGGCTAACATCCGGAAGATCGCGTCGCCATGACGCCGGCGACGTGGGCCGTCTGGACGAGGACCACGCCTCATCGGTGACTGCCCGGAGGGCGAACCGACCCGAGTTCCCCGGTTACCAGAAACCGCCGAGGAGGAGCGCGCCATCGATACCATCGCGCTTTCCGTGTCGTCCATCCCATGTCCTCGTGTCGAATATCCAAAGGACCTCAGTAAAGCGGTCTCTACGCCAAGGAACCAATGACCTGTTGTACCCGTTGGCGCAAGCTACCGGGCAAGGAGATGTATCCTTGTCCCGGAAGCTCCTGCTGACCGGCTGAGCTGGCAGCGTATCCCAGGAAATTCTTGAGCAGCGGCAGCTTATCCGCAGCATTGCCCTTGGAACACACGATCTCGTAGGTGACGAGAAGGTTCGGATAGGCGGTGGCATCAGTCGTGGCGTAATCGACCTGCAGCTTCAGGTCGTCCCCGGCGCCGGTCACCTTGGCTTGCGACAGGAATTTCACCGCATTATCCAGGGTAAGCCGCACGAACGCGCCCGCAGCGTTACCGACTGCAGCGTAGGGGATCTGGCTTTGTGTCGCGAATGATAGTTCGAAATATCCGATACCACCGGGAGTGGATTTCACACCCTGCGCAACGCTTTGACTACCCTTGGCGCCTTGACCACCGGGCGCAGTCCAGTTCTTGTCGGTCCCGAATGCCCAGTCAGCCTTGGCATCGTTACTCAGGTAGTTCGTAAAATTATAGGTCGTCCCCGAGCCGTCGGAACGATGAAAACTTTGGATACCGAGCGATGGCAGCTGCGCGCCAGGATTATCCTTCGCGATTGCGGGATCACTCCAATTGGTGATCTTGCCGCTGAAAATCTTGGCCAAAGTACCGGCTGATAGATTCAGATTTTTCGCGAGGCCCGGCACGTTGTAACCGACCGCGATCGGCCCACCGACCATCGGGACGTTGATCGCGGGTCCACTCTTACAGCGCGTGTCTGCGGCTTGCTGCTCTTTGCCCTCAGTCAGCGGAAAATCCGAACCAGCGAAGTCGATCTTCCCGTCGGTGAACTGCTGGACGCCTTGCCCCGACCCCCCGCCAGAATAATTGATGTTCGCACCCGAACATTTGTTGATGTATGCCTTGGTCCACTGCGCTATCGCATTCTGCTGAGCTGTGGATCCGGCGGCAGTCAGCGATCCGGCACTACATGTGATCGCCGCAGTCGCACCCGGATTCGTTGCCGGTCCTGCGCCACCTCCGGTGTCCGTGCCGCACGCGGTGAGCAGCAGCGCGGCGCACACCAGCAAGCTTCCCGCGACGCTATGCCCTTGACGGTTCACCCAACCTCCCCATGCCGAGATTGACTATGCGCATTGCCAGCGCCCAACGACCGCTGGCGCAACCTATAGAGTCTGCGCGGGTGCAACAGTGGACGACGCCTATTTAGAACATGAACACCACATGAACATTCGCCCACATGAGCGCGATTAGCCACTGTTCGGGTCGGCTGGGGACTGCCGAATAACAATGCGTAATCGATCAGGGCCGCTCCGGCATCCCCTGCCGGGTGAAGGTCGAGTTCATACTGCCGGGACCGGCCTGGTTGCGGATCGACGCTACGGCCGGGTCATCGAGCAGCCAGTTGTGCACACAGGCGGAATCCCGCTCAAGGCAGCACAGGTCCGGGTGCACCAGGGGAAAGATCGTGCGGACCCGAGCGGCGCTTGCCACCGGGTGCTGTCTACCGTCATGGCAGGTCGGGACAGCACCGATCGCGTGGAGCGCTGAGAACGCGAGCTTCCCTCGACGCGGTCCGCGCTACCCGACCACCCACTACCCCCTGCGTCCAGGCAACGGCTGGTACAGCGTCACGCTGGCGGAACAACGGAACCGGGCTGTTGAGGTGTCAGGACGCGGTACCGAAGACGATGTCCCTGACGCTCTTGGTCCCCGAGGTCGGCTTGCCTTCGTTGGCGAGCTTCGCCCGCCATGCCGCACGGAGATCCTCACTGACGGCTGCGGACTGAGACAGCGGTGAATCGGGGACCCATCCCTGAAAACCGCAATTCACCTCAACATTCATGCAGTGCTGATCGGTGCACTCTCTGATGTCTGTTTTGGTGTGCTCTTCTTCGTTCCATCGACTCCAGCCGCCGAACCCGCCGCTCATCGCCCCCAGAAGCGACTCGTCGTGGTCTCCGACGACGTCGGACGGCGGCTTGTCGGGCATCTGGGTCTTGTCGCGCTGTTCGGTCATGGTTCCCAGTCTACAGGCGATTATCGGATGGGTGCCGCGTGCCGCGAAGCGCAGGACCGGCCTGAACCATCCCGACCATTGCGCTGCTCATCGTGCCGAGACTTCCCGGTCTTTCACTCGAAGGAATGACGCAATAGCTACCCTGATGGCCTAGCGTGATGTCCTTCGAAGTGGTCCTGTGCCTAAAACTCCCTCGCTGTGAGCTCACCACTTCAGCCTATCGTGGAGGTGCGGCGATGACGCACATGGTGGGAATCGACGCGCTGCGAGCTCAACTCGCTGGCCGGGTGATCGATAAGTCGCACCGGAATTACGACACCGCATGTGCGGTATGGAATGCGGAAATAACCCGCAAGCCCGCAGTTATCGCGCAGTGCACCGGGCCCTCCGATGTGGCAGCGGCGATTGCCTTCGGTCGAAAGCGCGAGCTGGCGATTTCGGTGCGCGGCGGCGGGCACGGCTACTGGGGAGCCGCGGTACCCCACGGTGGCTTGGTCATCGACCTCGGCGAACTACGGGGCGTGTCCGTAGACCCCGGCAGCCGCCGGGCCTGGTGCAGTGGCGGCGCCACGATCGCCGACCTGGATGCCGCCACCCAGCGGCATGGTCTGGCGGTGACCGGAGGAACGATCAGTCACACCGGGGTCGGCGGCCTGACCCTGGGCGGCGGGTTCGGCTGGCTGGTTCGCAAGGCCGGCCTGACCGTGGACAACTTGCTGTCCGCCGAACTGGTCACCGCCGACGGGCGGACGCTGGGCGTTTCCGCCGATGAGTATTCAGATCTGTTCTGGGCGCTGCGAGGTGGCGGCGGCAATTTCGGCGTGGTCACCGGCTTCGAGTTCCGGCTGCATGAGGTGGGCCCACTCGTGTATCTCGGCCTGTTCTTCTGGGGGCTGGAGCAGGGCAGCGAAGCGCTCCGGCTCGCCAGGGACGTGGCGGCGTCCCTGCCCCGCGATGCGGGGCTGCTGGTGACTGCCGGTATGGCTGCGCCGGCGGCGCCGTTCGTGCCCGCACGGTTCCGCGGCAGGCCGGGGTATGCGGTAATGCTCGCCGGGTTCGGGTTGGCGCAGCAGCACGCTGCGCTGATCACGCCGATCCGGGACGCTCTGCCACCGTTGTTCGAATTCGTGACGCCACTGCCGTACGTCGAGTTGCAGAAGATTCTCGACGACTCCACACCGTGGGGCATCCACGCCTACGAAAAGAGCCTGTGTCT
>Ga0134126_10001529_pt1 | contig 29448 bp, 24 predicted proteins | sample KB31752_FD_96881 | JGI IMG/M metagenome (GOLD analysis project Ga0134126, IMG submission 96881) | Terrestrial soil microbial communities with excess Nitrogen fertilizer from Kellogg Biological Station, Michigan, USA - KB3-175-2 | ecosystem: Environmental > Terrestrial > Soil > Unclassified ... | reverse complement strand
TCAAAATTAATTTTTCCCAGGCTATCGCCATCAGCGGCAGCCCATTCACCATGATACCACGGGCCAAGCACAATATAATTTCTATTAAAGCTGTCCTTTTTTTCAAGATGTTCGTACATTATCTGCGGCCCATTCAAATCTTCCTGGTCGTAATAGCCGCCAACGTGCATTATCGGAATTTGTGGATATTGTATTTGATTGAGCATCGATGAATTTTGCCAATAACCATCATAGTTAGGATGTTTTACAAAATCATTCCATGCAGGAAGTTTGTTCTTGTAATATTTTTCATTTACGTTTTTTAATGGGCCGAGGTCTTTGTACCAATTAAACAAATCGAATTGAGGAAAAGGGAAATTGCTGTTAGCTTCCTTTGCGTTTTCAACCATGTAACTGTATTCAAATCCGTAACTCAGGCGAAACGCACCATTGTGATGAAAGTCATCTCCTAAAAACAAATCAGCCGGAGAAGCCTGAGGCGAACTGGCTTTTAACGCCGGATTGGGATCTGACGCCGCATCTAAAGCGGTATACCCTAAATAAGAAATCCCAAAAATTCCTGCTTTCCCATTATTGCCCGGGATATTTTTTACGAGCCATCCAACGGCATCATAAGCATCCGTGCTTTCATCTGTTTTATTTTTGTCTTTTAAATGATATAGCGGCCGTGTCATTTCAAAAGCCCCTTCACTTTTAAACTTTCCGCGCATATCCTGGAAGACAAGAATATAACCTTCCTTCAACATGATTTGATAATATGAAGGCAGTAAAGCAACATTTATAGTTGAATCTTCTTTTATGGGAACATCAGCGCCATAGGGCGTCCGTTCTATTAAGATTGGCACCGGATGAGGAAAGTTTACCGGCGAAAGAACCACCGTGAAAAGTTTAATGCCATCACGCATTGGAACCATGTATGTTTTTTTGACATAATCGCTTGCTGTATCTTTTTGTGCATAGGAAATAAAAGCGATAAAACCGCTTAAAAAAATGAACAGAAGTTTTCGTTTCATATAAATAAATATAAATACAATATAAGATTTTTACTGGAAATAAATATTGCGCGAAAAAAAATCAAGCTGCTTCTTTGTTTTAGAAAAATAAAAATCAAAGATATTTGTTGGTTTACTACCGGGTAATCATTTTGAAATTTTACGGCTGTTGGTAATATTTCCGGCAACTATGAATAGAACTGACAACACAATAAAAATAATGGTAACACCCAAAGAATTGATAAAGGTTTTTTGGTAACCCAATTTAGTAACATCAATAAATGGATAAGGATAAAATCCTGAAAAAGCGCCACGTATTAAAACAAAAACCAGGTAGGCGAGAGGATAAATTAGCCATGGTAAAAATGCTTTCCATTTTTCAGGTTTTTTCTTCGCGAAAAATATCCATAATAACAAAAATAAAACAGGAATTACTGAGTGGAGCAATTCGTCCACAATTTTCTGCAACCCTTGCGGATTCCAGATAAACCGTAAAACAACATTATAAATTAATCCAACAACGAGGATATAAACTGTGATAGCCGTAAGCGTTCTTTGGCTGGAAAAAAAATGCCCCCATTTTGTAGAAGGCTTTAATAAAATGATGGTGCAACAAATGGTTACCAGCAGGTTAGTAAGAATGGTAAAATAACTGAAATACCTGGTTACTAATTCTGAAGTATCGGCAATGTTACTTTGGAGGTTAATAGCAAATTGGGAAATCAATGCAAACCAGCCTAAAAGTGCAATTATGGCTAAATAGATTTTAGAAAAAGTACTTTGCCGTATTGCCATTTTTTGAGTTTTAATATTAAAATTTTTATGCGAATCAAATGTAGTTATTTACTTTCTTTGACTTATAAAAATGATGCAATAAAAATTATTCAAATAAATTTTAAAATTTAATTTTTTGATAGTGGGCGATGTCGTTCTTACAATAACAAAAATGCATACACGTAAAAATAGGAATTACGTTTTTTTTTCTGTTTACTGTTCACGTGAATTATCAAACGGTTAGTAAACTACAGCCACGCAAATCGCTTAAATCCCTTCTGCCTAAAACTTCGAAACTATTGTTTTTGTATAATTTTCCGGTGTCATCAGTGGCGATAAAACTGCAGGAATATAAATTGGCAAGGTCAATTACATTAATTAGGCCGCTTAACGGCTTAGAACTGTTTGGCGTGGCACTCACAGCAAAAGGATCATTGTATTCGCGCAATAAAACTTTCATCCACGGTGGGCAATGAAATTTTCCATTTCCTTTTGAGTACGCCTGCGAAAGCAGTTCTGTCATTCCATATTCTGAATGAATATTTTCCAGGCTCAATTTGTTTTGTAAAATTTCATGCACTTCTTCACGGGTAAATTCTTCTCTTTTTCCTTTCATGCCGCCGGTTTCCATCACCACAGTATTTTCTAATTTCATCTGGTGATTTTGCGCAAAATCGAGCAATGCATAAGTAACGCCAATTAATAAAGTGGGTTTTCCCATAATTTCATTGCGTACCAAAGCCTGGTAAAGTTTATCGTGATCGTGTAAATAAAACCCGCTTCCTTCATTATTAGTTTTTTTTATTAAATTATTCACCATGTAAACTAATGAAGAATTTTCTCTTTCCAGGTACCCGGGAAGCAGCGCCAGAACGCACCAATTGGTTGTATTACCGTAAAATAAATTAAAACCCTTTGAAAAACTTTTTTGATATAATAACGTGCTTTTTATAAAATGGCGGCTGGTTTCAGTGCCGGTCGTTCCGCTGCTTTCAAAAATTATTTCTGGTTCAAATGTGGTTGTTTGTACTTTATGCGTTTTAAAAAAAGAGATGGGTAGAAATGGAATTTTTTCAATTTGGCCAACAGTTTCTGGAGAAATACCAATCGAATTGACATAGGCCTGGTATAAATCATTATTATGATACTGGAAATCAAATACCTCTAAAGCCAATTCATCAAAATTATAATAGGTGGCGCTAAAGATTTTATTTTCCAATTCAGCTATTTCTAACTTATTATTCAGTTTTTAATAATTATTTTTGAAGAAATAAACCACAAAGATGCGATACACTGTTTTATTTTCAATAATCTTATTTACAATTTTAACGGGTTGTAAAAAAAATAAGTTTGGATCAGCACCAACACTTAAATTTAAATCTGTGAGTTCTACTATTGTACCAATAAACTCCGGCCTTCAATTTACTTTATCTTTTACTGATGGTGAAGGCAACCTTTCGGATTCTATTTTTATACAAAAAATAGAGCCTAATTGCGAAAACAGCAATTTTGCGATTAATTATGAAATCCCTTCATTTCCTGCCTCCAAAGATGAACAGGGAGATATTTTAGTTAATTTCAGGTATTTCGATATTACTCCTCAATGCCAGGTAAATGATACTGCGGTTTTTCGGTTTGCAATCAGGGATAAAGACAATCATGTAAGTGACACCGTATCTTCACCGCCAATTATTATTTTTCATTAATAAAAAAGTGTACCTGAAAAAACCAGTAGAATTTATTTTATTCAGCAGCATTTTTATTGCGTTGTGCGCGGTAGGGTTTTGTATTGAAACGAATATTTTATTAGGCCTTCCTTTAAATTCTATTAGTTTCTATTGCTTTGTTTTTGGAGCTACTTTGCTGCAATATAATTTGCACTATTCAACGAAAAAAATCGCTGTAAAAAATTCAGAACGCTTAAAGTGGTCAATGAACAATAAAAATATTCATTTTTCACTTTTGATTATTGCAGGAATATTAATTTTTTTTAGTTTTTTTAGTTTTCACCTCAAACATTTTCTTATTCTTGGTTGCCTTGGCGCTATTTCATTTTTATATTCATTCCCTTTTTTGCCTTTTGGGAAAAAAAAGCGGATAAAAGATTATGGTTTTTTAAAAATAGTAACCTTATCGCTTTTGTGGACGCTGGTAACCGTTTGGTTTCCGGTAAATACAATGCCTCACGATAAAATTCTTTTTGCTTTTGTGTTTGCAAAAAGATTCATTTTTATGTTTATTCTATGTTTACTTTTTGATCTCAGGGATATTGAGATAGACCAAAAAGAGAATATACAAACCATACCAGTAGCCCTTGGAAAAAAAAATTGTTATCTCTTGTCTTACCTTCTTTTGGCTTTATTTTTAGCTATTTCTTTTTTTCAATTTCTATATTCCGGGCAGATACTATTTCTCGTAGCAATAACTATTTCTACAATAGTTACATTTTTAATAATTCAGAGAACTCAAAAAACCAATTCTGATTTTATTTACCTGGCGGGCATTGATGGAATGATGTTGTTACAGGCTTTGTTGGTTTACCTATTCAGCTTAAAACTATAAATTTGCACTTTATTATTTAATAGATATCAATAAATTTTATGGCAAAAATAAAAAAATCCCTTTTTAGCATTTCAGATAAATCAATGGAATTTCTCAAAACATATATGAACACTGCATCGCCGGTAGGTGCTGAATCGAACGGGCAGAAAGTTTGGCTGAATTATATCAAAGGTAATGTAGATAGTACTTTTACTGACCCTTATGGAACGGCGGTCGGAGTAATTAATCCGGATAAAAAATTTAAAGTAGTAATAGAAGCGCACGCGGATGAAATAAGCTGGTATGTAAATTATATTAATCCTGAAGGTTTTATTTATTTAATAAGGAATGGCGGAGTAGACCACCAGATTGCGCCTTCCCACCGTGTAACGATTCACGGCAGAAAAGGCCCTGTCAAAGCGGTGTTTGGATGGCCAGCTATTCATACCAGAAACGGAGCCAACGAAAAAGACCAACAGGCGAAAGTGGAAACGTTATTCCTTGATTGTGGCGCGAGAAATAAGAAAGAAGTAGAAAGTTTAGGAGTTCACGTAGGCGCGATGGTTACCTATGTTGAAGGGTTTGAAGAATTAGCTTTTAATAATTTTATTGGCCGCGCTTTTGATAACCGTATTGGTGGTTTTATGATCGCCGAGGTAGCCCGTTTGCTGAAAGAAAACAAAAAAACAATTCCCTATGCATTGTATATTGTCAATGCGGTTCAGGAAGAAATTGGCTTGCGTGGTGCAGAAATGATTGCAAGAAGAATTAGGCCTGATGCGGCTATCATTACCGATGTAACTCATGATTCTACCACTCCGATGATCAATAAAAACAAAGAAGGTGAATGCTCATGTGGCAAAGGCCCTTCATTAACGTATGGTCCGGCGGTTCACAATAAGCTTCGTGATTTTATAGAAAATATAGCCACTAAAAATAAGATTCCTTTTCAATTGGCTGCCGTAAGCAGGAGCACTGGCACTGATACAGATTCTTTTGCTTATGCAAATGATGGCTGCCCATCTGCCTTGATTTCACTTCCTTTGCGCTATATGCATACAACGGTGGAAATGATTAATAGAAATGATATTGAAAATACTATCAGGCTTATTTATGAAAGTGTTTTAGCACTCACGCCAAAAACAAATTTGAGTTACTTTAATTAAAAATAGAAATATTGAATAAAAGTTTGTTTACTATTAATTACCCAATATGCAAATAAGAAACGACTGGACAAAAGAAGAAATTTCTGAAATATACAATACTCCTTTATTAGAATTGATTTATAAAGCGTCTATGCTTCACCGTGAGTTCCAGGAAACCGCCGAAGTTCAGGTGTGCACTTTGTTATCTATCAAAACGGGCGGTTGCCCTGAAGATTGCGCTTATTGCCCGCAGGCGGCGCGTTATAATACAGGTGTTGATGTGCAGGCGTTGATGAAAAAAGAAGAAGTTTTGGCTTACGCTGAAAAAGCAAAAAATGCCGGTTCAACCAGGTTTTGCATGGGCGCTGCCTGGCGCGAAGTCAGGGACAATCGCGATTTTGACCGGGTGCTTGATATGGTAAAAGGAGTAAACGAATTAGGAATGGAAGTTTGCTGCACGATGGGAATGCTTAGCGAAAGCCAGGCTGAAAAGTTGCAGGCGGCTGGCTTGTATGCATACAATCATAATGTAGATACTTCAGAAGAACATTATTCAGATATTATTACCACTCGTACGTATGGTGACCGATTGAAAACTTTAGGCAACGTGCGTAAAGCAGGCATTAGTGTTTGCAGCGGTGGCATCATCGGTTTGGGCGAGGCACATGAAGACAGAATAGGAATGTTACATACTTTATCTACTTTGCCTTCGCATCCGGGAAGCGTGCCCATCAACGCTTTAGTAAGAGTAAAAGGAACCCCGCTGGAAGGAAATCAAAAAGTGGATATATGGGATATGATCAGGATGATTGCTACAGCAAGGATTATAATGCCAAAAGCGATGGTTAGGTTGAGTGCCGGCCGTTCAGAAATGACAATTGCTGAACAAGCACTTTGTTTTATGGCTGGCGCTAATTCCATCTTTTCGGGAGAAAAATTATTGACGACTCCCAATCCTGATTTCAGCCAGGATAAAATGATGTTTGAATTATTAGGATTAAAACCCAGGGAATCTTTTAAAGAACCTGCAACTGCTGCTGAGGCTGGTTTTGTAGAAAATGCCTTAATTAGCTGATTAGCTAATGGGCTAATTATCTAATTAAAAATTATGGATAATGAAATTCTTTTAAAGGCGTATAGGTTAATGTGCACTGCTGGTGCTATGGATAGTATTTACGAAGCCAATCGTTCAATTTGCAAATATGTTCATTCTACTTCCCGCGGCCACGAAGCTATTCAGTTGGCTACAGCATTTCAATTATTGCCATGTGATTATGTAAGCCCTTATTACCGTGATGAAAGTTTATTACTCGGGCTTGAGTTTAGCCCCTACACTTTGATGTTGCAATTACTTGCCAAGGCGGATGATATTTTTACCGGCGGAAAGGAATACTATTCTCATCCGAACTATCGGGGAGAAGATAAACCAACGATAATTCCACAAAGCAGCGCTACGGGAATGCAGGCCATACCGTCAACAGGAATTGCACACGGATTACAATATTTGGAAAAGATAAATTCGCCTTTGTATAAAAAAGGAAAAAATAGTGAAAAGCCTGTCGTTATTTGCTCTTTAGGCGATGCAAGCATGACGGAAGGCGAAGTCAGTGAAGCGTTGCAAGTAGCGGTTTTGAAAAATCTTCCTATTATTTATTTGGTCCAGGATAACGAATGGGGAATCAGTGTCACCTCTTCCGAAGCACGCAATATGAATGCTTTTAAATTTGCAAAAGGCTTTAAAGGTTTAGAGCGTGTAAGCATAGACGGTAGTGATTTTTTTGAAAGCTATGAAACAATGAAAAATGTGGTGAATAAGGTTAGAAAGAATTCAACTCCTTTTTTAGTTCATGCGAAAGTGCCGCTTCTCGGCCATCATACGAGTGGTGTAAGAAAAGAATTTTATCGTACTGACGAAGACTTTGCAGAACAAGCTAAGAACGATCCTTTTTCCAAATTAAAAAAGCATTTGCTTCATTTAGAAATAAGTGAAAATGTTTTGAATGAAATTGAAAGAGTTGCTATTGAAGATGTTGCTGAACAATTCGAAAGAGTAAAACTGGCTCCGGAACCTGATCCGTTAAAAGTAAAAGAACACATTTTTGCCCCTACGAAAATTGTAGAAGAAACAGGCGAAAGAACTCCTGAAGGGAAAGAAAAAATTATGATGGTTGATGCCGCTTTATTTGCCATTCGCGAAATCATGGAAGACTTTCCTGAAGCAATTTTATATGGCCAGGATGTAGGGCGCAGGCTTGGCGGTGTTTTCAGGGAAACGGCAACATTAGGCGAGCAATTTGGAGGCCATCGGGTTTTTAATACTGCGATACAGGAAGCATACATTATTGGCTCTACAACTGGCATGTGTGCAACCGGAGTTAAACCAATTGTTGAAATTCAGTTTGCTGACTATATTTATCCGGGCTTAAATCAATTAGCGGTGGAAGTTGCAAAAAGTTGTTTCTTAAGTTGCGGAAAATTTCCTGTACAAACTGTGATACGGGTTCCCACTGGTGCATACGGTGGCGGCGGCCCATATCACAGCGGAAGCATCGAAACTTTATTGCTCTCTGTCAAAGGAATAAAAATTGTGTATCCCTCTAACTCTGCTGACATGAAAGGGCTGATGAAAGCAGCTTTTTTAGACCCTAACCCTGTGATCATGCTGGAGCATAAAGGGCTTTACTGGAGCAAAGTTCCCGGAACAGAAGATGCAAAACGTGCAGAACCAAATCGTGATTATGTATTACCGTTAGGTAAAGGCAACATCGTTTTAAATGCTCATGAAAATAATATTAAAAATGGCGAAAGTTGCTGCATTATCACATATGGAATGGGTGTTTATTGGGCTAAAAATGCTGCCAAAAAATTCCCCGGCCAAATTGAAATAGTTGATTTAAGAACTTTATTCCCTTTAGATGAAGAATTGGTATTTTCTACCTTAAAAAAGCACGGTAAATGTTTAGTACTATCTGAAGAACAACAAAATAATTCTTTCGCAGAAGCGCTTGCAGGGCGTATTTCAAAGGAATGTTTCCAGTTCCTTGATGCACCGGTACAGGTTTTGGGCGCTTTAAACCTTCCCGCCGTTCCAATGAATATTATTTTAGAAAAAGAGATGTTGCCGAGTGAAGAGAAGGTGGCAGATTTAATTGTACAATTATTGAATTATTAATTTGATCCCTTTGCATCAAATACTGATTCGCCTACCTCTTAGATTTTGAGACAGCCTTTATCAGTAAACAAACAAATAACCTTATTTCTTATTTTAATCTATTTTTCTAACGGGCATGTTATTTGAGATTTTGAATTTATAAATTTCAAATCAAAATGTTACGATGGCACATAGGCTGTTCAGGATTTCATTACAAAGATTGGAAAGTGATTTTCTATCCGAAGGATATTCCTCAAAGATTATGGTTTGAATATTATTGTACGCATTTTAATACACTTGAATTGAACGTAACCTTCTACAGGTTTCCGCAAGTTGCTATGCTAAAAAGTTGGTCTGAAAAAAGCCCTTCTGGTTTTTCTTTCTCTGTAAAAGTGCCACGGTTAATAACTCATTATAAAAAAATGAACGACTGTGAAAATTTATTGGAAGATTTTTATAATACGGTTGAAGAAGGATTAAAAGAAAAAGCTGGTTGTATTTTATTCCAATTTCCTCCATCGTTTGGTTATACTTTGGAGCGGCTTGAAAATATAATTAATAATTTAAAACAACAATTTCAAAACGTGGTTGAGTTCAGAAATGAGAGCTGGTGGAATGAAGAAGTTTATAATAAACTTAGTGCAAATAAAATTACTTTTTCGGGAATAAGCCATCCGCGCCTGCCAGATAATTTTATTGAAAATAATTCTTTGTTTTATTATAGAATGCACGGTGTACCTAGGTTATATCAATCAGCTTACACAACTACATTTTTAAAATCTATTATGAAGGCAGTCAAATCTTCACCCAAAATAAAGAATGCATTTATTTATTTTAATAATACGATTGGCGATGCAGCAATAAAAAATGCTACGGAATTGATGGCTTTATTGAATAGAGAATAGCTGAAATAAAAATAGCCAATCCAAAAAATGTTGACTATTTGCCTGTTTACTGATGTCAGTTATTTGCCGATCATAAAAAACATAACAATTGCTGCGGAGGCCATACCGAGGAAAGTAATCCATAAGATTATTTTTGAAAGGGAACCGCTTTTGAATTCACCCATTATCTTATCACTCGCTGATATTTTAATGATCAGAAAAATGAGTGGAACTGCTGCTACACCATTTAAAACAGCTGAATATACAAGTGCCTTTACAGGATTTATTCCAACAAAATTAATTATTAAACCAATGACGGTTGCAATGGTTATAATGCCGTAGAAACCATGAGCTCTTTTTAGTTTTAAATTCAAACCAGATTTCCAGTTTGCTGCCTCTGAAACGGCATAGGCAGCCGAACCAGAAAGGACAGGCACCGCCAAAAAACCTAATCCAATGATACCAACAGAAAATATAACCTTTGATATATAACCTGAATGAGGAAAAGAATGTACAAGTGGTTCCAGCGCTTTTGCAGCATCTGCAGCGGTGTTTATATCAGTTACCCCACTGTTATGTAATATTGTTCCTGCAACCACCAGGATACTCCATGTAGTAATTTCAGAAATGACCATTCCGAAGTTATTATCAATACGCATTTTGTGGATATTACTTTTTCGTATTGATGGCAATCCATGCTTCATCCATTTTCTTTCTTTCACTTCTTCCACTTCCTGCGAAGTTTCCCAGAAAAACATATAGGGAGAAATTGTAGTTCCTAGCACGCCCGTAATAATAAAAAAGAAAGCAAAACTAAATTCAATATGTGGAATAAACGTGGCTTTTAAAACAGTTAGCCAGGGGAGTTTTACAATAAAAACCGTAATAGGGTAAGCTAATAAAGAAAGCGCAAGCCATTTTAATATCCTTGCATAAACTTTATAAGTCGTAAATATTTCCAGAATTAAAATACTTGCTGTAAAAAGCAACGTCCATACTGCAAATGGTAATGGTAGTACCAATCTGGCTGCTGCTGCCATAGCGCCAATATCCGCACCAATATTGATCACATTAGCAATAAGCACTAAGCCTACCACAGAATAAAGTACTTTCGAATTGTAATGTTGTTTTACAATTGCAGCTATTCCCCTTCCGGTAACCATTCCTATTCTTGCGCATGCTTCCTGAACCCCGATCATAAATGGGAGCATATACAAAGCCGTCCATAATTGCCCATAGCCAAACTGGGCGCCGGTTTGGGAATAAGTAGCGATGCCAGAAGGATCGTCGTCAGCTGCGCCGGTGGTAAGCCCGGGGCCAAGAATGGATAAAAATTTCAGGAATTTATTTCGTTTTGGTTTAGGTTTTTTTTCCTGCGCCATCTTTATAGATTGAGAATGTAAGTTAATTAATAACTATAATTATATATTAACTTGTTCCCATGAATAATTTTATTTAAAAAAATAAAATCTACAGTAAACAAACAAATAATGTGAATTTGTATTCAGTCTTGCATAATCAAATAATGACTAAAAAAAATTGGTTGGAAAAATTTCAAAACCCCTAAGTTTGATTAAAATAACTCAATGATAGCTAAGGCATCGAAATCCAAAAAAGAAATACAATTTTTTGAAGGGCCGCAAGACCGCTGGAAAAATTTTAAATATGCAGTAAGTGTTTTTTTCGAATTTATAAAAGGTTTCCGGGCATTGCATTTTGTCGGGCCTTGTATCACGGTTTTTGGCTCAGCGCGCTTTAAGGAAGATCATCTTTTTTATAAACAGGCAAGGGAACTTTCGGGCGAGATTGCCACACTTGGCTTCACCATAATGACTGGTGGAGGCCCTGGAATTATGGAAGCAGCAAACCGGGGTGCGAAAGATGTCGGAGGTAAAAGTGTTGGCTGTAATATTGTTTTGCCTCAAGAACAAAAACCAAATCCTTATGTTGATAAATGGGTTGATATTAAATATTTCTTTCTACGCAAAATGTTGTTGATGAAATATTCTTATGGATTTATTGTGATGCCTGGAGGATTTGGCACTTTGGATGAATTTTTTGGAGCCATTACTTTAATTGAAACCAGAAAAATAGAAATGTTTCCTATTATAATTTTTGACAAAGAGTTTTATCAAAATATTGTAGAGCATACTCAAAAGATGCTGGAAGAAGGAACTATTTCCGAAAGTGACCAGAAACTTTATATCGTTACGGATTCTATTCCTGAAGCGATTAACTATCTTAAAGAAAAAAGTATTATGGCATTTGGCCTAAAATATATGAAGCCTAAAAAGCCTTTTTTTGGTTTCTTTGAAAAAGGCTTTAAGAAAATATTTTGATGAAAGATTGCTTTGCCAGCTTTCGGCATTTGCTTTATTGAAATTAAAATTAGCAATTTCGAAAATAATTAAGTCTTGTGAATTGGCGTATTGTGCTAAATAAATACTAGTTTTTGTTCTTTTTAGAAGGAGGGTTTTGGGGAATCTGATTATTCTGCTCTTCAGTATGATCCTGGTTTTCAGGCATTCTTTGGCTCAATTTAGATTCATCAATATTTCCTTTTGCATCAAGAATAGGCTGTGGAACTGGTTCTTGCCCTTCAGGAGTTTTTTGGTTAAAGATTTTTTCAATGTAAACCCATTTGCCGTCTTTCCATTTTAAGCCTTCATAATCGCCATCAGGAATGTAAGTATATTTCTTTTGAGGCTCACCCGTTTCTGAAATCAAATGTTCATAAATAATCAAGCCCATATCTTTATCATAAGAAAGTTTTGGGCCTGCATTTTTTTTATATTCCATCACATACCTGTCAACATTATTATGTAATCCCTGGAAGCTAAAAATAGGAGCGCCAAACACAGGCTCCCCATCTTTAAATGTCAATACTTCAATAAATTTTCTATCACTATTTAAATTATTATCATCAAAGCCAAGTAAGGTATAGTAGGTTTTTCCAAAAGCTTTCTCTTCAATAATATTATAATAGATAGCGCCGATCCATGCGCGGTTGCTGGTTATTGTATCAGCAATATTTTTTATTAAATCTGTTTTATCAATAAGGGGGAAAAGTTTTAGTGAACCATCAGCAGTTCTCATCTGAATGGCTCCATGCTGGCGAATATTATCACCATTGATAACCAATTGCCAGGTGAAAATTTTAAAAGTGCTGTCCGGCGGGACAACTTTAGCGATGCTGATTAATGAATCAAAAGGATAATAAAAGGAATTGTTTATTTGTAAAGCACGCACAAATGTTTTTGTAAACTGGCTATCGGCTATGAATCGGTCTTCTACGTTTCTTCCATTAAGTATTTGATAAGCAAATGCCTTTAAGGAATCTTCTTTTTTCTCAAGGGCTTTTTTTTCATGCGAAGATAATCTTTGAGCAAAACAAGAGATACCAAATAAGGAAAACGATATTAAAAACACAGCGATTTTGTTCATAAAATTGTTTGGGCAAAATAAAACTTTAATTCACAAACTTTATTGCTAACCTAATAATATTTAACTTACTGATAATGCTTTGGCAAATGAAATTAAATCGTCAAAAACCAGGTCTATATCTTTATGATTTAATGGAACTTCTTTGCGTGTAGTGGGCAAAAATATATTTATGTTTACGCCCAGGTTTCTGCCAAATTTCATATCGCTCAGGGTATTTCCAACCATTAAGCTTTTTGAAAGTTTAATTTCAGGAAAATCCCTCATTGCCTGTAAACCCATGCCGGCATTAGGCTTCCGGTTTTCACTTTCCATTTCGGTGCAAACATAAATATTATCGACCCTTCCTCCGGAATCTTCAATTTCCTTCAACATGTTACTATGTATCAGGTTTAAGTTCTCTATTTTAGTAATACCTTTCGCTACACCTCGTTGGTTGGTAATTATTACAATAAGCCCCAACTTTTTATTGAATATTTTAAATGCTTCTTTTACTCCTTCGTAAAATGTAAATTCATCCCAGGTATGAATATAGTCCAAATGTTTTTCGTGGTTTATTACACCGTCCCTGTCTATAAATAGCGTCCAGGAAGAATCAATATTTTTTAGATTTTTCAAAAAGGGAGTTTATAATTTTCTATAGTAAACAAACAAATAAGGCGAAAAGTTATTCAATTTAAAGGCAATTCCTTTTGTGCTTTTTCATAGTCTTCAGGCACACCAATATCGATAAAATATTCATCCTGGATCATTCCAAACAAATTTTGTTTTTCACCAGGTTTATGAATATTCCTTTCAAGATAATCTTTTTCAAAAGAAAATTTTTCCGGTAGATTTCCGTTTAGAAAATCAATAACATTCAAAACATAAATTCCTCCATTAATCAAACCTGAAGCATAAAACTTTTTTTCTTTAAAACTTTTTATTGACTGATCGCTATTCAATTCTACTGCACCATAACGGTCAAAATTTTGCATAGGTTTCAAACATTGTGAGCATGAGCCTTTTTTTTCTTCATGAAATTTATATAATAAATCTACATCAATATTATAAAATGTATCTCCATTGCAAACCAATATATTTTTTTGAGAAGTTTTTAAGCATGCTGATTTGATGGCTCCGCCGGTTCCCAAAGGTTCTTCTTCTAAAGATATTTTGTAATTTAAGTTAGCGTAATTTTCGTTTAAGTATCTTTCAATAATTTCATGCAAATGCCCAACGCTAAAAATAAAATTTTCAATTCCTTTATTTTTAAGATTTTCTAAAAGATAATACAGAAAAGGTTTTCCATTGATAGGTGCCATGCATTTGGGAATATCTGAAATTACAGTCCGTAGCCTGGTTCCTAAACCACCTGCAAGAATAATAGCTTCATTAATCATTGGTATCACGAAAATAAATTTCTTCTACAAACTGGCAAATGATATGGCCGAGTGTAATATGGCTTTCCTGTATACGTGGCGTATCATCGGACGGTACATTAATTAAAATATCAGAAAGGTTTTTTAGCTTACCGCCGGTTGAGCCAGTAAAAGCAATAGTCGTCATTTTTTTTTCTTTAGCTACCTCGAAGGCTTTTACAATGTTTTTACTATTGCCAGAGGTGCTTAAGCCCACCAGAACATCACCCTGGTTTCCAATTCCTTTGATCAGCCTTGAATAAATTACATCATAACTGTAATCGTTTGCCACTGCGGTAATATAAGACGTGTTGCAATGCAAAGCTTCAGCCGGCAACGCATCCCTGTCGGTGTAAAATCTTCCGCTGAATTCAGCAGCCAGGTGCTGTGCATCAGATGCGCTTCCCCCATTTCCACAAAACAAAACTTTGTTCCCTTTTTCAAAAGCAGAGACTATGATATTCACAGAGTCATTCACGGCAAGCAATAGCTTATCATCGTTAAGTATATTTTCTTTTACCTCAATTGAAGCTTGAATAATTTTTTTTATTTTTTCCATTACCTGTTTTTACTCACGAAGGTAAAATCATTATTCTTATTGTTTTGTTATACGCTCCATGTAGTTAATCCATATTTTGTAAAAGTGTAATTTTTTACTTCTCCTCCAAATTCTTTTAATTTTTCTACCACGTTATGATGCGTATTTCCCGGGCAATAAAATATCATAAAGCCTCCTCCGCCAGCACCACTGATTTTTCCACCTGTTGCTCCTGCTTTTTTTGTGGATTCATAAATTTCTTCGATTCTGCTATTACTTATGTTGCTTGCCATTCTGCGTTTTTGCTGAAACCCAAAATCAAGAATGGCTCCAAATTCATCTAACCTTCCTTTCAATAATGCTTCTTTCATCATTTTGGCCTGCTCTTTTAACTGGTGCATGGCCTCTATACTTTTTTCATTTTTGTTGTTCACATTTTTTACCTGTTCGTCAATGATAAAAGCACTTTCGCGGCTCGTTGCCGTAAAATATAATACCAAATTATTTTCTAATTCATGAAGGTATTGCGATTTTATCCTTAAAGGGTTTACAATGACTTTGTCATCTTCATAAAACTCCATAAAATTGACACCTCCAAACATCGCCGCATATTGATCTTGTTTGCCGCCGGTAAGTTTTAAATCTTCCCTTTCTATTTGATAAGCATAATGGGCAATGTCATAATCGCCTAAAGGAAGTTTGAGCCATTCCACGAAAGCGCCTAAAATTGCCACGACTAAAGTAGAAGAAGTCCCTAAACCAGAACCTGCAGGAGCATCAACAAAAGTGGACAACCTGAAACCGTAAGTAGGTAATTTATAATCTTTATAAATACGGTTATAAACTCCTTTTAAAAGATCTAGAGTTCCGTTGATAGGTAATTCTTTCGCCCATTCAAATTGCTCTTCTTCTTTTCTATCTAAGGCCTGCACAATTATTTTATTTTCTTCCAGTGGTTCCAGGTTAGCATAAGCAAAAAGTGAAACGGTAGCATTTAGTATAGCACCGCCAAACTTGTCGCTGTACGGGCTTACATCAGTTCCTCCTCCGGCGAGGCCTATGCGTAAAGGAGCTTTGCTACGGTAGATCATTAAAATAATTTTTAAAAAAGCAGAATTCTCTGAAGCTATTTCTATTGAAAGGTTTTTTTGCTATTGCTAATATTTTTTAATCAATACTTAATGTTAACTTCTTTTTCATAAATACCTTTTGCATTGTGAAGTTAAAAATTTAAAATTGCTTTTACCATATTTTCCCAGCTGTATTTTTTCTTTTCTTCCCTAAGGCTTGGTAAAAAAAATTCTTCTCCTAATTTGAAAAATTCTTCAATTTTCTCCGCGATATTTTCAGCATTTGGCTCAGCAATTAATCCTACTTTTTTATCAGGGACCATTGAAGGCAAACCTCCAACATTCGTAACGATCATTGGAATTTCAAAATGATAAGCGAGTGGAGTAACCCCACTTTGGGTAGCGCTCCGGTAAGGTTGCACTACACAATCTGCTGCACATAAAAAAAATTTCACTTCGTTGTTAGCTATGAAATGAGTATGTAAAATCAAGTTATTTTTTATGCCGGAATCATTTATAAGCATGGAATAATTTTTTTCATCGTCATAAAATTCTCCGGCAATTAAAAGTTTCAAATTTTTAATTTTATTTTCTTCATTTAATATTTTAAATGCATTCAATAAAATATCCAATCCTTTATATTTTCTGATAAACCCAAAGAATAAAACCACTTTGTCTTCTTCATTAATTGCAAGTTTTTTTCTTGCTTCCCTTTTAGAAACCACTGTCCCAAAATTATCATATAATGGATGAGGAATTAATTGTGCAGGCTTTCCTTTTGCAAAGAGTTTTAAATCTGCGAGCACTTTTTCGCTCATAGCTATAAAGCCGTCAACCGGTTTGAGAAAATATTTTGTAAAAATTTTATCTCCGGGCCTTTTTTCATGAGGCAAAATGTTATCAGCGATACAAACCACTTTTGAATAATGATTCTTTTTCACTCTTCTTAAAATAGTTCCTAAACAAGGGCCCATAAAGGGTAACCAATATCTTACTACTACTACATCTGGCTTTAGTTTCTTTAGTTCGTTGCCAATTTTAATCCAGTTAAAAGGATTAATCGAATTTATTTTTATTTTAATAGGAATGCCTTCCGGCGCTGGTTCTGTGGAGTGTTGTGTTTTGCCGGGAAAAAGAAAAGATGGGTATTGATATGAAAAAGTATAAATCGTTGTATCAAACCCATCAATTAAAAATTGTTTCGCTAATCTTTCATTAAAAGTAGATATGCCACCTCCGCGCAAAGGATAAGCCGGGCCTATGATAATTATTTTTTGGAGAGGCAAAATAGAATTGTTTTTCGTCTTATTTGTTTGTTTACTGTTGAAGAAACAGTTTTTTATTTAGCCATTCAGATATGTACATTAATTAATTCTTTCTTCAACTAAATAATGGTTTCTTTCAGGGCCATTCCTTGAAATTAATTCGCCCAAAAATCCTGCGAGAAATAGTTGCGAACCTATAACCATTGCCACCAAAGCAATATAAAACAACGGCCTTTGTGTCATTCCGGTTTCATCGAAAAAGAATTTGCTAATTGCCAGATAAAGGAAAACAATAAATCCAAATAAGAAAGATAAAGTACCCCACAATCCAAAAAAATGCATTGGATTTTTTCTAAATTTTCCTACGAACATAATGGAAGCTAAATCAAGTAATCCATTAATAAAGCGGTTCCAACCAAACTTAGTAACGCCATATTTCCTTGGGCGGTGCTCTACTACTTTCTCACCAAATTTTTTAAAACCTGACCATTTTGCAATTAAAGGAATATACCTATGCATTTCTCCATACACTTCTATACTTTTTACGACTCTATTTTTATAGGCTTTCAACCCGCAATTAAAATCATGAAGATAAATGCCACTTGCTTTCCTGGTGGCTGCATTATATATTTTGGACGGAATATTTTTTGAAAGTGTGCTGTCATATCTTTTTTTCTTCCAGCCACTTACAATGTCAAAATTTTCTTCCAAAACCATTCTGCGAAGTTCGGGAATTTCATCAGGGCTGTCTTGTAGATCCGCGTCCATAGTGATTACTACGTCGCCTTTTGCAATTTTAAAGCCTTCATTTAATGCAGCGCTTTTTCCGTAATTACGTTGGAATTTAATCCCTTTTACAAATGGGTTCAAAGCATTTAGCCCTTCAATGATTTTCCATGAATTATCTGTGCTTCCGTCATCAACCATGATAATTTCATAACTAAAGCCGTGGCTGTCCATTACACGCTTTATCCATTCTTCCAGCTCAGGCAAAGATTCATCTTCATTGTAAAGCGGAACAACTACAGAAATATCCATGTGAAAATAATTTAGTGCCCCATCTCAATTGGGTTTGGATTTTTTTTAGTAATGCCAGCACCGATAAGGGAAGCAATAGCACCAAAAACAAGGTAGCCGACCAACGTGCCACCGATAGCAAAAGCCATAAAAAATCTCCTGGTAATGTCAAGCCCTGAATTAATTTGATCTTGTGAAAGCTGGCCTTTTGATTCCATACTTTTTCTCGCAGCATCCACTGCTTTATCTTTTACATCCGGAAAAAGGTAAATAAAAATGACGATATATATAATCATAATTACAGTAACCACAGCGGCTACTTTAAAACCGTGCGCAAAATAATTTCCAAAAGTAGAATTATGGCTCATCTGTTTTCCGTACATATTTACAGACCAAATAATTCCGCCAATAAAAATCAGGTAGCTAACATATTGCAATGCACTGCTGGTATTTATATCCAGGAAATAAGTAACCAATGCAAGAATGATCAGGATTAAGGAAATTACTATTCCCTTTGTGGTTGAGCTTGTAATAGTTTGTTCCATTTAAAATTAATTTATTTGTTCAAAAATAACTTGTCTTTATTATATATCCCAATTACTTTTCCTTTTAATTTATGATTAAGAAATGCATTGTTTTTACTTTTGGATAAAATATTTTTTTCTTCGAAAATAAATTCTTCACCGGGGATAAAAAAAGTGAGGTTTGCTTCGTTGCCTTCTTCAATTAAAGGTACCGTTTGGTTAAAAATATTACGGATATTTTCAGTTTGCATTTTTACAAACGTTTCTGTAGAAATGCCACAAATCCCCGCTGCACCAAAAACGCTTTCTAAAGTTTCCATACCATTTTCAGCATATTGAAATTCACAAACTTTATGGTCCCAATCCTGTGGCTGGTGATGAGAAGCAATAAAATCAACAACACCGTTTTTAATTCCTTTACGTAATGCGTCCCGGTCTTTCCTGGTACGCAAAGGCGGGTTTACTTTTAAGTCAGTATTATAATCATGAATGTCTTCATCGCAGAAAAATAAATGAAAAGGTGATACCGAACAACTAACATTAAGGTTTTCTTTTTTTGCCTCAGCAATTAAATCCAAAGATTTTTTTGTAGAAATTCCGGTGAAATGAATTTTGGAATTTGTATAACGAACTAACTCTATATCCCTTGCTACCATTAACTCTTCAGATAATGCAGGTTTTCCCTGCAAGCCTAATTTTGTGGACATTTCACCTTCATTCATTAACCCATAAGTACCAATACTTTTATCATCTGGTAGCTGAATAACCGTGCCATCTATTACTAAAATATATTCTAATGCCTTTTGCAAAATTCCCGAAGACTGTACTGGTTTTGTTCCATCAGAAAAAGCAATCGCACCATGATTAAACATGTCAAACATTTCGCTCAATTCTTTTCCTTCCGCATTTTTTGTGATGGCACCAATCGGATGAATGGCAACCGGAAATGATTTACTTTTTTGAACCAGATATTCTACCTGGCTTTTATTATAAACTGCAGGCTGTGTATTTGGAATAAGCATTACCTCGGTAAAACCTCCTGCAGCAGCAGCTTTGGTGCCACTTTCCAGCGTTTCTTTAAATTCCTGGCCGGGGTCACAAAAATTGGCGAAGCAATCCATCCAACCTGCTGAAAGATTAAGGCCTTTAATATCAACTTTTTCATCGGCTTCAAATTCTGCATCGCTTAATTTAGAAATGATGCCATTTTCAATAAAAATATTTTTAATTTTTCCGTGAAAAGGAGAGGAGGGGGAAAAAATTGTTGCGTTTTTAATTAAAACCTTCATTAGGTTTATCGTAAAATTTTATTGCGGCAAATTTAGCTGAAAATTTATAAATCGGTTAATTGTTTTAATCCTTATTGGCAATAAATATTTTTCATGGATGATCGCCATAGTAAACAAACAAATAACAGGGAATCTTGTTTTATTATTTTGAGCGTATAGCAACCACGGGATCGAGGCGTGAAGCACTTAAAGCAGGAATTAGCCCTGCGAGAATCCCGATAATAACACATAAGGAAATTGCAAGGAAAAGAATTCCTCCGGAAATAAAAACCGGAAAATCGAAAAGTTTAGTAAACACAACTGTAAGCAGGTAAACAAGAATCAATCCCATGAGGCCGCCTAAAATACAAATAGTAGCCGATTCTAAAAGAAATTCAGAAAGAATGCTTCTTTTTTTGGCACCAATTGCCTTTTTTAAACCAATAATTGGTGTGCGTTCTTTTACGGTTACAAACATAATGTTTGCAATCCCGAAAGCGCCAACTACAAGGCTTAATATACCGATTGCCCATCCGCCAATATTAATGCTCGAGAATAACGAACTTACCCTTTCGCTTGCACCCGATATCTGGTTCACTGAAAAATTATCTTCTTGCCTTGGGCTTAGTTTTCTAATTGACCTCATTACTCCTTCAAGGTCGTCAGCCAACTCCTGCGAACTCACATTGTTTTTTGCATTTACAATAATCCTTGGCGAGCTGTTTTTATCATTGATCAAATTTCTTGCAAACCGATATGGCACAAAAATACTTTCGTCATAATCCATTCCAACCATTGATTTACCTGTTTTTTTAATTACGCCAATTATGGTGGCTTTATGTTTTTTTACATTTATTTCTTTTCCTACAGCTATTTGCGGATCGCCAAATAGATCTTCAGCATTTGAATAACCCATTACAACTACGGCGTTTCCCGAAGCAAATTCTGCTTCTGAAATGAAACGGCCGTAACCAATTGTCATCGGTTGAATGTCATTTTCTTCCTCAGAAATACCATACATTTGAACTCCTTCTAAAGCAGCATTTTTATATTCAATATTGATATTGTCGTCTATCATAAACGCAACGTTTTTTGCGAGGGAGCTACGTTCCTTGATTAATTTAACTTCATCAAATTTCGGCGATGGGCGGTTTACAAATTTCCACCAGGGATAATCTGAACCGTCTGAAAAATACTGCCACTTGTCAATATAAATGGTGTTGCTGCCAAGGCTGTTAATTTGATTTTGTATATTAGCCTGAAGGCTGTTTACCGTAGCTAATACGCCGATTATACAAAAAATACCAAAGGAAATACCGATAAGTGAGAGAGCTGTACGCAATTTATTAACCTTCAATTCCTGGAGAGTGAGCCGGAAAGAACTTGCCAATATGTAAAACGTTTTGCGCATGAAGACAAATTTAATGTTTCCCTTTTGTTTACAAATAAAAATATGGCGAAAGGTTTAATTTGACGATAAAAATAATTATTTGAGAATATTTAGCCCTTTTATGTCAATGAAATAAGTAAACGTATAAAATTAAAAATCAGGTTATTTGTCCGTTTACTTTTGAATTGAAAAAAGTGATTTAGCTCTTAAGAAATAGAGTTGCGGCAACAAATTGGAAATTAATTTTTATCAGTTTTGGCAGAGACATTGAAACTTTTTAAAGCAAATCCAATACGCCCTGAATCAGAAATCCCCTGAACTACCACAATATATTTTCCAGGAATATCAGAAGTATAAAAAGAAATATTTTGTTTCAAGGAGTTTGCGTGAATCGAAGGATTCCAATAAAGAACATTTCTGTAATCAGGCAGCGTATTTTCTTTTTGGATTTCGTCTTTGTATTGAGGAGAATAAAATTCCCGTTCTAATTGTAAGCCCTCATATTCAACCACCAAAGAATTTGGATCTAGTTGGTATCCGTTTAAATCCCCATTATATGTTGAAAAGCTCACTAGTCCCTCATATTGCTTGCTTCCCTGGAAAAATTTCGTTGTTACAATGTCTATTTTTTTAATTTTTAAGGGATCAATACCAATGATTTTATTAAGATTAGAAACTGGTACACCGTCCATTAAAACCAACGGATCGTTATCAAAATAATCAATCTGCGGTTCATTAAATACCTGGAAATGATAGGTGTTGCCTCTTTTTTTAAAATGAACTTCTTTCACATATTCTTTCATAACTTCTTCCATTGAAGGAAATCTCGTGTATGCATCCAGGTAATATTGCTTTTCGGGTGTGCCAAAAAAAGCCGTTGTATCAAAATAGAGAGGCAACTTGAAATTTTGAATCGCCTCAGGTTGGTAAATATTCTGAGACTGTGCGCCAATGCTTCTCAACATTATTTCATTCGAAAGGGCTGAATTTAAACGAACCGGTTGGATAAAGTTTTGTGTAAAAGATTCAGAAAACGAATTGTCAATAGTCAGATTAAAGTTACTATCTTCCTTATTGGTTTGAACAATTAATTCGCGGTTGCCATAAAATTTTTCAACATTAAAGTGAAAAATACCGGATGAATTGGAAACAGTATTTGAAAATTTAAAATATTTTCCCGGAACTGCCAACGTAACGGGAATTTCATTTACAGGAAAACCTTCCGTTTTTGGAGACAATTTTCCGCTGATAATATGGCCTTCAAATTCAGGTAAAAATGTAAATGATGGTTTTGAATTTTTAAGAACTTCTTCCCATTTAAACCGCCTCCATCCTTGCGTAAGCATTAAATTGTCAGTAGCTTTTTCAACTTCAGAATCCGGTTTTTCAAAATAAAAATCCGGTGATTCAATTGGCCCTTTTAAATCCGATGAAAGCCACAGGTAGTTTACCAAATTTATGTTTTGAAGAGGTTGCAATGAATCTGCCAGGTAAACCGAAAATGATAAATCGCTTTTACTGCTATCATTAGCGGAAACATCTAATGCCACTTTGCTTCTTTGTAAATATTCCGATTGGATATTCCCTAAATTTATCGGTAATAGGCTAGTGGGTTTGATGAAAAAAAGCCGTTCGCAAACGGGCTGCCGTTCTTTATTAAAGACAGTTAATTGCGAAATACCTTCACCCAATTCAGATTTATTAAAAGTAAAAGTTGTATTTCCATTATTTAGGGATTGCATCCTTGCAAATTTTATTGTATTTTTTGTTTGGGCAAATAGAAAGGCTTCATTTTCATTTGAAATATTACAAACGATATTTATTAAGACGTTATCACCTTGTTCCGTTAATTGCATTACCCAACCTTTCTCATAAATTTCAGGAAGGTTTTTTGTGATGGTTTCATTATTGATTTTGATAACTGCGTGATAGGAGCTGCCTTTCATTGGATGAAATGAGAATCTTCCTATGCCGAAATGTCGCGTTTCAAAAATTGCTGCCGTATCATTTTTATTATCTAAAATAAATCCTTGCCCTTGTAAACCTTTGCCATATTCATCTGTAATTTTAAAAGCCACTGTATTATCATAACCATAAACCAAGTTTCCCCCTTCGGCGAAAAACTCAATGTTGAAAGAGGTTGCACTGTCCTTTTTTTCCTCCAAAGGTTTTCTCACGGGATTAATAATGGTAATTGGTTCTTCAAAATAAAAATCGGGGTGGAAATTTTTCATCCAGTTAGTATATGCGCGTATTTTATAATTGCCCGTGCTGACAGAGGAAGGAATCTCGAAAGAGCCTTTTCCCTGTCCTGAATCTATATCAACCTTTGCCTGCAATATTGGTGAATTATCCGCATTGATTATTTCCACGTAACCAATTTTGCTTAAAGGTGAAAATTGATTGTTCTTGGCATCTGTCACATAAGCTTTAAACCAAATTATTTCGCCGGATGCATAAACGCTTTTATCTAAGTGAAGAAAGATTTTTTCCTGGTAATTATTTTGGTTATAAGTTTCAAATTGTTGTTGAACTACAGGAATAATATTTTGAGAAAAAGAATGTTTAACACAATTAAAAATGAGGAAGAGGCATAACCATCTACGGCAACCGGGAATTACATTATATGTTTTCTGATTTTTTTTCATTGATGATTTTTACCAATAAGAAGGTTTATGGTTAATGCCGCCTTTTACCCTGCAATCCACACATTCCCTTCTTGCTATATAAAGGCAAGTTGAGCCGCAAAAGAAGTACGGGTAATAATCAGGATCCGGGTAATCGTACAAATAAAAACCGGGATCGGGCAGCGGAGGGTGGCTGATTACTTTCGCCCCACATTCCCGATTGGAATCAACAAAATTCCAGTTGCTAACATCGAATTTTGAAATGAAGATTCTTTTTTGCTCAACAGAAGATGCTGTAAAAAAACCGATTACCACTTCTGATGGATTTTTAACTGCATGAAAGTTGCCAATGAGTTGTGTGGGCTGTGTTTCAAAAAGCGAACCCAGGTTCTCCGTATTCTTTTTCAATATGCTATAATATTGGTAAGCTTCCGGAGTTATTGCATATTGCTTTACTAAAATACTATAACGGATACTTATTTTCTGAGAATTTTGAGGAACGGTTGCAATTGGCTCCTGGTTAATTACATCCTGGTTTAGCGCAATGGAAGTTCCAATTATTATTGCATCGGAATTGAGATTACGCCAACAATCAAATGTCTGATTGGTAGAATCAACATAAAATAAAACACCGTTATCCTGGCTCAGTTCTGCATTGAAGGGCGCTTCGTATTGCCATGTTTCCGTGTAGTCCCAACGGTAGTATTTTGTGTTATTTTGAGGATCATGAGTGTCTAAATAAATATTCACATCATTTTGTTGTTGCCATGAAACACTGTCTATTGGCGGCGTTTGTTTTACCGGAACATAATCTGAAACATAGTTTTCGCCTGAAGAAGTGGTGATTTTTAAACGGTATTTATCGGATAGGTTAAGCGAAAGCGGATTGGATGTGTATTTTCCGGCTTCTGTTTCAACAAAGGGAAAAGAGCCTCCACTGCTATCTTCTACCGATACCGTGGCGCCGGTTTCAGCATTGTAGGCTAAAGTTGAATCAGTAAGTTTTGTGGTTCTGCTTAATCTAAAAACGCTTGGAGAATCAACGCTATTGACGAGTGAGCCATCTATTGCTAAAAACCTGTTATCAACGTTTATTGCAGGTGGATTGTAATTTTTTTTACAGCTTACATATAAGATCCCTGAAAGAATTAAAATTGACATTATGTTGAAATATTTTTTCATTTTAGAATCTGAAATTATAAGATATAAAAGGTATTAATGTTCCGAAAATAGATAATTGGTATCCTTTTATAACTCCATTTTCTGAAACAAAATAAGCTGAATACACATTTTGCCTTGCGGTAAGGTTATAAATTCCAAAAGACCATGAATTATGTATTGCTTGTTTTATTTTATGGTTCCCTTCAAGGTTTAGCGAAACATCCGTCCTGAAATAATCAGGGATTCTGTAAGCATTTCTATCCGAATACACCAATCTTTCTCCGCCATTAGAATAGAAAATACCTATTGGTAAAGTGATTGGGCGCCCCGTACTGTAAACTACATTAACGGACATGCTTAGACGATGTGAAAATTTATAATTGCTGATAAAATTAACTGTATGTGGTTTGTCATAACTAGCGGGATAATATTCTCCGCGGTTGATTTTTTCACCGGCAAGCGGGTCATCGCTTTTCAGGAAAGTACGCGAATAGGTATAACTGAGCCAGCCATTTAATTTGCCTGAAAGTTTTTTAATCAAAAATTCTGCACCATACGCTTTCCCTTTTGAATTAATAATATCTGTTTCTATATGATTATTTAGAAGGACAGAAGCACCGCTTTTAAAATCAAGAATGTTGTGAAGCTGTTTATAATACACTTCAGCGGACGTTTCTATATCTCCCGATTTAAAATCTTTATAAAAACCAAGTGAATATTGTTCAGATGTTTGAGGCTTAATATTTACATCACTCAATTTCCAAATATCGGTTGGCGAAATGGAAATGGTATTTGACAATTGATGAATATACTGGGTTAAAGTATTATACCCTATTTTAATAGAAGCATTACCAGGTAAAACATAGCGCAGGGATAAACGATATTCAGGTTTAAAATAAGTTTTAATAATTTTTCCTAAGGAATAAAAAGAGGTATCAGTAATTGTTGCTGTTTCTTTGGGCACACCTGGAACATAATTATAAACATCGTGTGGACCTAAATAATTAAACATGGAATATCGTATGCCTGCATTTACTGACAAGTTAGACGAAATATTATATTGATATCCGAGGTAAGCCGCGCTTTCCAATCCCTGTTCTGGAGATAAAATATCAGGCTTTACCAAAGATTGTGGGCCATAGGGTAAAAAGCTGCCGGGGTGAAGTTTGTAAAAAATACTGCTAAGGCCAAATTCAAGTGATTGGCTGTTATTAATCCTGTAATTAAAATCCGCTTTAAAATTGGTTTGATTAATATCGTATTTGAGGCGGTATGCATTTACAGGGTTCAAATTACTACTTACTTCATACTGATAGTTATCGATACCGCCAGATATTAAACTATAAAATTTATTGTTGAAAATATGTTTCCATTTTACGATAATATTTTTGTTTCCATATTTATAAGAAGTATCCATGTCAAACCGAAAATTATCATTGCTTACATATCCTGTCAGGTATAAATTATTTTTGGAGTTAATAGTGTGGCTGATATGAATATTGGCATCGTAAAACGAAGCCCTGCTGTTGCTGTAATCTTTATTGGGAACTGCTTTTAGAATCCAGTTGGAATACGAGGCCCTTGCGCCAAGGATGAAAGAAGTTTTACCTTTTTTTATCGGCCCTTCAAGCGTAAACTTACTTGTTAACAACCCAATGCCGCCAGTTCCAGAAATTTTTTTATCGTTACCATCTTTGCTGGTTACATCTAATACTGAAGAAAGCCTTCCGCCATATTTTACAGGGACAACACTTTTATACAGTTCTACACCTTTAACCACGTCGGCGTTGAAAGCAGAAAAGAACCCTAATAAATGGGACGGATTATAAATGGTAGCGCCATCAAACAAAATCAGATTCTGGTCGGCAGAGCCACCGCGAACGTTAAAGCCGGTACTGGCTTCGCCTACAGAAGTTACACCAGGCAAAGTGAGCACAACTCTCAAAATGTCAGCTTCGCCAAAAACCACCGGAACATCTTTAATTGTTTTTACAGACAGCCTGTCTATTCCCATTTGCGTACTTCGCGTATTTGACCTTACGTCAGATGTCACAATCACATTTTTTAAACTAAGGATCTCATCTTTTAATTCGATATTCAATTTTCCATCGGAATAAACATGAAGGTGGCGCAAAGCCGCTTTCATACCAAGGCTGGTGACTTCAAGAAGATGATTTCCCGGTCTCAATGTAACGGAATAATATCCAAACTGGTCGGTAACAATTCCTGTGTAAACACTATCGATATAAATGGAAGCGCCTGTTATTGCCTCGCCATTTTTTATATCCCTCACAAAGCCGGTGAGTATAGCGTTGCCTTTTTTTGCAGATGAAGGGGAACCAATTTTGAATAATTTATTTTCCTCAAATATTTTCGTTGATTTTTGTTTTGTTGATTCTTCATTTTCTGAAAAATCTTGATTTTCAGCAACATTGTTATCTCCAGGAACAAAAAAGCCGGAAGGAAGATGAGTTAGCAATCTTAAATTTTTTGTTATAAAAACATGATTGAAAGCGTCAATGGAAAACCTGAAATCAGTTTTTTGAAAAACCCGGTTTAAAATTTGAGTTATTTGCCCGGCTATCGGACTGGCAGGTTCGTTTACAATAGTTATATTAATGGGAAATGAATCGAGCTCCGTTTTTTTATAATAGAAATGAAAAGAGGTTTTTTCTTCAATTTGTTTTGCAAATTCAGGAAAGTACATGTTTTTGAAAACGCCATTTACAGGCGTATTCTGAGCCTTTAACGATGATGAAAAAAGTAAACAGCATAAATAAGCAAAACAAAAAAAAGCACTACTTCGCATTTTAATTCTTTAAAGTTTCATAGTAAGCGGCTGTGGCTACTAACTCTTTTTCAATATTTTTTTTGAACCGGAATTTCTTTTTCCTGACATAAGATTTTACCAGCTTTTTTTTATCCGCAACTGCATCCAATACAGATTTTTTATTTCTGATTTCAAACAAATTATTTTCTTTTTTTATAAAAATCTGGTCCTCTTCAATAAAATTGGTTGGGCCTTCCGCTCTTATGCTTTCCTTAATTCTTTTTATCCTTTTTATTAACACACTTGCTTTTCCGTTGAACATTACCTCATACATATTTGCAGAAATATTTTCACCGGGCGTTTGTTGAAGAATGTTTTCAAATTTATGGCCATCACTAGTGAAATATTTTATTTTCGCATTTACCAGTTGAATCCTTTCGTTGTTTTCAAACCTTGTGATTACTACTTTTTGTTTTACAATATCGAATAGCAAAGGCACATTTTTATATAAAGTTCCATCATAGAATATATCGTTTGGCTGCATTGAATCAGAGATAAAAAAAGGTGTTCCTTTTATGTTGCTATTATAACCATAATATGCCTCGCCTGTATATATATGCGAGTCGGCTCCAATTGTATTTTGATAAAATTCTTTAGCATTTAAAAAAGTAATAGACTGGCTGGCATGCGCATTAATCTGGCCGATTGTATAAAAAGGGGACAGGTTAATTATTAAAATAATAAACAGGTAGCTCAGGCAATTCATTCTTTCTAGTATCAGCAATGAAAATACAAATTTTTTGCAAAACGAGGGTTATATCTTTTTCTTGAAAATGAAAACAAGAATCCTGTTTATTTGTTGCTTTACTATAAATAAAGAAGGTTATTCTTCGAATTTCTTCATCAATCCTTTTACCATTTTTTTATAAACTTCCAGTTCTTTAAACTGGTCTTGTATAAATTGGTTGTCTTCCAACTTACCCATTATAGCGTTCATTTCATCATTATTTTCGTAGGTCATTTTGCGAAAAGGGTTAGAATAATCTTTGGCGCGGGATTCATAAATGCCTTTGCTGGCCCATGTTTTGGTCTCAACTGAACGTTGAAGCAATTTTTTGAAATAATCTGCCGTGAATTGTTTAGAAGTAATATTTTCAATTTCTAAAAGGGAAGTGTAAGCGTGAATCAATTTGTTTTTATCATATTCTACGCCACATTGCCTGTAAAAATCATGCACCTCGTTCCACGAATTAATCTTGCTGGTTTTAATCTTATTTTTTAATTTTTCAACATCGCTTTTATGAATTAACTGGCCACCAACATTCTTCCATTCACTCCTGGATATTTTCGTGGGGATACTTTTTTTTAACTCTTCAAACGAAGAAAATTTATTCTCATTTAAATGCTTAATTAATTGTACCGTTCCATAATAAGTGATAAGTTCTTTAAATAATTCCAGCGACTGTTTTACTTTTATAACCTGCGTTTTT
>Ga0134126_10001528_pt1 | contig 29457 bp, 16 predicted proteins | sample KB31752_FD_96881 | JGI IMG/M metagenome (GOLD analysis project Ga0134126, IMG submission 96881) | Terrestrial soil microbial communities with excess Nitrogen fertilizer from Kellogg Biological Station, Michigan, USA - KB3-175-2 | ecosystem: Environmental > Terrestrial > Soil > Unclassified ... | reverse complement strand
ACCGCGGCCTTCGAGTAAGAGAACATGCTGCGCATGTTCTCTTACTCTCACCGCCTGAAAAGCGGACATCTCATGTGCTAATTCAACCGGACATTTGATGTGCTAACGACATGGTGCAGCACCAATGTTGACAATTCAGCGCAAGCCACTTAGCCTGCTCGCCGTGCGGCGCACGGTGGAACGAAGGATTCGTCGTGATCGTCGCCACTTGATACTCCATACTTTTACCCGGCATAACTACGCTCGGAGGATCGATGAAAAAGTTCTCACGCCGTGACGTTCTGAAGACCAGCGTGCTCGCCTCTGCGGCCGCGACAGTCCATGGCATCGCACCGCTTACCACCGCGATGGAAACCGGACCAGAAGCGGTAGAGCGATTCCCGGAGCCCCCGGTCCTTGACATGAACGACGAGGCTATGAAGAGCGCCGGAAGGGAGCGGCTGCTTCTGGATTTTGGCTGGCGCTTCCATTTTGGGCACGCCAGTGATCCTGATAAGGACTTTGGGTTCACCGGGAGTTTTCAAAAAACGGGCAACTTCGTTCCCGCGGGCACGCTGGCGTTCGACGACAGCGAGTGGCGCGAACTGGATCTGCCGCATGACTGGGCTATCGAGCTCCCGTTCCAAAATGATCCGACGTTGCGGTCGAAGGGTTTCTATCCATTGGGAAAGAAATACCCGGCTACCAGCGTCGGTTGGTATCGGCGTCTGTTCGAACTGGCTCCCGAGGATAAAGGTAAACGTATCACCGTCGAGTTCGATGGCGCGTATCGCGAGGCGATGGTGGTCTGCAACAATTTCTACGTCGGTCGACACAGTGGAGGATACGATCCATTCAGCTTCGATCTCACCGACTTCGCGACGCCCGGCGGACGCAACGTGCTGCTGGTACGCGTTGACGCAACATCCAGCGACGGATGGTTCTATGAAGGCGCGGGAATCTATCGCCACGTATGGCTGGTCAAAACCAATTCTGTTCATGTTCCCCAATGGGGCACCTTCGTCAAAGCCGATGTGCAGCCCGCCGAGGCGAACCTATCGATCCTCGCCGAGGTGAACAACGACAGCGATGCGGCAAAGAATGTGCGCGTAGTCTCGACAGTTCTGAGCCCGTCGGGAGAGACCGTAGGCCGTGCGACGAGTTCGGCGCAGCAAATTCCAAACCGCGAGATGCAATCATTCGAGCAAAAGATCAACGTCAAAGGCCCGCTGCTGTGGTCTCTGGAAAAGCGGAACTTGTACAAACTTGTGACGGAAGTTCAGGCGGAGAGCGGTGTGGTCGATCGGTACGAGACCCGTTTTGGGATTCGTACTGTAGCGTTCGATGCAAACAAAGGCTTTCTGCTTAACGGAAAGGCGGTCAAGCTGAAGGGCACGTGCAATCACCAGGATCATGCCGGCATAGGAGCTGCTTTGCCGGATGCAGTGCAGTACTATCGCGTGCGCAAGCTGCAGGAGATGGGCTGCAATTCGCTGCGAACCTCGCACAACCCGCCTACGCCCGAACTGCTCGATGCCTGCGACGAACTCGGCATGCTGGTCTTCGATGAGACCCGCATGATGTCGTCGAATCCCGAAGGCCTGAACCAGTTTGGGAATGTTGTCCGCCGTGACCGCAATCGCCCCTGCGTCTTCATGTGGTCGATGGGCAACGAAGAGGGCCAGGCGAATACAGATAAAGGACTGAAGATTCTTACCGCTATGAAGGCGCTCGCTTATCAACTCGATGGCTCGCGACCGGTCTCGATCGCTCCCATTCGCGCGATTGGAGTTGGCGGGCTCGTCGAATGCGACGTGATGGGTTACAACTATCAGGACCCGCAGGCCGAGCAATACCACGAACACAATCCTTCAAAGCCGATGATGGGTACCGAGACGGTGAGCGCCGTGGGCACACGTGGAATCTACGTAACCGATTACTCAAAAGGATATGTAGCCTCCTACGATCCCTACACGACTACCGGACGCGCTTCAGCAGAAGGATGGTGGCGCTTCTGCGATGCGCGCCCATGGCTTTCGGGCGGATTTGTTTGGACCGGATTTGACTATCGCGGCGAACCTTCTCCCAACGGTTGGCCTAACATCAGCTCGCAATACGGAATCATCGACACCTGTGGTTTCCCAAAGGATTCGTTCTACTACTACAAATCATGGTGGAGAGACGAGCCAGTGCTTCACCTCCTCCCACATTGGAACTGGGCTGGCATGGAAGGCAAACGCATCTCCGTTTGGGTCTATTCCAATCTGGACAAGGTGGAATTGCTGCACAACGGGCAGAGCCTCGGAACCAAGGACATCAAGAAAGATTCGCATGCTGCCTGGGTAGTGCCGTACGCGGCCGGAACCATCGAGGCGCGCGGCTACAAAGGCAACACTGTAACCCTGACGACTAAGCGCGAAACCACCGGGCCCGCAGCCAAGCTGGTGATGTCATCGGACCGGCAAGAACTCTCGGGCGACGGCGAGGACGTAGCGATGTTCGCCGTCGAGGTGCGCGACGCGCAGGACCGCGTTGTGCCGAATGCCAACAACGAGGTCATGTTTAAAGTCTCCGGTCAGGGAAAACTGATTGGCGTTGGCAACGGAGACCCTACCGATCAGACTTCGGACAAGGGAAGCTCGCGAAAGGCTTTCTCGGGATATTGCATGGCCGTGGTGCGGTCCACGAAGAACGGTGGAAATCTCACCGTCGAGGCGAGTGCGCCAGGGCTGAGTTCCGCAAGCATCTCAATCCCGGTAAAGTCGGTGAGATTGCGTCCGCAGGTTTCTGTGTGGGAACGCGAAGTCCCAAAAGGGGAAGGTATTACGGGCTTATGGAGACCAGAGCCGCCTGCGGAATCTTCCGGGCCTTCTCTCGGAGATACACTTTTCTCGTTTAAGCAGGAAGGAAGCAATCTGAGCGGCACTGTGGAAGGTGTTGGCACGAACTTCTTCGGAGGCGGTGACGTTCCTATTCCAATCGCGAATGGGACGATCAACGGCAGCAGCATGAGTTTCAAAGCGGGAAACAACACCTTCACCGGCAATATCAAGGGGGAGCGGATCGAGCTGCAGCGTTCGACTCCTCCTGGATTTCCGCCGCCGGTGGTGGAGAAGCAGCCCGACGCGCCGGACATCGGTCCCGCGCCGGATGGGTCAGATCCGTCACGCGGACCAGTGCGTCCTCCGTCAGTGATCGCCGTCGTGCTCAAGAGAGTGCAGCGCTGACGAAGAGGATTCCGATGTTTCAAGACTGATGGGGCCGAAACCGCGTAGTGCCTTCTGTCCCACCGCTCGCATTCCGATGCCGCTGCGAAAGCGTCTCTTATTAAGCTTCCCATTAGTCGTTTTAGGAATCAAAACGTGCTTCGAAACACGCAACAGTGAATCGCCGGCGGAGGTCCTCTTGTTTTCCGAACGCCTGTTCTTTGCCGTCTCGGGTGAAAACACGAGTCTGAGCGAGCATCGGTTGGCGGGCTTCGTCCGACGGTCAACTGCTTCGACTCACTTTCGGCACTACCAATTCTCAGAAGGTTACGCACTGAAGACATCGCAGCGTGATAAAGTCGGCCTGATTTCCTGATCGAATGACGCAACGAGAGCACTCGATTCCATCCGCATACACAGGCCTGTATGCGATACGCTCCACGGCCAACTCCAGCCACTCGGGAGACGTTAAGTTCCTGTGGCGCACCGATCCACTGGCGGAAGCTGTCGTCGACGATTTTGCGCGCTTACCAGAACAGCAGTGGCGCGCGATCCTTGAGATGGCACTTGCGTCGGGGATTCAAGCCGTGCCACAGGCGCCCGAGTCGCTGCGTCGGCTGTTTGCGCAACTCGAACGGACGCCAGAGTGGATCGATGTAGAGCGCTGCAATTTTGGCGGCGCGACGTTCCTGCGTTGCAGACTCGGCTTTGCCGCGCTCGCTCTGCTTTCTCTGCCGCTCATCTACAGCTGGCCGGCGGGCAACAAGCCACTCGCGTTGTCTGGAGAACTGGTCCATCGCGCATCGCAGCGGTTGAAGGACACGACGCGCTATGTCTTCGCTGTCTCTCAGCGCGAGGGACTGGCTCGATTTTCCCAAGGCTTCACCATGAGCGTTCGCGTTCGCCTCATCCATGCGCAAGTTCGACGACTGCTGGTTGATTCCGGCGCCTGGCAGCGCGAAGCCTGGGGCGCACCCATTAATCAATGGCATATGGCCGGAACGAATTTAATGTTCTCCGTTGGAGTACTCGACGGTTTGTCGCGGCTTGGCTATCGGTTTACGCGCGCGGAGCGCGAAGCGCTGGTTCACTTATGGCGATACGCCGGATATCTGCTCGGTGTAGACGAGGAGCTTCTCGCCGTCGATGAGTCGCAGGGGCGAAGCTTACTCGACCGGATGTTCCATTTCGAGCCAATTCCGGACGACGACTCCCGTGCGCTCGTCAATGCGCTGATGCACACTTCGTTCGAATATGTGTCCAACTTCAAAGTTGGACGACTATGCAGCGTAAAGCTGTGTTACGGCATGTCGCGCACACTGATTGGCGAAGCTCGGGCATCAGCGCTCGGATATCCAAGGACCGCCTGGCGGTGGCTGGTGCCGATGGTGCGTCCTGCAACATGGCTGATCGAAACGGCTCGAATCTTCAGCACTCGCGTACAAGCATTGGCAACTGTGGCGGGACCCAAGGCGTTTCGACATCTGCTCAGCGATCGCGGACTCAAAGGCAGGACAGGCGATTTCCCCATACCGCGACGCCTCGCAGTCCGCCAGCAAACTGATACGCCATCTGTTCGCGAGCAGGTTCACAGAGGATCGGAATGAGCGAGCCAGCTCATGTCGTCTGTCTCGGTGGTGGATGGGTAGCGATTCATCTCGCCCGCGCTCTCCGACCGGCTATTCGCCGCGGCAAGGTCAAGCTCACCGTGATCAGCCGGGACAACTATTCCACCGTGCATGGCCTGATCGCGGAGATGCTCACCTGCAAAATCCACCCGCTGCAAGTCAACGCGTCGGTCCGAGAGGTAATCGCTCCGGCCACCCTGCACAATGCAGAAATCGAGAGCGTAGATGTTGCGAGTCGGCAGGTGCGCACACGACGGCTGCTCGACGGCCGCGTCCATACCTTGTCATACGATCACCTGGTAGTCGGCGTCGGCTCAGTGGAAGATTTCTCGCGCTATGCCGGCATCGCCGAACATACCTTTCCCCTAAAGACCTTCGCCGACGCTTATCGACTGCGCAATCACCTCCTGACGGTGCTCGAGATGGCAGCTATCGAGTCCGATCCGGAAGAGCGGCGGCGGCTGTTGACGTTTGTGATCGCCGGCGGAAACTATGCGGGAGTTGAAGTCGCAACCGATCTCGCCGACTACTTCCGCAGGCTCACCCGCAGGCGTTATCGCGAATTACGGACCACCGAATTTCGCGTGGTGCTGTTGGAACACGGTACGCGGATCCTTCCCGAATTGGGCAAACGGTATCCCAAACTCGTGAGCTACGCAGAGAAGCGTATTGCCGAGCTCGGCATTGAGGTTCAGCTCAACGCCGGACTCGAGGCCGCAACAGCCGAAGGAGCGGTCACCAGCACCGGCAAGCGCCTATCCACACATACCATCGTCACCTGCACCGGGATGAAGTCGTCGCCTTTGCTCGATCAATTTCCCTTCGCGCGGGATCAGCGCGGACGGCTCATCACCGATGAATTCTGTCGCGTGCCGAACGCGGACCGTATTTGGGCAGGCGGAGATTGTGCGGCGGTTCCTCACCCGGACGGCGGCTCCTGTCCTCCGCTGGCGCACTACGCGCAAAAGGCCGGCGAGAACATCGGCACAAACATCCTTCGCGTGCTCGGGAGCAAGCCGCTGAAAAAGTATTCGTTCAACGGATTGGGAGAGGCATGCACACTAGGTCATCGTTGCGCGATCGCGCATATGAAAGGGCTCCAGGCGTGCGGATATTTCGCCTGGCTCGGATGGCGCTTTATTGTGCTCACGATGTTCGTGCCCAGTTGGACGCGTCGCGTCCGACTTATGTCGGATTGGTGGTGGACATTGATCCTCGGTAGAGATGTGGTGAATCCGCGCATTGTGGAACGAGGAACTGTTGGCCATCTTCTATATGAGGCAGGCCAGATCATTGCTGCCGCCGGTGATACTCGGCCGTATCACTACCTGGTTGAATCCGGCGATGTGGAAATCATCTCAGAAAGCAATGCACTTCTGGCCTCAGTTCCCCAAGGTGGCTATCTCGGTCATACCACTCGGCCCAATGTCGATTGTTATATTCGCGCAGCAAGCCGCGTGCGCCTCCTTGTCCTGGATGATGACGCCGCGAAAGCGCTGAGTTTGGTTCGACCTGACGTTGCCATGCTGCTGAAAAAAGGCGCAGCGACATCCTGCAAATGAATGGGCTTGAGACGACGCTGTTCCACGCTCTGCTGAACCGGCGTTCCCGCCGAGTCGGCCTCGGGATGACGATCCCGTCGGGGCCATTCGAATACAAAAGTCCGCACCAACCGATTCCCTTGACCGAAGATGAAGAAGCGGCACTGGCATTTGCCGCCTGCGGCATTACGGGGTATGCGCTGGCCGATCTCTCATATGGGCCGGCGCAAGGCGGTAGCATGCTGATGGGCCGGCTTGGGCGCACCGTCGCCAGCCCAGACGCTGTTCATTCCGTTGCTGTAGTGGTGACCAACGACGCCGGAACGTGGCTGCTGAAACGCCCGCAGGACTTCTCGCCCTCGGACTTTTCAGAGCTCATTCGCCTGGCGCACGCTCGAGACTTGACGGAGGTTTATCGGCGTAGCCGGATCCAGCTCGCTGACCACCGAACCGCGCCGCCGCTCGAACCGGGATACAACTTCTCTATCAATCGTTGGTCATTGTATGCACCAGGTACGACATACTTTCTGCCGATCATTGAGACTACTGCTCTCACTATCAATGCGTTCCTCGAATTGTTCGACGAAGGCATGGGAGTCTTCCTGCGCGATGAACGTGCATGGTTCCGGTCGGCGGGCGTCGGTCGCTTCGCACGCAGTAAAGGCGGACATCTGCACGATGCTCCAAGTCACGCACGTACCGCCACTATCCAAATGGCAGAAACGTCTTTGCTCGAATCCATGGCAACGGAACAGGGAATGGTGCTGCAGAATCTCGCGCTCATGACCGAAGCGTTGGGACTCGGAGGTTTTCCCAACTTCGCCCGCCACGAATTCAGCTGGTTTCAGGCGTTGGGATTTCGTATGGCGCAGCTGCCGGGGTTATGCTACGCAGGAGCTCCGCGATGGTTCTCCAGCATTGCGCGCTTTTTCGGCAAAGACGTTGCAGTGCGATTTCCGCTAGGTTTGGAGCAAGACAGTCGCGTTCTGCTGAAACCATTCTGTCCTCCGTACTATGCCTCGATGCGTGACGCGGTCCACGCCTTTGTTGATATCAAGTTCGGTCCCGCCGGAGCATATCGCGGCGGAACAGAGCAAAGTTCCTGGCGCAATCCGGCATCGATCGGCGAAAAAGTCCCGGCTCCATCGCGTGCGACCATCGACGCAACAATTGCGTATTGCGAGTACATCTATCAGCACTATAAACGCTTCCCCGCGTACACCGCGCCGTTCCGTACCGTGATTGGATTTCAGGTGTGTTGCGTGGATACCGACTACTACGATCGGTTTCACCACGACGATGCGCTTCCCAGTTCAGTTCGCGAAGCGACCGCACGAGCGCTGTCCAGAAGTTGAAGATGGGATTTCGCCGGTCGTAATCTCGGCAAATCGCATTCTGACTACTCGACAAGCGCATCCTTCCAGCCCGTCCGGCGACCGCATACGGCGATCCTGGCGCCGGTGTTAGGACACCGTTGTTCCACAGAAATACGTACACACTTTGGTCGGAGATGCTGGAAGCGAATAGCAAAGTGCCTGACTCACTAAATCGCACATTGCTCATCTCGCTGCACTTGGGTGTTTCCGAAGCGCTGTAACGGTCGTGAACTACCTTCGATCTGATTGCGCGATCAAAGTGTCCCTCGACACCACCAACACTATCCATTGCTCCTACGAGTATTACGGTTTATAAGGTTGCGACAGCAAGCATGGATGCGGCTGTGCCTCAGAATGAGGACCGTGTGTTATCTAATGTTGTGCCTGAACAAGGCAGATAAGGAAAAAGCGTGAAGACGAGAATCTACCTTGCAGTTACGCTCGCACTGACGTTCCCGTTGATTTCCGCCAACTCGAAAGTGATGCGCCACAATGGCACAGCTCCCAATGATGCTCCCCCCAGGCCCGCTGGCCCATGTGACATCTACGCTGCCGCCGGTGACCCCTGCGTGGCCGCTCACAGCACGACGCGCGCGCTGTACGCCTCCTATAACGGCCCTCTCTACCAGGTTATGCGCCAGTCCGACGGCAAGACTTTGGACATCGGAGTCGTTCAACCCGTCGCGTCTCCAGTTCCGGGTGCGGGTGGATACGCCGACGCTGCGGCCCAAGATAAATTCTGCGCGAACACGTATTGCTGGATTGCCAAGATTTACGACCAGTCTCCTCAGCACAACGATCTCACCCAGGCGCCGCGCGGGGGCTTCAGCGGTCCGGCGCTCGGCGGCTTCAACAACCTTCCGCTCGCCGACATGGCTCCGATTACCATAATGGGACACAAGGCTTACGGTGTTTTCATCGAGCCAGGAATGGGACTTCGCCAGAACGACGCGAAAGGCACCGCAGTCGACGATCAGGCGGAGGGGCAGTACTGGGTGATCAACGGTCTGCACTACAACTCCGGCTGCTGCTTCGACTACGGCAACGCCGAGATCGACAGTCGCGACGATGACAATGGCACCATGGAGACAGCCTATTTCGGGAATGCTCGGTCGTGGTTTCACGGCAACCCTCCCGGTCCATGGGTGATGACGGACCAGGAGAACAACCTTGTAGCGTGCGTCAACCCGGATGGATCCAAACTCTGCGTCAACCTGCCGAGCATCACCTGGCGCTTTGTGACTGCGATTGCTAAAGGAGAACCACACCGCTGGACTTCGATGGGCGGCAACGCACAAAGCGGCGAGCTGTCGGTCATGTTCGACGGACCGCGCGTCAACCGCACCTATGATCCAATGCGCAAGCAGGGCGCGATCCTTCTCGGCAATGGTGGCGATAACAGCAACGGCTCGCAGGGCACCTTCTATGAAGGCGCAATGACAGCGGCAGGTACGTTCCCCAGCGACGCTACCGATCAGCAGGTTCAGGCCAACATCGTGGCGGCCAAATACGACGTACCTCGGCTCACTCTTGCGCCAGCATCTGCAACCGCCAATCCACCAGGGCTGCAGACGTTCTCACCTGGCTCTTCGCAAGACATTACGGCAACTTTCGCAAACACGACCGGGGAACCTGTAAGTGGCCTCACGCTGAGCCTTTCTGTGCCTAACAAACAGTGGGCTTCCGTTGTTTCAAGCACTAACGAGACATCGAAGACATTCGCTGATCCGATTGCACCAGGAGCTAGCGTAAGTGCGACCTTCAAAGTCACCTCAGGTCCGGCAGCCTTCAATGGCGACCTCGTCGCTAACGCTTCGTGGGCGAACTCGAACAGCAGCAGCCGACAAATCGACACAACGGCCGAGAAGGCGCGGAACATCAGTCCAATCAAGATCAACGAGTTCCGTATTAGCTCTGGTTCTTCCAACTCGACCGATTCCTTCGTGGAGCTCTACAATGCCGGATCCCGTCCCGTCGACATTTCAAACTGGACTCTGACTGAACACCCGCGACAGCAGGCTATCTTCTCGGCAGTGAGTATGCCGGCCGGCACGAAGCTCGCCGCTCACGGCTTTTACTTGCTCGGCCTCTCCAACTCTGGGCTCGTGGTCCCCGCGCGCGCCGGTGATACGAGTATTTATGTCCGGAACATTGACGATATGAAAGTGGGCGATACAGTCAGCATCGATACTGGCTCGGCTATGGAGGCCCACAAAATCGCAAGCATCGGGACCGCCGCCAGCAATAACACCACACTGTGGCAACCAGTTCCCGATGGTCCAGTCATCACCGTCCCAGCCGGTTCCACCAACGTGCCGGTCGCGAGCGTGTCAGGCTTCGCGGTCGGCCAGAAGATGGCGATTGGCTATGGCGCCACTTACCCTGACGTTGCACGAAGCATTGAGCGCTACGAAGTTGTCACCCTGACCGCTGTTGGCAAGCCGGGCACGCAAGCCTATCTGGCGGCGGACGCGCCAGCCCGCGCCACCAATGTCAAAGTGACTTCAGTCGACGACATCTCAGTCGGCGACAAAATCAGGTTGGATATTGACAGTCGCGGACATGGAATCGACAACGTCGAAGTCACGCGTGTAGGCACGGAGTCGACTCGCACGAATCTCTCTGCTGAGGCGAGTACCGGCGCGACCAATATTAAAGTTCGCAACGTAAATGGTTTCGCTGCAGGTGACAAGATCGTCATCGGCACCCCCGCCAATAAGGAAAGTGTCACGGTGACCGCAGTCGGCACCGCAGGACCTCCAGGCAGCGGCATCGATTTCACGCCAGCCCTCGCGCAAACACATTCGCGTGACGAAACGGTGATGGCGCTCGGCACGGGACTCGATCTCTCCACTCCTCTGAAGTTCAACCATGCCGCCAACCTGCCATTCAGCGATCAGGGCACAGGGATCAGCTTCCAACCGGCGGCGAAGTTTGCTCACTCGAGCAACGAACCCGTCCAGCCGCTTGGCACTGGCATTACGCTCGACCGTCCACTCGCCAGGGACCACGGCATCAATTCAGTTGTGCGTGATTCCGCAGTCACCACTGCCGGCTATCAAGGGACGCCCGCGCCGAATCAGTGGTTCGGCGGCCCTGAACTCACAACCAACGCTCCTTCCTTCAGCCGAACCATCACGCTCAGGGAAGGCAGCATGGTGCTCCGAGACGCCGCTGGTCTGGTTGTCGACAGCCTCAACTATGGAGGCCTCGTGGATCCGTGGGCCGCGGAGGGTTACCAGGGCACCTCCGGTTTCGACCAAAGCGGCTGCTACGTATCTGCACCTGGTCCAATCGGAGGATTTGGTCCAGCCGCTGTTGCAAGCCCGATCAACGAGAGTGCTGGTCGTTTCCCGGACGGCGCCGACACAGAAAGCAACTGCAACGATTTCCTCACACAAGCCGCCACCACTCTCACCGCCGCTTCAGAGGCGGGAGCGACCAACATCAAAGTTGCCAGTGTGCGAGCTTTCGACGTTGGCCAGAGGATCACGCTTGATACAGGAGGGAACGGTGAGAGCGCAGTGATCGCAAAGGTCGGTACCGCAGGTGCTACGACCGTGGCCACCTCCACAGACATGGGGATCACCGTAATCCCAGTGGTAAGCACAATTGGTTTTCGCGATGGTCAGACCATCACTATCGACAGCGACGCAAATTCTGAGACGGCAGTCATTGCTTCCATCCGAAGATTCGGCGCGAGCTCAATCACAGTCAGCACGCCTCTCGCGCATGCGCATGCTGCCGGCGCACAGGTCTCCGGCACCGGCATCGATTTCGCTGGTGCATTGACCCGAGCGCATGCGACCGGGGCGCAGGTCTATGACAACCTTCCCACCCCTGGTGCGCCCAATCATTATTTAAGGAGGCCTCATTGAGGTGCGGGATGCGCCTTTTGCACATACCCAGAAGGAACACAATCCAGAACGGGAATGGTGTCTCTCGCACGCAGGAAGAACAATCACGCTGGGTAAGCGTCAGGATGCACACTTGCGAACTGAAGAATCTTAACGGTATTTCGGTCGCGGTTTTACGGCGCGCGCCAGTTTGCCATTCCACATCATTCCTTTCTTTACATGGAAGGCATCACGCGTGAAACGAACGAAATCCAAAGTGGTCTTGGATTGCTCGCCTTTGCGCCAGGCTACATGTACATCAGTGAATGCGGATGAATCTTTGAGCGGCAAGGCGATCAATCGGTCGCTAAAAGCGGGATGCATTGGACTAGTCCCGACCGCTATGAAAATTCCCTTCCCGGAATCGACCAAAATGGATCCTGCCTGATCACTGGCGATGTTCGACGTTGGAATCGTTTTCGGTTCGATACTATGTTGTCGAAATAGAGCCAGCGTCTGATCGTACACGCCGGGCGAGATGCTGCGGTCGATCAGCAGAAGCGTCTCATCTTTAAGATCGCGTACGCGCAAGCTTTTGCGCTTTGCTAGAGGACTCGCTTTGCGCAACACGACCTCAAATGGTTCCTGAAACAGACGTGCCGAAACAAGCTGTGTCGCGCCGATTGGCGGACGCAAAAACCCCACATCGATTCTGCGCTCGACAAGTGCAGCAGCCTGAAATCCAGAAGGAATGTCTAAGACATCGATCTCTACCTTGGAAGCGATCCGCAGATATTCGTTCAGAACACGACTCACAATATCGCCCAAGCCTTTTGCAATTCCCAGACGAACAGCGCCTGCCCAACCCTTACTCACTTGCTGCGCAGCCTCCACCGCTTGTGAAACATGCTGGAGCACAGCCCGCGCTTTCATTCAAGAAGCTGCGACCTGCGTCGGTAAGAGAAACCTTTGCCCTCTTTCGTTCGAGCAACCGGATGCCAAGTTCCGATTCCAAGTCCTGAATGTGCCTGCTGACGGGCGGTTGGGCGATCTGAAGGCGCTTGGCAGCTTTGGTAAAGCTCAGCTCTTCGGCCACAGCGACGAAGGAATAAAAATGCCGAAGTTCCATGAGAGTCCAGTTGGGTCGTTGGATTAGGCTTTGGACGAGAACTTATGTCAAGCGAGTATAACGCTCGAATTCAGGATTGGAGTGGAGAAAGGCAGCAAGCAGAATGGCACGGACGTCCGTTTTACCACGCGCAGGCGGTCGTTTGTACTTGTGCCGGTTCGCCGATCCTGTTGTAATCGCGTCTCTAAGCGAGGCACAAGAACATCAATCCCAGGGGACTCAGCGATCACCCCTGTCGGATTCGGTGTGAGCTGGTAGTCAGCTTGACACGCCGAGGCTGTCCCACATAGTCAATTCCGTACCGAATGGGTCGTCGACGACCGTGCATTGCGCATCAATCATCATCGTTGCGCGTCTCTTCATGTCATATGCAGGCCACGTAGGTTGTCGCTTTGCTCCTGGGTGTCCTGTTCTTGCGAACGTCGTCCACATTTCACTCATGTTGAGCGCGGCGGCTTCACGGTGTGGGTCGTTCCCAATAAGACGTGACCCCGGACTACTTTTCGGTGGTTCCAAATCGACATTGTCGAACTTGTACCAAATCTCGGTTGCATGCGCGGCGCCGAGCTGATGGTTCGTGCCGGGAACGATGAAGTCCGATCCGTGAACGAACATATACATATAGACAGGAGCGGCTTTCTGTTCGTACTTCTTCTCCGCGATTTCAATCGAGCCGAGCCAGAAAGCACGCGCAGTACTAATGGCAACATAGAGATCGGCGGCCGACGCGCCTGGCCGACTCTTACGATATGTTGTGAGAATCTTCTCCGCATTGGATCCATATTCTTTAGTTAAACGGGAACGCAGTCCCTCATCCGTCAGAGTGAATGCCTCGGCGTCTTTGCGCTCCAACAAGAAGAACGCCATCTCATCTTTATTGCTCCCAACCATCAGCGGCTTATCGCGCGAGATTTCCGGTGCGGTTGGATCAAAAGGATGATGAGGAAGATAGGTTCCATCCACTACGGGTGTAAATCCGCCGGGATGTGATACGACCATACCTTTCCTGCCCGCACTCAGACTCAAGCCCATTGCACTTTTCTTGGCGAGTGAGTCTTGAACCTCGAGGAGCTTTTGCGCCGGTATTTCTTTTAGTTTGAGGACTTCTCTTTCCGACAAACCAAGTTCACTCAAAACCATCTTAGCGGTTTGGGTCGCGATATCGCGTGGTGCCATGTGCACGCCAGGTCCACTTTCAATGGAGGCTTTATTGAAGTAATCCTTCACCGCCGGCAGAGCATAAATGCACGACGTCTTTGCGCCACCGCCGGATTCGCCAAATACCATGACATTTTGCGGATCACCGCCAAAGGCTTCGATGTTTTCATGCACCCACTTGAGCCCTGCCGCAATGTCCAATATGCCTTGATTTCCTGAGGTCGCGTACTCTTCGCCAGCGAGATCGGCCAAAAATAGATAACCGAGCAAGCCAAGGCGGTGATTGGTCGCTACCACAACGACATCGTATTTGCGCGCGAGGTTACTGCCGTCCTGGTACCAGGTGCTTCCAGAACCAATTACGAAACCGCCCCCGTGGTTGTAAAACATCACGGGACGACGGCGTTGGTCGACAGCGGGCGTCCATATATTCAGGACGAGACAGTCCTCCGAAGGAAAAGGCTCTTCTTTTCCAAAAGAAGCACGAGGCGATTGAAAGGCGGGTGGGCCTGGAGTAAAGGCATCGCGAACGCCAGCCCACGGCTGAAGTGGCGGCGGGGCCTTGAAGCGATTCTCTCCGGAGACGGAACCAGCATACCGAACTCCCTTAAACGTAATCACATCCCCGTTTCGCTTACCACGAAGGCGTCCGTAAGCAGTTTTTGCTTCAACCATCTCTCCGGCTTGGCTCTGAGTCAACGCATGACAGCTCGCTCCTAATACGGAAAAACCGGTTATTCCTGCCAGAGCCAGCGAGCTCTGAGTAAGGAAGCTGCGACGATCCATCAGTGCACTACTTTGTTTAAGCCTCATTCAAGTTCCTCAGCGTGCTTTGAATCAGCTCCTTCATGCTTATGGCTCTGACAGATAAACAGAGAATGGTGGAGATGTGCGAATCACAATTTCGTTGTGTTTGGCGTTACTGCTCGCAAGCAATAATCACGCGTAGGATGCAACCGCTCCGATATTCCGTTCGCGACGCTCTCTGGTTGCTCGTTCCAGATATCCACTCTCGAAAAAAGCCTGTAGTGGATCGGGAGGCAATCCGCGCGCTGTTCGCCACTCGCGCACGAGTGGCCGCACGTCATGCCAGAATGCGGTTCGGAAACACTCTTCGGCTTCGACAAGTGAGCAGGCGTCCTGAAGGTCGGCCAGGCGGTCACGATCAACAAGAGCCGCCCTCGCGTAAAGTTCTTGCGCGAAGCCCACGGTTTGAATCATGGCCTCGATCTTCCCCTTAAGGTTGTGACTTTGATCGATCATGAACGCAATGTCAGGAGCCGTTCTGGTTTCCCATTCTTGAACCAGCAGCTCGTGAAATATGCGAAAGACCTGGTATGGGTCGATCGAACCTAAAGTCAGATCGTCGTCGGCGTAGCGGCGATCATTGAAATGGAAGCCGCCCAGCATGTCTTGGTGTAGTAGCCAGGCAACAATCTGCTCGATGTTCTGTGACTGGTAGTGATGACCTGTATCTACAAGAACTAGTGCTTGCGGCCCTGCATTTCTGGCGAGAACTAATGCCATTCCCCAATCGGCTATATCTGTGTGATAAAAGGCCGGCTCGAACGGCTTGTATTCGATCAAAAGACGCTGGTTCGGGTGTAACGCGGCATGCATTTCCTTCAGACCATCTTCGAAATATTCAATTCTTCTGCGAATGCTCTGAGTTCCAGGATAGTTTGACCCATCGGCGAACCATGGCGAGATGTCGCGGCAACCGAGAGCTTTCGCGATCTCAACACATTCAACAATATGGTCCAGCGCTCGCCGCCTTATGGCAGGATCAGGATTACCTAACGATCCGTATTTATATTCCTGGTCCTGGAAGACGTTCGGATTAATCGAACCCGGGCGCACATCGTACTTTTCCGCGAGCTTCTGAACCTTCGATACATCTCGCAAGCCGTCGGGCAGGTCCCATTCCACGTGCAAGGCCATCGTCGGGCATGCGCCGGTGAGGCGATGAACTTCTGCTGCGTCACTGAATTTCTCTTCAATGCATGTAGCTGCAGCAAACTGAATGAATTTGCCGAAGCGTGTACCGGTATTGGCAAAGCCCCATGAGGGAATCTCAATCTTCAGGCTATCTAGTGCATGGAATACGCTCTCGCCCACCTTGTCATTTACCATTGGACTCCTTACCCACTGCATTCCTATGCCGCTACCTCGGCAGAATAGCTCTATCCTTCTGAGTACTGGCACTCGATCGACGCACGCGCCCCCAAGCTAAAAGTTTTTCTGCGCCGCGAGTCAATGTCTGGAGGCCTGCAGCCTCTCGTTGTCTTCGCGAACTACAGTTACAGGTCCAAGCAAGCCAGACGGTAAAAGCGGAGAGCTCGCCTTGTACGGCTTCACGTCGGCGAAAGTGTATTTCGTTGCTTCCGGCTGCTGATCACCAATCAATCTGTTAACCCATGCGTTCACGACCTTTATTGTGACTTCGTTAGCGCCCGGTTTGAGTGCGGAGGTGACATCCACGCGATAGGGCTCGTGCCACGTCTCGCCTAAATTCTTGCCGTTGATAGTCACCACAGCCAGGTTTTTCACATCGCCGAGATCAAGCCAGAGACGTGATCCCTTCTTGAACCAATCCGGCGAGGCCTGGACAGTTTTCGTGTATGTTCCTATTCCGGAAAAGTACTTCACTCCAGGATTGTCACTGTGGCTCCAATCGGAGAGTTCATCGAGAGTGATAGAGTCCGGAGCGCCGCGCCCGCTTTGGAAAGTTAATTTCCAGGGTCCTTCGATCGTGGCTACTTTCGTCTGCGCATCTTCCGCGATTGTGTGCGAAGTTTCGGACGTTGACTTACGAAAGACAACGAAGACGGTGCCCCAAGGCTCGAGTTCGAGAGGAACGGCGGTCCGACCATCAGCGATCTTGAACGACGCCGGGTCGGTGCTCCCCGTTTCAGCGCGCCACAACTCCGGCTGCTTGCCGCTGACGCGGAAGACTGCATCGACCTTTTCATTGTGATCGCTGCGGTTATCTACAAAGTAGACATCTGCATTTCTCAGCTTGCGATGGGCAAATTCCAAATCGGAATCGTCATTCTGCTTCGGATACTCGAAGTCAGGCTTCAGCTTGAGAGCGCTGAAGACATCGCCCAGGCTCTGGCCTGCGTATACAGTGCCTTTGCCGACGCGATGCACACCTGAACCATCGCCGAACAACTGCGATGAAAGCTGTTCAAACTCAGCCTGGTCGTCCGCCAGACTAGGATCATCAGTTGGTTTTGGCCCAGCCAGAATCGCGCCGCCCTCGACGAGTTTGTGTATGGCGCGAAGCACGGGAAGCGACATGTGTTTGCTGTAAGGATCGAGTGCGAGCAGCTTGTACTGCATGCCGCTCTTTGTCACAATCTGCCCGCCGGCTACCGACAATTCATGGATCAATCCATCTGCGTTGATGTAATCGAAGCCGTAGCCGGGCGGTATTTCCGGAGCGGTCTTAGCAAAGATGGCCGTCAGGTTGGAATCTTCGCCATAGAAGTACAGGAGGTCGGCGCCGAAGTGTCCTTGCTGCAGCATGTAACTCGAGCGAGCCAGGTAATCGACCCAGGGTCCAGCCTGCTCGGCCCACGTTTCATTGCGATTGAACCACTGTCCGAAAGGACCGAGTGTGAGACCAGGAGCCTTGCCGATAAGCGGCTGGTGCGCCGACTCATGAATCACGAAACGGTTGATTCCGTTCAGTAACTCCTGATCGGCAGTCGGCTTCAGAGTCACAGGCGACCATGCCCACGGTGCTGCGGCTGCCGTCAACGATTCGGCGGCTGCGATGTTCTGGCCGTAGATGTGCGCAACAGAGGCCGACTCCCGATCGTCTGCGTTGTAGCCATACTGCGGTTTATTGACGCCGGGCCTTTGTGTCCACATCGCGCTCATCGGGACTTCGTTCATCTTCTTTACTTCCATGCCATCGGCCACGAAAGCGCGTCCCGATTCGTGTGATTCTCCGTAGTGGCGCATTCCGCGCTCATGAAGAGTCTCTTCCAATTGCCCGTAGTGTTCAGTTGCGATCAGGTCGGCGATAGTCTTACGAAAATCCCAAAGAAAACGATCGCTCTGTTCGGCGCTTTCGACGATGCGCCCGGTCAAAACCGGCAGCCACGGCGTGGCATCGTATCCGCGCAGCTTCCGGAATTGCGCCAGCATGTTGTCGGTCCAGTTCTGTGATCCAGCCTCCCAACTGTCGTTGATGACGTACTGGATTCCTTTCTTACCCATTTCATCCGCGCCGACTGTTTCCTTGTAGCTATCGAGGTATTTCTCGAAGTAATCCTTCACAAAGCGGCGATCCAGCTTGTCTACCTCAAGACCCGTAGCTTCAGGTGTAGCCGGATGATTAGTAATACCTAGGAGCGAATATCCGATGCGCAGAACTACCCACTTCCCCTCGGGCGGCATCCAGTCCAGGGATCCATCGGGGCGCATTTTCGAGGTGAGATCAATCACATCCGACTTCTTTATTGCACTGGCAGCATCCACATGCGGAGTCCCATATTGGTACAGATCTGCCTCGGGCACAAACGCCGCCTTTTCTTCAAAGTGATTTACACGCGGTTCTGAGTGGAGAACCAGCTCGGCAACTTCGAACGCCGTGGGTCGGCTGGGAACGCCGGCGCCAAAAGATGAAGGATCGATTCCTTCCGCCCACGCAGGTTTTGGCGGAGGCGGTGTGCGCTTAAAGGTAACGCGGAAATACTTTGCCGTTACTGGATCAAAGGAAAGCGTATTTTCAGGCGCCCTGCCTCCGACTAAATCCACGACCTTGCGAAAGTTTTGTCCCTCATCGCTGGCTTCGAGCGTCTTCTCAGGAGCGGCCATCCCATATAACAAGGCCTCGACAAAACCAGGATCTTTCATCACGAATGTCACCGAGCTCACGGTATGCGGGGAGGGATATTCAAACTGAATCCATGACGTGGATCCCACTTCGGGAATGGGAACGTTGGTCGTCTTCTCCAGCTCTCCATCGCTCAGCATCGCAGGATCGAGCCCTTCGCCACTCGAGGTGATCTTCGGCTGCGCTGCATCTTCTGCCGAGCCGGTGGCGGGAAGCTTGAATGCAATCACAACAGCATCGGCATAGTACTCAGGAAGATTGGGCGCCGGCCGCCCGAACTGCTCGCGAATGCCCATGTCCTGAAAAGCACCTGTCTCCGTCGGCGGATGAGCAAGCTTTCCATTAAAAGGCTGTCCCCCATCGACCACCGTCTCGCTCCAGACATACTTTTTCATGCCGTGAGCCGGAGGAACCCATGGACCGCCCGATTCGCTCCATCCTGGCGAACCGGCGATCGCCATCTCCATTCCGAACTGATCACCAAGCTGAATCGCGTACTTGAACGCATCCTTCCATTCCGGCGTCATATAGACGAGTCGCTTATCGACGACCTGAGGCGTTTGCAGAGCTGCATCGAAGTTCTGGTATCCCGCGAGACCTACGCGATGCATCCATTCGAGATCCAGCTTGATGCCCTCTTTCGTGATGTTGCCGTTCATCCAGTGCCACCAGACTCGTGGCCGGGCGGACTGCGGTGGATGTTCAAAGCCCGCCTTTAATGCATCTTGCACAGGTTTGGCCTGCGAAAATGCAAGCGTGCTGAGACACGCGACTGACGCCAATAGCGCCACCTTTTGAAAACCATTCAGCGAAAGACCAACGCGCAATGAGAACACTCCAGCACCTCGGCTTGATTTATTCACGCCTGCTACTGCGAGCAATAACCTTCGAAAAGCGCAGCAACTCTATTCCTTGAACGGCACTGAGTCAATAGCGATTTTATTTCTCTATTGAAATCCTAAGGAATCACGCCGCGAATACAGTCCATTGGCCACGTTTCATGAAGTCTCCTAGAACGTGGCCTGGGCTCCGATTCTTTTCCACATGCAACCTCTGCTTAGTTGTCCTGTGGACCAAGCTCTTGTTTAGTAACTTCGCTTCGCGAAAAGATTTGAACCGCACTTGGCTGTTCGCCTCGTTTTTTTGCGCGAAGACGTTGAAATTCCGCAATTGCTTTCTGTTGCTGAGCGCTATTCCCTAACGCTCTTTGAACTTGAGCCAATCGATACCAAGCGACCTCGTCATCAGCATTCAATGCGACTGCCGCCTGCACGTGCGGCAAGGCGAGCTGAGCTTTCTGTTCTGCGAGTAAAGTGGCTGCCAGGCCTAAATGCGCCTCTTCGAATCCTGGATAGTATTTGAGCGCTTGCTCAAAGAACTTCGCAGCCTCAGGAAAATCACCAGCATTGCGATGTATTTCCGCGATCTCATAAGCCGCGTTCGCGTTGCTGGGGTCAACTTTTAGTTCTTGCTGAAATTCACTCAGGGCATTGGTAGCGTCGTTTGCTGACGAGTTGATGCGAGACCGTGCCAGCATAGTTCGACCGAGTCGAAAATGGGTGCCAGGGTGTCGCGGATCGAGCGCAAGCACTTCGCGGAATTCTGTGATCGCCAGATCATTCATTCCCTGACTTTCATACGCCTCCGCCGCCGCCTCGTGCTTCCAAACGGAATCCGGGGCCACTTGCACCAGCTTCTGCATGGTCAAGAAAGCGAAATTCCCGAAGATCCTCCCATTGTGGTAGAGGATTTCGGCATCATCGGGATATAGACGAGTTAGCTCCAACGCGACTTCAACAGCTTTGCTGTCCCGCTTCAATGCGGTGTACGCACGCTCCAACTGGAGCCCGCACATGCGTTTCATTTCGGGATCGGGTGAACGAAAACCTTTTTCAAGTCCGGGGAGCGCATCAGAATATTCGCCAGCCTCCGACAGTGACATGGCCAAAACCGCAGCAGACTTTGAGAGGCTCGGGTTTATTTTTAGAGCTCGACGCAATTCCTTGATTGCGGGCTGAAACATTCTTTCTTCGAAATAGATCAATCCGAGGTTGGCATGAATTTCCGCAATTGTAGGATTGGTCTCGGCAAGCTTCTCGAAAGATCTCTGAGCCTCAGAGTAGTTGCCGGCAGCCAACTGCTCCTGGGCTTCCTTGTATTGTTGCTCTAGAGAAGTGGGCTGCTGAGCCAGAGAGAAGCAAGCCAGCACGCACGAGCAAAGAAATATTCCACCGATCTGTTTGATCAACTTATTCACCACCACAATCCTGCGACAGGGCAAAGAGCCAACATTCGCTTCGCTCGCATATCTCGCCGGTCCTCCTGTATACGAAAAGCCGCCGGATCTTCGTCCGGCGGCTCTGGGTGAAACTGCGAGTCATCAGAAGGTCAATTTGCCACCCAGTTGTATGATCCTTCCCGGACGAGCAGAAAGCACTTTACCAAATGTTCCTCGGCTAATGTCCGCGATGTTGCCATCAACCGCACTCTGTCCTGGACCGCCCGCAGCCTGAGTCGTTGGATCGATTCCGTACTGCGTATGGTTGAATGTATTGAAGGTTTCTACACGGAATTGGAACCCTACTCTTTCAGTGAAGCGGAAAGTCTTATCCAGACCGACGTCCCAGTTATTGATGCCGGGTTGAGTAAGGAAATTACGCCCGGAATTTCCATACACGCCGAAAGCCGGCTGTGCAAACGCCGACGTGTTGAACCACTGACTGATGCTCTTGTTAGCGACATTGGGACTGCCGACTACATTCGCGCGCATACCGAAACTCTGGTAAGCGCCTGGGTCCGGAGCTGTGATTGAGAATGGGAAGCCCGTTTGGAACGTAGTGATCGCACTTACTTGCCAGCCGCCGATCGCTAAGTCAGCGGCTCGGTTCATACTGCCTGCGAAGCGCTTGCCCCGTCCGACGGGCAAGTTATAAACAACGCTATTTACAAACCGGTGCTTTACGTAAAAATCAGAAGGTCCATAGTCGAGATGGGGATTGAGATCATCCATGTGGCCGGCAAATCCAGAACCTGCAGATCCAATTCCGGCAGCAGCAGATTTATCGTCCATGCTCTTTGCCCAGGTGTAAACGGTGAGTAGAGCAAGGTCTGATGCACGGTGTTCCAATTTGATATTGGCAGCGTTGTAATTGGAGTATCCCGTCCAAGAACTGTTCAGCGGACCTGGGATTGCAAAGTTCGGCAGCGGACGGTCGAGGCGGTACGGGCATTGATTGGCGTTATAAGTGGCCAGGGTACCAGGGAGCCCGGCAAATGCCGCCTGACACGTTGCAAGTCGAGTTCCCGTAATTTGGGCCGGCGTGTTGAGGTTGATGCGATCCAGCAGGTGGTGACCCTGATTACCCACGTAGTTGACTTCGAGGCTCGTATTGCGCGCCAGTTCGTGTTGAATCGATAACGTGTACTGCTCGACGTAGGGATTCCGCGGATGATCGGAGATGATCACAGCCACGAATTGGCTCTGCAGCGCTGCAGGAGTAACTGTGCCACTTAGGGCTGGGAAGAGTTGGTCTGTCAGTTTAGGAGCCACGTTCACTGCCTGCGCCGTTGGGTTCAGTGATGTGCGCTCGACAAATGGGAAGAGATCGCCGGAATCATCAATCTCCCGGCTCTCGAAGGAGTCATAGTACATTCCCCACCCGCCGCGGAGTACAGTCTTTTCTCCACCGAATGGACGCCAGGCGAAACCGAGTCTAGGCGCAAAGGGAGTTTTTGAGCCATCTGCGGGGTTGCGACGACCGCAGTAACGATAGAACGTTTGGCCAGCGGGGAGAACTCCAGAACCTGAAAGGGCTTGGTCGGCGAAGCACAACCCGCCTCCAGTAAAGCCTGAAGCACCCGGCAGGTTCTGGTCGTCAATCCAGAACATCTTGTTGTTCTCCTCGTACGGAACATTGCGGTAATCCCAGCGCAATCCGAGGTTTAAGGTTAGGTTTGCATTTACTTTCCAGTCATCTTGTACATACGGTGCAAGATACATGAAATGGTATTGGTTCAGGTTGCCTGCCACGTTGGCGTTGCTGAAAGGACCGGGTTGGAAAGTGGCTGCAGCGCTGTAATACCCGAGCAGAAAATCAGCAACAGAATTGCCGGTTCCGCACAATCCCGAAGGAGTAGCGCAACCATTGTTGTTGTTGAGGATCAAGTTATTCGCGTAGGTATAACCGCCCAGGAAATTCGTTGAAAGGTCTCTCTTCTGCACGAACCGCCGGAAGTCAAGCCCAAACCCGAACGTATGCTTGCCGCGGTTCATCGTCATCGAGTCTGCATATTCCCAAGTTGGGATATCGCTCGTAGTCGGGTTATTGTTCGGGCTGCCGAAGGTTCCGAGTGGGGTTGGGAAGGTGAGGGTTGGGAATCCACGAGCGTAGCTCGGCAAATTCGTGAAGACTCCAGTTACGCCCAGCGCTGAGATGGCGCTGCTCGATGCCGGCGGCGCTCCCTGAATCGCCTTCGCTTCGAGGAAGCCGAAACGGAAATTGTTGAGGATGCGCGAACCGAGGGAGATGGTGTGTGACACCGTCCAACTGGTTGTATCCTCCGTAAATTGATTGATACTGAAGCCGGGTGAGAGGTTCTGCGGATTTTGGAATGCAATGTTTGCCTTCGTGTACCGGAAGAATGCGTGACCTAAGCGCCGCAAATCCTGGTCGATCTTGTAGGTCTGCTGATTGCTGTCATTCGGCAGGCTGGGAAAAATCTGATAGTTCCCTCCGGCGCAAGAGCTTCGATTCGCTACACAGGAAGGAGTAGGCGCCGGAAACATATTGTTAGCCAGCGCAACCTGAGCGAGTCGTGAAAATCGCGACGACGGAATGACATTTCCGGGAAACGGATTGCCTGTTTGCGGATCGACTGGCGCGCACGGTCTGGCGGGAGTCGCGGTGAGCGCGAGCTGGCAAGGCGACCCGGGTGCGAGACTGAATGGGGGCAGATTACTTGCCGAAAAATCCCCACTCACCTCTGCAGGAGTCGGAATAGTCCCGCCGACTCTATATCCATTGCGAATGCGTCCACCTTCATAGTTGACGAGAAAGAATGTCTTACTCCGCCCGTCATAGAGCTTCGGGATCATGACTGGCCCACCGAGCACAAACCCAAATTGGTTTTGTCGTAGTTTCAGCTTAGTAGGAGTTTGAAACGGAGTCGGAGTAAGCGCGTCAAAAGCGTCGTTTCTGGCAAATTCGAAAGCTGTCCCGTGAAGTTGGTTAGTTCCACTCTTGCTGACAATATTTACCTGATTGGCGCTGTAGCCGTATTCGGCGGAGTATGTTTCACTGGCAATTTTGAATTCCTGGATCGCGTCCTGCGAGAGGATGAGAGCCGGCGTGCCAAGAGCTTGGTCAGTATTCGTCAACCCATCAAGCGTGTAGTTGTTCGACTCTGGACGGCCGCCGTTGATGCTGATCGCGTTCCCTTCCCCCTGACGCATCTGGCCCTGTTCACCCACAGTCTGCACCGCGCCCGCGCTGATGAAGAGCAGGTTGAGAAAGTTCCGGCCATTCAGGGGTAGTTGATCGACCTGCTTTTGTGTGATCACCTGCGCAACTGCCGAGCTGTCAGTGTCAAGCGCTACCGCGTTCGCCTGGACTTCTACGGTCTCACTGACTGCGCCAGGCTTGAGCGCCACATTCACGCGCGCCTGCTGGCCGACCACTAACGCGACCTTGTCCGCAACGGCTTTCTGGAAACCATTCGCTTCTACCGTGACCTGGTAAGTACCAGGCTGAAGGTACGGAACCGTAAAGTCGCCTGACGACGTAGTCGTCGTGTGGTTCGTTGCGCCTGTGGCGACGTTCACAATCGTCACCGTCGCGCCCGGCACCACCGCGCCGGTGCTATCGGTGACCTCGCCCAAAATGGTTCCTAACGCGCCTCCCTGTGCGAACAGCAGGCTTGCAGAAGTAACAATCGTGAGCAGGCAGGCAAAGAAGTAAGTGGCTCTCCAGGTCCTCATGCAACCTCCAATGCTTCTCGGCAGCGAAGTAGAAACTAATGTCCGGGCACTTTAGTCAGCTCAGAATTCCATTGTCAAGAAAATTGTGAATTTATTTCTCTATTGAAATCCACAGGTAGAAAACGCAGGGATGAAGAAGAGTTATACCGATTCGGTATTACGAATATGCGAGCAGCACATCCGATCACGCTGCCCTGCCGCCGCGGACTACCGCGCGGCCCTTGATCGTTTTGCGAGCGATGATGCTGCGATCAGTTTGTGTTCAGCGTAGTTGTAGGGAGGGACAGTTTGGCCGTTGAGTATCGACAGGCCGATATGGACGAGCCGCGGACCATAAGAAGAAGCTTCGTGCGAGACTGATCCGATGAAGGGAGTCCCGGCCACGCTCATCTGCTCGAGCGCCTCCTCGATGCAGTCCTGTCCGACAATGGCCACGTGGTTTTCACGCCGCAGCTCAAGCACGGCTTTCAGAGCTCCAAGCGCGCTGGTGTCAGTCGCCGCCGCAATTAAGATTCCTCGATCGCCTGGATGTTTGCGAAGGAATTCACGCACCACGCGAAAGCTCTTCTCAGCCAATCCCTCGCCATCAAAAGAAACAAATGCATGCTCGGGGACCTGCGGCAGCTTCGATCGAACCCCGGCGAACGCGCCTGTAATGCGGCTTTGCACAAGAGGACCGGCCTCGCTGATCCCAAGACCGATCACCCATTTCACGCTGCCGCCCCAAACGGATTTTGCATGCTGCGCAAGAAATTCTCCCGCCTCGAGACCCACACGGTAGTTATCCACTCCAAAAAATGTCGCGTGCGGGTGGGGAATATCGACAGCAATCAAAGGGATGCCGGCGCCATGCACTTTATCAGCGATCATCGGTGCGATGTGTTCGTCGATCTGAAATTCAATCACGAGATCCACGCGTTGTCGCACGAACTCATCCGCATTCTCCAAAGCGGCGGTGGCATCGTAGCGATTGTCCAGGACCAGCAAATCAACTCCCGCTGAAGTTGCAGCCGCCTTGAGGCTCTTCGTCACGTCCACAGAAAACGGCATTTCTGACGATTCACTGCCAAACCCAAAACGAATCTTTCGCGGACGCGAAACGATCCTGTACAAGCCATCCTGCGTTTGAGCTAAATACCCGCGATGAACGAGCGTCTTGAGGATTCGATAAACGGTCGTCTTAGAAATATTCGTCTGCTCGTAAATCGCTTCCAGATTTAGTGGACGATTGTCCGACTGGAGCAACTCAAGAATATCGAGTGCCTTCGAGAGAACCGGAATTAGATAGAGCCGTTTGGGAGCCGTTTTGGGCAATGTTTATTGCGCCTCAGCGCTGTGAACGCCAGAAATAGCAGTATATTCCCGGCCAAAACCGCCCGAAGCAGCATGGGTTATTGCGAGAAACCAGGTTGCTGCATGTACGTGTCTTTATCCCGGAACGGATATCACTCGGACACGCGGCTCGGTCTACTTGTTCACCACGCGCAGCATCATCTGCGTTCTGGCGTATAAATGCACATTGTGCCGCTCGGAAATGATCAGTGATCCTCTGTATGAAGATGAAGACGAAGATGAATCTGTGCTTTCCGCACCGAGTGCCAGATCATCGATTCCCAGCACTCCATGACAGCTTGGGGTAAGCCCTCCCTGCAGTGTGAGTTGCCCCTCTGGAGCGTATACAGAGTTTGGACTCTCGACTCTTCCTGGAACGCCGGCGTTCGGATCCGACATCGGTCCCAAACTTCTGCCTCCGCCAAGTCCTCCCGCGGTCGCGGCCGTCATCCGCGGCATGTCTGAGGGATCCGAAGTTTCCGGTCGCGCAGGTGCGATCGCCTGGATCGTCAGCGCCAGCGGAATTTCGCGGCCACCTTTGAGAACAACCTGGTCAAAAATGATGCCTAGCACCGACTCCGGTTCTTCCGTGGATCGGGCCTTAGCTTCGCTCACGCGACCGATGATCTGCGAGCCCCTCGGTATCAGAACGTGACCTTCTGACTTCACGTTCTCCGTTGTCCGCGCGATCACATTGTCGCCGGCCTTGGCCTTGCGCGCGTCAATCCCCTTCTCCAACGTCACGGGAATTGTGCTACCCACCGGCAACTGACTCGTTTCTACTACTTGAGATGGAGAAGAAGTCCATGCGAAGCAAAGGAGTGCAGCTGAGCTCAAAACAGAAATCCTTCTGCGATTCATTCGCGACCTCCTTTCGTCAGTGCCGGTGAAACCGGAGGTGTCAACGTAATTGATTCTTCATGCTGATCTATCGAGTGCTCATCAGAAACTCAGACTCGATCTAACCCGGCGCACATTCTACATCGAGGACCGGAGGCCCGGATTTACCTGCCCTTGCCTTTGATTCAAATCGGGGGGCCCGGCTATCGAAGGAAAGGAGGGCTCGTCTAAAAGCTCATGTCCAACAAACCTTTGTTTGGTCCTGTTCTCGCCGACGCAGTGTTTCCATTCAGCGCACGAATATTCATTAGTGCCATCTTCGTACAAGGAGCGCTGGGCAAGATTTTGGGATGGAGTGGCCAAGCTTCGTACATGCAATCACACCGCCTGCCAGTGCAACTGATACCCGCGATGCTGGGAATCGCATTGGTGATCGAGGCCGCAGGAGTGCTTTGCCTCATTGTCGGGTGGCAAGCTCGCGCCGCAGCATTCGTCATGTTTCTTTATCTGGGCGTGGTGAGCGTGCTGCTACACAACTTCTGGGCCGCCCAGGGAATGGCCGCGGCCGGGATGCAGACACAGTTCCTAAAGAATGTCGGGATTATGGGTGGACTGCTAATGATTGCGACTCATGGTCCAGGCAGATGGTCAGTCGACGCTCACGGAAAAATGGATCCAGCCCCCTAGCGCTAGCTACGCAGCTTCGTGGCTCGCATCCGCCGCGGCTGAAGCCGCAAATCAAAAGCTTGCATACGTGAACGAGGCTGAAGCCTCGCCTACGGATGAATCCGTAGGCTCCCACCCTAAAAACCGGAATGCATACGTCGAGGCGAGTGTCTCGCGCCTCTGGTGTAGTGGGAGCCCATGCATTATGCGGCGAAACAGGCTTTCAGGTGGGAGCTTACACATTTATGTGTAGGCGAGGCTTTAGCCTCGTCTTGAACGACGAAAGAGATCTCCGGCTTCAGCCGCGGATCGCGATACCGCCGAGGAGAGCTCTTCAAATCCCGCGCCACGAAATCGATTAGTAAAGCTCTTTCAGTTTTGCTCGCACATTCTCTTCGCTGATCCCACCGCGTCTCAGCAAATCCACCTCCGGACGAGATGGTAGTTCTAGAGCAGCGGCCAAAAGATGTAACGGTTCGACCTGCTTGTGATGAAGTTCCTCTACCCCACTCTCTGCGGATTGGAAAACGCGTCGCAGGTCCGCTGTCATCGTCATATCTCTGGAGTCAGGGATTGGGCTTGAGCGCGGGAGGAGTGTTTCGAGGCCCGCGAGCAAATCGGACGCTGAACTCTTCGAAAAGAATGGAGTGTGTGGCTCCCATCCCTGCATCCGCCCGATTTGCCCATCGCCTTCGTGGCCCATCAACTCTCTTGTCATGTCCTGATCTTCCAGAACAATTGCGGAAATCAGATCACCAACGTCCATAAACTCTGCGCCGCGCCTTCCCGCCTTTACACGTGTTCCGAAGATGACATGACGTGCCCGGATAGAGAAGTTGTCGAACATAGCGTCCGCCTCAGCGGGCGAAAGCCCGTCCTCACTATCGCAGCCGCAGCTTCGAGGCTTAGGAGCTTAGCAGCTCAGGAGTTTTTTTTGCGGTACAAGGCCACGGCGGAGAGATCATCCCGAGTGACGGGGCGTCAGAGAATCCCGCAATGGGAACGTCCGGTCCATCACTGGATCTCGTTCGCTTTGTTTTTATGAGCTTCATCTGGAATTTGAATCACGGGCCGAGTCACCACAGGGTTTGAGAACGCTGCTGTCGTCCTTAGACTTTCCCGCAGACGCGAGGCAATACCGATCCAAATCGGCGGGAGCGAACACCGGGCCAGAAAACTTGCTCTTAGCGCCGCTTACGTATGCGGCTTCGTCGGCCTTGTCCGCAGGATTGTAGTGGTACAGCAGCACCGACTTCACCTGCGCCTTCGACGCAAGCTCTCCAACCGCCTGCGCGTCGAGATGTTCGAACTGGAAGTGCGCGCGGAATGTCTTGCTGCGCTCAGGAGTCGCGTGCGTTATGGCGGCCATGGTGTTCACAGTTTTTTCCAGATCTTCAGGATCGCGATAGGAGACTTCCGCCAGGAGCACATTAGCTCCTTTTGCCAGCCGCACCACGGCATCGCTCGGGGCAGTGTCTCCGGTGAAGACAATTCCGCCGTGCGGCGTTTCGATTCGATAGGAAAAGGATTTCAGATGCTTACGATCTTCCGCCGGCATTAGCGCGTAGTGAGTGTTTTCGGCAGCGGTGACGCGAATCTTGTCATCCTGAAAAATTACGCCTTCACGATCAATCTCATGCGGAACAAACGGACTGGCGAATTCTCCATTTGCCGCTTGAAAGTCCCCGGGGTTTTCAGAGGCGAAAGGCCGCACGGTGATGGTGATGTAGCGAAACGCCGCTTCGACAAGCTCTTTCGTCTGTGGTGGTCCATAAATGTGAATCGATGGAGCCGATCGGGGCGCACGTAGGCGAAAGTAATCATTCGCCATTACATCAGCCAGCCCGAGGTCGTGATCAGAATGAAGATGCGTAAAAAAGATTGTCTTGATCTGTTCCGACTTGACGCCGGCCTCCAGCATTCGTCGCATCGTCCCAATT
>Ga0134126_10001527_pt1 | contig 29458 bp, 27 predicted proteins | sample KB31752_FD_96881 | JGI IMG/M metagenome (GOLD analysis project Ga0134126, IMG submission 96881) | Terrestrial soil microbial communities with excess Nitrogen fertilizer from Kellogg Biological Station, Michigan, USA - KB3-175-2 | ecosystem: Environmental > Terrestrial > Soil > Unclassified ... | reverse complement strand
GCCTTGCTGGAACAAGTACCACGCCCGAAGGCGACGCCATTCGCGCCAATCATGGGGCTGCTTCATGCCTCCTATTATAAACGCCAACGGAAAGTTTAGTTTCGAGCGCAGTTGTCAGTAAAGGACATCCAATACCCTCTCGTTATGGTGACGTTTAGTCACGACGGCAAGGTGTTGGCCTCCGGAGGAGGGAGCCAAGTATTCCTCAAGTATACCGAACTAAAATTGTGGGATGTAACGACATTACGAGAGATCGCCAGAATTCAAGGACATAGCGACGCGGTGAGTTCGCTCGCCTTCTCTCCCGATGATAGCATGCTCGTATCTGGTGGTTACGTTCGCAAGCGTCGCCGCGCAACAAGCGCTATCCACGATAATCGACAGCAGAGGATGAGGCGAACCAGCACGGCGAAGGTCAGCGCGTGGGTTTGTCCGTGGCCGCCGTTGGTTGCGACGACTCGGCAGGCGCAGCCGGTTTTGGCGCGGGTGCGGCGAGGTGGGTGAAATCAACGAAGACCGTGGCACCGGCGCGGATGGCAACGTGGCGAACATCCTCAATGGGTTTGCCGTCGAACTGCCAACGAAGACGCACCTCGTAGATGTAGCCTTTGGCGGGGTTGAGCGGCGGCGAGCGGAAGTGACGCATCATGCCGGTGCTGCGCATCTTCTGGCCCTCCAGCCAAACCTCGGCATCCGGCGGCGTCTGCACTTGTAGCAACGCGGTCAAGAATGTGGGCGGCGGCAAGGGCGCATACGCCTGCCTTGGACTATAGACCGGGATCGGTGAGGGCGACTCCGTCGTGTAGCTGGTATTGCCATAGGTAAAATACGCCGCGCTCGGGATGGATGCGGCGTTCGGCCCATAACCGTTTTGGTTGTATCCACCCTGAAAGGGTGCGATCACCAAGGGGGAATAGCCGCCGCCACGCATCCCCAAGCCACCGGCTCCGGGGGTGCCAACTCCAGGACCGCGAAAACCCATGCCGACCGGCCATTGCGCACCGCCGCGACGAGCGGACATCGCCAACATGCCTAATGCCAGCCCCATCGCCACGATCGGAAACCAACGCTGCTTCATGTGATTGCTCCCGTGGGATTCGCGCTCGGTCCCACAGGAACACTACCACATGATTTCCGGCTCGCCGACTCACAGCATGTTGAAGGGGTCGATATCGAGCGTGAATTCCACGCCGGCCGGCGTGCGCTGCGCCGGCAGCACGGCGCGAAGCACCTGATGCAGCACGCCCGGACTGGGCGATTGCAATTGGAAATGGAAACGATAATAACCCTTGAGCCGAAAGACCGGCGCCTCGGCTGGCCCAAGCATCCGCACTTCGGATGGCGCCGCCAGCGTTTGCAGCGTCCGCTGAAAGGCATCGGCAAGTTGGTCGGCGAAGGCGCTGGCCGCCTGCTGATCGCGGCTGCGGACGATGATGCGCGCCAGTCGTTGATACGGCGGATAATTGTGCGCGCGTCGATGCGCCATTTCCGCCGCCACGAAGCCGGCGTAATCGTGCGTCGCGGCCAAGGCGATGCACGGATGTTCGGGCGTGAACGTCTGCACGAGGACGCGGCCGCCGGCCGCTCCGCGTCCCGTGCGTCCGGCCACCTGCGACAACAGTTGAAACGTCCGCTCCGCCGAGCGGAAATCCGGCACATGCAAACCGAGATCCGCGTTCACCACGCCAACGAGCGTCACATTCGGAAAATCCAGCCCTTTGGCGATCATCTGCGTGCCGAGCAGAATGTGAATGAGGCCGCGCCGAAACGCCGACAATACGCGGGCATGACTGCCCGGTTTGCGCATCGTATCGCTGTCCATGCGCCGCACGACATAGCCGGGGAAACGCTCCTCAATCTCGACTTGCAATTTCTCCGTGCCCAGTCCGTGATAGCGCACCGCCGACTGACCGCACAAGGGGCAATTCCGCTGCGGCTCCTGCTCGTAGCCGCAGTAATGGCAGAGCATGATGTCGCGCTCTTTGTGGTACGTCAGCGCCAGATCGCAAAAGCGGCACGATTCGACGTGGCCGCACGAGGGACAATGCACATGCGTCGAAAAGCCGCGGCGATTGAGCAATAGCATCACTTGCCCGCCGCCCTTGAGTGCCGTTCGCATGGCGTGTTCGAGTCCATCGCTGATGGCCGAGGGCCGGCCCTTGCGCGGCGGCTGATGGCGCAGATCAATCAGCCCCACCTGCGGCATCGGCCGTTCGAGGACGCGCTGCGGCAGCGTGAGAAGCGTGTATTGGCCGCGCTGGGCATTGTGCCAGCTTTCCAGCGAAGGCGTCGCCGAGCCGAGGATAATCGGGATGTTCTCCAGTCGCGCACGCATGACGGCCACATCGCGGCCATGATAGCGCGGTGTGGTTTCTTGCTTGAACGTATTTTCATGTTCCTCATCGATGACGATGAGGCCCAACTTCTTCGCCGGAGCGAACACGGCGCTGCGTGCGCCGACGATAACGTGCGCGTGTCCCGCCGCCACGCGCCGCCAATGTCCGCCGCGCTCGGCGTTGCCGAGATGACTGTGCAACACGGCCACCTCGCCGCAGCGACCGCGAAAACGCTGGATCGTCTGCGGCGTCAAACTGATCTCCGGCACCATCACCAGCGTTTCCTTGCCCTGACGCATCACCTCCTCAATGGCGCGCAGATAAATCTCGGTCTTGCCGCTGCCGGTGACGCCATGCAGCAGAAACGCATGGAATCCGCCCTGTTTCAAGGCCGGCTCCAGCGTGTTCCATGCGCCGACTTGATCTTCGCTCAGGGTGAGGGGACCAGCCGGCGTTGCTTCCTCGTGGGTGCTATCGACGAACTGATCGATGCGCCGCGCCACTCGCCGCGCCAATCCCTTGAGTACCAACGCCTCGACCGGCCCCGGCCCGCACTTGGCTTGCCGCGTCAACTGTCGCAGTTCAATTGCCTTACCGGCTTTGCGCAGCAGTTCGAGTACGGCGGCCTGTTTGGCGGTCAACTCGCCCCCCCTCACCCCTTGCCCCTCTCCCCCGAGTACAGGGGAGAGGGGAGTTTTCGGAAAGCCCCTCTCCCCTGTACTCGGGGGAGAGGGGTTGGGGTGAGGGGGAGGCAATTCGGCTTCCGCGATCGCTTCCACGAAGGTCAGCGTGCGTGTGCCGGCCTTGTCGCGCGCCCCGGCCGGCACGACGGCACCGAGAACCTGCCCCCAACCGCACAAGTAATAATCCGCCATCCAGCGCGTCAGCCGTAGCAGATTGTCGGTCAACAGCGCTTCCTCATCGAGTACGCCGACGAGTTCCTTGACTCGTCGTTCCGGCGGCGTCTCGCTCAGACGCACACAATAGCCGATGGTCGCCTTGTCGCCGCGTCCAAACGGCGCGCGCACGCGCTTGCCGACGGCGATGCGCTCGCGCAACTCTTCGCCGACGGCGTAGGTGAAGGCGTGATCGAGCGGCCGATCGAAGACGATGTCCGCGAATAAGCCGGTCGTCTGCCCGGCCGCTGCCGCCTCAGGAGTAAACAAATCGCGTTGCATGGTCTGCGTCATGGGCGACTCCCGGATGTGAATCCCACGGCCAACTGTTCACACATACAGTTTACCTCGCCCGTCTAGTCCCTGCGAGGTCCGTAGGCCACATCGCGCGGAGTCTCCGTGTATCTTTCGGCATTGGCGGCGATGGTGAATCAGGGATTGTTCATACTGGCAACACGCCGGAACAACAGCAACCGCCCAGCCTACCGATGTGTGTTGGGGCAGTACCAAAGGATACCAGGCGAGACTGATCAATCTCGTGATACCTGAATGGAACGGGTCGCCAGAGGGTTCGATTCACTTCTGACTGAAGTACCGCTCTTTTTCGCTCCAAGTTTTGAGTAATCACTTGTGACAGTGAGGAGACGGGGCTCGATATGCAGTTGCTTCTTTTGTTCTTTCCATTCCTTCATCGTCATCGGAGCCTGCTTGATGATATGGATACCTTGGCAATCCGAAATCCGTAAAGTCGTATAAACCATTCTGTCTTCATCGATGACCACATCTGCAGAAAAACTTTCTTTGTCTTCTCGTTGCTGTAGCCACTCCCTGTGTTCCAATTGGTTAATGCGTAATTGCTGGTAGCATACCCAAAGGCTGAGGATGGGCAGAAGCGACGAGACGGTAACTGTCCAGCCTAACCTGAGCAAGGATCGGTTCTCGTTTTCCATCGGGGGCTTTCCAGTGAGTTCGGTGTACTCCGGGAATAGAATACAACCCATTTCTACATTATATCCATTTCGGCAGAGAAGCGTGCTTTCGCCGTGCGGCGGCGCTCTCAATAATGATGATCGTCTAATAGAGATGTCGGGAAAGCTACTTAAGCAGCGTCGGTCTTGTCGCCCGTCTGCCCCCAGATGTCGCGCCATCGCTGTTCGTATTCTTCATCCTCGATTCGCCTCTGGGCGATCTCAGCGGCCATCTCTTCCTCCGTCATCGACTTGCGCCCTCCTTGCTGCTGGTCCCGATGGATGCGGTCCAACACCTCCAGCATCGTCGGGCCAGGCTTCGGCCCTGCGGGTCGCACCGTCAGCGTGACTCGACCGGGCGGCAGAGTGAGTTTGTTATCCAACTGGAGGGTTAGCCCGTCCGGTTGGAGCGTGGCCTCAATAATGATGGGGGATGCGTTCATGTTTGTTCCTACCAGCGATCGTGGAGTTAACCAAGTGATTATACCGGCACCTCCGCAACACAGCACGGTTCGCGCACTCCATTGGCGATGTCGCAGGGCCGAGCGATCACGCCGCTCGCGGCCAATCGGCGAACGTGGCACGCGCTTGCGTCAAGATGCCATCCACGAACGGATCGAAGTCCTCCTCGCGGACGCCGCGCTTGCGCAGCACGCGGCGAATCGCCGAGCGCATCTCGGCCAATACGTCGTGGCGATGCTCTTGCGTCCAATCCATCTTCAAGTTGTTCTTGATGGCGCGTACCACGTCATGGATCAAATCGCGCAGAAACGCCGGAGCCGCCGAAACTGATCGGCGTGCCGGTGAAACCGATGCGCCGAGCGTTGGCAGCGCTTCGCGCAGATAGCGAGCGAAGCCATCGCCGAAACCGTACTGCGAGCGGTGTGCTTCATCGGCGAGGACGAACACGTTGGACCGCTCCGATAACTTCGGAGGCTCCGATTCGCCGGCGTCTTTCTTCAAGCGAAACTTCTCGATGGTCGAGAGAATCACTTCGTCGCCGACTGATCTAGCGCGATAGAGCGATGCCGCATGTGGTCCAGGGCGATGTAGTGATTGTCTCCGCGCAATTCGTTTGCAGCCACGCCGCGCCGGAGGTTTTGCGCAATCTCGCCGAGTTTTCCGATCCGCCATCCCTAGTGGGGTAAAAATGGGGAGAACTGCGGTTGCGAAAGTCGGCAAGCCTGGAAAAGAAGGAGGGTGTTGGGATAAGTGTTTTGGAACCTGAGCGCATCTCCTGAAACGGAAAGGACCACCGACAGCGCATTCGGCTCGCTTTCCGCCGCGAACCCTGGCGTTCCGTTCCAGCATCTTCTATAATGCCGCATTGATTGTTTCCCGGATGCCCGTCAGGGTGGCGGGCTGGAAACACCTAACCTCTATCGTTTTAGCAGATCGCCTGTCTTGCCAATAACCTTCATGATCGGCGGTTTCCTTACTACGTCAGGCTGGAAAGTCTGATTTCGGAGGCCATCCGTCCACGGCGAGACCGGCGGAGAGGATGTCTGGTTCTATGGTCAATCGTAATTTGCTTCGTCAGTACGATCTGTCCGACACCGAACTGGCGCAGGAACTTCGCGACGTGTTCACCGTTGAGGAAACAGGCGCCGACGAACATGAATGGCTGCCGCCCGAAGAACAAGAATTCGAGATCAATCGGCTCGTCAAGGGCCGCGTCGTCAACATCGTCGGCGATGATGTCGTCGTCGATGTCGGCTACAAGAGCGAGGGGATCATCTCCTTGCAGGAGTGGTACGACGAGGGCGACGACAAGGTTCATCCGCCGCGAATCGGCGAGGAAATTCAGGTTCTGCTCGATGCCGTCGAGGATGAGGGCGGGGCCATCGTGCTGAGCTATCGCAAGGCCAAACGCCAGAAAGAATGGGAAGATGTCATCGCCAAGCACAAGGAAGGCGATGTCGTTTCCGGTCTGGTGACGCGCAAAATCAAGGGTGGTTTGCTCGTCAACCTTGGCGTCAACGTCTTCCTGCCGGCCTCGCAAGTGGACATTCGTCGGCCGCCCGACATCGGCGAGTACATCAACAAGACCATCGAATGCAAAATCCTCAAAATCGACGAGGCACGCCGCAATATCGTCGTCAGTCGCCGCAAGTTGCTCGAAGATCAGCGCGAGGAGATGAAGAAAAAGCTCCTGGGCGAAATCGAGGTCGGGCAAATTCGCAAGGGCGTCGTCAAGAACATCGCCGAGTTCGGCGCTTTCGTCGATCTGGGCGGCATTGATGGCCTGCTGCACATCACCGACATGAGTTGGGGCCGGGTCAACAATCCGCATGAGGTGGTCCACATCGATCAGCAGCTTGAGGTGTATATCCTGCAAGTGGACAAGGACCGTGAGAAGATCGCTCTGAGCCTCAAGCACAAGACGGCCAGCCCGTGGGCTAACGTCGCCGACAAGTATCCGGTGGACAGCAAGCACACCGGCGAAGTGGTCAACGTCATGAGCTACGGTGCCTTCGTCAAACTGGAACCGGGCATCGAAGGACTGGTTCACATCAGCGAGATGAGCTGGACCAAGCGCATCAACCATCCCAGCGAATTGGTTTCCATCGGCGATCAAATTGAAGTGCAAGTCCTCAACATCAACAAGGACAAGCAAGAAATCTCGCTGGGCATGAAGCAAGTACAGCCCAATCCTTGGGATAAGGTTGCCGAACGCTATCCGCAGGGAACCATCATCAGCGGCGCAGTTCGCAACCTCACCAATTACGGCGCTTTCATCGAAATCGAGGAAGGCATCGATGGTTTGCTGCACGTCAGCGACATGAGCCATGTGCGCAAGGTGGCCCATCCCAGCGAGGTCATCAGCAAGGGCGACAAGGTGACGTGCATGGTCCTCAACGTCGATCAGGAGCGCAAGCGCATCGCCCTGGGCCTGAAGCAGATGACCAATGATCCGTGGGAGAGCGACATTCCCGGTCGCTATCAGGCCGGCGAGATCAAGAAGGGCAAGGTGACAAAGCTGACGAACTTCGGCGTGTTCGTCGAGTTAGAGACGGGCCTGGAGGGTCTGTTGCACATTTCGGAATTGGCCGATCAGAAGGTCGAGAGTCCCGAGGATGTCGTCAAGGTCGGCGATGAAATTGAGGTCAAGATTCTGCGGGTGGACGCGGCTGATCGCAAGATCGGCCTGAGCCGCAAGCGCCTGAACTGGAGTCCGGAAGAGGCCGCGGAAGCCGAGGCCGGCGAAGAGACGGCCGAGAGCAAGGCGGCCGGAACGAAGCGCGAGTTGCGCGGCGGCACCGGCTCCGGCGGCGGTCAGCTGTTCAGCATGCCCGAAGCGACGCCGGAAGAGAAACCGGAGTAAATCGTCCGCGGCGCAAGCAAGGGTTGCATTTACCAGCCCGCGACGCGAGCAAGGGAATCTCTTGCTCGCGCCGCGGGCTGGTTTCGTTTTGACACATGAGTGTCAGTCGCGGTCGAGGTTGGATCGGGAGGCGTTTGCGTTGACGGTTGCAACGATTGTGCGGGCTGATGGTGACATAGGGAAAGTGGAGGGCGGAGCGATCCCATCGATTGCTCGTCTCATGCCGGGAACTTTCGCGGTCGCGCGCTCGCCTGGCTTGCCGAGTTATCCAGCGAAGTCGGCGGCAAGGACGATAACTTGGGCGAGGGAGCAACGGATTACGCTCCTAGCGAAAAATCGTGCTGCCATGGAAAATGTAGCCATTTTTTGCATCGGCCAAAACTTGACCTAAAGTTGCTGCTGTAGACTGGGTCACCCTTATCGCGCTGGAAAACTCCCCATGACACGACCGCGCCGTCTACGGAATGATTCGGTCCAGTCGCCGCTGGAAACGTATCTCCGCGAGATCAATGAAACGCCCCTCCTCAACGCCGAGGAAGAAAAGCAGCTCGCTTATCGCATCGAGGATGGCGACAGCGAAGCACGCGATCGCATGGTTCGCGCCAACTTACGGCTGGTAGTGAACATCGCCCGCAGCTACACCGGCAAGGGGCTGGGCCTGCAAGACCTCATTGAGGAAGGCAACCTTGGCCTGTTGCGCGCCGTCGAGGGATTCGATCCCTCCATGAACACGCGCTTCAGCACCTACGCCAGCTATTGGATCAAACAGTCGATCAAACGCGCCCTGGTGAACACGGCCAAGACCATCCGCATCCCGGCGTACATGGTCGAACTGCTGGCCAAGTGGCGTCGCGCTACCGCCAAATTGCAGGAAGAACTCGGCCGGCCGCCGAGCCAGGAAGAGGTGGCCCGCAGTCTGAATCTGCCGAAAAAGAAGCTGAATATCATCAAGAAGGCCATCCGCGTTTACAATTCGGCCCCGCAGACCGATCAGGCCGATTCCGGTTGGTCGCTCGATGAAATGCTGATGGACGGCCACACCAAGACGCCCGACACGGAGATGGTCGAGGCGGACGATCTGCATCACGTTCTCGATCTGCTTGACAAGATGGACAAGCGCGAGGCGACCGTGTTGCGCATGCGCTTCGGCCTGGATGACGAGGAGCCGAAAACCCTCAAGGAGATTGGTGAACGTCTTGGCCTGACACGCGAGCGCGTCCGTCAGATTGAGAGCGAAGCGCTGGGGAAACTCAGCGAAAGCATGCAAGTGGATTAACATGTTTCTTGCCAGCCCGCAGCGCCAGCAAGGGATTCCCTTGCTGGCGCTGCGGGCTGGCAAATTCTATTCACACGCGCCAGAGCGTTGTCAGTCCTCGTGTGAGAAAATGCTTGAGGCCGCGCAGGATGAGCCGGCTTTTGGCGGCGCGGAGGGGTTGCCCGCGCAGGCGTCGCCAGCCGTAGCGGAAGGCGTGGCCGAACCATTGCAGCGGAGCATCAATCGTGAGAGCTGCTTTGTAAATGAGCAGCCCCGTCGGCGAACAGCTGCGCTTGCGCAGAAAGCGTGTGACGCCAATCAGAGTGTGCGAGTAAGAATAACCGACGTGCTGGCGACTGCTGACGCGCCCGAAGTGCATGATCTCGATGGCCGGATGATAGATCACGTCGTAGTGACGGCCAACGCGCGCACACAGGTCAATATCTTCACCGCCGAACGTGTAATCCTCATCCCACGGTCCACACGCGCGGAAGACGCCGCGCGGCATGAACAGGGCCGCGCCCATGAGAATCTCGGCCAACCGGGGCGTTGTGGGATCGCCAATGTCGCGACCGCGATAGCGCCGATATTCGCGGCGAAACAAGCCCGTCCAGCGCAGCCAGGTGATGCGATGCAAGAGCGCTCCCACCGACGGACAAGAACGACACGAGAGTTGCGTTTGGCCATGCTCGTCGCGCAGCTGCGGGCCGATGATGCCGACGTGGGGATGAGCGCGGGCATAGTCAAGCAGACGGCGCAGCGCTCCGGGGGGCACGACGGTGTCATTATTCAGGAAGAAGAGATAATGGCCGCGCGCTTGTTGGGCGGCCTGATTGTTGCCGCGTGAGAAGCCGAGGTTGTCGCGATTGCGAATCAACACGACCTCCGGAAATAGCTCCGCCGTCATGTCGGCCGCTCCATCGCTGGAGCCATTATCGACGACGAGGACTTCCAGAGACACTTCTTCCGCCGCCACGCGCAACGATTGTAGACAGGCGTGTAGATGCGCCCGGCAGTTCCAGTTGACGATGCACACACTCACATCAAATCCGCTGTCCGCTGTCCGCTGTCCGCTGTCCGCTCTCCGCTCTCCGCTCTCCGCTCTCCGCTCTCCGCTCTCCGCGATCGGAACCTGAATCGGAAGTATGGACATCTCTTTACCCCTTAACCTCGGACAGCGGATAGCGGAGAGCGGAGAGCGGACGGCGGACAGCGGATAGCGGTCAAGCGGCGGATCGATTGACGCATTTGTTGTCCACCTGTTCGCGCTCCAGGTAAGGCGAGAAGGGACCGCCGCCGCACAGCAGCCGGCCAAGCTGGTAACGTAGGTAGCGACGCCAGGGCAACGGCATGCGCGCATGATGATTCAAACGAGTCTGATAGAGACGGAATTCGTCGGCTTCAATCGGCGGCCGACCTTCACGGAAAGCCAGGCTCCAGACGTTGGCCGGCCGGGTCTGCGGACCGTGCCAGCCGATGATCTTGCTTGGATACGGTGCCAGCAGAAGCTCCAGCGCCTCCGGCGTGAAACGCCAATAATCGTGAGGATGCGCGTGCAGGTGGAAATAAAACGGACAGGCGAGAAGTAAGGCGCCGTCCGGCCGCAGTACACGGTGCATCTCGTCGAAGGCACGCCAGAAACGCGGCACATGTTCGAGTGTGCTGACGGCCAAAATGGTACCGATCGATCCGTCGGCGAAGGGCAGCGATTCGACGCTGCCCCGTACATCGACGCCGCGACCGGTGCGAACGTCCATGCCCAGGTAGAGACGACCGGGGAATAGCGTGCGCAAATCGGCGACGGTTTCCTGTCCCTCCACCTGATACGAGCCGATCTCCAGAATCGGGCCGGGCAGCGTGAAGGTCTCGGCCACTGCCCGCACCAGGCCGCGCATGATGGCGTTCATTCGCTCCCTCTTCCTTATTCCAGATGGAAGTCCTGCTCGATGATCTTGCCCGCCTTGATTTCGCGGAGCAAGCCGGATTGTTCGGGATCACTGTATTTGCGTGGCAGATCGAGTATGGGTGTCGGCGAGGCCGTCTGGCCAGGCGATGCAGCGGGAGAAGGCGGGGCGACGGTGATGCGATGCCAACCGGGGATAGCTCCCGCCGTATCGCCGGTATGGAGGGTGTAACGGCCATCCGGACCGACTTCGCCGCAAGCCAACGGACCGTGTCCGCCGCGGTCGGGGTCGGGCGTGAAAACGATGGTGCCGCCGGACAACGGTTGATTGTGGTAGAAAATCTGACCGTGAACCGGCGTCAACTTCTCGTCCTGACCGCAGCCAAGCGCGGCCAATCCCAACAGGATACCGCAGAACCCGAGCGACTTGCGTGGCATGTTCAATCCGAAACCCCACTCCTTCGGGGAAAAGTCCGGCGCGGACGAAGCCGGGATAAACCACGGCCTCTGGCGTTCTCCGGTCCTTCGGAGAGACGCGGTGGCGGAGTATAGCAGCAGAGGGCGTTGGCGTGCAATGCACCTCCAGACGTTGGGACTCCGTTCAGCCGCGACCCGCAGCGGAGCTTAGTCCAATGCAGAATGAAAATCGCCTTGTCTTCCATTCTGCATTGCGAGGAAACGAATGAGCGGGAGCAGCCGGCCGACCATAACCCCCTTGACCCCGCTGGCCCACTTGAACATGATGAGCGCCCCCGAGAGGGCTGAATGCACAAGGCAGACAGCCAAGGTGACAACTACCCCATGAAAGGACCAAGGATGGTCATTGACCCCAAAAGCCTGCAAATTGGCCAAACTATCGTCGTCAAGGAGTTGCACTACGGTGTGCTGCTCAACCCGCCGGGCGAGGGCGAAGCGGGGTTGACAGTCGTTGAGATGGGCCACGATCATCTGCTGCTCGACGACGCGGCCAACGGTAGCACAAGACGGATTCCTCTGTACCTCATTCACAAGTCGGCGCCGGTGCATATCGAGATCCCGGAGGTGGCCGCCTGAGTTGAGAGGACCTACCAAAAGCCAGCCAGCCCGCAACACCAGCAAGGGAGTCCCTTGCTGGTGTTGCGGGCTGGCTCTCCAAATCGCACATCGTAACTTATTACTAGGGTTTGACTTAAAAAGCGGGTGATGGGGCTCGAACCCACGACAGCCACGTTGGCAACGTGGCGCTCTACCACTGAGCTACACCCGCAAGAGAGGAAAGAAGCTGCCTCCTCACCTCATCCAAACGAATTATAAAGTCACATCCAATGTTTTCAAGGGCGAAATTCATCCGCGGGTCCGTTCAAGTCGTTGCTCTGCACAGCCGAACAAGATCATAATCGCCTTGGCACGATTGTGCGAGTTGAGCCGTTTGCTCCGTCAGGAAGGGAGAAATGGGAGAGATGGGTTCATCGCTCCGTCTCCTCGCCTCTCTCGTCCGAGGCGTGGTGATCCTTATCCTCGCCGGCACAGGTCTTTGCGGTTGCGGAACATGCCGCCACCGAGAAGTTCCGCCCCTATCCGACGCCCCATGCCACGCGCGGGAGTGCTATCCGTCCGTGGAGACGCCGGTCGCCGAGGGGCTGGCGGCTTCGATGAACGTGCTGGCGCAAGCCCCTCCCGCCGGTTCTCGACCGCTTCAGGTTCTCGCGCTATCGGGTGGGGTGGCAGGCGCGCCATTCACTGCGGGAACGCTGGTAGGATGGTCCGAGTCCGGTACGCGCCCCCAGTTCGATGTGGTGACGGGCATCAGTAGCGGATCCTTGATTGGCGCGTATGCCTTTCTCGGCTCGAAGCACGATGCCGAACTCCAACACTTGATCCTGACGCTGAACACCTCGGACCTGATTCAATTCCGGCCACTGCGTTGCATGCTCTGCGATGGGGCGTTCGGCTCGGCCAAGCCGGCGGAGCGGCTCATCCAGAGGGTGTTCAACGATTGTTTCGTGGCCGAACTGCGACAGGCCCACGCCGAGGGACGCCGCTTTTTCGTCGGCACCATGAATCTGGAGACGAAGCGACTGGTGATCTGGGATGTCGGCGCCATCGCGTCGAGCGGCCGGCCCGATGCCGGCGATCTTGTCCGCAAGGTGCTGCTAGCCGCCGTGTCCTGGCCCGGCGCCGTCCCGCCGGTCGAGTTCGACATCGAGGTCGATGGCCACTGTTACCACGAACAACATTGCGACGCCGGCTCGGTCGGGATGGCGTTTGTACGTTTCGGGCAACTCCCCGGCTGGCCAGCACCCGGCGCTGCCGTCCGGCCTGGCTGGTTGGCCGGCTCGAACCTTTATGTGCTGGCCAGCCGGAAACTGTACTCTGATCCGACACCGGTTCCCAAGCGAGCGCTCTGCCGCGTCGGTCCCTCGGTCGCCGCGATCTTTGAAGCCCTCACCCGTGCGGATATCGACCATCTCTATTCGTTCTGTGCGGTCTGCGGGATGCATTTTCACCTGCTCGCTCTGCCCCAGGATTATCATGGAGCGCCGCCGAGCATCAGCCATCTGTATCCCAAGGAACCACGGCCGCTTTTTGAGATGGGCTATGAGCGAAGTGTAAGCGGCCCACTCTGGCGGCTCACGCCGCCGGGAGCCGAACCCGGTGAGGAACCGATTCCTCGGGATGGCAGCAGTATCAAAAGCTGTCGCTGAGAAAGGGCGGCTAACTTATTCCCTGGCTCGCGCGTCGGGCTGGCGAGTCCTCGCTATTCATCAGCAACCTGTGAACCTCGGCGATTTCCGCCGGCTTGACGAGATAGTGGTCGAAGCCAGCTTCGTGGGCCTGGCGTCGATCCTGTTCCTGACCGTAGCCCGAGACGCAGATCAGCAGTGCCGCAGCGGTGGCCGGATCCGTTCGCAAGATGCGGGCTACCTCGTAGCCGTTCATCTCCGGCAGGCCCAGGTCGCAAACGACGGCGTCGGGAACGAAACGCCGCGAGGGAAACCCCGTCGCCTTCGCCTCAGCATGGGAACGCTTGCACCATGTGCTGAAGCGAGGCGACAAGGAGTAAATTGCCGCATTTATTCATCTTTCTCGCGCAGTTTGGCCATCACCGAGTAATCCTCCAACGTCGTCGTGTCGCCGGTCGTCTCCTTGCCGCTGGCGATGTCACGCAACAGCCGCCGCATGATCTTGCCCGAGCGCGTCTTGGGCAGATCCTTCGTGAAACGAATCGTATCCGGCCGCGCCAGTGCGCCAATTTCCTTGGCGACGTGTTCGCGCAGTTCTTTTTTGAGTTCCTCCACTGGTTCGATGCCGCCCTTGAGCGTCACGAAACAGGCGATGCCCTCGCCCTTGATCTCATCGGGCTGGCCGACCACGGCGGCCTCGGCGACCTTGCCGTGATGCACCAGGGCGCTCTCGATCTCCATCGTGCTGAGGCGATGGCCGGCGACGTTAATCACGTCATCGACGCGGCCCATGATCCAATAGTAACCCTCCTCATCGCGGCGCGCGCCGTCGGCGGTGAAATAGCAGTGCGGAATCTGGCTCCAGTATTGCTGGCGATAACGCTCATCGTCGCCGTAGATGGTGCGCATCATGGCCGGCCACGGCTGGCGAATGACCAGCAAACCACCCTGATTTGCCGGTAAAGAGCGCCCTTGCTTGTCCACGATGTCGGCGACGATACCGGGAAATGGCCGCGTCGCCGAACCCGGTTTCGTGGCGATGGCTCCCGGCAGCGGCGCGATCATTATCATACCCGTCTCCGTCTGCCACCATGTATCGACGATGGGACAGCGCTGTTTGCCAATGTGTTCGTGATACCACATCCAGGCTTCCGGGTTGATCGGTTCGCCGACCGAACCGAGCAGACGCAGACTCGATAAATCGTGCTGCGCCGGCCACTGATCGCCCCACTTGATGAAGGCGCGGATCGCCGTCGGCGCCGTATAGAACAGGCTAACGCGATATTTCTCGATGATCGACCAAAAACGATCCTCACGCGGATGGTTCGGCGCTCCCTCGTACATGACCGAGGTGGCTCCGTTGCACAGCGGGCCGTAGACGATGTAACTGTGTCCCGTCACCCAGCCGATGTCGGCGGTACACCAGTACGTGTCCTCTTCACGCAGATCGAAGACCCACTTATGCGTCAGCGCGGTGCCGAGCAAATAGCCCGCTGTCGTGTGCAACACGCCCTTGGGTTTGCCCGTCGAGCCACTGGTGTAAAGAATGTACAGCGGATGCTCGCTGTCGAGCGGCACCGGGGGACAGTCGGCGCTGGCGTCGGCCATCAGATCGTGCCACCACAGATCGCGGCCTGCTTTCATGTCCACTTGTTGATTGCAACGATTGAAAACGACGCACTTCTCGACGGTCGGCGACTTGGTCAGCGCTTGATCGACGTTGTGCTTGAGCGGCACGACTTTGCCGCGTCGCCAACCACCGTCGGCGGTGATGACGAGTTTCGCTTTCGCATCATTGTTGCGGTCGGCGACGGCTTCGGCGCTGAAGCCGCCGAAGATGATACTGTGCGTCGCGCCGATGCGTGCGCAGGCCAGCATGGCGATGGCCAACTCCGGGATCATCGGCATATACAGCGTCACGCGATCGCCGGCCTGAATTCCCAATCCCTTAAGGACGTTGGCGAACTTGCACACTTCATGGTGAAGCATCTGATAGGTCAGCACCCGGCTATCGCCCGGCTCGCCTTCCCAGATGATGGCGGCCTTGTTGCGGCGCGGCCCATCGAGATGCCGATCGATGCAGTTGGCGCTGGCGTTGAGTTGACCGCCCGCGAACCATTGGACGTGCGGCTCATTCCACACGAGAACCTTGTCCCAGCGGCGCATCCACTGCAAGGATTCGGCTTGCTCGGCCCAGAAACCTTGCGGATCATCCTTGGCGCGCTGCCAGAGCTGTTCGTAATCGGCGACGTTCTTGATGTGCGCGGCGGCGGCGAAAGCCGGCGGTGGTGGAAACGAGCGCGTTTCCTTGAGGACGCTGGTGATATTCGTGTTGGCTGGCGAGGACATGAGTGGCATCCATAGCTGGTGGATTGTGGATTGTCGGGGCAAGATCAGAGATAAACTCTGTCTGGCTGGGCGTCAAGGGTTGAGTTATTTCCTTGACGTGAGACACGCCAAAAGGGTAGGTGCCGCTTGCCGAGCGGCACCTGATGGTACAAGGCCCCGCTCGGCAAGCGGGGCCTACCAACTTAGCGTTCCCGAACGGATGCTTTGACCCCTGCCGCGCCCCTTGCTAGAATCAATTCATTCCACGAGGTAGCCGCGGCCGGCTCAGCGCGAAACCGCAAGCGGCGCACGGGTGGGAGGAATACAATGGCGACGGTGGCGTCGATCTCCTACTTCAAACGCTACAAGATGGAAACCGACCTGCGTGAGTTGCCGTCGCCACAACTGCCCGAGGGATTCGACTTCGTCGGCTGGCGCGGCGATCTGCTCGATGTACATGCCGAGGTTCTGTTCGGTTGTTTCCAGCAAGAAATTGACGCTCGCGTTTTCCCGAGCCTGGGCGATCGACAGGGTTCGCTCTGTCTGATGATTGAGATGAGTCGCAAGCGCGGTTTTCTGCCGGAGGCGACCTGGCTGCTCATGGGTCCGGTTGGACCGTGTGGCACCGTGCAGGGCATGCGCGAGCGCAGCGGCCTGGGATCGATTCAGAATCTGGGTATCCTCCCCGGCTGGCGCGGCCGGGGACTGGGTGAGGCGCTGTTATTGCAAGCGCTGCACGGCTTCTGTCAGGCGGGACTGGGCCGCGGTCTGCTCGAAGTGACGGCTCAGAACGATACGGCCATCCGGCTCTATCGCCGCCTGGGTTTCCGTCGCGCGAAGACGCTCTATAAGGCCGTGCCGGACTGGCGCGGATTTTGAGACGATTCTGCCAGCCCGCAGCGCCAGCAAGGGATTTCCCTTGCTGGCGCTGCGGGCTGGCAATTCTTGTTGCTTTGAGGTACATGTGCAGCCTGAAGTCTATCAACATACGTTCCCCAATGGACTGACCCTGTTGGCCGAACGCATGGAACATGTGCGTTCGGCGACCCTCAATTTCCTGGTGCCGGCCGGTTGCGTCTACGATCCGCCCAACCAGCTTGGCATCGCCGCCGTACTCGCCGACCTCATCACCCGCGGCGCCGGTTCGCGCGATAGCCGCGCGCTGACGCTCGCCCTCGACAATCTCGGCCTCGATCGCAGCGAGAGCGTCGGTTTGATGCACACACGCTTCTGGGGCGCTACCGTGGCGCGGAATATCCCGGCTGCCCTGGAGATTTACGCCGACATCCTGCGCCGCCCTCATCTGCCCGATCAGGAAGTGGATGCCGTCAAGGCGCTGGCTCTGCAAGACCTGCGCGGCCTCGAAGATGAGCCACGCGCCAAGGTACTCGTTGAGCTACGCAAACACTACTATCCCGCGCCGCTGAGCAACGACCATCGCGGCAACGCCGAAGGCATCAGCAACCTCACCGGCGAGCGCGTTCGCCGGCAACATCGCCGGCTGTTCCATCCCGCCGGCATCATTCTCTCGGTGGCCGGTAATATCGAATGGCGATCGCTGCTCGATCAGGTTGGCCGATTGTTCGGCGATTGGAGCGGCAACGCCGAAGCCGCCATCCGCTGCGCGCCGCAACCGGACAATCGCGCCCATATCACCAAGGATTTGGAGCAGACACAAATCGGCGTCGCCTATGACAGCGTGCCGATCGGGGATGCCGATTACTACGCCGCCCTGGGGGCCGTCAACGTCCTGTCCGGCAATATGAGTTCGCGTCTGTTCACGGAAATCCGCGAGAAGGAAGGACTGTGCTACTCAGTATGGGCGACCTATCAGACGTTGAAGGATCGCGCCCGCGTCATTTGCTACGCCGGCTCGCGCAATGAGCGTGCCCAGCGCACGCTCGATGTGCTGCTGCGCGAGCTGCGCCGCCTGCCGGAAGGCGTGGAGGCTGAGGAAGTCGAGCGCGTGCGGGCCGGGTTGAAGTCATCGCTCATCATGCAGCAGGAATCCACCGGCGGCCGGGCGTTGTCGCTGGCGTCCGACTGGTACTATCTGGGCCGCGTGCGCAGCTTCGACGAAATTCAGGCGGCCATTGATGGCCTGACGCCGGAGAGCATCGGCAAACATGTGCGCCGTTGTCCGCCCGGCGATTTCACCATTGTCACTCTGGGACCGAAACCACTCGAATACGTATGACCCCATAGCCCCCGGCTTGCCGGGGGAGAATCTCTCCCCCGGCAAGCCGGGGGCTATATGATTTTTGGAGATGCGATGCCCTTTCACAGCCATCAGCTGGCCAACGGCCTGCAAATTATCGGCGAGACGAGTCCCTCGGCGCGTTCGACGGCGCTGGGGTTTTTCGTCCACACCGGCGCGCGCGATGAGACGCTCGACGAATGCGGCGTAACGCACTTCCTCGAACACATGGTCTTCAAGGGCACGCCGCGCCGCACCGCCCTGGATGTCAACCGCGACTTCGACAAGATCGGCGCCGATTACAACGCCTTCACCAGCGAGGAGAACACCGTCTTCCACGCTGCCGTTTTGCCCGAGTATCTGCCGCAGGCCGTGGATTTGCTCGCCGACATCCTCCGGCCCAGTCTCCGCGAAGAAGACTTCGACATGGAAAAGAAAGTCATCATTGAGGAGATCGGCATGTACGAGGACCAGCCCATGTGGTCGGCCTACGATAACGCCAAGCGCGTTTATTTCGCCGAACACAAACTGGGCAACAGCATCCTCGGCACGCCGGCGAGCATTACCACGCTGACCCGCGCGCAGATGCACGCCTATTTCCAGCGCCGCTACGTCGCGCCGAACATCATGGTCGCGGCGGCGGGCAATCTCGATTGGGCCCGCTTCGTGGATATTATCGAGAAAAATTGTGGCCATTGGGAGAAGGGTTCGATCGGGCGCGAGGGCGTGCGCGAGACGCGCGGCTCCGGGCGTTTCGAGGTGATGACGAAAGAAAAGGTGATGCAGGAACACGTCATCCTGATGGCTTCCGGGCCGCCGGCTGATTCGCCGTTGCGTCACGCGGCCGATTTGCTGAGCATGGCCATCGGCGACGATTCGGGCAGCCGGTTGTACTGGGCGCTGGTCGATCCGGGCTTGGCCGACTCCGCGGATTGTAGCTTCCACGAGTACGAAGGCGCGGGCGCATTTTACACGTCGTTCAGCGGCGAACCGGAGCAGGCCGAGCGCGATCTGGCAATCGTACTCAAGGTGCTGCGCGAAGTGCAACAAGGCGGCATCACCGAGGAGGAGTTGAACCAGGCACGCAACAAGATTCTCTCGCGGGTGGTGCGCGGCAGTGAGCGGCCCAAGGGCCGCATGATGGCCATCGGCATGAGCTGGACCTACCAGCACGAGTACCGCTCGGTGGACGATGATTTGCGCGCTTACGAGTCGGTCACGCTGCCGGCCATTCGGCAGGTGCTTGAGCGCTATCCCATCGATCAAGTCACGACGCTGGCGCTCGGCCCGTTGGCGAAGTTGCCCACGCCGGCCGTAAATGGATTAAGGTGAACCCTATGCAGCGATTCCTGTTCGCGTTTCCCATGCTGTGGCTGATTCCTGTCGCGCTTGCCCCGATTGGGGCAGAAGAACGGCGGAAAGAAACGGTCGCGGATCAAGTCACCCTGGCCGCCACGGATTGGCCGTGGTGGCGCGGGCCGAACCGCAACGGCGTTGCCGATGCCAAGCAGAAGCCGCCCCTTAAGTGGAGCGCGTCGCAAAACGTCTTGTGGAAAACGCCGGTTCCCGGTCGCGGTCATGGTTCGCCGACCGTGGTGGGCGATCAGGTGTTCCTGGCCACGGCCGACCGCGAACGCCAAAGTCAATCCGTGCTGTGCTATCATCGGCAAACCGGCAAACAGTTGTGGCAAACCGAAGTCCATCACGGCGGCTTCGCGAAGAAGGGCAATGGCAAAAGCTCGCTGGCCTCTTCCACCGTGGCCTGCGATGGTCAGCGCATTTTCATTAACTTTCTGCACGCGGGAGCGATCTACACCACCGCCCTGAGCCGCGAGGGCAAGCAACTCTGGCAGACGAAGGTCGCGGACTACGTGCTGCATCAGGGGTTTGGTTCTTCGCCAGCCGTCTATCGGTCGCTGGTGATTGTGTCCGCCGACAACAAGGGCGGAGGAACCATCGCCGGCCTCGACCGCGTTAGCGGTGAGATCGTCTGGAAGCAGGAGCGACCGAAGCTGCCCAACTACGCCTCGCCGATCATTCTGAACGTGGCCGATCGCGAGCAAATGCTGATGACCGGCTGCGATGTCGTCGCCGGCTTCGATCCGCTCAGCGGCAAAAAATTGTGGGAGGCCAAAGGCTCCACCACCGAATGCGTTACCTCCACGGTGACGGACGGCCAACTCATCTTCACCAGCGGCGGCTATCCGAAGAACCACGTTTCGGCCGTGCGCGCCGATGGTTCCGGCAAGATTGTTTGGGAGAACAAGACGCGCGTGTATGTGCCATCGATGATTGTGCGCGACGGATACCTTTACGCCGTGCAGGATGGCGGGATCGCCGTATGCTGGAAATGCGCCAACGGAGAAGAAGTGTGGAAAGGGCGTCTCGGCGGTACGTTTAGCGCCTCGCTCGTGCTGGTTGGCGAGCATGTGTTCGCTACCAATGAGGCCGGGCGCACGTTCATCTTCAAGGCCACGCCGCAAGCGTTCACGCTCGTTGCCGAGAATCAACTGGGAGGCGAGGTTCTCGCTACGCCGACCATTTGCGGTAGTCGCATTTACATGCGGGTTGTCGATTCGGGTAAGGGGCCGCGTCAGGAAATGCTGTATTGCCTGGGCGAAAGCGAATAACGAGCCTGGAGCGCCAGCGACGGGTTTCCACTTCCCGTCGCTGGCGCTCCGGGCTAGTGAGGTTATTTCCCTTCCGTCATCCCGAAACAGTACAGATGTCCGGCGGTGCGCAGATAGATTCGCCCATCCACGAGGGCCGGCGTTGCATATCCGTCTTCCTCAAAGTCACTGGTAGCCAGCACGCGCCAATCGCGTCCGGCCTGTACCACCGTCAGCCGGCCGCGATCGTCCAGCAGATAAATCTTGCCATCGCCCGCTACCGGCGAACTGTAATAATTGCCGCCGCCGGGCACCCGGTCGCGTTTGACCAACTCGCCGGTCTTGCCGTCGAGACAGGCGAGAAACCCGTTGTCCTTGACCGTGTAGATGAGTCCGCCATAGGACAGCGGCGAGGCACAGAAGGGCACTTGCTTGGTGTTTTTCCACACGACATGCGAATCGGTGATGTCTCCCTTGCCGCCCGGCCGAATCGACAGCACCACGTTGCGCCCCTGCTGGAACAATCCTCGGAACCGCTCGTACTCCGCGCGCGTGATCGCGCCATCCTTGTCCACGTCCACTTGCGTGAAGCGCTCCGCGATCGGGCCAGTGGTTAGTTCGGCGGTCTCTAGTTTGCCATTGCCATTCTTGTCCACCCGCTTGATGACCTTGTCGAACGGCTCGACTTCAATCCGCGCGCCGGCGTCTCCGCCCGCCGACCAGCCCGCCGCGTACAGTCGGCCATCCTCGCCAATCACCGGCGTCATGCAGATGGTGCGTGCGACGCCACGAACCGTCCATATTTCCTTGCCGGTTTCCAGATCGTAGCCGACAACGCGAAGGGTTCCGGCCACCACGATTTGTTTGCTACCGGCATTGTCCCAAATGACCGGCGTGCAGTAGCCGCGCAGGAACTCGGAGCGATCCGTCTTCCAAATCGTCTCACCGGTGCGCTTGTCGAGAGCCATGAGGAAGGAGCCTTGATCGTGGTCTTGACCGAGAATCACGCGGTCGCCGACGAGAACGGGCGAACTGCCGGCTCCAAAGTCGTTTTTGAATGGCCCCATCGGACGATGCCAAATCCGTTTGCCACCCCGGTCGTAGCAGAATAGGCCACACGAGCCGAAGAAACTGATGACGCGCTCGCCGTCAGCGGCGGGCGTGGGCTGGGCGTGGCTGCCGATGCGATGGACTTGCTCCAATGTTCGCGCGGGCGCTTCCGTCTCCCACAGCACCCGGCCGAGCTTGCGATCCAGGGCGAGGGTGAACAGCCGTTTTTCGCGCACGGCGGTTAGGTAGATGCGGTCGCCGACGATGATGGGGGAAGAGTGGCCCGGCGGCAGAGCCGTCTTCCATAGCACGTTTTTGTTCGGACCAATCTTGGCGGGCAGATGAGCATCGGTGGCGGCGCGGCCGGAGCAGTTGGGTCCGCGAAACTGCGGCCAATCGGAGGCCCGCACAGGGGCAACGAAGGGCAAGGCCGCGACAAGGGCGATCCAAACCAACTCGATTCGCTTTCGCATAGTTGCTCCTAGCTCTTCACCGCGCCGAACGCCGCGAAGCACATGTTTTTGTGCAAAACTTCGACTTGATTGAAGCCGACTTGACGCAGCATGTCCAGCTGAAACAGGAGCGGACGGGGCGTATCTTCCTTTTCGATGTAGGCAAACACATGATCGCGATAAGTTTCATCCTTGAGCGAAGTCAGATATTCGCCGTATTGCTGTCGCATTAGTCCTTGAACTGCCGGAATGGAGCTCTCGACCAAATCGAAGATCCACACCGAGCCGCCGGGACGCAAGGCACGATGAAACGCCGTGAAAACTTGCCGCCATTCCGCGTCGGCGCGCAGGTGATGCAAGACGGCCGCCGCCAAAATGAGATCAAACGATTCGTCCGCAAGATCAATCTCTCGAATGTCGCCTTGCAAAGTCGTGATGTGGCCGGCGGTCGCCGGCTTCACGCGCTGCGCGGCACGTTCGAGCATCGGCCGGCTCAGGTCGATCAGCGTGACATCGAGGTTGGGAAGACACTCCAGCAATTTGAGGGTGTAATTACCGGCACCGCAGCCAACGTCGAGAACGTGGCGCGCGAGCGGCGTGGTCGCGGCGGCTGCTTGGGCGATCCGGGTCAGCGCCAGCGGTGCATCGACCGTGGCCGACTGGCCGGTTTCCAGGTTCGAGAATCGCTCCACGTCTGCATCGAAGCGTTGACGGATTTCATCGACCGTCGATTTCATCGTTCCCTCTCGGAATGAATGATCGCGAATTGCATGGACCTTGCCACTTTAGAAGCTGTAACAGAATGCGGTAGGTCCGGCGAGCCGAGCCGGACTTTGCCTCAATGCGTGCCGCTCGGCTCGCGGCACCTACTCAAGCCGTGCCGCTCGGCTCGCGGCACCTACTGGTAGGTCCGGCGAGCCGAGCCGGACTTTTTGACTTCAGAGTGCCGCTCGGCTCGCGGCACCTACTGGTAGGTCCGGCGAGCCGAGCCGGACACGGAGAAGTGCCGCTCGGCTCGCGGCACCTACGCTGATGCTCAGCGGTTGCTGCTGGCGGGCGAAGGGACGAAGTTCGTCTGCGCCGCGACGCCATCGGGTCGGCTTGTGTGAATGAACAAATGATAGAGATCGCGCTGGCCGGTCGCGGGCAGCCGAGACGGCTGGAGTGCCGCACCTGCGGGCTGCTCCGTCAGAAGCGGTGGAGGCGCGGTTTCCACAGGGGGACGGAAGAGCGAAGGGGTCGCCTCTGGAACGGCTGCGTTGGCGACGACGTGATACATGCTGTGATTGCCGGTGGGTAAATGGCCGGCGTTCGGGGATTGCGCGGCGGCGCGAACTAGCGCCCGGCGGGCATCCTCGACGATGCGGGCCATTTCCTGACGATCGGGATTAACGGGGGCTTTCGCCTGAAACGGGCCAAGCGGCACCCCCGGCGCTTCCGGTCGTGCGGGAGGCGGAGGCGCTTCCGGCCTGCCCGCATCGGGGACCGGCGGCGGCAGGTCGCGGTAACACGATACGCAATGTTGCAGCGCCGCGCAGGCCGCCCCCTTGACTCGCCACGATGTCTCGACGGGGTTGCCGTCTTCGTTGCTGCAAGAAACCGTCAAGGTCAGAGCCTTGATGATTCGTTTCGTGCAGCAGCAACCGCTGCCCAATGACATGGCCGCTTGCCAGCGAACGCATTCGTTGGGGTCGGCTCGGAGGGCGTTGATGAGGGCGGCTTCCGCTTCCGGCCAACGATGGCAATCGGCGGTGCCCAGGTAGCGAACGGCGGCGCGCCGCGCCGCAGCGTCCGCCTCGCTTTGCTTGATGCGCGCCGCCGCACCCTCGGCGCTGGTGGGCGGCTGCGCCAGACCAGCGGGGTCTGCCGCGTTGGGCGGCGGACAGCATCCGGAAACGATTCCACCGCTGAGCATGCTGAGCGGCTGTACGGAACTGGTGAGCATCTGGCCGAACTGCGTTGAGCATAGACACTGTTTGAACGTGGCTTTCTGTGCCTGCGAAGGGAAGAGGAAACTCCACAAGTTCTTGGTGGGAGCAGCGGGGACCGCCGGAACCGCCCCGCCCGCGACGGGCGCGCCGAACCCGCCAGCCGCAGGCCCACCCAGCGGCACGCCCACCGGAGGCGTTGCCGGTAGTTGGGCGTTCACGCCGGATGGCAGCACGGCCAAGAATCCCGCCGCGACGATTGTTTTCCAGTTCGTCATCTCGATTTGTCCCTCCCAAGCAGCCGGCCTTAGGGCGAAGCGCCCGAACGAGCGATCGACTATTAGCTCAGCATGCGGACACGCGAACGCCCATTCTTCGGAGATCGGCTCCTCTTCGTATGCGGCTTGAGAAGTTGCGATGGATTTAACGATTTCGCGGGCAGCCTCTCGAATCGATACAAATCTATCAATCGTTAAAGTTGGCGTCTCTTTTCGTCGATAACGGGTTGTCCCGTCTTTTCCCCTATCGGCAAGCCGCGCGACCTCATCTCCGCGCGAACCTTCCGCCCTTCGCCCTGCCGGGTGAAGAGGGATCTTGAGGCCGGCACCCGTTCTAGAGGGAGCATTTCGTGAGGAGCAGCGGCATGATGATCGTGCCAGCTTGGTGGCGTTGGAATCGACGCCGCCCGGCGCGATTGCTGGCACTGCTACCGCTGTTGGGCTGGCTGATCGGCTGCGCCGCGCTGGTTCGCGGGCAGGCTCCCGCAGCGGAGACGGCCGTGCCTCCTTCCGCTCCGATAGCCCAACCGGATAAGGGGCAGATCAATTCGCCGGATCTCTGGAACAAGATCTCATTTGGCTCGCCGAACGTACAGACCATGTCGGCGTCTCCTCCTGCCAAGGTTGCCGGACCTTCCGAGTCTCCGCTAACCACCGTTGCTTCGCCTGTTCCTTCCCCGACCGCGAAGGCGTCGCCGGCGCTGGGAGACGAGGAGAAGTTTCAAAAACTCCTGCGAACACGGTTTGGTTCGCCGCAACTGCCGCCGCCCACGCTGATCCCCAACGGCGCGCCCAGTCCGCCCCCGCTTGTTTTGCCCGAACCGGGACCGCCTCCGCCCGTGCCTGTTGAACCGATACTGCCGCCGCCTGTTCCTGTCGAACCCGGACCGCCCGCCGCACCTCCGGGACCGACGTTTCTCGTTCCCGAACCGGCCGCGCCCGTGCCGCTTTTCGCACCGCCCGCGCTCGAATCGGGGCTGCCGGTGGGCGGTTGCGCCAGTTGCGGCGGAGGCGCGGGCGCATCGGATGTTCGCCCCGCCCCGCCGGCGGATGCTTGCGCCTGTGGTATCGGAGGCTGTGGTTGCATTCCAGGGCGCAATCCCTGTTATTCCTGCAACGCCACCACGCACGTCGGGCGTTTCATGGGCGCGTTGTACGAATGTCTGTGCTGTCCCGATCCGTGCTACGAACCGCGCTGGATAGCCGCCGCCAATTCGAGCTTTTTCACCGACCCGGCTCGACCCATAAGCCAGACGCGCGTTCGCTATGATTCCGGCCTGGGTTTGCAGTTCCCCGACCGCGCCGAATACTTCTGGGCACGCGCCGACGGCAAAGGACGAGGGCCATCGCCCGTTGCGCCGCACCTCGGCGAAGGCGGGCTTAATTACAATCAACTCTCGCTCTACACCGAAGTCGCCATCAAGAAATTCAGCTTTTTCACGGAGATTCCCTATCTGTCCATCAATCCGAACTTCGATCCGTTCGCCGCCGGTTTCGGCAACATGAACCTCGGCACCAAATCGCTCCTTTTCGACTGCGAATTGTTGCAATTTACCTTCCAGTTTCGCACCTACATTCCGATCGGCAGTTCGGCCAAAGGACTGAGCAACGGACACGTTACCCTGGAGCCGTCTGTGCTGATGGCGCTGAAGCTGGGGCCGGAAACGTACCTGCAAGGACAGATCGGCGAGTGGATTCCGATCGGCGGCGATCCGAATTATCAAGGCTCCATCCTGCAACACCATCTGAGCCTCAACCATGTGCTGTGGCGGATCATGCCGGATGTGCCGCTGATCGGCACGCTGGAATACAACGGCTTATCGTTCCAAACCGGCTCGTTCACCGATCCGATCCTGGGACCGTTTCAGAAGGGCGGCGCTTATACGTTCGTCAGCATGGGGCCTGGTCTGCGGTTGGTCATCTGCAATCGCGTCGATATTGGTGTCGGAGCCGCCTTCGCCGTCACCGAGCCGACTTATCCTCGGCAGCTGTATCGCACCGAATTTCGCTGGCGCTTCTGATGGAGTCTCCCGCGCGTCTTGACAACGCTCGCGGGCCGGGACTATGTTCCAGGGACCACATTCTCAGGAGAACGAACGATGAACCCCCTTCTGAATTGCATCACGGAAAACGCGGCGGAACGACTTCTGCCGTCGGGGCGCTCGGTGATCGTGCAAGTGCGGGATGGCCGCGAGGAATTGGAAGTCCGCTCGCCGGATGGAGAGATGGAGGTACACATCACCTTGACCGAGACAGGGCCGGTGGTGCGGTTGCGCGGAGCGCGTCTGGAACTGGAATCACCGGAAACCATCGCCCTCAACTGTCGCCGATTTGAAGTCAACGCGGCCGAGGAAGTGTGCATCACCAGCCGCGAATTGCGCGTGCGAACCGATTCCGACATTCACATGGACGGAGCGACCATCCGCCTCAATTGCGAGGAGGCACGCTAACCATGCCATTCCCCGCTTCGCGCTTGACCGACGTGACGGCCACCGGCGATGTCATCACCGGACCCGGCGCCCCGACCATCTTGATCGCGGGCATGCCGGCCTCGTGCATGGGCGATGCGGTCGCCGGCTCTGCCTGCGTCGGCACCGTCACGGTGGGCAGTCCCATCGTGATTTTCGAGGGCCGGCCGGCAACGCGCGTCACCAGTACCGTCGTGGGCGCTAACCCCGAAACCGGCGTTCCCGTCACTACCGCCGTGGCCTCCGGCGCGCCGACGGTACTAATTCCCTAAGCGGCACTACCAGGATGAATTGCCAGCCCGCAGCGCCAGCAAGGGACACAATCTCCCTTGCTGGCGCTGCGGGCTGGTCTAAATAGCCGGCTCATCCTTCGGGCCAATCCTGCCAAACCTCGCGCGGCGATTCGGACGGCCGAGATTGGCTCGGCCCTTGCTGGAACTCGGCCAGGAGTATTTGCCGCAACTCCTCTCCCTGCTGAGGATCGATCAACCGCGCGAAAGGGCGGGCTCCATCGGGGAGCGTCTCCTCCGCAGGGCTGGCTGTCTCTTGCGGAGGGGCGGCGACGGTGGGCCAGTCTTGCCATACCTCCTTGAATCCTCTGAGTTTTTCCGTCGCCGCGCGGGGTTGTTGCCAGTCGCGGTTGCCGAAGTCATTCAGCAAGGCGCTATGGATTTTCTTGTCGAGCAACGGATCGATCTCGCGAAGCTTGATCTGGCGGGCGGCCAATTCTTCGAGTTTCTTTTGTCGCAGGGCAGCGGCCTCGGCGATCTCCTTTTCCGCCTTGTCTTGCGTTTGCTTCAACTCCGCGGTTTCCGCCTCCACGGTGCTGTTGAATTTTTTCGCCTCGTCCTGAGCTTGGGCGTGGGTATCGCGCAGGAAGGATTGTAACTCCTGGAGTTCCTGCCGCATCTTCGGATCCGGTGTCGCCTCTTGCGCGCTTTGGAGCAAGTTGTGATATTGCTCCATGAAGCGGGCCAGCAATTGCATCTTTTCGGGATCTATCATGGAGTCTTTTCCGATCCTTTCTCGCGCCAGGTATTCAGGCCGCAATCCACATCGAGCGCCAAGGCGATGAATTGGCGATAGGTCCAGGATCGATCCGGCGTCGGGACGCGCGCGGCGGCGAGCAAGACACTGGCGGCCGTCATCCGCGCCGCCGCCACGACGTTGGCGGCGCCGTTCCAATACGCCGACTGCGCCGCGCAGCCGGCCGGCGTCTTGAAGGTTGCTTCGTGACCGGCGGTTCGGGCCGCTTGCTGGTTGGCCGCGCTCGGCTCAATCACCCAGGCGAGAGCCGCGAACAGGGCCGCGCGTTCGTTCGGCGGCATGGTTTCTCCCGCCGCATGGCGAGCGCACAGGCAAGCCCACCAGACCGCCTCACGCGGGAGCATGCCGTGAGCCAGGAAGGGAAGGGCGTCGAGGTAGTGGCCCTGTTCCACCAATAGACGCAGATAGGCGATGGGAGTTTGACCATCCGCCAACAGCGCGCGCGCCTTGGAACTGAGGTGGATTGGCCGGCCGATGTCCGTCGCCGTCCGCAAAAGGTTCGGATTCACTTCTGCCGCACTCATCGAAGGCGCCTTTACCTATCTGAATTAGCCGATATTAATCTCGGGGCCAACCACGGTGACGGTGCTGCCGGTGATGTCCAAGGAAGTGCCGACGAGGTCCAAGGTGGTGGCATTGACGCCGACCGTCGTCCCGGTGATCGTAACGCCCTCGGGCGTGATCTGGATGCCGTTTCCTCCGCAATTGAGGATTATCCCCTCGGCGGTCATGGTAATGGAACTGTCTCCGGCCACAAGGGCGATCCCATCCGGATCGATGAGGATACTGTTTCCGAGGACATCCAACATCACCTTGAGCAGCGAGGCGATCGTGATGCCATTGTCGGGTTCCAACAAGATGGCGTTAGGTTGCTGAGTCAGCCCGGATTGTAAGGAGAGCTTGCCCAGCGCGCCGCAATCCAGAACGATGGTGCCGTTCGTGGGCGCGATCGACTCCAGGTTCAGATAAGCTGCTGCGCCGCCGTTGACATGGGTCTTGGTTTTCGCCTCGATGGTGACTTCTCCCGTCGCTGCCGCGTTCCCCAATGCCGACAGCTTGATCTGAGAGGGGGATACGGACGCGACAGCAGGATTGCTGCGAAGCACGATTTGCGGGGTGTCGATGGTGTAGATCGAATCGCACACTTTGGTGATCGCCGATGCCTCGGCCGCCGTCACGCCGGCCAGCAGTACGATATCGGTCGCCAAATCCGATATGCTCGTCTTGGCGTAGTCCGCATCTCCCTGGAGCGTTTTGATCGCGGCCGCGGTAGCCGCCTCCGCGGCGGCGTGCTTCGCCGTGGCGATGCCGGCGTAGTAGGTCTCGAAAATGGTCCAGATGTTCAAAATCAATTCCAGGGCGCCCATCGTGCCGGCCGTGACCGCGATGTTGCTCATGGTGTTTTTGTAATTCACGGGCAAGATGGCCGGCACGAGCGCATCCGCGAGGTTTATCCCCGCGTACAACAGCGCCATTATCCCCGTCCCAGGGGTCAGCTTCCATGTGGCGGGGCTGTTGTGCGCCTCCAGCTTATAGCCGCTGCCGACGGTCAAGGTCGAGCCGAATTGAAAACTGAGCGTGTTGCCCATGTTTACGGTGGCACTGGTGAGCGTAAGCACCGGGAGGCCGCCGAGCGTTGAAAATATCCCGGTAGCGGCACCGGCCATCGGCACCGGAACGCCGAACGCCGCGATGATGCCGGCGGGGGTGATGTTGGTGGAGATCGCTTGTCCGAGCGTCATCTCGGTGTAGAAG
>Ga0134126_10001526_pt1 | contig 29464 bp, 26 predicted proteins | sample KB31752_FD_96881 | JGI IMG/M metagenome (GOLD analysis project Ga0134126, IMG submission 96881) | Terrestrial soil microbial communities with excess Nitrogen fertilizer from Kellogg Biological Station, Michigan, USA - KB3-175-2 | ecosystem: Environmental > Terrestrial > Soil > Unclassified ... | reverse complement strand
CTTGGTGGCCCTTAACGCCGTCGCAATTTCCCAGCTCCGGTTATCGGCCCAGGTCATCATTGGCGCCAGCGGCTTGCAGTTTTTATCCACCGGGATAAGGCTGTGCATCGCGCTGCTTAAACCTATAGCCATCGGCTGGCTCCCGACTTTTTTAATGATCAGTCGCAGGCTGCTGACAAAAGCGCCGAATATCTGTTCAGGGTCCTGCTCATGATAACCTGGTTTTGAGGCAGTAAACCCATAATGCTGCTGGCAAACCCCGAACGACCGGCAATGACGATCGACGGCAACCGCTTTTACACTGCCCGTGCCTATATCAACCCCTAAAACATATTCCATAATATTTATTGCGGATGCAAGATAGTATTTTTGCAAGGAACGGAGGTCCGGCTTCAATCCCATTAAAACTTTTAGCCCTGCCGATTGATATAAATTAATGCTTTAATTATTCCCATTTTTGCCGGTCAATAAATCGTTATGAACCATCTTGCTAATTCCACCTCGCCATACCTGCTACAGCATGCCGATAACCCGGTCGACTGGTACCCCTGGGGCGCCGAAGCGCTGCAAAAGGCAAAGGACGAAAACAAGCTTATCCTGGTGAGCATAGGGTACTCTGCCTGTCACTGGTGCCATGTAATGGAGCACGAAAGCTTCGAGGATGAAAAAGTAGCGGCGGTGATGAACGAATATTTTGTTTGTATAAAAGTCGACCGCGAAGAAAGGCCGGACGTCGACCAGGTTTATATGAGCGCAGTACAATTAATGAGCGGCCGCGGTGGCTGGCCGCTTAATTGTTTTTGCCTGCCCGACCAAAGGCCTATTTACGGCGGTACCTATTTCCCAAAAAACGATTGGACCAGCCTGCTGTTCAATCTTGCTGATTTTTATAAGCAAAAACCGGCTGAAGCAGAAGAATATGCCATAAGGCTTACCGAGGGTATCAGACAGTACGAATCTGTAGATTTTGTTAAGGAACAGCCGGCTTATACAAAGAACGACCTGGAATTGATCGCAGCTAACTGGAAAAAGTATTTCGATAAAACAGAAGGCGGCCTGGGCAGCGCACCGAAGTTCCCGATGCCCAATAACTGGCAATGCCTGGTGCGTTACGCCCACCTGGCACATGATGCAAGCGTGGCTGCCGCGGTACGGTTAACGCTCCAAAAAATGGCCTTCGGGGGTATTTATGATCATATTGGCGGCGGTTTTGCCCGCTACTCGGTTGATGGCCGCTGGCACGTGCCGCACTTTGAAAAAATGCTTTATGATAACGCGCAGCTGATCAGCTTATATGCTGAAGCCTATACGTGGGACCCGCACCCACTTTATGAAAAAGTGGTGACGGAGATCATTAGTTTTGCCATGCGGGAATTAACCTCCCCTGAATATGGCTTCTATGCTGCCCTTGATGCTGATAGCGAAGGAAAAGAGGGGAAATTCTACATTTTTACCAAAGACGAAATCGAAAAAATATTAGGTGATGATGCGGACCTTTTTTGCATTTACTACCATATAACCGATGATGGCAACTGGGAGGAAGAAGGATCAAACGTTTTATTCCGCAAGGAGACCGATGAAGAACTGGCCCGGAAGTTAGGATTGCCGGTTGAATTACTAATTAAAAAAATAGAAGAATCCCGGCAAAAAGTGTTTGCTGAACGCAGCAAGCGTGTTCGCCCGGGGCTTGATAATAAAATTCTCGCCTCATGGAATGGGTTGATGCTGAAAGGGATGTGCGATGCTTACCGGGCTTTTGGCAAGCCGGAATATCTTGATATCGCTTTAAAAAATGCCGCGTTTGTCGAAAATAACTTGTTGACAACAGACGGGCGACTTGTACGGGTATTTAAAAAGCAGCGGACTGATATAGGCAATGTTGCTTTTCTTGATGATTACGCCAACCTAGCCGATGCTTTTATCACGCTGTACGAAGTTACGTTTGATGAACGATGGCTTTCGTCCGCAAAAACACTTACCGTCCAGGCCATAGCCCACTATCTTGATGAGGAAAACGGCATCTTTTTTTATACAGCTGATGACGATGAACAGTTGATCGCCCGCAAATCCGAAATTATGGATGGGGTGATACCTGCCTCGAATTCTGTTATGGCACGAAACCTAAATAAGCTTGGCTTGTTATACGGCAATGAGCAATACCTTGATATTTCGGCACAATTGTTAAGAAACATATTTCCGCAGATAGCCAAATACCCTTCGGCGTATTCCAACTGGATAATGTTGTTGCAGGAGCAGGTTTTTGGCACTTATGAGATTGCCATAACCGGAGAAAACAGTGAAGAAATGCGAAAGGAATTAGAAAAAAAATACATTCCGAACAAAATTATCTTGGGCGGTAAAAAAGGAAGTTTACCTTTGCTGCAGGACAAGTTTGGCGCTGCTACACAGATTTTTGTTTGTAAAGATAAAACCTGCGGATTACCTGCCCTTACTATTGACGAAGCGCTTAAATACCTGGACTCGAATTAAACGGATTTTTAGAATTAATAGAATTTAATGTACTGCGCATAATTCGAAAATTCAACAACTCAACAAATTCGGATTCCAACGAAATCAGTGAAATCAAAAAAAAATAAATCAGTGAAATCAAAAAAAAAATCGGTGAAATCATAAAGTAATCGGTGAAATCATAAATAAAAAAATAATGAAGATTAACCCCAAACACGTAGTGTCATTAACTTACGATCTGTATGTTGACCAGGAAGACGGCTCTGAAGCTTTACAGGAAAGCGCAACCGAAGAGCAACCGCTTACTTTTTTATATGGCGCAGGCCAAATGCTCCCAAAATTTGAAGAAAACTTAAGCGCTTTATCCACGGGCGACACTTATGATTTCCGTTTAGCGGCAGAGGATGCTTATGGCGATTATGATGAAGAAGCAGTAGCCAACCTGCCGCTGGATATGTTTAAAGATACCGAACTGCCCGAAGTTGGCAGTATCCTGCCTTTACAGGATAACCAGGGCAATCGTTTCCAGGGCCAGGTAGTATCGGTTACCGAAGATTCGGTACTTGTCGATCTCAACCACCCCATGGCCGGCCTCGAGCTGCATTTTAAAGGCAATATTCTAAACGTACGCCCAGCAACGCCAGAAGAACTAACGCATGGCCATGCGCACGGGCCGGATGGGCATCACGCGCATTAGTTCATAGTTCATGGTTTATGGTTCATGGTAGCTGCGGTAATTGGCTGCTGGTCGATAGTCCATGGTCGATGGTCCATAGCCATTTTTTGATACCAAAGCTTCTTTAACCTTCTTTGCCGCTTGCGGTGAAGAAGGTTTCCGTCGGGAAGGTGCTGAGGCTGGTCATTCCGGCGGCATGCGCACTTATACCCTTTTCTCCACTATTTTGCCCGATAGCTTGCTTTTTTAAAAGATTAATTTAATTTCGTTCCCGTAAGCATCCGGCGATTATTCACCGGCTTTAAGACGAACCTGATTATTAAACCAATTAAACCGCAGCATGAGCAAGTTTAGGCCAATAGATGTAGTCATTTTCATCATTTACTTTTTTATAGTAGCCGGTTACGGCATTTACATCTACCGCAAAAAAAAGAAAGCAGTTTCAGCGACACACGATTTCTTTTTAGCCGAAGGTTCCTTAACGTGGTGGGCAATCGGGGCTTCACTCATAGCCTCGAATATTTCCGCCGAGCAATTTATCGGGATGAGCGGCAATGGCTACAGCATTGGTATAGCCGTGGCTGCATATGAGTGGATTGCAGCTATTGCCTTAATAATTGTTGCTGTGTGGTTTATACCGGTATATCTTAAAAATAAGATATTCACCATGCCGCAGTTCCTGAAAACGCGGTATAACGAGACGGTTGCACTTATCATGGCCATTTTTTGGTTGTTCCTGTATGTTTTTGTAAACCTTACTTCCATATTATTTCTCGGTTCGTTGGCCATCAACAACCTTGTCGGCGGCAGCCCTGCTTCGTTCGAGATCATCATGATTGCATTGTCAGTGTTTGCGGTTATCATTACCCTCGGCGGGATGAAGGTAATTGGCTATACGGATGTAATACAGGTTTCGGTGCTGATCATAGGCGGCCTCGCCACTACTTATATTGCCTTATTGGTTGTCAGCAAGGCATTTGGTTTTGGTGAAAGCGTACTTCAAGGTTTTAACCAGCTGGTAAAAAGCGCCCCCGACCATTTTCACATGATATTTGCCAAACCCGTACCCGGTTCGTCGCAGCAGCAGGTCGATAATTACCTCACTATTCCAGGGCTCCTATCTTATGTTGCCGGAATCTGGATCATCAATCTTAACTATTGGGGCTGTAACCAGTATATAACGCAACGCGCGCTTGGCGCCGACCTGCAAACTGCCCGCAAGGGTATTTTGTTTGCCGGTTTCCTTAAGCTGCTAATGCCCTTAATTGTTATGCTACCCGGTATTGCCGCTTATGTGCTGCACCAAAAGGGTTTGCTGCAGGCCGAAATGGCTATCGGCAGCAAGCATGGCGAAGTTATGTCAGATAACGCCTATTCAGCCATACTTGGCTACCTGCCCAACGGTTTGATAGGCTTGTCGCTCGCAGCGCTTACAGCAGCCATCGTAGCTTCGCTCGCCGGTAAGGCAAATAGCATATCGACCATATTTACGCTTGACGTTTATAAAAAATATATTAAAAAAGATGCGGACGAAAAAGGAATGGTTTGGATAGGCCGCATAACCATTATTGTAGCTTTGATAATAGCAATTGGCTTTACCTGGAACGATACGCTTGGTATCGGTGGCCAGGGCGGTTTTACCTATATTCAAAAATATACCGGTTTCATCAGTCCGGGTGTATTTGCAATGTTTATACTCGGCATGTTCTGGCGTCGTACAACCGGTGCTGCGGCAGTAGTGGGTGTTATCACCGGCTTCGGGCTTTCGATTGTCTTCAACGAATTCGCGCCGGCCTGGTTTGGGCACGAAACATTTTTGTATACCGCATACCAAACAATGGATAATGGCAAATTGGTTTGGGAAATCCCATTCCATATCTGCATGGGCCTTGCATTTGCTTTCACCATGCTGGTTATGATAATTATCAGCCTTTGGGGGCCTAAAGTCAATCCAAAGGCATTTGTTCTTGATAAGTCGATGTTTAAGGTATCGCCCGGCGTGCTTGCCATGATCGTTATTACATTGCTTATTATTTCGCTGTTGTATGTGAGGTTCTGGTAGATAAAAGCCGAAATCTAAAATGAGAATAGCGATGGTTTTTTTACGCCATCGCTATTCTCATTTTAAGGCAGTTAGACATCAAACTGGCTATATTAACAGAAAACCCTATTTTTACCTCACAAATACATCTCCTATGTTCAGCAATTTAGAGCAAACCTTCCGGTGGTACGGTCCCTCTGACCCTGTTACTTTAGCTGCGATCCTTCAAACCGGGGCAACCGGCGTGGTAACAGCGCTGCATCATATACCAACCGGCGAAGTCTGGGGTCTGGATGAGATAGAAAAGCGTAAAAATACTATTAAGGCTGCGGGGCTTACATGGTCGGTAGTGGAGAGTGTAAACATTCACGAAAGCATAAAAACAGCCGGCAGCAAACGTGAGGAGTATGCCGCTAAATACATTACTACGCTTAAAAACCTGGCCCATGCCGGTATAAAAATCGTATGCTATAACTTTATGCCGGTACTCGACTGGACGCGTACCAACCTTGATTACCGCCTGCCAAACGGGGCTTCAGCTTTGCGTTTCGATGCGGCTGCGCTGGCGGCCTTTGATTTGTATATACTTGAACGCGAGGGCGCCTGGAAGGATTTTACGCCCGCACAACAGCAAGATGCTAAAGCCTTTTTAGATGGATTGACCGCCGAAGAAAGAACAACATTAATTAATACAGTGATGGCGGGCTTGCCTGGCACAAAGGATGTGATGGCTGTTGATGAATTCCGGCGGCACCTTAATGCTTACCGTGATATCGATGCGCACGCACTACAAGAAAACTTAGCCTGGTTTTTACGGGCCATCATACCGGAGGCTGAAAAGCTGGGCATAAAAATGTGTATCCACCCTGATGATCCGCCCTTCCCGATTTTGGGCCTGCCGCGGGTGGTGTCGACTGAAAAAGACCTGGAGCATGTGGTAAATGCATGCTCGTCCGAAGCTAACGGCCTTACTTTTTGCACCGGTTCATTAGGGGCAAGGGGCGACAATGACCTGCCCGGGATGATTGAAAGGCTTGGTACGCATATCCATTTCCTGCACCTGCGCAATGTGCAGCGCCAACCCGACCGCAGCTTTTATGAGGCCAATCATTTAGGCGGAAGTACAGATATGTATGCGGTAATGAAAAATGTGATCCTCGAACAAAAAAGAAGAGAGGAAAGCGGCAGGCATGACATCGCCATCCCCATGCGGCCCGACCATGGACATAAACTGCTTGACGATTTTAATTATGATACGTTCCCTGGCTATTCAGCCATAGGAAGGTTAAAAGGCCTGGCAGAATTGCGGGGGCTGGAAATGGGGATAAAAGGATCATTTAGTTATTAAGTGATTAGGTCATTGAGTCATTTTTGTTAATTCCTTTTCTTTTTTAGGTGTTGAGGCGCCTGTTTTTGCACCGCCGGTAAAACGGGTGCAAATCAGATTGTCGCCGACCATGCACGAAACGTTCCTACGGAACGTCAGGCGACTTTTTCTGTATATTCTACCAACCAAACATCCTGATGGGATGTAAAAATGAGCTAACGATTCGTCCAAGCTGGACGTCTGGTTGTTAGAAAAAATAGAAATGGGTATTGCGTTCCTACGGAACGCCTGATACCGAAGCGACAATTTGACTTGCACCCGGTAAAACGGCGGCTTGTTTTTAATAAAAACATTTTCTTAAATTTATTGCATCCTGTTTAGCCATTCGCAATGAAAAAATTTAAGAAAGTACTACTGTACACTGTTATCCTCGTTATTCTTTTAGTTATTTCCGTAATTTCATATGTTACGCTTGCGCTCCCGAATGTCGGTGAGCCGGAAAATATTCATGTTGCAATAACCCCTCAAAGAATTGCCCGCGGTGAATATCTTGCAAATCATGTAACGCTTTGCGTCGATTGTCATTCAAAACGTGATTGGTCCAAATTCGCAGGGCCCATGATCGATGGTACCATAGGCGGAGGCGGGGAAGTTTTCGACGCGGCTGTTGGTTTCCCCGGAGAGGTCCATGTGCCAAACATTACACCCTATAAGTTAAAGGGCTGGACAGACGGCGAGCTGTTCCGGGCCATTACTACAGGTGTCCGTAAAAACGGCGATGCCATATTCCCGCTGATGCCCTGGCCCTATTATTCAAAAATGACCAGGGAAGATGTTTATTCGCTGATCGCGTATATCAGGTCGATAAAACCTATAAAGGCTGATTATCCAAAGTCGACGCTGAACTTCCCGCTTAACATTTTGGTGCATACCATGCCTCAAAAAGCAAGCCTCAGCGAAATGCCGCCTGCTTCTGATACCATCAAATATGGGGAGTATATGACACGCGCAGCAGCTTGCATGGAATGCCATACGCAGGAGGACAACGGCAAACAGATTCCCGGAATGGAATTTGCCGGCGGCCACGAATTTAAGATCAATAATAACACCATCCGTTCGGCAAATATTACCCCTGATAAGGAGACCGGCATCGGCGCCTGGACGGAAGCTGCTTTTTTGGCGAAATTTAATGCGTTTAACGATGTTTCAAAAGCCCCGGTGGTATCCGCCGCAGCTTTCCAAACCATCATGCCCTGGTACGATTACAGCGGCATGAAAGAAAACGACCTGAGAGCTATTTACGCTTACCTTCGTACAGTTAAACCGGTTAAAAACAAAGTAGTAAAATTCCAGGCGAATAGTTTCGTAGCGAAAAAATAGGCTTTAGAGTCCGGAAGTAAGAAAAGTCAGTAAAGTCCGAAAGTAAGAAAGGAGGCTTTCATCGAAAATTACTTCTGCATGCGCTAACCAATCAACGAATAATTACTCCGTCCAGTTTTTTACTTTCCGACTTTACTGACTTTTCGGGCTTTCCCGACTTTTCGGACTTTTCCGACTTTCGGACTTTTCTGACTTTTCCGACTTTCGGACTTTTTCCCTACCTTTGCCCCTCCAAAATAATAATACCGGAAAAATGAATATCACCCAGGAAAAAATCGACAACCTGAATACCGTCGTTAAGATCAATATCAATCCCGAAGATTACCAGCCGCGCGTTGATAAGGCAATAAAAGATCACGCTAAAAAAGCAAAAATACCGGGTTTTCGCCCGGGTATGGTGCCGCCGTCGCACATAAAAAAAATGTATGGGAAAAGCATCCTGGTTGACGAGATCAACAGCTTGCTTTCGGATACATTGAACAAATATATCGATGAACAGCAACTGGAAGTTTTGGGCCAGCCTCTTCCACGGCTCGAAGAAGACAAGAACTATAATTGGGATTTTGCCGACAATTTTGAATTTAATTATGAAGTGGGCCTCGCTCCCGATTTCAATGCCGACTTTTCGGCCAGCGATAAATTAACTCAATACATCATTAAAATTGATGATGAGACTTTGGCCGCGCGGATAAAAAATATTCGCCGCAGTTATGGCAAAATGACAAATCCTGACGTATCGGCAGACGATGATGTTCTTTATTCCGAATTAACGCAGCTTTCGCCCGATGGTTCTGTTTTTGAGGACGGGATAAGTAATACAACCTCGGTCCGTTTGGAGCACGTAAAGGATGATGCCATAAAGGCTTCGCTTATAGGTTTAAAAAAGGGCGACGAGGTAACGCTGGATATTCAAAAGGCTTATAACAATGATGCTGCTAAGATTGCAGGCTTGTTAAAAATTGATGAAGAAACAGCTGCAGATCTGAAGTCGGATTTCCGCCTTACCGTTAAAAACATTAACCGTTTGGAAGAAAGCGACTTAAACCAGGAGTTCTTTGACAAATTATTTGGTGAAGGCGCCGTAACAACGGAAGATGACTTCAGGGCGAGGATAACCGCCGAGCTCGAAGGGATGATGGCACAGGATGCCGAACGCAAATTGCGCGACGATATTTATAAATACAGTTTGAGTAAAGTGCGGTTCGATTTGCCCGATGAATTTTTAAAACGCTGGCTAAAATCTACCAATGAAAAGCTCACTGCAGAAGAATTGGCAGGCGGCTATAATGATTTCGCCCAAAACCTGAAGTGGACTTTGATCGAAAACAAGCTCATCAAGGAAAACAACATCGACATACAATACGAAGAAGTTTTCGATCTTGCCAAGTTGCGCCTTGATCAGCAATTCAGAATGTATAGCCCACAGCCGCTGAGCGAAGAGCAGCTGGGCCAGTACACCGCGCAGTACTTGCAAAACAAGGATAACGCGAACAAGATATCCGAGGAAGTAAAAGCCTACAAAGTGTTCGATTATATAAAGGGTGTTGTTACATTGGAGCCGAAAGAGATTTTGTATACCGATTTTCAGAAGCTGTAGAGAAGTCCGGAAAGTCGGTAAAGTCAGTAAAGTCGGAAAGTGAAAGACTGGGAGCTAAACATTATTCGTTGACTGGTTAGCGCATGCAGAAGAGATTTGGACTAGTCTCTTTTCTTACTTTCGGACTTTCCGACTTCCCCCCAATAATTTGACTTTTAAAAAACTTTCGGCCAATAAAAGCATTTAAGTAACAACTATATTTATCCGGTTATAATACCGCTTCATATAACAACATACATCATGAGTAATATTGATAAAAACGAATTCAGAAAATACGCTGTTAAGCACCACCGTATCAACAGCATCTATGTAGATAAATTTATCGGTGGCGTTGAAAAAAGCACCCTCCCAACCGGCATGACGCCCTACATTATCGAAGAGCGCCAGCTTAACGTGGCCCAAATGGACGTGTTCTCGCGTTTGATGATGGACCGCATTATTTTTCTTGGCGATGCGATTTATGAAAATATCGCAAACATTATTCAAGCTCAATTGCTTTTCTTACAGTCGGCCGATAGTAAACGGGATATCCAGATATATATTAATTCGCCTGGAGGCTCGGTTTATGCCGGTTTAGGGATTTACGATACGATGCAGTTTATTTCAAATGACGTTGCGACTATTTGTACAGGCATGGCAGCTTCGATGGCTGCAGTATTGTTATGCGCAGGTACAAATGGTAAAAGAGCAGCCTTACCACATGCAAGGGTGATGATTCACCAGCCGTCAGGCGGCGCCCAGGGGCAGCAGTCGGATATTGAAATTACCTATCACGAGATCACTAAACTGAAAAAGGAATTGTACCAGATCATAGCCGACCATAGCGGTGCGCCCTATGAAAAAGTTTGGGATGCATCAGACCGTGACCACTGGATGATAGCTGAAGAAGCGAAGGAGTTTGGCATGGTTGACGAAATTTTGCGCGGAAATAAGAAGTAAGGAGAAAGAGATTAGAGGGTGGAGATAAGAGATAAGTTTATATTTGGAACTAAAAGCGGAAAATAACGTAAAAACAGAGTTCTGTGAGAGCAAAAAAGTTTTTTACTTTCGGACTTTGTTGACTTTTCGGACTTTCAGACTTTTTTAATTAACTTTGAGTAAGAAACACACAATAAAATGAATAAAAACAGCAAGGAAATCAGGTGTTCGTTTTGTGGGGCCGGTAAGCAGGATTCTCTGATGCTGATAGCAGGGCTCGACGCGCATATTTGCGATAAATGCGTTAACCAGGCAAATGAAATACTGGCTGAAGAATTAAAAGTGCGCAAGGTTAAAACATCGCCGTCAACTCCGGCCATGTTAAAGCCTGCCGAAATAAAGGCCCATCTTGATCAATATGTAATAGGCCAGGACGATGCAAAAAAAATATTGGCGGTTGCCGTTTATAACCACTACAAACGGTTAAACCAGCGCATTGAAAAGGACGAGGTGGAACTGGAGAAATCGAATATCATTATGGTAGGCGAAACCGGTACCGGCAAAACCTTACTCGCAAAAACCCTGGCGAAAATCTTAAATGTACCCTTTTGCATCTGCGATGCTACTGTTTTAACAGAAGCCGGTTATGTGGGCGAGGATGTGGAAAGCATTTTAACCCGTTTGCTGCAATCCGCAGACTACGATGTAACCACGGCCGAGAGGGGTATTGTTTATATCGACGAAGTTGATAAAATTGCCCGCAAAAGCGATAACGCGTCCATAACCCGCGACGTATCCGGCGAGGGTGTACAGCAGGCGTTGTTAAAAATACTGGAGGGTACCATGGTAAACGTACCGCCCCAGGGAGGCCGCAAGCACCCCGATCAAAAAATGATCACCGTTAATACCAATAACATTTTGTTTATATGCGGCGGCGCTTTTGACGGTATTGAAAGAAAGATTGCCAATCGTTTGCGCACCCAAACCGTTGGGTATAAAATGAAACGCGATGACGGCGAGGTTGATCTAAAAAACCTTTATAAATATATTACACCACAGGATTTGAAGTCCTATGGCCTCATCCCTGAGTTAATTGGCCGTTTACCGATACTCACCTATCTGAACCCGTTAGACAGGGAAGCATTGCACAATATTTTAACCGAGCCCAAAAATTCATTGCTTAAACAATACAAAAAATTGTTTGAGTACGAAGGCGTGAAGCTTGAGTTTGACGACGATGTGCTTGATTTTATTGTTGACAAGGCAGTGGAATTTAAGCTTGGCGCCCGCGGCTTGGGTTCGATATGTGAAGCGATAATGATTGATGCGATGTTTGAGTTCCCTTCGAAGAAGGATATTAAACGTTTGAATATAACGCTCGACTACGCTCACGAGAAGTTCGAGAAATCTGATTTGAAAAAATTAAAGGTTGCTTAACATTGAGCACATAGCCAGATAATTATATTTGTCTGACAATAATAAACCCTGGTTAAACAAAGCCGGGGTTTGTTGTATGCGCCCTGCCCCCCCGAATGGGTAACGTTGAGATATGCACAAATACCTATGAATGAAGAACTAAATATTAAAAAAGAACAGCAGCTCATCAAAAAGGAACTGAAAGCCAAAGAGGTGGTCAGCCCCGTTATACCCGGTTTAAAAACCAAAGAGGCTATAGTCACCAACTGGCTGCCGCGTTATACCGGGCGCACGCTGGCTGAGTTTGGCGAGTATATCATACTCACTAATTTTTCAAAATATATTCAGCTGTTTTCGTTATGGAACAATAATGCGCCTATCCTGGGTATTGATAAGCCTATGCAAAGCGTAACTGCCGATGGAATAACCATCATAAATTTCGGCATGGGCAGTTCCGTAGCAGCAACTATAATGGACCTGCTGACGGCGGTACACCCAAAAGCCGTTATATTTTTGGGCAAATGCGGCGGCCTGAAAAAGAAAAACAGCGTAGGCGACCTGATATTGCCTATAGCAGCCATACGGGGCGAAGGTACTTCGAACGATTATATGCCTGCCGAAGTACCCGCGCTGCCGGCATTCGCGCTGCAAAAAGCTATATCAACCACCATCCGCGATTTCGGGCGCGATTACTGGACGGGTACCTGTTACACCACCAACCGCCGCGTTTGGGAACATGATAAGGAATTTAAACGCTACCTTAAAAAATTGAGAACGATGGCCATCGATATGGAAACAGCCACCATATTTACCACCGGCTTTGCCAATAAAATACCGACCGGGGCATTGCTGCTGGTATCCGATCAGCCAATGATACCGGAGGGCGTTAAAACCGCAGAAAGTGATTCGAGCGTTACCGAGCAATATGTGGAAACTCATTTGCAAATTGGGATTGAGTCGTTAAAGCAACTTATTAACAATGGGCTGACGGTGAAGCATTTGATCTTTTGAAGTTGGTTTATTAGTTCACTGGTTCATTAGTTCATTGGTAATACGTATTATCGGTTTTCATTTTGACGATAATATTTTCAAGGTTATCTCATTTTAGAAAGTTAATTTTGGCGCACGGCAGTAAATGCCGGGACCTCACAAACATCAACCTATGTGGTACAACAATATATTAGAAACCATTGGCAATACGCCCATGGTGAAGTTAAATAAAGTAACCAGGGATATCCCGGCCACGGTTTTGGCGAAAATTGAAACTACTAACCCGGGCAATTCCATTAAAGACCGTATGGCGATCAAGATGATTGAGGATGCCGAAAAAAGCGGCAAGCTTAAGCCTGGCGGGACGATTATTGAAGGTACTTCGGGCAATACGGGTATGGGTTTGGCCATAGCTGCAGTTATAAAAGGTTACAAGTGTATTTTTACCAGTACTGATAAACAGTCGAAGGAAAAATTTGACGCCTTGCGCGCTTTCGGCGCCGAGGTGATTGTTTGCCCCACCAATGTTGACCCGGAAGACCCCCGCTCCTATTATTCGGTATCGTCGCGTTTGGAACGGGAAGTGCCAAATTCCTGGAAACCTAACCAGTATGATAATTTATCAAACACCGATGCGCACTACCAATGGACCGGCCCGGAGATTTGGGAACAAACCGAAGGCAAGATCACACACCTGGTAGCAGGCGTAGGCACCGGCGGCACTATTTCCGGCATCGCAAAATATTTAAAAGAAAAGAACCCGGCCATACAGGTGCTCGGCATCGATACCTATGGCTCGGTGTTTAAAAAATATAAGGAAACAGGCATTTTTGATAAGAATGAGATATACCCATATATCACCGAAGGCATAGGCGAAGACTTTTTACCAAAAAATGTGAACTTCGAACTGATCGATCATTTTGAAAAAGTGACTGATAAAGACGCCGCTTTAATGACCCGCGAGATAGCCCGCAAAGAGGGCATTTTTGCAGGAAACTCTACAGGCTCGGCCGTTGCCGGCCTGCTGCAAATGAAGGACAGGTTTAAAGCCGGTGACCTGGTAGTGGTTATCTTTCCTGACCACGGCTCGCGCTACATGGGTAAAATGTACAATGACGACTGGCTGCGCGACCGAGGATTTTTAAAAGACGAAAAGCTCACAGCCCGCCACATCATCCAAAAGAAAGAGAATCAACAGATCATTACCATCGATTGTGAAAACACCGTCCTGGAAGCTATCAATACCATCAAATCGCTCAACATCTCGCAAATACCGGTAACTCAAAAAGGTATGGTGATAGGCAAGATTACCGAAAGCGATATATTAAACTCCTTGATAGAAAACCCGTCGATCAAATCCCAGCCGATCATAAACATTACCACCAGCCCCTTCCCTTTTGTTGATCTGAATACTTCGATTGATAAAATTTCGTCCATGATCAATAAGGATAACATCGCCGTGCTGGTAGAAAGCGATGGTAATATTGAGATCATTACGCAGTATGATATTATCAACGCGATATCCGCTTAATGGAGGCGAAAGGCGAAAGGTTAAGGGTGAAAGGTTTAGGTGCGGCATACTTACGAAGTTTTTAAAACTTCGTAAGTATCTGATAATTAAGGCGAAAATGTATCAAGATTATATGGTTTGCTGCGTTGATTTTTTAATGTAAATTTAGCTCATTCTCCAACCGATGTATTCAATAAAATTCCTGTTTGTCAGTGTTTTTATCTTAACAAGTTTATCTGCATTTTCTCAAAATACGGATGCTGTATTTATGAAATGGAAGCTAAAGCCAGGACAGGTTATTTCTTACAGGGCTTCTATAGATGAGATAGATACAGCGAATCATAAAAATTTATCATTTAATGGTTTCTCTAAATCGTTTGGGGATGATTCTCTTGCTTTGCACATCAATAATTTTTACAAAGGGCTGAACATAGATCCGCAGCATCAGAAATTTGATATTCATCTTTCGGAGAAAAGGAAAAATATCATAGATGTTGAAATGATGTCATTAAAAACAAAAAAGAGGATGTCAAACTAACTGATGATACAACTGAAAAAGGAATGGATGCAATGCGAATGTATATGGAAAAAATGTCGGGGGGTGTTATGTTACGAGGTTCGATATACGAGGATGGCACAATAGAAAGTTTTTATACCGTAAACACTCAAAAAAACCTGCTCGCTATGTTTTTTGAGCTACCTGCAAAAGCCGTCAGCGTTGGTGTTTCCTGGCCGGTTGACCTCCATCTTATCTCAATGGACCAGTCATTTATTTGTGATACCTCCTACCATAAGAACAGTGTAAATGTTGTTAGCGTCGAAAATAAAGGCGGCGAAACTATAATAACGCTCAAGTACGACATTATCGAATACGTTGAGGGAAGCGTGAACTCGCCATTTAACGACGGCCCTACAAAAACGACCATGAAAATGAGCTACCGAGCGATAGCGGCCTTTTCCGTGGAAAAAGGCAGATGGACAAGATATGAAGGCGTCATGTCTGAAGGAAGAACTGGATTAATATCCTCACAAACCACCCAAAAATATACCTTGGTAGAGGAATAGATGATTTCAAATTATTAATTCTGAAAATGGCAGATCACGATCCTCTCTTTCATTGCGTTCCCATTCCGCAGCATTGCCAAAAGAAGACGGCCCGCTCGCTTTGAAATTGAGCAACCATTTTTTAAATTCCCCGTTATTGTTTTTATCTTCAGCTATTTTACCCCGTTGCTCCGCGGCAACATTAAGTTCACTCGCCAAAGCCATGCTCCTGGCAATACTATTTTTATTATCGGTTTTTAAAATAAGTTTCATAAGCTTGTTTTACAGACCTCGTAAATACAAATGTAGCTACTCTGATTTACTCTTCATTTATCCTCCATGCTTGATTTAATCGTCAATGCTAATTTTCAAATCGTCAAATCAACTTCCACCCACACCCAATTTTTAGCATTAACATGATAAAAATTAAAGCCAATGTCAATTAGTTATGGGTTTGCCGATTCATTTTGGGTCAGCTTTAAATCGGCTATTAACAACGAGATGGTTTTGTCGACGTTTCTTTTAAATCCCAACCGGTAAAAAAGATAGTGCGCTGCATAAAATATCGCCATCACGATTGCAGCAAAAAAGACCCCTGGCAGACCATCAGTTTGGAAAGAACCATAAGTTAAAGTAATATGTCCAAAAACGGTCATTAAAAAAATGATGATCCAAAGTACGTAAACAGGATACCCTATTCTTATTTTTATATAAAGCTGGGTTGGTTTATCCGGCCGGGAGATAATTTCTCCATAAAATATCGGGTTAAAGGAATTTTTGGAGCCCCAGGCAATAATTCTATGAAACCTGAAAGTACTGCAATATATTGTTCCCCTTAATGCAGTTCCATCTTTTGATTCGTGTACAACAAATAGTTTGGTGAGTTTGCCCATTACCTGCTCGGCGCTCAGGATGCTTACAAAGTGATATTCTTTATAGAACGGTGGCGTTCGCATAGTGTTTAGCGTCTTTCAAATCTTCAAACAAACCATATTAGCTCCTCCCTCCAAGTCCAATTTTAATTTCGTTGTACAAAAAAGCCGAAAATATAAACGAATTGTAAATTATTTTAACGGGTAATATTTTTGGGGTAATTCCGCACTCGGCCTTTCGCATTCCGCGTTCAAAGCAATTTCTAAATCCTACCTGTCCCTCACACACCTGAATCCCGTGTTTTCCGTGCCGCTGTCTTCTGTGCTTTTCTGCCGGTTTGCTACCCGGTAGCCCGAGCAATAGCTGGCATTGCATAAAAACGAACCGCCGCGCATTACCCGTTTTTGGGCGTAGGGATTATCAGGGTCGTAGCCTTTAGCGGGGCCTGTGGGATCGCGCACGCCGTTGGGCTTATTCACTTCGGTGTAATAATTGGCGCTATACAGATCGCTGCACCATTCCCAAACGTTGCCGGCCATATCATACAGCCCATACCCGTTTGCCGGAAAAGCTCCAACCGGCGAAGTATAATAGTATTTATCGTCCATGGTATTTTTATCAGGGAAATGCCCCTGCCAGGTATTGGCTTTTATTTTCCCGGTGTTAACCGGTTCGTTTCCCCATGGATATTCCTTATCGGTTAATCCGCCCCTGGCTGCCCATTCCCATTCGGCCTCGGTGGGCAAACGCTTATGCGCCCATTTACAATAAGCGCGCGCATCGTACCACGAAACCTGCACCACCGGGTAATCGCCTTTTCCTTTCAGATCGCTGCCGGGCCCATGGGGATGCCGCCAATTGGCGCCCGTCTTCCATGACCACCATTGGCCCGCATTAGCGAGATTAACCGGGTGGTTGGGCGGTGTAAAGACCAACGAAGCGGCAACCAGCAATTTATCGTCGGGTTTTGGCGTACCGAGCGGCACCTGTTTTTTCAGTTCGTTCCAATCGGGCTTTTTTTCGGCCGTAGTAACGTACCCGGTGGCTGCAACGAATTTCGCAAACTGGTTATTGGTTACCAGCGTTTTATCCATCCAAAAACCATCAAGAATAACCTTATGCCTCGGAAATTCGTCGGGCGCGGCCTGTTTATCGCCAGATCCCATCATAAACGAGCCGGCATGTATCCAAACCATCCCATCCGGCGACTTCGGGGGACGATCATTAAGGGGCAGCGTTGCCGGCGATGAAGGCGTTCTTAAAAATGCAAACCGCGCCGGGATATTTGATGAGCAGCAAAGCGCAGTTTTTACATTTTTTAAGGGTGTGATAATTAAACCGGCAACGGCAGTATTGGGCTTGCTTTTATTGCCGCATGAAAAAAGCAGGGCAAACAACAGTATTATCCCGGCTATTTTTCCTGGTTTCGCGTAACGCGTTTTACATCCTGCTGTTAAAAGTGACAAAATCATTTGCTCAAGCCTGTCAATATCGTTTAAAAATACACCTCCGGACTTATTATTGAAGGTTGGTTAGCGCCGCCTGAAGTTTTTGTTTTATAAGGACTTCAGCGGGTGTAAGGTCGTTATCCCGAAGCGGGTGTTTTTCTTCAAGGTCCTGCGTAAAATGATACATCAGGCCATGCCGCCAACCCGTTTTATATAGCTTATATGATGAGTCCTGGGCATAACTGATCGGCGAGGTTATGCTCCCATAAGGGGGATAAGATGTGCTGGGTTGAGGGAACGGGTCGTAATAGCAATAGGTCCATGTGCGCGCATTGCTATTGTCGCCAAATAATTGGGGATAAAACGAAACCCCATCCCAGCCTTGCGGTTTGGCTGCCACGCCCGCCATATCTAAAAAGGTGGGCGCAAAATCGCTAAAGTCAACCAGGTTGTCATTCGTACCGGGCTTAATATGGCCGGGCCAGTACACAAAAAGCGGCACATGCATCCCCAGTTCGGTAGTAAACCCTTTTTCACCTGCAACCTCCTTGCCTTTATAAAGAGAATGGAAATTGCCCTGGCTGCCGTTATCGCCCGCAAAAACGATGATCGTATTTCCGCCCAGCCCCTCGGCTTTCAACTTATCCATCAAAACGCCAACTTTGACGTCTAAATAATGAGTCATTGAACCAATATAAGTAGTATCAGAAAGCGATTCATCAAACGACAGGTAAGCGGGATCTAGCGGCGTGGGTTGATCGGGCTTATGTATCAGCATAAACGAATAATATAAAAAAAAGGGCTTGTCCCTGTTCTCATGAATAAAATTTAGCGCATAATCGCCCGAAATATCTTCGCTGTATTTATTAAAATGTAACCTTGCCGGTGACCAAACCGAATCTATTTTGAAATCCGGGCTTCTGTATAAATGCCCATTGCCGTCTATGGCGCAATAGTTGTCAAAACCCATGGTCCTGGGTGTAACGTTGAAAGCGAACTGCCATTTCCCTGAAATGCAGGTTTTGTACCCGTTATTTTGGAGTATTTTGGCATAGGTAATGAATTGCGGATCATAATACGCCCAGCCGTATTTAAGGTAATTGCGGAAATTATAGACGCCCGAAAGCAATTCAACGCGCGAGGGAGAGCAAATAGGCGTAGCCCGGCATTGGCTGAAAACCATTGCCTTTGCGGCCAGGCTATCTAAATGCCGGGTATCATATGACTGGCCACCGTCGAATGTGGGCATTTCATAACCCATATCGTCGGCAAGCACGAAAATAATATTAGGCGGGCCGCCCCTGCGCGGAATACTGGTTTCCTGGGACTTTATAGTAACGATTTTTTTGCAGCTATAGACAAAACAAAGTAGGATAAGCACCAAAACAGGGGTATATTTTGAGTTCATTTGGTTTAATCAAATTAGTGCATAAATATAATTATATTTTGTTATAGTAAAGAACGTTAATTAGTTACATCATGAAATGGAACCATGCTTTTGTGTTCGCCGGCAACCTTTGTGATGATCAAAAACAAATACGTTTGCCCGGGGGAAATCGCTACAAGCCGCGTAAAAAATTTAAGGATGGATAAAATAGTTTTGCCGCATCGATCTGGCGTTCACTTGTCATGCCTTTCCAGTTGAAATTCTATTATCTCAACTTGCTTAGCATAATTGTGTGCCGCTATCCTGCTGGCCTTATGAAAAACATTCTGCGGGCTTACGGACTTTTCCGACTTTCGGACTACCTTTGCAACCTTATAATGAAATTTACTTTAGCAGCAAAAGACCCTTCGTCAAAAGCCCGGGCGGGAGAAATCGTCACCGATCACGGGGCCATACAAACCCCCATATTTATGCCCGTTGGGACCGCCGGCACTGTTAAAGCCGTTCACCAGCGGGAACTGAAAGAAGATATTAAGGCGCAGATCATATTAGGAAACACCTACCATTTGTACTTAAGGCCGGGGCTGGATGTGCTCGAAAGAGCAGGCGGGCTTCACCGTTTTAATGGCTGGGACGGCCCGATATTGACCGACAGCGGCGGCTACCAGGTGTATTCGTTAACCGACGTCAGAAAAATTAAGGAGGAGGGCGTTACCTTCCGTTCACATATTGATGGGTCGAAACACTTATTTACGCCGGAGAACGTTATGGATATCCAGCGTATTATCGGCGCTGATATCATCATGGCTTTTGACGAGTGTACGCCCTACCCCTGCGAATACCAGTACGCCAAACAATCCATCGACATGACGCATCGCTGGCTTAAGCGCTGCTGCGACCGCTTTGACAACACCGCGCCAAAGTACGGCTATAGCCAGACCTTATTCCCAATTGTGCAGGGATCGGTTTACAAAGATTTGCGTATTAAGTCGGCAGAGGTGATTGCTTCATATGAGCGTGAGGGCAACGCAATAGGCGGCCTTTCGGTTGGCGAGCCGGCCGAAGAAATGTACGAAATGACAGAAATTGTTTGCAATATATTACCGGAGCAAAAACCGCGTTACTTAATGGGCGTAGGAACGCCGGTTAACATATTGGAAAATATTGCTTTAGGAATTGATATGTTTGATTGCGTAATGCCGACCCGCAATGCGCGCAACGGGATGCTTTTTACAAAGAACGGTATCATAAATATCAGGAACGAAAAATGGAAAGATGATTTTTCGGCTATTGAAGAGGACAGCGATCTTTTTGCCGACACCGCCTATTCCAAAGCCTACTTGCGGCATTTGGTACATTCGGGCGAGATTTTGGGCGCACAGATCGCTACCCTGCACAACCTGCATTTCTATTTATGGTTGGTGACCGAGGCCCGCAAAAAAATTATTGCAGGCGATTTTTACGCCTGGAAAAACACAATGGTAAACCGCTTAGGACAACGACTGTAAATGAAGGAATTCTTAAAAAGACATTTAAAAGTTATTGATCGGTATATCATCAGGAAGTACCTCGGTACCTTTGTATTTACACTCGGCCTGTTTGTAGTGGTAACGGTGATCTTTGATATTTCGGAGCACCTGGATAACTTTTTAAGGAACCACTCCACCTTGAAGGAGATTGCATTTAAGTATTATGCCGGCTTTATTCCGTTTTATATTAACCTGCTGTCGCCGCTTATCAACTTCCTTGCGGTTATTTATTTTACGGCCAAGATGGCCAACCAAACCGAAATAGTGCCCATATTGAGCAGCAAGGCCAGCTTTAACCGTTTTTTGAGGCCGTTCTTTATTTGCGCCACACTGATATTTATCGTATCGTTTTTTGCAAACGTCTATCTTATTCCGGTAACAAACCGCCTTAAGATCAGCTTTGAAAACTCGCATCAGTTTAACCCCGATGATCCAACAAAAAGCGAAGTCCACATACAACTGGATAAGCATACGTTTGTGTATGTGCAATCGTATGATAATACTGTGCATACCGGCTACCAGTTTGTACTTGAAAAGTTTGACGGCGACCAGCTGCGCGAAAAACTGACCGCAAATACTATTTCCTACGACTCTCTAAAAAAAATCTGGAGCATCAGGGCCTATACGATCAAGTATGTAAACGGCTTAAAAGAACGATGGGTGGATGGCATGGCTAATCATATCGACACGGTTTTAGACATGCGCCCTACTGATTTTGTTCAAGTCGATAATCAATACACGGCTATGCCAACAGCCGAGCTGAACAGGGATATCGCAAAAGAAAAAATAAGGGGGACCGGCCAGTTAAAGGAAATGCTTTACGATTTTGACCAGCGTTTTGTTTACCCCTTATCATCATTTGTACTTACCCTGATCGGCGTTTCCATATCCTCGCGGAAGGTGAGGGGCGGCATCGGGCTACCGCTGGGTATAGGCATTTTTCTTTGCTTTACATACATCGTCGTCGACCGTTTTGCATTTGTATTTGCGGTGAAAGGCAACATGCCGCCCATGATAGCGGTATGCCTGCCCAATGGTATCTTTGGCCTGGTTGGTTATTTTTTACTTTTAAAAGCACCGAAATAAATGGCGGCCTCAGACTCCCCGGGGGGAATAAATAAGAGCCTGGTAATACTCCATTTCACCGTTTTTATATGGGGCTTTACCGGCATCCTTGGAGCGCTCATTTCTATATCGGCGGTAAGCCTGGTATGGTACCGGGTACTGATCGCATCCGCATCTTTATTCCTCTATTTTAACTTTAATAAAACAGCGTTCCGCATTGATAGAAATACTTTCCTGAAGTTGATATTTACCGGCGCGCTTGTGGGCGGTCATTGGATTTTATTCTTCGCCTCGATCAAGTTGTCCACCGTTGCAGTCACCCTGGTCTGCCTTTCCTCTATCACTTTATTCACCGCAATTTTTGAACCGCTCATCAATAAAAAGCGCATCTCGAAGCTGGAGATTTTGGCCGGCGCGCTGATAATAACAGGCATCGTCATTATCTTTAAATTCGAGACAAAATACACTAAGGGTATAATAGCAGGCCTAATGAGCGCCGTACTTGCCAGTCTTTTTGCCATCATAAACTCCCGGCAGGTGAAAAAGAACCAGACCCCGGTGATCGCGTTTTATGAACTGTCTGGGGCATTCGTTTGGATTACCATTTACCTGTTTTTTACAAATGGTTTTAATAAATCGATGCTGCTCTCAAATTCAGACATTGGCTACCTGCTTATCTTAGGGACCATCTGTACGTCGCTCGCTTATGTTGCCGGTGTGTCGGTGATGCGCGAACTTTCCGCCTTCAGGGTCGCGCTCGTTACCAACCTCGAGCCGGTGTACGGCATCTTGCTGTCTTTCATTTTTTTTGGCGACCTGAACAAAATGACCACCGGTTTTTGGATAGGGGCTGTAATAATTTTGTCCACAATACTGCTTTATCCTGTCACACAAAAACACATTTACCGGCAAAAGAACGGTACTAAAGCTTCCTGAAAAATCATCTGGGGTTTGCCGCACAATCCGATCAGGCGGTCAATTTTTCGCAGTCTTACTTTGCTTTTTAATCATCCCGTCAAGGGTAGGGGATAGGACGCCGCTGCTATTATTTTTGCATTTGGACAATTAATGGCCATAGTAATTTTGCAGCATCATAGGGCAGCAATCATTTAAATTCGCCTGAACTTGGCATATATCTCTGTCCTCCTAAGTGTGGCGCATCGGCTGTTTTTGAAACCTCTAAAAAGTCGCGTTTATTGCTTCAAAATCTATTAGACATGTGATTTCAGAAAGCGGCTTTATTATATGTTTTATAAATTTATCTATTTAATAACCAAATAAGTATAACGATTATTAAAACTTATAATTTAACAATATTGGAAATTTCAATTTTTCAAATGCTAATATTTTTAGGCATAGAATTATAACTGAAACATTTTTGCATATAATTTATTAATAATCAAACAATTATAATGTTGACATGAAGCTTTCATACAATACGATTAAATTTACCGGAAAATACGAGCTAAGTGTAGCTCATGCAGCTGGTCTTTCAAAATAGAGGATCTCAAATTTACCTTGGGGAGCTGCGCATTTAAGGTTTTCAAGGTGATTTTAATAGAGTACCCAGCGCTGGTCTTTGTGCAGTTCCTGACACGTTGAATAACTGTCCGGCTTCTATCTGATAAAAATGTCCGCGGCGGGCTACCTATTGAAATTACACGGTTGAACTTTGGTTTTAAAATCTTTTCGAAAGCCGCAACTTATCCAACGTTTTCAACCCTTTCAACTTTTACAACTCTTACAACCATCGTCAAACTTTTATAACCTCATTTTATTTACAAATTAAAAAACCTGATATTGTATCGAAATCTTAAACTGAATACCATGCGTATCAAAACAATTATCATCGTCCTGGTCACCATATTGCTGACTGTGGTACTGATGCAGAACCGGGGAGTGGTCAGGTTTACATTCCTGTTCTCAGATTTTTATGTTTCCAAATTGTTCATGCTCGCACTGATGGCCGGCACAGGCTTTGTGCTGGGTTACCTTGTAGGGCGGCCGAAAAAGATCAGGCGGCTGGGAGGAGATTTTAATGAAGGCGACCCGGAAAGAAGAGAGCACGATACACTAAGTAGTGAAGATAAAGAGTATATTAATTAGAGGTCGGAGATTAGAGGTTTGAGATTAGTTGGAAAAATATCGAACGCCGAATTTCGAATGATGAACGATGAAGGACTTCAAAGTTCGATATTCAACACTCATTATTCGATATTTAATTTTTCTGCCTTTCGCCTTTAACCTTTTCCCTTTCATCTCCTAAAAATGACCTTTCGCCTTTCACCAAAAAAAAAAAGCATTATGGATAAAAAAATCGGATTTGTCGGGCTCGGTAATATGGGCTTCAATATGGCAAAAAATTTGATAAACGAAGGCTATCAACTGCAGGTTTACAACCGCACAATTTCGAAGGCCGGTGGCCTTGAACAATCGTCGATAAGAAAATGCAAAACGCCCGCCGAAGCGGCCGATGGCGTGGGGGTAGTTATCACGATGCTGGCAGATGACGAGGTAGTAACGGAAACGGTTTTGGGTGCAGATGGCATTTTGAAAAAGATGTCAAAAAATGCGCTGCATATTTCGATGAGCACCATATCGCCCGATACGGCCAGGTTGTTGGCCAGGCATCACCAGGAGGCCGGCAACCGATACCTGGCCGCGCCGGTATTTGGCAGGCCGGAAGCTGCCGCGGCAAAAAAATTATGGATATGCGTTTCAGGCGACCAGGAGTCGAAGGAAATCGCAAAACCTATCTTAGAAAATTTGGGCCAGGGGATATTTGATTTCGGTGAAGATGCGGGCGGCGCAAACGTTGTAAAGATTGCCGGCAACTTTATGATCATGGCCTCGCTCGAGATCATGGCCGAGGCTTATACCCTTGCAGAAAAGAATGGACTTGACCGGCTGAAGGTAGCAGAGTTTTTCGGCTCTACCTTATTCAATGCCCCCATATTTCAAAATTATGGAAAGCTTATTGCCGGCAAGCAATACCAACCGGTGGGCTTTAAGGCCAAATTAGGCTATAAGGACGCGCGCCTTGCATTTAAATTGGCGCAGCAGGCCGAGACACCAATGCCGGTTGCAACAGCTGTACACAACCGCTTATTGGCCGCCGTTGCCAAAGGCTGGGGAGATACTGACTGGGCCGAGGGAATTGGGCGCGGGGTTAGCGAAGATGCGGGGATGTGAGGAATTTCGGATTTTGTTGAACGCGGAATGCGGAACGTCGAATGCGGAATTGGTTAAATGATTAAACGGCACTAATCCAAAATGGGGGTTTCTCCATTCCGAAATTGGCATTGCGCAATCCGCATTCAACGCAATCCTAGCAAAACACTTCATTCTCCCGCTCCAACTCTTCCAAATCTGGTGTTTTGTCAAATATGCCAAAAACAGAGGCCCCGCTCCCGCTCAGGCTTGCATAAATTGCGCCGGCTTCATAAAGCGCTGCTTTTACTCCCCTAATCGCCGGATGATTTTTGAAAACCGACGCTTCAAAATCATTTTTGATATAATGTTTCCATTCACCAACAGGCTTATAAATTAATTCCATCAACGAATGCTGCACTGGCGCAGGTTTTACGCCGCCGTACGCCTCGGCCGTTGAAACGTGCACCGGCGGCATTACTACAACGATCTTATAATTTGAAAGGTCGAGTTTTATTGATTCAAACTCATCTCCCTTGTCGAACGCGAAGAGAGGTTTGTTTTGGATAAAAAAGGCACAGTCGGCGCCGAGCTGCCGGGCGTAGCCGGTCATTTGCACGTCGGTTAAACCTAAACTAAAATATTGATTGACCAGGCGAATAAAAAACGCAGCGTCTGCCGAGCCGCCTCCAAGCCCCGCCCCTATCGGGATGTGTTTATGCAAGTGTATTTTTACCGGCGGGATATCGAAGTCCTTCTTTAACAAATGGTAGCCTTTTATACAAAGGTTATCTTCTACCCTGCCCGGTATCTCCAGTCCTGATGATTGAAAGCTTAATTCGTCAGTTTCAATTATCTCGAGCGCATCATTTATCTTTACCGGATAAAAAATAGTTTCCAGGTTGTGATAACCATCCGGCCGGCGGCTGATCACGTTGAGGCCGATGTTAATTTTTGCGTTTGGGAAGATGATCATGGGAATTGGTTGGATGGTTGATTAAGTTGATTGGGTGAGTGGTGACTTTGATACCACCAAACATTTTAGTGGTTGTCTGTAGGGACACAGACAACAGGAACTATCTTCAATTATCGTCATAAAATGATTAACACAGCATCTATTTTTAAACAACAGTAGGATGGCAAAAATAGATTATTTTTATTTGCATTTATTATTGGTTGATTAAGTTGGATTAGGTTGATTAAGTGAGTGGTTTTAACTTCCCCGTTAAATAACTTAATCAACTCAATCAACTCAATCAACCTAATCAACCCACAAAATGAAACAATATCTCGACCTGATGAAGCATGTGATGGAGACCGGCGCCCAAAAGCACGACCGCACCGGCACCGGCACCCTTAGCGTGTTTGGTTACCAGATGCGTTTCAACCTGCAGGATGGCTTCCCCATGGTGACGACAAAAAAACTTCACCTTAAATCTATTATCCACGAGCTGATATGGTTTTTAAGCGGCGACACTAATATAAAATATCTAAAGGACAATGGGGTGAGGATATGGGACGAGTGGGCTGATGCTGAAGGCAACCTTGGTCCGGTGTACGGTTACCAGTGGCGTTCGTGGCCAAAACCGGATGGCGGGCATGTGGACCAGATCAGCCAGTTGGTGCACATGATAAAAACCAATCCCGATTCGCGCCGCCTCATCGTTTCGGCCTGGAATGTCGCGGATATCAACCAGATGGCGCTCCCTCCCTGCCATTGCCTGTTCCAGTTTTATGTGGAGCCGCCGCCCCCCGGCCTCCGCCAATCGGCGGAGAAGCCAAAGGGCAAGCTCTCTTGCCAGTTGTACCAGCGCAGCGCAGATATATTTTTGGGGGTACCTTTTAATATTGCCTCTTACGCTTTGCTCACCATGATGGTGGCCCAGGTATGCGGCCTGGATTACGGCGACTTTGTGCACACCTTTGGCGATGCACATTTATACAATAACCATTTGGAACAGGCAACCTTGCAATTGAGCCGCGAGCCCCGCCCCTTGCCTACGATGCGGATAAACCCTGATGTAAAGGATATTTTTGGCTTTAAATTTGAAGATTTCTCTTTAGAGAATTATGATCCCTGGCCGCATATAAAGGGTGCGGTGGCGGTTTGATTATTTTTAGTATTTTTGAATATGACAACGATACAATATAAAACCGAAATTAAGAAAGAATTGGAGCAGGTTCGGGAAGATGCGTTACCGGATATATTGGACTACATAAAGCAAATTCAACATCAATCGCCCGGCCAGGTAAAGCGATATAAAAATTATAAAAAAATCCTTTCTGAAGACGACAAGCTTTTTGAAAGGCTTGCTAAATGATCGACCTTGATGCTGTAATATATTTTCATAATGACCTGATCGATAGATATGGCGGCGCCGCCGGTATCAGGGATAAAAATGTGTTACTTTCTGCATTGGCAAGACCTTACATGACTTTTGATCAAAAAGAACTATATCCCACTGCTGTTGCTAAGGCGGCGGCAATATTTGAAAGCGTTATTATTAATCATCCATTTATGGATGGCAACAAGCGCATCGCTTTTTTATTATTGAGATTGATTTTGCTCGACTACGACTGTGACATCTCAGCCAGTGAAAATGAGAAGTACGATATGACAATTGCCGCCAGTACCGGTGGCCTGCGATTTGAGGGAATTGTCAATTGGATTGAAGAAAGACTCGCTAATATCAACAACAACTAATGATAGTCTCCGCCGTAGTAGCCACCTCTGAAAATCACGTTATAGGCAAAGACAATAAGCTGCTTTGTTACCTGCCTAATGACCTTAAGCATTTTAAAGAGATCACTGCCGGTCATACCGTTATCATGGGCCGTAAAACCTACGAATCGGTTGGAAAACCCTTGCCCAGGCGCCGAAACATTATCATTACGCGGCAGCAAATCACTATTGAAGGCTGCGAAGTGGTAAATTCAATAGAAGCTGCCCTGGCCCTGTGCGAAGGTGAGCCGGAGGTATTTATAGTCGGCGGCGCCGAAATCTACCGGCAATCCCTGCATTTAACAGATCGTATCTATTTAACCATCGTCCATAAAAACTTTGAGGGCGACAGCCTTTTCCCTGAATTAAATAAAAACGAGTGGAAAGAAGTTTCGCACGAAGATCATCAGCCGGATGAAAAAAACTCCTTGCCCTATTCTTTTATTATGCTGGAAAGAGAGATTGGAGGTTAGCGGTTGGAGATTAGTTTTTTGTTTGAAAAACTTAGAATCTGGCATCTGAAAGAAAAAATGGCTTTAAACCTCTTTATTTTCAGCCAACTACCCTCTGATCTCCAGGCTCCGGCCGCTAATTTGAATTAAAAATTCCATGCTTACGAATTTTTATTAGATTTGCCGTCTTATTTAAAAACGCTTATAAACTAATTAATTACATATTTGATTCACAATGCAAGGTAAAGGGGTTGTTAAATTTTTCGCCATATTGCTGGCGGCTGTATGCTTGTACCAGTTGTCGTTTACTTGGGTGGGCCATAAAGTTGAGGATGATGCGCTTGCTTATGCTAAGGGGGATACAACTTCTCCCAGGTATAAGGCATACCTGGATTCTATTGCCACTCAACCGGTATATCCAATATTAAAACACGATTACCAATACGTGAGCCAAAGGGAACTTGCCCTGGGCCTCGACCTACAGGGCGGTATGAGCGTGACTATGCAGATCGCTTTAACCGATCTCGTAAAAAAGTTATCAAATAATAACCCTGACCCTGCGTTTAACCTGGCGCTGGCTAAAGCCGAGAGCGATCTGCGCGCGGGCAGCCAGACAGATTTTATTACCCTATTTATCCAGGAATACGAAAAGATCAATCCGAACGGGAAATTGGCTACCATCTTTTCAACCAGGGATAATCAAGATCACCTTAAATTCAATGCTACAAACGCCGAAGTTGAAACTTATTTGAAAGACCAGGCGGCCACTGCTATACAACAATCGTTTACCATCCTGAACACACGTATTGACCAGTTTGGGGTTGCAAATGCTAACATACAGCTGCAAAAAGGAACCGACCGTATTTTAATTGAGCTTCCCGGGATAAAGGAGACTGACAGGGTGCGCAAACTTTTATCGGGCACAGCTAAACTGGAGTTTTATCAAACTTACGACAACCCGCAGGCATACCCCGTATTGTCGGGCATAAACAACCTGATAGCTGCAAAAATCAAGGCAGGCGCGAAGGATACCACTAAAGCGGTAGCCACAAGTGTTGCTAAAAAGCCGGCAGCTGCTGCAAATGACACGTCAAAAGGCGGCCTGGCCCTTTTAAACAAAGTTCAGAAGACCGCGCAAAAAGATACGTCAAAGAGTGGTTTGTCCTTGTTGAACAAGGTGCAAAAGAGCGGGGCGAAGGATACATCGTCCCTAAACAGCAAGCTAAAATTCAATGATCAAAACCCATTGTTCTCGGTTTTAAAACCGATGATCTTCCAGGGCCAGAACGGCCAGGCCGAATACGGGCGCGGACCGGTAGTAGGTACCGCCGATGTAAAGGACACTGCCAAAGTTGATAAATACCTGCACAGCCCGGATGTAAAATCAACAATTCCCCAAAGCATGAAATTTTTATGGGGGGTAAAACCGGTAGGCAAAACCAAAACATTTGAATTATACGCGATAAAATT
>Ga0134126_10001525_pt1 | contig 29464 bp, 23 predicted proteins | sample KB31752_FD_96881 | JGI IMG/M metagenome (GOLD analysis project Ga0134126, IMG submission 96881) | Terrestrial soil microbial communities with excess Nitrogen fertilizer from Kellogg Biological Station, Michigan, USA - KB3-175-2 | ecosystem: Environmental > Terrestrial > Soil > Unclassified ... | reverse complement strand
TACCAACATTTTTTAATTTCCGCTCTGATTTTAAAGAGTTACCTATCACTTATGAACCATTTGCGTTGTACATCGGAAGAATATCACCTGAAAAAGGATTATTTACTTTAATTAAATCTTTTGAAAACACTTCATTCAATTTAAAGATTATCGGTTTTTCTAATCCCGGTTTCGAGGCTGAATTAAAGAACTATCTAAAAGATAAAAATCATAATATCGAATTTTTGGGAAAGAAAGATTTCGCTGATATTCAAATTTATCTAAGCAAATGCGCATTTACAATTGTGCCATCAGAGTGGTATGATAATTTACCTAATTCCATTTTAGAGAGCTACGCTTTTAAAAAATGCGTTGTTGCAACTGATGTAGGCAGTTTAAAAGAAATAGTGATCAATAATCAAACCGGATTATTATTTAAACTCAAAAATGTTGTTGACCTTAAAAATAAAATAACTTACTTACTTAATAACGAAAAAGAATGCCGGAATTTAGGATCAAATGCATTTATTTTATTGAATAACGAATTTTCTGCCGAAGGTCATTATAACAAACTTATGACGCTTTTTAAAAATATCCGTGCAAATTTTTCTTTAAGAAATGTTTGATTCATCTATTTTATTTCGAGAAATGAGGTAAAATATGAAATTACCATTTAAAAAAAATGACAATTTTAATAACTAGTATAGCTGGGTTCATTGGATCTCATTTAGGAAAAAAGTTAATTTCCATGGATTACATACTTTTCGAAATTGACAATTTTTATCCATTTTATCCTATCAAATTCAAGTCAATTCATTTTTTATGAATCTGACATCGGAAATAAATCGGAAATTGACAACATTTTTAAAACAAATAAAATTAATACTGTAATTCATTTAGCGGCTAACGTTGGGTAAGGCCTTCCCTAAAGTCTGTTCGCGAATATTATGATGTGAATGTAAATGGAACATTATTATTGCTGGAGTCCAACCAAAATACAAGTTTTAGATGGGCTTGAAGTTACTTGTTGAGTGGTACTCAGATAATAAAAAAATCTTGAGTTAAAAATGATCAAATATTTGTATAGACTTAAATTTTAGATGAACGTAACAACCAGGCTAAAAGTACTAATAATCGCGCACGAATTGTCTCCTAAAAACGGATCTGAATGTGGCGAAGGTTGGAATATCGTAACCCGATTAGCCAAGTTTCATGATATAACAGTTTTATATGCAAATGGTAGTCAGCATGGCAATAATGACTCTTATAAAGATTCAATAAACAATTATTTGCTTTCAGTCGGGCCGATTAGTGGATTGACTTTTATAAATATAGAACAGCCTAGGAAGACAAAAATTATAGCTTCAGTTAATAGATTTTTTGCAAACAAAATGGGTCCTACCGGCATCCCAATGTTGTACTATTTAGGATATAAATTCTGGCAAAAAGCCGCCTTCCAAAAAGCTAAAGAACTCCATAAAATAAAAAGGTTTGACGTAACACACCAATTAACTCAAATTACATTTCGCGAACCAGGTTATTTGTGGAAATTGAATATCCCATTTTTTTGGGGTCCAACGGGGGGGACTTCTCCTTTGCCGAAAGGGTTTTATAAGGCGTTGTCGAGGAAAGCTAAAATATTAGAAAATATTCGTTCTTTATCAGCTATTTATGATTTTAAGTTCTCTTCAAGGTTAATAAAAGCTAATAAAGAAGCTTCTATAATTTACTCATATTCTGATTATGATGCTGTCAAATTTAGAAAAAGGGCAAAAGGAATGGTGAAAATAATGCTAGATGCGGGTGCCTCTATTCCAACTGAAGAATATCAGATCAATAAAATAAAAAGTACAGCTCCACTAAGAGGTATTTGGTGCGGTAGATTTTATAGTTATAAGGCACCTTCAATTTTACTAAAGGCTCTTGCATTAAGCCGTTGTACCATGGAAAAAGTACAATTTCAAATAATTGGCAGTGGTACTCTCGAAAAATCTTTGATTAAGTTATCTGAGAATCTTAATCTAAAAAATATTGAATGGATAAAACAAGTTAGCCATGATGAGGTCTTCAGGCTAATGAGAAACGCTGATTTTTTTGTACATACAAGCCGCCGAGAAGCAACCACAAATGTTATACCCGAAGCTCTTTCAATGGGCCTTCCTGTAATCTGTCACGATGCCTCTGGAATGAGCATCGTCGTAAACGACTCCTGTGGCATAAAGATCCCCTTTATTTCTCCTGAGCAAAGCATAAAAGGTTTCCATGATGCCATAGAACGGCTTATTTTAAACAGAAGTTTACTTGCGGAACTAAAAAAAGGTGCCTTAAATCGAGCCGTCGAAATAAGTTGGGACAGAATGGCAGAAACTATAGCAAAGGATTACTTAGAAAATCGTAAATAAATAACTTGGATATTATGTTGTCATAAACAATTGGATCTTCATCAAAATGTAGAAAAACCTTAATCCGAACAGAAAATCAAAAAAAATCGAAAATCAAAGTTTCTTATATTCTGGAAAAAGAAAACAAACGCTTATAAATTAATAAAAATGACAATTTTAATAACTGGTATAGCTGGATTCATTGGATCACATTTAGGAGAAAAATTAATTTCCATGGGTCATACAGTTATCGGAATTGACAATTTTGATCCATTTTATCCTAGAAAATTTAAGGAATCGAATCTTACAAAATTGAACATTTCGAACCTGTTTAGTTTTTATGAATCTGACATCAGAAGTAAATCGGGTATTGACAACATTTTTAAAAAAAATAAAATTGATATTGTAATTCACTTAGCGGCCAAAGCTGGTGTAAGGCCTTCAATAGAGTCTGTCCAGGAATATTATGATGTGAATGTAAATGGAACTTTATCATTACTGGAGTCCATGAAAGCACATGAAGTAAGAAAAATGATATTTGCATCCTCCTCTTCAATTTATGGGAACAATCCTAAAGTTCCATTTTCGGAAAACGATCGGGTTGATAATCCGATTTCTCCGTATGCATCAACTAAAAAAAGTGGAGAACTACTTTGCCATGTATATTCCCATTTATACAAATTTGATATTACCTGTTTACGCTTTTTTACGGTCTTCGGGCCAAGGCAAAGGCCTGATTTAGCAATACATAAATTTACAAAATTGATAGACAATGGTTTACCCATTCCTTTTTATGGAGATGGATCTTCCGCTCGTGATTACACTTATGTAGAAGACACTATCAATGGGATATATTGTGCACTTGATCACCTAAGTAGTTTCAAAATTTATAACCTGGGGGAATCCCATGTGATCACTCTTAAAAATATGGTTGAAAGCATTGAAGGTTTGTTAGGAAGAAAAGCACAATTAAACTTGTTTTCGATGCAGCAGGGAGATGTTAATATCACTTACGCAGATATTTCAAAGGCAAAAAAAGAAATCGGCTATCAGCCAAAATATAATTTTGAGATGGGACTAAAGTTATTTGTTGAGTGGTATTCAGATAATAAAAATTTCTTGAGCTAAAATCATTATTCATCATTTGCCCCTAATTCCAAATAAGCAGCAAAATTTAAATAAATATTAATATTAAAAAAAGATTAAAAATTCTGGTAATCTCTCATGAATTATCGCCAATCAAAGGTTCTGAATGTGGGGTTGGCTGGAATATTCTTACCCGATTATCCCAATTTCACGATGTAACTGCTTTGTATGCAAGTGGCAGTCAGCATGGAAATAATAAATCTTACGCTGAAGCGGTAAAGCAATATTTCACTACTTCATCCCAGATTAGTGGGCTTACTCTTATAAAGATAGACCAACCCAAAACAACTAAATTTATCGCTTATGTGAATAAAATATTTGAAAAATTAGGACCAACCGGATTGCCCATGTTATATTATTTAGGCTATAACTATTGGCAAAAAAAAGCATTTTCAAGAGCAAAAGAATTGCACAAATTAGAAAATTTTGATGTTGTTCATCAGTTGACTCAGATATCTTTTCGCGAGCCAGGTTATTTGTGGAAATTGGATATTCCATTCGTGTGGGGACCTACCGGAGGCATGTCTCCGCTACCAAGAGCAATGTATAAGTCACTCCCCTGGCATTTCAAAATATTAGAAAATATCCGCTCCTTCTCAAATATTTATAAGTTTAATTTTGTTGATAGATTGATAAATGCAAATAAACGAGCATCTATTATTTATGCATTTTCAAAAGAAGATGCTTATAAACTTGAAAAAAGAGCTAAAGGTGAGATAAAAATATTGCTTGATGTAGGAACAAATATACGTGCCAAGAGTTCTTTAATTAACAAAAAAGATACAGACATACTCATAGGAATTTGGTGCGGCAGACTTTCCGATTATAAAGCTCCAGCCATTTTGCTTCAGGCTCTCGCGCTAAATAACCTTACAAAAAATAAAATACAATTTCAAATTATAGGAACCGGGTCCCTCGAAAGTTCCTTAATTAAAATGGCAGAAGATCTGAATCTGAAAAATATAGAATGGATAAAACAAGTTAAACATGAAGATATCTTCGAACTTATGAGTCATGCAGATTTTTTTGTGCATACAAGCTTAAGAGAAGCTACTTCAAGTGTGATAACAGAAGCTCTTTCGATGGGATTGCCCGTAATCTGTCATGATGCTTACGGCATGAGTATAGCAATAAACGAAACTTGTGGAATAAAAATTCCATTCATTTCTCCTAAAGAAAGTATTCAAGGTTTTCATGATGCGATGATGCGATTTATATTGGACAAAAATTTACTATATGAACTTAAAGAAGGCGCTCTTAAGAGATCGTCTGAAATAAGTTGGGACAAAATTGTCGAAACAATAGCAAACGATTATTTAAAAATCGTCAATAAGTAACTCAAAAAATATATTGCCAGAAATAATTGGATCTTCATCAAAAATGTCGGAAAGCATTATTTCGGTCAGATAACCCAAAAAGTAGAAAATAAAAATTACTTATATCCTGAAAAAGAAACAGACACTTTTAAAGTTTAGATAAAACCAATTTTCAGATTTTAAAGAATGCTCAAGAAAATTATAAGTTTTTTAGTTAGAAAAACCCTTAGAAAAAATTATACAGCAGATCCGGTTTTAAGCAATCGCGATATATTTTCTATCCTTTGCAGAAAATTTTTTGATTTGCTCAGAGGTTATAAAGTAAAGTTCTTTTTAGGTAGCTCAAAAGGATTGCTTTTTTTGGGGCCTCGGTGTAAAATCATACATAAATCTCACCTACAATTAGGAAAAGCTATAAACATAGGAGATAACGTTGAAATTAACGCGCTCTCAATAGAAGGCATCAGGGTAGGAAACAATGTTTCTATCCACAGAAATACGATAATTGAATGTACAGGCGTTATGAGGAGCATTGGAATTGGTTTAACAATTGGTAATAATGTAGGTATAGCCCAAAACTGTTTTATTCAGGTAAGAGGTAAAGTGATAATAGGTAACGATGTAATTTTTGGGCCTGGCGTTTCTATATTTTCTGAAAATCATAATTTCACAGATTTAGATAAACCGATACGGGACCAAGGAGAAAAAAGAATTGGCGTAACAATAGAAGACGGAGTTTGGGTTGGAAGTAACACCGTCATTCTAGATGGTGTAATAGTAGGGAATAATTCAATTATAGCTGCTGGAAGTATAGTTAATAAAAATGTTGAACCTTATACCATAGTTGGTGGAAATCCGGCTAAATTTATAAAGTCGAGAAAGGAATTTTATCAAAAATCTAAAATCTAAAAATAAAAAGTAAAAATTCATGAAAAGAATTTATATCGCCGGCTGCGGCGGCATGCTTGGGGAAGCATTTTACACCCAATTTAAAAATGATTATGAAATAAAGTGTACCGATATCGATGTGAATGAGAATTGGCTCACCAAACTGGACTTCCGGGATTTTGAGGCTTATCGAAAAGATGTTTTGGCTTTTAAACCCGACTATCTTTTTCATCTCGGGGCATTTACAGACCTTGAATATTGCGAATTACACATCAAAGAAACTTACGAAACCAATACCATTTCCGTTGAGAACGCATGCTACATTGCAAACGAGCTCGATATTCCGTTGCTTTACATCAGCACCGCCGGTATCTTTGACGGCGAAAAAGAGTCTTACGACGATTGGGATGTTCCAAATCCTCTGGGGCATTATGCAAGATCGAAATATGCAGGAGAACTATTTGTAAAAGAGAACGTTAGAAAGCATCTTATTTGCCGCGCAGGGTGGATGATGGGAGGAGGTCCCAAAAAGGACAAAAAATTTATTCAAAAATTAATGCAACAAATTAAAGATGGCAGACAAGAACTTTTTATCGTCAACGACAAAGACGGCACCCCCACATTTACCCATGATTTTGCAAAAAATGTTAAAGTATTAATTCAAGAGGAATATTGGGGACTATACAATATGGTTTGTGGTGGTGAAACCAGTCGTTATGAAGTGGCTCAAGAAATTCTCAAGATATTATCATTAGAAGAAAAAATAAAGATTACCGCTGTTAAATCAGATTATTTTAAAAAAATATACTTTGCAGACAGACCGGCATCTGAGAGGTTGGTCAATTACAAATTGTCATTACGTGACCTTAATCTCATGCAAGACTGGAAAATAGCTTTAAAAGAATACATTTCTCAGTATTATCAAAGTTATCTCGATTAATTATGAATAAGCTACGCATAGCAGCTTTTGGTTTTAGAACTCTCCCTCCTTCAAATGGAGCGGCAGGGGCCGATAAATTTGCAATGGAATTATTGCCGAGAATAGTACTCAGAGGTCATCAGGTCGTTGCTTATACAAGAAAGTATTCAAATTCTAGTAAAGCCAGAAAAGAATACAAAGGAGTTAAAATCATAACTTTCAAAACAACTTCTCTAAAAGGATTTGATACCTTACTCCATTCTTTAAAATGCACATGCCATATAATAGTTCGCAATACGGCTGACATTGTGCATATTCAGAATGGGGGAAACAGTATTTGGGCATTGCCGTTAAGAATCTTTGGTAAGAAAGTTTTTATTAGCCAGGACGGGGTTGATTGGAAACGGGATAAATGGCCATGGTATGGCAAGCTTTATCTGAAATTTTCTTCTTTTCTGACTTCCATATTACCTAACCAAGTAATTTTTGATAATAAGATTGCAGAAAGGATGTTTGAAAAAAAATTTAAAAAACATTTTGAATTTATTCCTTTTGGAAGTGAAGTGGATGAAATTGTCGAAGACAATTCTATAATGGAAAAATACAATCTTATTAAAGGAGAATATTATTTGTTTGTTGGGCGATTTATCCCCGATAAAGGATTACACTATCTCATTCCTGCATTTAATAAGTCATGTACAAACAAAAAATTAGTTTTAATTGGCGGTTCGCCCAATCCTTCACCTTATGAACAAGAATTATTAAAATTAGCTAATGAAAACATAATTTTTACAGGATATATTTACGGGGATGACGTGACCAGGTTGATGATTAATTCTTATTGCTATATTCAGCCATCAGATGTTGAAGGTCTTTCTCCCGTTATACTTACCGTAATGGGACTCGGTGTTCCTCTCATAGTTAGTGATATCGAAGAGAATATTTACGCAGTACAGGATACCGCCTTAAAATTTAAGAAATCGGATACTGATTCACTCAAGGATCAAATTAATTACGCTGAAAAAAATCATAATAAAATAAAAGAGTTATCGTTAAAAGCTCAAATGCGAGCCTTAAAAGAATTTAATTGGGAAAAAGTTACAGACGAACATATTCGTGTTTTTAGAAATTATTAAAATAACAATTGAACCGACAATTTGAACGATACTTACAAATTACCTTAGTAGCACTTGATTTAATTGTATTAAATCTTATATTGATACTTTGCAAAGTTGTATTTGTAAATAATATAAATTTCGGAAGTTCAGGAGCTTATCTCAAGTATCTGACTGTTGCCAATTCTGCCTGGTTATTAATTTCTTTTTTTTCAAGGTTATATGCCAATTCAAATATTTTTAATTTTGAACTTTTTACTAAGAGGACCTTCCAGGTTTACTTGTTATGGTTAATTATTTTATTAATTTATTTGTTTTTTTCGCGTGAACTAACCATCTCGAGGTTATATATAATCACCACATTAGGAATATATGGTTTTGGCCTGATAGTAAATAGATTTACCTTGTTGGGCATCCTAAAATATTTCAGGACCAGTGATTTTTTGATAAAAAAAATTCTCATTTTAGGATACAATGACACGGCAAAAAAACTAACCAACTATTTTGAACAGGATGGGCTCAACACACAAATATTAGGGTATATAGAAGATGACAGCAATATCTCTGAGTTATCACATTATCCTGTATTAGCCAGCATTTCGGATACGTTGCGCATCGCAAAAGAAATGAAAATAGAGGAAATATTTTCGACTATCACACCCGAACAAAATAAACTTATTTATGACCTGATGTACCAATCAGAGAAAGAATGTATCAGATTCAGAATTGTTCCTAATCTCTCTATCTTCATCACAAGAGAAGTTCATATTGAATACTATGGTGAACTGCCAATCCTCTCTTTAAGGAAAGAACCTCTCGATGATGTTGGAAATAGAATCAAGAAAAGAGCCTTAGACATCATTATAAGTCTATTCGTAACTGTTTTTATTCTCTCATGGTTGATGCCAATAATAGGCTTACTCATTTTCATTGAATCTGGAAGTCCTGTTTTATTTAAACAACTTCGTACCGGAAGAAACAAAAAATCTTTTTATTGCATCAAATTCAGAAGCATGAAATCCAATAAAGAGGCGGATTTGAGACAGGCAACCAAAAGCGATGATAGGATTACAAAATTCGGGAGATTTTTAAGAAAGTCAAGTCTGGATGAATTTCCGCAATTTATCAATGTTCTAAGTGGCGAAATGAGCCTGGTTGGTCCCAGGCCTCACATGCTAAAACACACAACCGATTATTCACAGGTGGTAGATGAATATATGGTTCGCCAATTCATAAAACCTGGCATTACAGGCTGGGCGCAGATTAATGGATACAGAGGTGAGATCAATAATCGCGAACAAATAAAAATGAGAGTGAACAAAGATTTATGGTATTTAGAAAACTGGACGCTTTGGCTTGATATACGCATTTTATTCCTTACGGTTTATTATGTCTTCAGAGGCGATGAAAAAGCCTATTAAAGTAAAAACAGTATCGCGCTATAAATAAGAGAAAAGTAGTTTTCAAGATACCCATCTAAATAAAATCGAGAATTGAATCAGAATAAAAGTCTCAGTTTTTCAAAAGACATTCTTTACATCTCTAATGTCGAGTTGAAAGTGGCACTAATAGCACAAAAATTAAAGTTTGATATTACAACCGTTTTCAAGCGCAAAGGAGCTGTAGTAGGGATAAGCGGAGGCATTGACTCTTCTGTTTCATTAGCTTTGGCTGTAGAAGCCTTAGGCCCTGAAAAAGTTATTGGCATTTTGCTTCCGGAAAAAGATTCTATTGAGGAAAGTAAAATTTTAGCATTAAAGTTGGCCAACCAGATTGGCGTTCAAACAATCGAAGAAAATATCACAGGCGCATTGGAGGGTTTTGGCTGCTATCGCCGTAGGGATGAAGCCGTCACATCAATATTCCCAGAATACAATCCTAATGATTATGATATGAAGATTGGGATTAATCCAGAAAGCATCAATCGAAATTTGCCATCCCTTTTTTCTCTTACCATTTTAAACAAAAATGGAGAGGAGAAAAGCAAACTACTTCCTCCAAAAGAATATTTACAGATAGTAGCCGCGTCCAATTTTAAACAGCGATGCCGGATGTCAATGCTTTATTATCATGCAGAAAGAATGCATTACGCAGTCGTTGGAACGCCGAATAAACATGAAGTTGAACAGGGCTTTTTTGTAAAACACGGAGATGGAGGAGCCGACATTATGCCTATTGCGAATTTATATAAAACCCAGGTTTATCAACTGGCAGAATTTTTGAACATTCCAAAAGAGATTATTGAACGAACGCCAACTTCAGATACTTATTCGGCGGAACAGACACAAGAGGAATTTTTTTTTCAACTACCTTTTAAAGAAATGGACTTGATCTGGTACGGTTATGAAAACAGTTACGATCCATCTGAAGTAGCTGAGGCGTTAGAAAAGACAACAGGAGAAATTCAATCAATTTATAATAATTTCATTCGCAAACAAAAGACGACGGAATATTTAAGAATGCAACCCATAAAGGATTTTTAATCTGCTGACTTAGTTTCCAATAGAAAAACACATTATTCGCTTGTTTACTACTAACCACCGATATCACCGGATTTAATTAATTCCGTTTTTAATGATTTCAATACCACAACGACTGCTTGGCGAAGCATTGCTGACATCTGCAAAAAATAATCCCGATAAAATTGCTCTCATTGCAAAAAGCGTGGATTATTCTTATGCCACATTGAAAGAAAAGGCAGAAAATTTTGCGGGGTATATACTTAGGGCAGGAATAAAAAAAGGCGACAGGGTAGCCATTTATCTGGACAACTCATGGCAGAGTGCTATTTCAATTTATGGCGTTACCATTTCCGGTGCAGTGTTTTTAGTTGTCAATCCACAGACCAAATCAGATAAATTAAAATATATATTGAATGACTGTCAGGCAAAAATATTGGTTACTGCAGATAATTTAAAACACGAGTTCTCGCACGCTTTGGAAGGAAATGAAAATATTAAAGAAGTTATCACCACAGGGGATATTGTAGCTTTAAAAAAGAATCCACATTTGAAGGTAGCAAGATTTGGAGATGCGATCGCCGTGAATCCGAACTTAACCTTTCCGAATATTATTCCGAATGACCTGGCGGCATTGATATACACCTCGGGAAGCACCGGATTTCCCAAAGGTGTAATGATGACTCATCAATCTATGGTATTTACTTCATGGAGCCTGATCGAATATTTAAGGTTGTCGGAGACAGATCGGATTATGTTGATGTTGCCATTAGCTTTTGATTACGGACTCTATCAACTAATTATGGCGATTACAATTGGCGGCACGTTAATTATTGAACAATCCTACATTTTCCCTGCCACCATTTATAAAAATATTGAAAAATATAAACCAACTGTTTTTCCTGGTGTACCTACCATTTATGCAATGATGATAGCAGCTAACAAAGAAAATGGATTACGATTTGATTGCATCGAAAAAATCACCAACACCGCGGCGTCGCTTCCGGCAGAATTTATTCCCGATTTGAAAAAAATATTTCCGAACGCGCTTGTTTTCAAAATGTATGGATTAACCGAATGTAAGAGGGTTTGTTATCTGGAACCTGAACTAATTGACCAAAAACCAAATTCAGTCGGCAAAGCGATTCCAGGCACAGAGGTTTTCCTTTTATCATCAGAAGGCCAACCGGTTCCTGCCGGTGAAACCGGAATCTTGCACATTCGTGGCCCTCATGTAATGCTTGGCTATCTGAATAAAAAAGAATTGAGCGCCGAGATGCTTAGGGATGGACAACTACCGGGAGAAAAAATTTTATGCTCCAACGACTGGTTCAAAATGGACGAAGAAGGTTTTTTATATTTCCAGGGAAGAAATGATGATATCATAAAAACAAGAGGGGAAAAAGTGAGCCCGGTAGAAATAGAAAATCTGATTTACAAGATAAAAGGAATAAAAGAAGTGGCCGTAATGGGCGTTCCGGATGTTATTTTGGGCGAATCAATTGTCGTTTATGCTACTCTCCATGATTTGGTACAATTAAGCGAAAAAGAAGTTCAAAAGGAATGTATAAAACATTTGGAGGCATTTATGATTCCAAAAAAAGTATTTTTTTTAGACGAAATGCCTAAAAGTTCAAACGGAAAAATTGATAAAAGCGAACTAAAAAAAATGCATCAAAATGAAGTTATCAGGAAATGAAATCCAAAAGCATTTTAACCTATGGCTTATAGCCTGGAGCAATTATGATATTGAAAGCGTGATGGAATTTATAGACGACGACATTATTTTTGAAAATTGGGATGGCAGGATTATTTCAGGCAAATCAAATCTTGAAAAATCCTGGAAAGCCTGGTTTATACTCCACGGCAATTTTAAGTTTATTAAAGAAGATATTTTAATAGATGAAGAGAATCAAAAGATAGCATTTACCTGGGAATTAGAATGGCTGTCATTAGAAAAAAACTATGTTGGAAGGCCTGAAAAAAGAAGGGGAGTTGATATTCTTTATTTAAATGAGGGGAAAATTTTAAGAAAATTAACCTATTCAAAAACTACCCTTCAAATTGATTCATTACCGGTTGCGATGCAGGCAATCTGTAAACAGACGTTTATTGAGAATTCGTATTTATTAAATGAAAGAATGTAGAAATGCTAACGGAAGCACATTTTGAGAAACTGAAAAATGAGTTCGAGTCAAAGTTTCACTTTCTTGATGACAAGCCGGAGGAGTCAGTTGATTCTACCATTAGAGCGTGTTGGCACGCCGCATCCGGATCTCCAAAATCGGCGGAAGAAGCCCTTAAATTCCCTTTGCCTGAACTTACAGAAACACAATTAAAAATTTTACAACTTTTGATAGGCCAAAGGCTCGAAAACATTCCTCTTGCGTACATAACTGGTCGGCAAAATTTTATGGGAATTGAATTGCTTGCAGATAAAAGAGCTTTAATTCCAAGAAAAGAAACAGAAATTCTGGGAGGAAAAGCTCTTGATATTTCTAAGTCTCTTTCAAAAGACAAACATCCCTTACGGGTGATGGATGTTTGTTGCGGAGCCGGAAATTTGGGGTTGGCAATTGCATGGCATAATCCTGAGGTGGAAGTTTTCGCTGCAGATATTTCTGAGGATGCGGTCGAGCTAACTAAAGACAACATTTCATTTTTAGATTTAAATCATCGTGTACACGTTGAAAAGGGAAATCTTTTCTCGGCGTTTGATAAAAAAGAATATTACAGAAGCATTGATTTGATTATTTGCAATCCTCCATATATATCGAGCGCGAAAGTATCAAAAATGAACAGTGAAATTTCTAATCATGAACCGGCTCTGGCATTTGACGGTGGTATGTTTGGAACTAAAATAATCCAGGGCCTTATTAATCAGGCCCCCAAATTTTTAAATGAAGGTGGTTGGCTGCTTTTTGAGGTAGGACTTGGGCAGGGAGATTTTATAATGAGGCTGTGCGGCGAAACAAATCAATACAATAGCATTGAATCTGTTTCCGATTCGCGTGGGAATCTCAGAGTAATTGCTGCGAGGAGAAAATGAAAGAAAATCCTTAAAATCTCATGTAATAAAATGTATGAATTCCAGAATAAAATAACCAACTGAGTAACAAAAGAGTAAGATAGCCAAAACACCGGATCAAAATTGGTTGTTTCAAATAAATTGACAACAGATTTCTTCCTTTTTCATTTAGAATCTCAATTACAAATAACCCCGAAAAGCAAATCAAAGCAATCAAGAACTCCGGCTTGTTTTTGATGAAATCAATTTCGGCAGGATTAAAATCGATATTTCTAAATAAATGCGAGATTAGGTATAAAGCTTCTTTAACTGAGTTTGCAAAAAAGAAAACCATTGAAATTGCCATAAAGAGAAAAACAAATATTCTGCTAAGTGTGTTGACCAAATTCTTGGGAAACCGGGAAGAAATTTTCAACCTGGTACGTCTTGTATAAAATTCATAAACAATGGCAATTCCCTGGAGAAGGCCAAGAATTACGAAAGTAAAATTGGCCCCATGCCAGATACCAACTATTAAAAAAGTTAAAAATATACCGAAAATGACCGCCTTAATTTTCCATCTTCTAAATTTAATGATAAATGAACTGTATATATAGTCGTTGCACCATGAAGACAAAGAGATGTGCCACCTACGCCAGAATTCGGATATGTTCCTGGCAAGGAAGGGGCGGTCAAAATTGTTAACAAGTTTAATACCAAAAAATTTTGAGACCCCTAACACCATATCTGTATAGCCGGAAAAATCGCAATAGATATAAATGGGTTGAATTATGAGTACGAGTAGCAAAGGTGCACCTGCAAAGTTATGTACACCGCCATAAACGGATGAGACGGCGCCATACAAATTATCTGCAATTACCACTTTTTTGAATAAACCAAATAAAAATAATCGCAAACCTGACTCAATATTATTTATGCTAAATTTTACATGATTGTTTAGTTGAGGTAAGAAATGATTAGACCGCTCAACAGGGCCTGATAGGAGCTTCGGAAAAAACAAAAGAAAAGCGGCGAAAGCGAAAAAATTATGTTCAGCTTCTTCACTCCCACGATCAACTCTTATCAAGTAGCCAAGGGCCTGAAAAGTATAATAAGAAATTCCGACAGGAATCATAATTGACCCGTAAGGAAGTTTTGAATACATTCCAGATGAGAAAAAGATAGAATTTAGATTCTCAAAAAGAGGGAAGAAATATTTGAAGAAAACTAAAATGCCGACATCAATAACAATACTTAACCAAAATAATTTATATTTGAGTATTTGTTTATTGCTATATTTCTCCAACATTATCCCTAAATAATAGTTGAGAATTGTAAATACAATTGAGAATAATGCTATGCTAACAGAAAAGACAACAATAAAAAGAAAGCTGGAGGCAAATAAAATAAAAGGCTGATATTGTCTTTTAACTGAATAAAAAAGAATAATAGTAAGGATAAAAAGGCTGCACCAATAATACATGATCTTGAAGAGATTTTTAGTAGAATCCTGTAAATGTATTAGTTCCCTTTCAAAATCTGCAGCTCTGAACACAATAATTTTTCAAAAAATCCGGAGGCAATTTCAAAGTAATAATACCTTAAAAATTCATTTTAAACAAAATTTCAATTCCCCAAAAATAGAACTATTCAAATAATGGAAACAACAACTGACATCAAAAGTAAAATTCGGCACTACATTATAGAAGCAAGTTATTCAAATCCTGAACAGGTAAAAGAAGAATCATTGATCTTCGCCGAGGGCCTTTTAGACTCAATGGGATTTATTTTACTCATCAATTTTATTGAAGACGCCTTTGGAATAAAAGCGAAAGACTCAGAATTATTAGAGGATAATTTTGAATCCATAAATGCTATGGCCAATTTCGTAGAACGAAAATTAAATTAACCAACCAAAGAATGTGCGGAATTGCAGGAATATTTAATTATCATTCGCCGGATGAGCCTTCGATAGAGCAGAATATCAGAAAAATGCTTTCTGTAATCCGGCACAGGGGACCTGACGAGAATGGCATGTACCTCGGAGAAGACTTGGGATTGGGAAGTGTAAGGCTAAGTATAATAGACATAAAATCAGGCCAGCAGCCTATTTCAGACGAATCGGAAAATTATTGGATTGTTTATAACGGCGAAATATTCAATTATAAAGAATTAAGTATCGAAATTGAAAAGAAGGGTTTCCGGCTTAAAACCCAATGTGACACTGAAGTGGTGGTACAATTATTTGCTATGTATGGTGCTAAATGTCTACATCTATTAAACGGGCAATTTTCATTTTGTATTTGGGATAAAAAGAATCAAGAGCTTTTCCTGGCCAGGGATCGTGTTGGTATCCGTCCTTTATTTTATTGGAATCAGAATAGTTCTTTCGCTTTTTGTTCAGAGATTAAGGGACTTTTTACCTTAAACGGGATTAACAAAACAATCTCTAAAGAAAGCCTGTCCCAGATATTCACCTATTGGACTACTCTTTCTCCAAATACACCCTTTGAAAATATATATGAATTGCCACCGGGACATTACATGACAGTAAATGAACAAAAAAACGAAATTTACAAATACTGGAGCGTTGATTTCCCGGTTAAACAAAGTAATTATTCATCCAGCTTATCCAATTCAATTGAAGAATTCAATGATCTGCTAAAAGATGCAGTACGAATCAGGCTACGAGCAGATGTACCGGTAGCAGCCTATCTTAGTGGTGGTCTGGATTCCAGCGTTACTACCTCTCTAATCAAGGAAATCAATCCAGAAGTCCTTAATACGTTTTCGATCGGTTTTAAGGAAAAAGAATTTGACGAGACATCTTATCAGCAGGAAGCTGTCAAATATTTCGATACCAATCATACCGCTTTTGAATGTACCTCCGATGAGATAGCAGAACAATTTTTAAACACCATCTGGCATACCGAATTTCCTGTTTTAAGAACATCGCCGACTCCGATGCTCATGCTTTCGAAGAAAGTTCGCGAAAGAAATATAAAGGTTGTTATTACCGGGGAAGGCGCCGATGAATTTTTAGCAGGTTATAATATTTTTAAAGAATCAAAGATCCGGCATTTTTGGGCTAAGGAACCCGACTCCAAAATCAGGCATAAGTTATTATCCAGATTATATCCTTATTTACCGATGTTAAAGGATTCTAACAGTATCGCATCCAAAATGTTTTTTGGATATAACCTTACAGACACCGGAAATCCTTTTTATTCGCATTTGCTTCGCTGGCATAATACCTCGCGCATTAAAAATTTCTTTTCAGATGACATCAACAATAACATTAACAAGCAAAATTCAGGTAATACCCTTTATCCTCAGCTTCCGGAAAATTTTATGAATTGGAGCGAACTCGCAAGATCTCAATATCTGGAAGCAACTATTTTCATGTCAGGATATCTGCTTTCTTCACAGGGAGACAGAGTAGCAATGGCAAATTCCGTTGAGGGGCGGTATCCTTTTTTAGATTATAGAGTTATTGAATTTTGTAATCAACTTCCGGATAATTTCAAATTGAACTGCCTCCAGGAAAAATTCCTGTTGAAAAAGATGGGTATTGATAAAATACCTTCCTCTATTATAAAAAGATCAAAACAACCGTATCGTGCTCCAATTGCAAGCACTTTTTTTAGCGCTAAACAACCTGCTTATATTTCGGAAATGTTTTCTTCCACATGCCTCCAATCCTATGGCCTGTTTAATCCAATCAAAGTAACAACCCTCATCAAAAAAATTAATCAACAAAGAAATGTTTCTGAGGTTGATCAAATGGCAATTGCCGGAATTCTGTCAACACAACTGCTCTACATGTTATTTATAAAAAATCCAATAATTCCAAACATTGAAAATTTAAGCAATTTTAAAATAATTACTGAATCCACAATCTAGATATCTATTAACCCGTTATAAAACCATTTGCTATAATTATTCACTTACAACTTTCAGAATTAACCATATATGTGCGGAATCGCAGGAATTATAAATAAGACCGGACATGACGTCAATTTCCATCTTCTAAAGAAAATGGCAGACACGATTCACTATCGGGGACCAGATGAAGATGGTGTTTTAATTGATGGATCTGTTGGTTTTTTCCACAAAAGGCTTTCAATCATTGATCTTCTTTCAGGCCATCAACCAATGGTCTTTGACAATAATATTATTGTCTTTAACGGCGAGATTTATAATTATATTGAACTCCGCGAGAGTTTAAAGCAGAAAGGACATGCTTTTCAAACTACTTCTGATACCGAAGTAATTCTTCATCTTTACGCAGAATATGGAAATGATTTTGTGAATCTGCTGAACGGCATGTTTGCTTTCATTATCTACGACAAAAATAAAAATCAACTTTTTATCACCAGGGATCATTTTGGCATTAAACCATTATACTGGTATCACGATGATAACATGATAGCTTTTGGAAGCGAAATCAAGGCGTTGCTTGCACATCCGGATATACCTGCCGAAGCCGATTCCGACCATTTATATGAGTACCTCACTTTTCAATTTATAATGGGTGAGGGGACGATGTTTAGGAATATTCATAAGATCCTCCCAGGTCATTCGATGATAATAAATTTGAACAATTGGAATATTAAAATTTTTAAATATTGGCAGCCAAATTTTAAGGTGGATCAGTTTCACACAGAGGAATATTTTATCACAAAACTCCAGGATATTCTTGAAGAGACAGTTAGCCAACAACTAAGAAGTGATGTTCCGTTGGGAACTTATTTAAGCGGCGGTATTGATTCTTCCCTGGTTACTATTATGGCATCGAAGCTTCTCAATAAATCTATAAAATCCTTTAGTGGCGCATTTAAAGAGGGGCCGGAATTTAATGAACTTGAATATGCCAGAATAGCAGCAAAAACTGCTAATGCGGAACTGTTTGAAATTTTTCCGACTGAGCAGGAGTTTATTGATCTGATTCCCAATTTAATTTATCATCTTGATGAGCCGGTCGCAGGTCCAGGGTTATTTCCACAATATATTGTTTCAAGGCTTGCTTCAAAGCATGTAAAAGTAATTTTAGGCGGCCAGGGTGGGGATGAGATTTTCGGGGGCTATACCCGCTATATTGTAGCTTACCTGGAACAAGCACTAAAAGGAGCCATTTTTCAATCTAACGAAGAGGCGGAACATATCGTTTCATTGGAATCCATTCTGCCCAATCTTCCTTCTTTGAAACAATACATACCAATGATGAAAAGCTTTTGGAAAGAAGGCGCCTTTGAGGGCATGGATCACAGGTATTTTCATCTAATTAATAGAATGGGAAACATCGCTGAATTTTTTCAACCCGATTTTGTAAGGGAATGCAATCATGAAAAGATATTCAGCAAATTTTCATCTTATTTCAATGATCCTGAAACAAAAAGTTATTTTAATAAAATGACTCATTTTGATATGCTTGCCAGCCTGCCGGGATTATTGCAGGTAGAAGATCGTGTAAGCATGTCCGTTTCCATTGAATCCAGAGTCCCGTTACTTGACAGACGAATTGTTGACCTCGTTTCAACTATGCCAGCAGGAATGAAATTTAAAGGTGGCGAGATGAAGTATCTTTTAAAAAAAACGATAAAAGATATTATGCCGCCGGAAATAATGAATAGAAAGGACAAGATGGGTTTTCCGGTACCGCTTCATATTTGGTCTAAAAACAAAGCGAAAGATTTTATTATGGACACCTTGTTATCCAAAAAAGCAAAAGAGAGAAGCATGATCAATACCAAATATGTAGAAAACTTAATTAATGCTGAGCAACCTTTCAGCAGAGGGTTATGGGGGCTTTTATCATTGGAATTGTGGTACGGGCAGTTTATTGATAAATAGAGGGGAGTGGGGTTGCTATTCACCCTTTTTTAATCCTTCAATTCATTAAATATGAATCCTTGTTATTTGTTATTTACTGGTGAATGTATGCGTGTAAAATACCTCACTTTGAAAATGTTCCAAAACTTCACACCTTTTAAAAGTTAGACGAGGCGAGAACTTACCCCGGTGATTATTTATCAACAAATTACATTCTTTCTAAATAAAAAATCATGCTTATTTGTTGCTTCACTGTCTGGCAAATAGGATATAGGCTTGAGATAATGTTAAAAAAACGATAGAAATATTTGCTTTTTTAAATTTGAAAATATACTATTGCATCTTTGAATAACTGCTTTGTAATCCCTTTCCAAAATAAACCATCTTAAAAATTGGATAATTAAAGTTGCAAGATGTCAACTGTAATAACTATTTAATACTGGAATTCTAACTAAAAAGAACAGATAATGGACTCAAACTCGGCACCTATAAAGGTGGAAAACTGGAAAATTAATAAGATCGGTGTAATCGGCCCTGGCATCGTAGGTATGCCAATGGCCGCGATGCTTGCAAATGCAAAAATAAGAATAGGTACTGACGAGCCGGCTAAAGTAGTGGTAGTTCAGCGAAATTCAAAAAATTCCGGATGGAAAGTTGATACGATCAATAGTGGGAAATCAGTCATTGGAGGTATTGAGCCTGAATTAGATGACATCACACGCGCGGCAGTAGGAGCAGGAACACTTTCCGCAAGTTCTGATTTTTCAGTACTTTCTGATGCTGACGTGATATTGGTTTCTATACAGACGGATAAAAATGAAAGTGGCTTTGAGCCTGATTATGGACCTATGTTTGGGGGCCTCGAAAAATTAGCTGAAGCGTTACAGAAAAAGCCTGCTGATAAAATTCCATTGGTGATTTTCGAATCAACACTTGCTCCTACCACAATGGACACGCTTTTCCGTGAGCATTTTAAAAAATACGGATTGGAAGAAGGAAAAGATATTCTCCTCGGCAACAGTCCCAATCGCGTAATGCCCGGGCGTTTGGTAGAAAGGATCCGTGATGCTGATAAACTTGCCGGAGGACTACATCCCGAAACGCCAAAACTTATTGCGAAACTTTATAACCATATTGTAACAAACGGAGAAGTTTATGAAACAAATAGCCTCACGGCTGAAATTGTAAAAACACTGGAGAATGCATATCGCGATGTGAGAATTGCTTTTTCAACTGAAATAGTAAGATATTGTGATGACCATAATATTGATTTTTATAAAGTAAGGGACAAAGTAAATTCGATGCTTTCGCAAACTGACAAAGCGACTTCTAATCCCAATGCCGTGCCAAGTGGCGGCTTACTCATTCCTATGCTTGGCGTTGGCGGACATTGTCTGCCCAAAGACGGAATTCTGCTTTGGTGGCGAAATTTCCAAAAAGGAAATGACACCATCAAAAGCCTCATTCTTGAATCAAGATTGATAAACGATGCGTCTCCGGTTCATACTTTTAAACAGGCAGAAAAAGCGTTTGGGAATTTACACAATAAAAAAATTGCCCTGTTAGGCGTAGCTTATCGCTTTAATTCTGAAGACACGCGTAACTCTCCCACCCTTGTGTTGGCTAATTATCTAAGAGATAATAATGTGGATTATATCATGCATGATCCGTACGTGAAGGAAGATGATCAGAATGTTTTGAGATTTAATCAGCAGGATCATTTAACCCATGATTTGAATAAGGCACTTAAATACGCCGATTATGTATTTATTTGTTCCGCACATAAAGAATACATTGACCATTTTGAAATAATTGAGTCTTATAAAAATATTAAAGGCATCATGGATGCCTCCAATATTTATAACAGAAAACTATTTTCAGCAACTCCCGAAAGATATGCCGGCATTGGCAAAGGAAACGAAGACCCTACAGAAGATTTTATCAAATTTGTTTATGAAAGTTTCCGCGCAATGGAAAAAGGCTTGGGGCATGAGCTTCTCGGCCTTATCAATTTCTATAATGAGAATTATGCTTTTGATGAATACAACAAAGTGAAATTTGAAGATGTGCAGCGACTGGCCAAAACCTGCTCTACCGGGTGCGAAATTGCCAATCCCGATATGATTGAAAGAGTTCCGGTCTATAATAATTTCTCAAGTGTTCTCTCTGAAAAGGCAATTTAAAATAGTAAAATATAAATGACTCCTAATCTTATTTGCCTTGCAAAAAAGGCAGATTTATTAATAACCCAAAACAATTGGTTTGAAGATATTTTCCATTGTTGGCGCGCGCCCACAGTTTATTAAATTGGCACCACTATCAAAAGGACTTGCGGGTATTCATGAAGAAATAATCGTACATACCGGACAGCACTATGACTATGCTATGTCAGAAAAAATTTTCATTGATTTGGACATTCGCGAACCTGATATTCATCTCGAAATAAATGCCGGAAGCGCCATGTCTCAAATCACGCAGATGATGTTGATGCTGGATTCCGCGATGGTAAAATTCAAACCCGAACTGGTTATCGTTTTTGGCGATACCAACTCCACTTTTGCAGGCGCCACTGTTGCGGCAAAACTAAACATACCTATTGTTCATATTGAAGCCGGTTTGCGAAGTTATAATAGAAGTATGCCTGAAGAAATTAATCGCATCACTACTGATCACGTTTCTAAATATTTATTCGCCCCAACTGAAACTGCTGTAACTATTTTACAAAAAGAAGGCTTGGGAAAAAATAGCTTTTTTACAGGAGATATCATGGTAGATACCATGAAAAACAATCTGGGAATCGCTCTAAGTAAATCAACAATTATCGCGGATTTTAAATTAGAAAATACAGCATTTAACCTCCTAACTCTTCATCGGAATTATAACGTAGACGATACAAAGATATTAGAACATATTTTAGATGAGTTGGGACAATTGGATGAGAAAATAATTTTTCCTGTACATCCACGTACACAAAAAATGTTGGCAGATAATTATAGGGTTCCTTCAAAAATAAAGATGATTGATCCACAAGGTTATTTAGATTTCATTGCACTTGAAAATGCCGCTAAAAGAATTATTACCGATTCAGGAGGCATACAAAAGGAAGCCTATATTTTGAAAAAACCTTGTGTCACCTTGCGCACAGAAACGGAATGGATAGAAACCGTTACAGAAAAATGGAACCTGCTTATCAATCCTTCAGAGAAACATTTGGCATGCAAAATAAATTCTTTTCAACCTCCGGAAAAACAAAACGAAGTGTTCGGAAAAAACGTAACAGAGAAAATGATAAAAATAATTAATCACATCTGAGAAAGAATGACTGAAGATAAAACATGGGGTATCATTGGAGGAGGAATGCTGGGGATGACGCTTGCATTAAGGCTTTCGCAAAAAGGACATAAAGTAACAATCTATGAATCTGCGGAAAAAGTCGGCGGCCTGACTAGTTCGTGGAAGCTTGGCGATGTTGTTTGGGATCGCTTTTATCATGTAATCCTGATGTCTGATCTGAATACCAAAAAAATTTTAAAAGAAATAGGGTTAGAAAATGACCTGAGATGGGTAGAAACCAAAACAGGTTTCTATTCTGATGGAAAATTATATTCCATGTCTAACCTGGTTGAATTTTTTAGGTTTCCTCCCATAAATATTATTGATAAATTCCGTTTAGGGCTTACCATTTTTGCAGCGTCAAAAATAAAGAACTGGCAGCGGTTAGAAAATATTCCTGTGGCGGATTGGTTAACAAAATGGTCTGGCAAAAGAGTTTTTGAAAAAATATGGCTGCCGTTATTAAAAGCAAAACTGGGAGATAATTATAAAAATACTTCCGCAGCCTTTATCTGGAGCACCATACAGCGAATGTATGCAGCGCGGAAAAGTGGATTAAAAAAAGAAATGTTTGGCTATGTAACGGGAGGATATGAAAGAATAAATAATGAATTCGCGAAACACCTTGAAAACATGGGCGTTACCTTCAAGTATAACTCGAAAGTAATAGCAGTAAAGAAACAAATAAACGGAAATCTTACTTTAACAACTTCGGATAATAATAACTACGCCTTTGATAATGTCATCTCCACTCTATCCTCAAAAGAATCCGTAAAAATAGCTGAAGGCCTTACCGAAAGGGAAATACAAAAACATAATGATATAAAATACCTGGGAGTTATTTGTCCATCTATCTTATTAAAAAAATCTATTTCCCCTTATTATGTTACCAATATAACGGATAGTTGGCCGCCATTTACGGGCATTATCGAAATGACCGCGTTGATTGATAAAGAAGAAACCAAAGGAAATCACCTTGTTTATCTTCCAAAATATGTAAATCCCGACGATGAATTATTCGATCAAGATGACAAAGAGGTACGTCAATTGTTTTTAGGCTCGTTATATGAAATGTATCCAAACTTATCAGATGAAGATCTAAATTTTTGGGGAGTTTCGAAAGCGCGCGTCGTATTTGCTCTGCCCACGATTAATTATTCCAAAAAAGTTCCGGGAGTTACCACATCTTTACCAAATTATTATATCATTAATTCTGCACAGATTATCAACGGTACGCTCAATGTAAATGAAACCATACAAGTTGCAGAAAATAAACTCAAAGAAATTCTAAAGGAACATGATTAAGAAGAAACCCATTGCAAGCATTTCACTTGACCTGGATAACCAATGGACATATATGAAAATTCATGGCGACGAAGGCTGGGACAAATATCCATCTTATCTCAGCATCTTTGTTCCTCATGTGCTTGATGTGTTGGACGAACTTAATTTAAAGATTACTTTTTTTATTGTAGGAAAAGACACAGAATCAGAAGACAACAACAAGTATCTGAGAATGATAACAGAGAGAGGCCATGAAGTAGGAAATCATTCTTACCATCATGAATCGTGGCTTCAAACTTACAGTTACGAAAAACTAGAAAAGGAAATAAGGGAAGCAGAAGAAGCCATTGAACGCGTTACAGGACAGCGCACAACAGGTTTCAGAGGGCCTGGATTTAGCTGGAGCAAAGATTTGCTGAAAGTTATAGAAAGCAGGGGATATAAATTTGATGCATCAACATTGCCTACTTATCTCGGGCCACTCGCGAGAATGTATTATTTTAAAAAGTCTGATTTATCAAAAGAAGAAAAAAAAGCACGTAAAGAACTCTTTGGAAAATTCAGCGAAGGATTTAGAAAATTGAAACCATACAAATGGGATTTAGGAGAAGGAAAAAGCATCACAGAAATTCCGGTAACTACGATGCCGGTATTTAAATTACCATTCCATTTAAGTTATTTAATATATTTAGGAAATATTTCAATGCCTTTGATGAAGTTTTATCTAAACACTTCTATCAGAATGTGTAAAATTACGAATACACCAGTTAGTTTTTTGTTACATCCACTCGATCTCATCGGCGGCGATCAGATAAGAGAACTAGCTTTTTTCCCGGGGATGAATGTAAGCAGTGGGAAAAAAGTAGAAGTTTTTAAAAATGTGATTGGATTGTTGCAGAAGAATTACGAAATGGTGAATATGTCAAAACATTGGGAGGTTATTGAGGAAAACAAGAGATTGAAACTTAAAATAGTTTAAAGATATTTTAAGAGACTGTCTAAAAATGATTTATAAATTTCTTATGATCGCAAAAAGTGGCTGGTGGGGATCCTGTTAGTAACCGGGACCACGGCGGAGCGCCGCGGTTGGTGGGACACCAACCGCAATATGGTGAGCGGAAATCCGATAGCTATCGGATTCATTTTTAGACAGCCTCTAAGAGAATAAGGTTAAATATAATGAGAAGAATTAAGATGACCCTTCCAGACAAAAATCTACTACTTAGGACAGGAGATGTTGATTATTATGATTGGAACTATAAATTCCCAATTAAGTATGTACAGTTATACCGTTTTAAAAGAATTGTAAAATTATTAGGATGTGAGAAATATCCTGTTTTATTAGAAGCGGGTACCGGCAGCGGTATATTTCTTCCTGAATTATCAAAACATTGCGACCAACTTTATGCGTGTGACATTCATCATGACTTCGATAATATTGCCAAACTTTGCGAAACTTACAAAATCCAAAACTATCATCTTAGTACCCAAAGTATAGATGACACCAATTTCCCTGATGCATCATTTGATGCCGTTGTTGCAGTAAGTGTATTAGAGTTTGTACCGGATATTCAAAAAGCAGTTTCTGAAATTAAGAGGATTCTAAAAAAAGATGGCGTCTTTATTACGATATGCCCGATGGAAAGTAGTTTGCTGGATTTTTTTCTTTCGCTCTATACCAGGAAACCACCTAAAGACGAATCCGGCGATTCAAGACAAAGGGTTTCTAAAATTCTGGAACAAAACTTCACAATAGTGAAAAAGGGATATATGGTTCCTTTAATAGGAAAATTTTTTCCTGTTTACACCCATTATAAATTAAGAAACAACTGATTATATGATGACACCGGAGAACAAGCCATTCGTTAGTATCATACTTCCTTGTTACAATGAAGAAGCAATCCTTCAGTTGAACTTAAATGTAATTACCAAATACCTGGAAAGTAAGAATGAAAAATATAAATGGGAAATTGTAATTATAAATGATGGCAGCAAAGACCAAACGGGGAAAATAGCTGACGGGCTTGCTGAAAAGAATAATCATATCAGGGTCATTCATCATCCCACCAATTTAAATCTTGGAAATGCTTTAAAAACAGGATTCAAAAATTCAAAAGGCGATATTATTGTCGTGATGGATATTGATCTAAGTTATTCTGTAGAACATATAGAAAAGATGGTTGACAAAATGATTGAAACCAGTTCAGATATTGTTATTGCTTCTCCCTACATGAAAGGAGGCAAAGTAACCGATGTGCCGCTGGGAAGAAAAGTGATGAGCCGTTGGGTAAATAGGTTTATGCGTATTGCCGCCCAGGACAAATATCACACTTATACAGGCATGGTAAGAGCTTATCGCAAAGATTTTATCCAAACGGTAAACCTAAAAACAAAAGATTATGAAATAAATCCGGAAATTTTATATAAAGCCATGATATTAAGAGCAAGAATCGATGAAATTCCTGCTCATCTTGACTGGACAGAACAAAATAAACATGCCGGCAAAAGGACTTCCAGTATGAGAGTAATACGAGGTTTTTTTTCGGGTATTATGTCCAGTTTTATTTTCCGCCCTTATATTTTTTTCCTGGCTATTGGCGTTGTTTTAATGCTCCTTTCAATGTATGAAATTATATGGCTTTTTGCAGATACGATATCATACATGTCCGAAGTCGCAATTTCCAATCATACTTTCGCCTATAGCCTTTCTATTCAATTCAAAAAAAACCCTCAATCATTTTTAATTGGAGGTATTACATTTCTTGCAGCGATACAATTTTTAAGTTTAGGATTTTTATCCTTACAGAGTAAAAGATACTTCGAGGAGTTGTTCCATCTGGGCACTTCGTTAAAAAAAGAAAATACGATTTAAGAGTGCCTAATTTTAAGTTTAGAAATTAGAGAATTAAAAAAAATAAAATGAGACATATTAGATTAACAAGAAATCCTTTTATTTTATTTTTACCATTTCTGATAATTTATATAGTTTTTGTATTGCTTATGTATTCACCGGTAAATAGTGGTGATGAACCAAGATATCTTCGTTTTGCCAATAACCTTTTAAATGGCTTCTATTCTCAAGCAGGCGCTAATGTTAATTTAACAAATGGCCCCGGCTATCCACTATTATTAGTTCTTTTTTTACTTTTTCATTTGCCTAAAGTTGGCATTGTCATGATAAATGCAGTCTTTCACTATTTGTCTATAATTTTTTTGTTTAAAGCTTTGCTGCAATTTGTCTCATTTAAGAAAGCATTATTTTTTAGTTCAATCTGGGCTTGTTATTATATGGCTTATCAAAATATGCCTTCTGTTACTACAGAAACGTTTACCATGTTTTTAGTTTCAATGCTAATTTTCTTCACTGTAAAAGTATACGATAAAAAGAAAGTCACCGGAACCAAAAAAGACATTTTCTTTGCAGGGCTCATACTTGGATATATCGTACTGACAAAAGTGATATTTGGTTACGTTGTATTAGTGATGCTTCTCGGCATTTTATTTCTATGGATTTTTAATAAAAAGGCCGCCAATTACCGAAAAGCATTAATTATCTTGTCAATTGCGTTAGTTACATTCACACCATATTTGGTTTATACTTATCACCTGACCGGCAGAGTATTTTACCTAAGTACCGCGACTGATGCATTGTACTGGATGAGTTCGCCATATCATGGAGAATATGGGGATTGGAAAGGCACACTTGATCAAAATCCGGAGGATTTGGGAAATTACAATATCCCCGGTGCAGGCGACACTTTAATAGCTCATCACAAAGCAGATTTTGATAAAATAAATCAACTCAAAGGAGAACTGGCAAAAGGCGATTTGTTTGAGAAGATTGCAATTCAAAACATAAAATCATATCCTGTAAATTATGCCGAAAATATCTTCCTTAACATCGGCCGGATATTTTTCCACTACCCTTTTTCCTATGCTGTGCAGAGGCCAAAACCCTTATTTGTTATGATCATAAATGGCCCAATTCTCACTTTTATATTGTTATGTATGATTCCGACACTGGTTTTTTGGAGAAAAATAATGTTTCCGCTTAAGTTTCTACTATTCATCGTGTTTCTATATTTAGGAGCAAGTTCGCTTGTAAGCGCAGAGACAAGGATGTTCTCTACTATTGTTCCAATTCTTATCTTTTGGTTTGCCTATATTATTCAAAAAACCGTAAAATTGAATTTAAGTGACTGGTAGTTCATAATATTTAAGTTAGCAAAGCAATTTAGAATTACAACTTTTCACTCATCAATAAAGATAAATCTTGTGGAACACATGTTTTTCTGTTTCTCACTTTCGCCATTAAAAAAATTTGCCAGGAATAATGCTTTTTGCATAAAACGATAGTTTTTATCCTTTCGAGCAACTCGGCAAATCTAACTGAGTCGTAATCTGTTTCTGCGGAAAACGCTTTCAACTACGATAATTTCAAACTCATTAAGTCGCTGCTTCTACCTCATTGATTTGGCTCACAAAATAGAATTATACCCAATAATTTTTTGATATTATTGTAATAACCGGGCAATTTGAAATAGGTACGTTTGCACTATTTCAAATTACCCGGTTATTTTTTTGCATTAATTGTGTCGTCGCGGGACCTTCCCTCTCCTATTCTAATAGAAAGGAAAGTAGTAACACATTTTTCAATATAAACAATAGAAATTGTCCCTTGAATATATTCTTATAATCTGATTACTTTTACTGATTGCCTTTCTGATCCATCAAATATGACGGTAATTACATAAGGGCCTTTTATAAACGTGCTCATATTTATCTTTTCCTGCGTTGAGGTGAGTGCAGAAACGAATTCTCTTGTGTAAACGGATTTGCCACTTATATCCGTAACAACAATCATCACATTAGTATTAGTTTTGCCTGTATTTACTTCCAGCGTTGCAATATCTTGAACCGGATTTGGATATACCTTTATTCCAGTTGTTTCTCTGGAAAGCCTTGCTAAAGCAACAGTGATGCTAACTGTGTCTTTACCAATGCCTCCTTTATCATCTGTGACTGTCAATTCAAATTGATAAGTTCCTTCAACAAGATTACTAATATTGGTGACCGCAATATTAGATGGAAGAATGATTTCAGATGGGCCAGAAATTTCCATCCATAAATAACTATTTATCCTTCCATCTGTATCATTGCCACTACCATTAAGTGTGACAGAATTAGCAGGTAAAACGATAGTAGTATCATTTCCTGCGTTTGCCACAGGAGGAATATTGGGTGGAGAAATCCCTGCATTAATACCTTTATTTACAGTTACATTGACAGTAGAATTGCCCACATCTCCTTTGTTGTCTTTTACAGTCAATTGAAACTGATATAAACCCTGAACTAAGCCAGAAATATTTGTTGTAGCTGAAGTAGGATTGTCTATTTGAAATGCCGACGGGCCGGAAATCTTCGTCCACTGGTAAGAAGCGATTGTTCCATCGGAATCACTACCACTACCAGACAGGCTAACATTATTAGTAGGCAAGGTGATAGTTTTATCAATGCCTGCATTAGCAACAGGAGATTGATTTGTAGCAGCATTTACTGCTATCTGTATTGTGTCAATACCCACATCTCCTTTATTATCTTTCACACTTAATTGGAATTGGTACACCCCCTGAACCAGGCCAGAAACATCGGTTACAGGAGATGACGCGTTGACTATATTAAACGATGATGGGCCGGAAATTTTTGTCCAGTGATAAGACGATATCGTGCCATCTGCATCACTGCCACTTCCCGAAAGACTTACACTATTTATTGGCAATGTTATGCTTTGATTTGATCCTGCAT
>Ga0134126_10001524_pt1 | contig 29471 bp, 20 predicted proteins | sample KB31752_FD_96881 | JGI IMG/M metagenome (GOLD analysis project Ga0134126, IMG submission 96881) | Terrestrial soil microbial communities with excess Nitrogen fertilizer from Kellogg Biological Station, Michigan, USA - KB3-175-2 | ecosystem: Environmental > Terrestrial > Soil > Unclassified ... | reverse complement strand
GGCTGCGGCATCCTCGGCCTGGCCCTGGCCCCCAGCATCTGTGATCGTCTCGGCCTGGAGCCGCTGCCGGGCCGCAACGTCGATTCGCAGGCCACGCCGTGGACGCCGCACATCGACGCCCGCACCGGCATCACCACCGGCACCTCCGCGTTCGACCGCGCCCGCACCGTCCAGGTCGCCATCGATGAGCGTTCCACCGCCGCCGATCTCGTGGTCGGCAAGGGGCATGTCCCGGGACTCCGGGCACGCAAGGGAGGCGTTCTCGTCCGCGCCGGCCACACCGAGGGCAGCGTCGATCTGGCACGACTGGCCGGCCTGAAGGAAGCGGCCGTCATCTGCGAGATTATGACGCCCGAAGGCAACATGGCGCGGCTGCCGGATCTGATGGCGTTTAGCCGGCAGCACAACCTGAAAATCTGCACGATTGAAGATCTCATCAAACATCGCCGCCAGCGCGAACGGCTCATCCACCGCGAACTGTCGCTGAAACTGCCGACGCGCTACGGCGAGTTCGACCTGATCGCTTACACTTCCGTCGTCGATCCCGAGCCGCATCTGGCTCTGTGCATGGGTGGTGTTGGCATTGAGGAGGGCGGCGTGGTGCCGGAGCAAGACGAGCCGGTTCTGGTGCGCATCCACAGTCAATGTCTGACCGGCGACATCTTTGAGAGCATGCTGTGCGATTGCGGTTCCCAACTGCATCACGCCATGCAGCAGGTCGCCGACGTTGGTAAAGGCGTGGTCTTGTATATGCGTCAGGAAGGCCGGGGTATCGGCCTCCTATCGAAATTGCAAGCGTACAAGCTGCAAAAGGAGGAAGGGCTAGACACCGTAGAGGCGAACCAACGTCTCGGTTTTGGCCCGGACCTGCGCCATTACGGCATCGGTGCGCAGATTCTACTCGATTTGGGCATCCGGCAGATTCGCTTGCTGACGAACAATCCGAAGAAGGTCGTCGGCGTGGATGGCTATGGCTTGCGCATCGTCGAGCGCGTGCCGATTCAGATTACCCCCAATCAGAACAATCGCCGTTATTTGCAGACGAAAAAAGACAAGCTGGGGCATTTGCTTGATGAGATTGAGCCGAGCGGCAGTTGAACGGAAGAGGGCGTGGTTAATTCCTCATCTTGCTTGCGGCGAACGAACTTCGTCCGAGGCTACCTGCCCGTACTCTCAGTCAGAACGAGATGGAGATGATACGGCTCGCGCTCGGGTACTGATTGGTTGACCAGTCGCCGCTCGCTCTTTGGCCTTTTCAAATTTCGGGGAATTGGTTCCAATCCCGCTCGGATCGCTTTTGCGCGCAAGCTCCGGGACCAGGGTTCCGCCAATGGTACAAACGTCTCCGTCTTCTCGACCGTCGGCCGTGGATAGCGGCGAAAGCACGCTGGCGACGGTACGGCTCGAAGTGCGTTCGGGAGCCGGGCGAGCCACCGTGTATGAAGTCGGCGACGGCGGCTTCCTCATCGGCAGTGTGCCCGGCTGCGATCTGCGTCTGCCCGGCTCCAATCTGCCGCCCATCATTTGTCTCATCGCTCGCAGCGCTGCCGCCGCGAGCCTGAGGCGATTGGCTCCCGTCCTCCCCATCCTCGTTAACAGCAAGGCCGTCGCCTCGGCGTACCTGAGTGATGGCGATCGCGTGGCGATTGGCCCCATCGAAATCGCCGTGACGATTACCCCTGGCCTATCTCTGCCTGCGGCTAGGGATGCCGCGCCGCCGCACAATGAGGAACACGAGCGGCATCTGAAGGAACAGCTCGAACAATTGGAAACCGATCGCGTTATCTGGTATCGCCGCCGCGAAGAGATCGAGGCCGAGTGCCGCCGGCAAGCCGAGGGTTTGCAGCAAGTCGTGCAGCGCATGCAGCAACAGGAACAGGAATTGGCGACGGCACGCGCCGAACTGGAAGAGCGTGAAAAGACGTTACAGGATGAACGCGACGAAGCCCTCCGGCAGCGTCAGGAATTGGAAGCACTCGGCGAGGAGGGACGCAAGCACAACGCGGATGCGGCCTCCGTGCGCCAGGAGTTGGCCGAGATCAAACAGCAGCTTTATCAGCGCTATCACGAGCGGCGCGAACGGCTCGTCAAGCAGCAGCAGGCCATCCATAAGGCAGCACGGCGCGTGCAGCAACGCAAGCAGCGTTTGGATACCGGCGAAGTGGATTTGGCGGCGCGACAGCAGGAGTGGGAGCAGAAACAGCTTGAAATCGAGGGTCGCGGCGAACAGGTCGAGCGCGAAAAGCAACTACTGGAAGAACAGCATCGCCTCATCGTCAGCCGGCAACAGGAAGTGCAGCGCGACCTGAGCGAACGCTTCCGCGAAGTACAGGCCCGCGAAGCGCAGGCGACCGAGGCGGAGGCCGAACTGGAGAAGGGACAAAAGCAACATCAGGCCGATCTCGTCCGGCTCGATCGCATCCAGGCCACGCTCGAACAGCGGCAAAAACAGTTGCGCGGCACCGCTCTTGAAGTGGATCGGCGCTACGAGCAATTGCAGCGCGACACGCGCGATCTGGAGGAGCAAGCGGCTCAACTCGACGAATGGCACAACCGTTTGATGGGCGACACCGAACGATTGGCGGAGCAGAAGAAAGAACAAGAAGGTGTGATCGCGCAGCTGGATCAACGCGCGGCGGCGCTGGAAGGACAGCAGGCCATGCTGGCCACCCTGCGTACTCGGCTCGAACGCATGCGCGAGGAACTACGACGGCAAGAGCAGGCGTTGAGCGATCAGCGTGTGTTGCAGGAAGCGAGCGAGGCCGACCTGCGCAATCGCCAGGCCGAGACGGAAAAGCTCCGTTCCGAGATTGACAACGATCGCCAACTGCACGGCGAGGAACGACGGCGTTTCGACGAGCGGCGTGCGACCATGGAAGCGGCCGTCGCACAACTGCGGCAAGCGCGTGCGACGTTGGAGACGGAGGAGAAAGAGTTACGCGAGCAGCAAGAACAGGTGCGGACGGCAGCCGCCGATCAGGCCGAGCAGGGCGCGTTGCTGACCGCGAAAATGGCCCAGATGGAGGACGAACGCGAACGGCTCAATGTCGATCGCGAGGCGCTGCGCGAACGCGAGATGGCGCTGGTCCGAGCCGAGCAAGCGCTGGCGGCGTTGCAAGAACAGGTTCGCCGCCGCGTCGAGGAGTTGAACGAAAAACAGCGGCAACACACGGAAGAAGAGCAGCGTCTCCAGGACGATGCAGCGCGGCTGACCGAGCAGATGAAGAATCTCGAACAGGATCGTCAGCTTGCCGAGACCCGTCTCAACATGGCCCGGCAAGAACTGGGCACGCGGGCGGCGGAGATGGACGGGCAAGCGCGAAAACTACTGGAGCAAGAGGAGAAGCTGCGAGCCGAGCAGCAGCGCATCGAGGAAGTGCATGGCTCGCTCGGTGGACAGCGGCAGGTGTTGGCCTCCGAGCGCATTGCCTTCGAGGTCGAGCGCCAGAAGGCGCAGGACGAGGCCAACCGCACGCGGGCCGAGTTGGAGGCGAGCCGGCAGGAGATCGTCGAGTTGGGGCGGCAATTGCCGGACCTGGACGCGCGAGCGTCGTCGGCGCTCGATCGACTAACGCAGGCGCGCGAGCAGTTGCGCGAACATCTCTCCGAGATTCACGGCTATGTCCGCCAGAGCCGTAGCGATCTGGAGGTTGTACGTCGCGATTTCCAGGCCGAAGTTGAGCGCGTGCGTCAGCAGGAATTGGATCTGCACGTTGCCCGCGACGAGCATCGTCTGGCGACGGCGGCTTTCCGCCAGCAGATTATTGAGTGGCAGGGACGTCTCACCGATCTCAAGCAAGCCCTGCACCTGGACGAGTCGCGTCTGGAACGACGGGCCACGCAGGTCAACGAGCAGGCGCAGCAGATCGCCGACACGTCGGCGCGACTGGCTCAGCAAGCCGAGCAGTTGCATCATCAGGAACAACTCGTGATCGTCCGTCGCGACGAAGTGGATCGTCATTTAATCGACATGCGAGAGTGGTATCGTCGCAAAATGCGCGAACTTGCCGGACTGGAAACCGCCGAAGCGGGTGAGGTAGCGGCGAACGACGAAACTCCCTTCGATGCGTCTCAGGCGAACGAAAGCGGGGAACGCGGCATCCTATCGCTGACGGGCGAGGTCGAGCCGGGCGATCGGCAGCTGGGCGATTTACTTCAGTCGTTGGAGTTGATGGATGAGGACACGCTGACGGCGCTGTTACTCGAAGCGCGGCGGCAGCGGCGCTCGCTGCGGCAACTATTGTTGGCGGGGAGTTATCTGACACTGTATCAGATGGCCCTCATCGAAGCGGGCAATCTCGATGGTTTAGTGCTGGGGCCGGTGCGCGTCATTGATCGGCTGCAAGCGACGCCGCGCGAGGCCGTCTATCGCGTGTTCGATCCGCGCCGCAACAGCGAGTTGATGCTGCGTCACCTGGCGGAATCGGAGATGGAAGACGCGGTGCGGCCGGACGAGTTTCGCCAGCGTTTCGCCGCGGCGGCTGCGGTAGAGCATGTCAACCTGGCTGCAACGCTGGAGGTGCTGGAAATCGCCGACAGACCGGCCGTGCTGCAAGAATGGTTGCACGGACTGCCGAGTACCGAATGGCCGGTCCTCGCCGGTGCGCCTGGCGTGTGGTGTCGTCTGCTGTCGCAGGCCGCCCTCGCCTTGCATACGGCTCACACGGCGGGACTGATGCACGGACATTTGCATGCGTCGTCGTTCGTGTTCACGCGCGAGGGGGTGGTAAAAATGTGCGGTCTGGGCGAACCGCGCTGGCTGGCCGTGCCGCCTCCTCAGCAGGATGGCGAACCCTCCATCGCGGGCGACCTTATCGCACTGGGCCACATCGCCGCGAGTTGGGCCGCCGTCACCCCGGCCGCGAAAAACAGCAAGAACAAGACGATGCCCAGCGTACTCCATACCATCCTCACACGCTTCCACGAGGAGGACGAAATGAAGCGCTACACGAGCGCCGCGTCGCTGCTGGAGGATCTCGATCGCGCCGGTGCCGATGTGCCCGCGAATGCGGCCGCCTGGGAGCGTTTCGTCCGGCAAGTCCGCGAGGAGTCGGCCGCCTCCGCCCTGCGCGAGTCGGCGTAGAAGAAAAGAAGCCCTCACGCAAAGGCGCAAAGAAAGACAAAAGAAGACCATCGCAACGGCTTGCGAGGGCGACAAGTTCACGCCGGATGCTCACAGGCCTTGTGTCATCCGTATCGCCCAGGCGGGCGGACCAAGAACGATACACTCGTAAGCCTCCAGCTGTGCCGGCGACATTTCCTCCATTCGGACTCCGTGATAACATGCCGCCTCGGAGCGAAAAAGTGGGACACTCCCCTCAGCGGGCCGACTGGGAATCGGCTGTATCTGGTCCGTCAGATTGAAGTAAGCGTGGAGTTCCGCCTCTGGACCACCAACGCCGCGCACCAAATGGAGAATCGTCGCGGAGTCGTCATTGGAGAGCAAGCGAGCCGTGCGGTGCGTGTAGTCACGCAACGCCGGCCAGCGATGCCTCGCCGTGAGGAGATCCGCATAGAGACGGCGGATACCGGCGCGGATCGATCCTTCCGGCCAGGACCAACTCAGGCGAGCGGCGGCGAACGTCGATTCGGCTTGAGGATCAGCCATCTCCACACCCGCCGCGAAACCGTAGTCACGCCGGCGACCACGGCGAACATTCTCGATCAGGCCGCGATCGTGGAAGGAACAGAAGAAGGGAAACGGGTTTTCCTCGCCGTATTCTTCGCCCATGAACAGCAACGGCAGGTAAGGCGACAGCAGCATCAAACTGGCGGCGAGCCGCTGTTTCGCGGGACAAACCAGCGCGGCGAAGCGATCGCCGTGCGGCCGATTGCCGACGTGATCGTGGTTCTGGACGCCGATGACGAAGCAATCACCGGGCAGATTTTCATCCGGAGCGCCCCAGCGCCGGTCGCGGTAGGGACTGTAAATGCCATTGAGATGAAAGGTGTGTTCCAACACACGGTGGAGACATTGGACATCGCCGAAATCGCTATACTTGCCATGCCGTTCGCCGGTGAGGTAGGCATGAAGCGCGTGGTGAAAATCTTCGTTCCATTCGGCATCGAGTCCGTGTCCGCCATACTCAGACGCACGTACCATGCGCACGTCATTCACCAGACTTTCCGCGATGATATGTACCGGCCGGCCGACACCCGCGTCGGCGACCTCCTTGATTTCGCGAAGCAGATGACGCGGGCGCGTGTCATGGATGGCGTGGACCGCGTCGAGCCGCAGACCATCGAAATGATAATCCGCGATCCACAGACGAACATTGCCTAGAATGAAGTCGCGCACCGGGTCCGAACCGGGACCGTCGTAATTGAGCGCGGAACCCCATGAGGTACGATAACGATCCGTAAAGTAGGGACCGAACTCGGCGAGATAATTGCCCTCTGGACCAAGATGGTTGTAAACCACATCAAGGACAATCGCCAAACCGTGAGCGTGGCAAGCGTCCACCAGTTTCCGCAAACCGTGCGGCCCACCGTAACTGTTTTGCGGGGCGTACAGGTGAACGCCATCGTAACCCCAGTTGCGCGGGCCGGGGAACTGGCCGATGGGCATCAGTTCCAACGCCGTGATACCCAGTTCGCGCAATTCCGGTAGGCGTGGAATGACCGCCTCGAAGGTGCCTTCCGGGGTAAAGGTGCCGACGTGCAGTTCGTAGAAAACAAGATCCTCGCGGAGTACGCCCTGCCAAGTCTGATCGGTCCAGGTGAACCGTTGCGGATGCACGACGGCCGAAGGGTTGTGAACGCCATCGGGCTGCCAGAGCGAACACGGGTCGGGGCGCTCTGGGCCGTTGTTGAGCCGATAAGCGTAGTGCTGGCCCTCGGCGATGCCTGGAAGCGAGCAGGAAAAATAGCCCTGTCCTTCCGGTTGCATCGCCTGCCGGCGCCGTTGCGTGCCGTCGATCAGCACCAACTCCACGCGCTCGGCGCGAGGTGCCCACACGCGCCAGCGAACCAACCCCTCTGCCTCTACGATGACTCCGCACCGACGTTGCTCCATGCTTGTCACCTCTGCCTGTCCTCCCATAAAGGGCGCACGACACTTCGACCAAGAGCATTCAGCCTGTACGGTATAATATCTGCATCCTTTGTGCCTGGAACAGCTGCTCGCCGCCCCGAGCGATTTGACCGATATAAACCGGAATGAATTGGCGTTTTATGGAATCATTCGATGTCGCCGGCCAACGCATCCGCATCGACCGCTTCCTGCCGTCCAACTCGCGTCCGCACCCGGCCGTTCTCATTCTGCATGGTGCCGATGGTTTACCAGGGAGGGGGCTACCCTATCGCGAGATGGCCGCGCGCTTCGCCGCGAACGGCTATCTGGCCTTCTTGCTGCATTACTTCGACGCGACGAATGACGGACTACGGCCGAATCCTCTCAATCCGCTCAACTTCGCCGCCTGGATAACAGCCATCGGCGAAGGGATTGGCTACGCGCTCCGTCAACCGGAAACGCTCTCCGGCCCCGTGGGGCTGGTCGGCTTCTCTCTCGGCGGTTACTTGGCCGTCGCGGCCGGCGCGCGCGATCCGCGCGTGGGTGCCGTCGTCGAGTGTTGCGGCGGCGTGGCGGACTTGTTTCTGCGCGGCATGGAAACCATGCCGCCCGTGCTGATTCTGCACGGCGGTGCCGATGCCGTGGTTCCCGTTTCCGAAGCGCATAAACTGCAACGGTTGCTCGCGGAGAAGGGCCGGTCCCATGAGTTGTGGATTTATCCCGGAAGAGGCCATCAATTCGTGGGACCGGACTTCGAGGACGCCTTCCTTCGCTCGCTGAATTTTCTTGGACGACACCTGAAGGACGACAGAGCGACGCCGGAGGCGGGGTGAGGGCGACGTCAGCCATTCATCTTGGCGAGGATGCGTTCGAGCAATTTCTTAGTGGCGCGGATACCCTCCGGCTCACTGAGTTTACTCCCTTCGTATTCGATGCCGACCCGACCATGATAGCCGGCGTCGAGAACGATCTTCATCATGCGCGGATAATCGATCGTCGTCTCATTGCCCTTGTCATCGAAGTTGTGCGACTTGGCACTGACGCCCTTGGCGAAGGGCATCATCTCTTGCACGCCCTTGTAGCGATCGTATTTGCCGAAGTTGCCGAAGTCCGGCAGCGTGCCGCAGCGCGGATTATCGACCTTTTTCATCACGCCGGCCAACCAAGCGCCATTGGACGACAAGCCGCCGTGATTCTCGACGATGACGTTGATTTCGTGTTTGCCACCGAACTCGGTCAGCTTGCGCAAACCATCGGCGGCGCGGTCCATCTGCTCCTCGGCGGAGCCTTCGCTGTGGGCGTTGACACGGATGGAATGGCAGCCAAGATACTTGGCCAGTTCGACCCACTTGTAATGGTTCTCGACGGCTTGCTGTCGTTTTTTCACATCGGGATCGCCTAAGGCGCCTTCGCCGTCGCACATGATAAGGACGCTCTTGACGCCCTGATCGTCGGCTCGCTTTTTCAGTTCAGCGGCGAACTTCTTATCCTTGGCCTTGCCCTTGTAGAACTGATTGACGTATTCGATGGCGTCGATGCCGTAATCTTGCTTGGCGATCTTGGCGAAGTCGAGCGGATCGAGTTTCTTGCCGAAGAAAGCGCGATGGAGCGACCATTGCGCCAGCGAGATGAGAAACAACGGCTTTTTCTTCGTCTCGTCCGCACGCAACGGCAGGGCGGCGGCGAGACCAGCGGCGAGGCCGGCGGATTGCTTGAGGAAGTCACGGCGTCCAACAGTCCCAATCATGATGTTCCCCTCGGGGTGTTGCGGATCTCCAGGGCGCACGGATTATAAAGCCGGCGGGGAACGCTGGCAACGATTTCGAAGCGACGAAGGATGAATCCAGACGTTGAGAGGTACGAACCCAACGTCATTGCCAGCCCGCAGCGCCAGCAAGGGATCCCTTGCTGGCGCTGCGGGCTGGCCAAAAAGTTAGTGCCTCTGAGGTTACTTGTCCCCGCTTGGCGCGCTGGCATCCTTGGCAGCGGCTGAGTCGGCCAGGTGAGCGCAGAAGACGCCGCCGGTCACGCGCTCCAGGGCGGCCAGGGCGACCGCTTGGCGGAAGAGCGCCTCGTTATAGTCTGTCCGCGCCTGCGCCGCCAGCAGGCTCTCCGGTAGAACGCCCTCGATCACGCGCTTGATTGAACCGCGAAACTCCTCATGCAATCTTCTCGACAGCCGTAGACCGACATCCTTAGCGTCGCGGTACAGAACCACCTTCTTGGACCACTCCTCCCAGCTGAAATACGCTTCTTCGCTCTCCAAAACGATCAGGTTCCTTGTTTTCTGGGCCACCGCCGCCGCCTGCTCGGCGTACTCCTGGGCCGACTCGACGCGCGCGGCCCGCGATCCGACCAGGACCGTCGGCATGGCCAGCGGTATCCCGCCGGGCCGAAAATCCTCACCGTAAATCGGCTGCGGAACGTGTCCGGCGTGCAGGTCGGCGCCGGCGGCGAAGGTGCGTCGGGCACCTTGACGTCGGCTTCGTCCCTGGGCGTCGGCCTCCAAGACGACCGCTTCCGTGGCCAAGGCCGCCTCAATGGCCTCGCCGCGTCGAGCCACGGCGGCCGCCAGGATTTCCTCGCGGCAGACCTTCACCTTGGGTTGCGGAATCGATTCGTCGGCGATGCGCAGGCACACAAGGGGAGCAAGGTTCATCGCTTCGCGCAGCGCCGCCAGAGACAGTTGCACGCCGCGGTCGGCCTCGGTTCGCCGTGCCTTGGCGCGGCGCACGTACAGCGTGATAAGGTCCACCGTGGCCGGCGTCCATTCGGGGCGCTCGTTCTTCTCGACGGCCGTCTTGATGCGGTTGCGAAGGAACGTCAGGTCATCCACCAGATCATCAAGCACTGCACGCTGGGAGCGAGAATACAACACCGAGAGATAGGCGCGGGTGACGACATAACGGATTTCCACTTGAAGGCGCGCTAAATCGGCCTGAGCGATGTCCACACCTAGACGAGCCTGCTGACGTCGCACAGGCAGATCGTGACTCAAGAGCGCCGTGGGACCACCGAGGTTGTCCAGCGCCGCCACCTTCGTCTGGGCGGCTGCCAGGCGCGCACGAGCTACCTGAAGAGACGGTTGCCGCTCTTCGCTGATCGCCAGACAGTCGGCCAGGTGTAAAGGCTGGTTGGGGAGGGGGGGAGCCGGGGTTTGCGCCGGAGTTCGAGACACTACGGCAAGGAGGAGAGCCAGCCCGGTGCCTATTTTCCAAGGGCTGACGAATCCCAGCGAGCGGCGCATGCGGAATCCTCCATGATGCTGTGGGAATTATTCCCTACCGGGAGAGTGGCGTCCCTCCTGCAAAGATCGGTTCGCGGATCACCTCGCTTGACCGCTTTCGCGTCGGCCGCGAACAGCCAGCGCGGAGAAAAACGCGCGAAGCGATGGTAGCGATTGGGAGGGTGCGCGGATCAGATATTCTTAGGAAGCGTGATGATGAACTCCGTGTATTTGCCTTCCTCGGACTCCACACGCAGCGAACCTTTGTGCATCTGCACGATAATGTCGTAGCTGATGGATAATCCCAGGCCGGTGCCCGCGCCCGCCGGTTTGGTAGTGAAGAACGGCGTGAAAATCTTGTCGCGTAAATCCGCCTGTATACCCTCGCCATTATCCCAGAAGCGCAACTCGACCGCCTCGCCCAGATCGTGCGTCCGCACGATCACACGCGGTTGGAACAAAGAGCCAGCCGTGTGGCGTTTGCGATGGACCGCATAGAGGGCGTTGTTCATCAGGTTAAGAATCACGCGGCTAAGATCTTGCGGCGACACTTCCAAGGGTGACAGGGTGCGGTCCAGATCGGTTTCCACAGTCGCTTGAAAAGTCGCGTCCTGTCCACGTACACCGTGGTACGCGAGATTGACAGCCTCGGCGACAAGGGTATTCAAATCGCTTTGCTGGCGCGGTCCCGGTTGGCTGCGGGCATGCAGCAGCATACCGCGCACGATGTGATCGGCGCGGCGGCCGTGTTCCTCGATCTTGGCCACGTTTTGTTCGAGAGCGGCGAGCAACTCCATTACCTCACCACCCTCACACTTCAGGTGATCGCGCAATTCGCCCACCAGTTCGACGGCCAACTGAGCGAAATTCGTCACGAAATTAAGCGGATTGCGAATTTCATGGGCGATGCCCGCCGTCAGCGCTCCCAGCGACGCCAACTTCTCATGCGCGACCAACCGATCTTGCGCCGTCTTCAATTGCCGCAAGGCCCGCTCCAGTTCCTCGGAGCGACGACGCTCGCCGTCGCGCAGACGCTTCTTCTCCAGCCAGGCGTTGATGCGGGCGGACAGGATAATGGGATCGAGAGGCTTGGTCAGATAGTCCTCCGCGCCTTCCTCGATGCAGCGGACCACACTGCCTACTTCGTCCAGTCCCGACACCATGATGACCGGCACCTCGTGCAAGCGAGGATCGGCCTTGATCTGCTTCAGGGCGGCGACGCCGTCCATTTCCGGCATGACCACATCGAGCAGCACGAGATCAAAAAGGCGCTCGCGCAGCAGCGCCAACGCTTGCCGGCCGTTCTCCGCCATTGTGACTTCATGGCCCAGGACGGCCAGCAGCCGCGCCAGCATCTGCCGATTGGTCGGATGATCGTCGGCGACGAGGATCGAGCCGAGGGTTCCCGATCGCGGAGTCGGATTGAAGGAACCAGCGCCAACGGTCATGGCTCCTCCTCCCTCTTCGTGGCCGTTGATCCGCGTGGAAGGACGGCCAACGCGGTCAAATCATCGGACTGCGCGGCTCCCGCTGTGAACTGGCGCACGGCGTCAACGACTTGGTTAACCAGTTCCTCGGGGGCCGCTCCGCGCAAGGGAGACACCACTTCCAGGAGACGAGCAAGGGAGAATTGCTCACGCCGCGCGTTCATGGCTTCGGGGATACCATCGGTGTAGAGAAAAAGTTGATCGCCCGGATTGAGCCGAACGCTTTTCGTCTCGTAGCTGACGCCCGGAACGACGCCCACGACCAACCCGCCATCGGGGAGTTCTTCGACCGCGCCGGAGGCACGCAAGAGTAAAGGCGGATTATGTCCCCCGTTGGCATAAGACAGTTCGCCACGACGGGCATCGACGATGCCATAGAACAGCGTCACGAACCGTTCCGCCGACGTATCGCGCAACAGCAAGCGATTGACTTCCTCCAGACACGGACCCGGTGCCGCCCCGCGTTGAGCGCAGGCCCGCAGCAGCGTGCGCGTCACCGCCATGAGCAGGGCGGCCGGCACGCCCTTGCCCGACACGTCGCCGATCACCACACCTAATTGGCCATTTTCAAGAGCGAAATAGTCGTAAAAATCGCCACCCACGGCATGAGCCGGCAACATCGTGGCATGGAGCGCGAAATCACTTCCCCCAACATCGGGAAGGCCGGCGGCCGGCAAGAAGGAACGCTGAATGTCAGCCGCGATCGCCAGATCGCGGTCGAGGGCCACCAGGCGATCGCGGTCAGCCAGGGCCGCACGAAGACGACGCACCTGGGCCAGCGTTTTCTGAACGGTGACCTCGAAATCGTGGAAATCGATGGGTTTGGTGAGAAAATCGAAGGCACCCCGGTTCATGGCCGTGCGGATGTTGGGCATGTCGCCATAGGCGGAGACAATCACGGTCGCCGGCGGATCGGGTCGCTCTTGCAAGCGCGTCAGCAGCGTCAAGCCATCCATGACCGGCATGTTGATGTCGGTGAGGACAACCTCTATCTCTGGATTCGCCTGCACGATCGCCAGGGCTTCCTCGCCGTTGCGTGCGAACAGGAAATCGAAGACACCCTCACGGATCTCGCGGCGAAAACGCTGGCGGATCAGCAGTTCGATATCCGCCTCGTCATCGACGATCAGAATCTTGGTAGGCATGGCTGTCCCACTGGCGCCGCCGCGCCTTGCGCCGGCGACAATGGGATTTATTCTAACTGATCGCGCCGAGGCTTGGCAGACACACTCTTCGCTTTCTGGCAACCCTGGTGCCTTCGTGCTACGCTTGTCTCTGCCCCCATCGGCTGCGGGCCGGCACGGGCTTCCCTTGTCGTTCTTCGAGGTCCGCCATGCGTGTGTCTTCTCTTGTTCTGTCCATCGCGGGGATCGTACTTGGCGCGTGCGTGTTCCCTGTCGCTCAGAATTGTCAGGCGGATGATCGCCAAGGGCCGCAAGCCAACGCCGAAATCAATGCGATTCTGACTCCCCTGCGCGAGAAATACAAGTTACCCGCGCTCGCCGCCGCAGTCGTGCGCGGCAAGGGACTGATGGCCGTTGGCGCGGTCGGCGTTCGCAAGTGCGGCGACGATACGAAGGTGACAGTGAGCGATGAATTCCATCTCGGCTCGGACACCAAGGCGATGACCGCGACCGTGATTGCCAGCTTGGTGCAGGACGGCAAACTGAATTGGAACGACACGCTCGGCCGAACCTTCCCCAAACTCGCCGGCTCGATGACGCCCGCATTGCGCAAGGTCACGCTGACCCAACTTCTCACGCATCACGCTGGCCTGCGGGCCAATGTCGCCGGCGGCTGGTCCACCATCCTGCGCCGAGGAACGACGCGCGAGCAGCGGCAAAACGTGCTGGAAAAAATCGCCGAGGAAAAGCTTGAATATGAGCCGGATAAGGAGTTTCATTACTCGAATCTCGGCTACGTTCTCGCCGCGCACATGGCCGAGAAGGCCGCCAATGCTTCGTGGGAAGAACTGATGGCCAAACGCCTGTTCGAGCCGTTGCACATGCGGAGTGCCGGCTTCGGCGCGATGGGTGCCCGAGATAAATTGGATCAGCCGTGGCAGCATACCAAGGACGGCAAACCCATCGCGCCGGGTCCGTTCAGCGATAATCCGCCGGTCATGGGTCCGGCCGGCACCGTTCATTGCTCGCTGCCGGATTGGGCGCGATTCATCGCCGATCAGCTACGCGGCGCGCGCGGCGAACGCGCCCTGCTCAAGCCGAAGACCTACACGAAACTCCATACCTCGCCATACCGCGACCAATTCTACACGTTGGGCGGTTGGGCCGGACGAGCGGAAGATGACCAGGCCGGCGGAGTGGCGCTCGCTCACGACGGCAGCAACAACAGGAATTTCGCGGTCGCCTGGCTCGCTCCGCAACGCGATCTTGCCATCCTGGTTGTCTGCAATCAGGGCGGCGACGATGCCAAGAAAGCGTGTCACGAAGCGAGGAAGCTTTTGCTTCAGAAGTATGCGAAAAAGCGATAAAATCGAGAGCGTCTCGCGGATCAAGTGAACCACGCTCTTCTTTACCGTGTCCTACCTTTACGCCTCCTGATTCGCGGAGGACAAAGCCATCTAATCGCCTATTCACCACCTCAAATGGAGGTTAATCGCCCTTGAATACCACGCATCCCCTGCTCCGCACGTTGGAAACCCTCACGCACGATGAGCGCCTACGTCGCATGGTCGAATTGGGGCGCGAGGTCGGCACATCTCCGCAAACGGCGTCGAGCCTCGCCGCTCTCGAAAAGGGCGGGTTCGGCGAACGACTACTTTCCTTACAAAGTTGCTACGGCAGTAAGGACGGCGACCACGCGCTGCGGGCGCTCAGCGATCCGTCCCGTCTCATTCAAGGCCGGGCGTTGAGGTTGATCGCCCTGTTTGCCAAGGATGTACCGATCAAGGACGCCCTCCGCGGCGCTCGCCGCGAGCTGCGCATGTCGTTGCTCCGTCTGCTGCGCCGTCGCCGACGCCTGACGACCATTGATGCGTTCCTGGATGAATTGGCCGCGCACGATCCGGCGGCGCTGGGACCATTGCTGCCGTTTGGGTCCGCCGCAGCCGCGGCGCGGCACTTCGAGCTTGCCCGCCCGCCCGGTGGCCAAAACTTTTGGCGTCGCCTGGCTCGCTTCCATCCGGATCTGGTTCTCGAACGGCTGACGGCCGAGGTCGATGCGGGCACGGAACCGGACGCCCGGCTGCTCTGGGAGGCCAATATCGCGCTGGAAATCTTTGCCAGGCGACATCCTGACCACGGCGTGAAACTGGCTCAACGCCTGGTGGGGCGAGGCGCGAGGACCGCGCTGAATCTGCAGTCGCTGGCTCAGCGCCGCCCTATCGAGATCGCCGATCTGATCCTTAACTCCGATGCTCAGCTAGGCATCAGCCTCACTCCCTCCGCTCATCGGCTCGACAACCCGCGTTTGCTGGCCCTGCTGGAGCGAGGCCACCCGAACTTGCTGATGCCCTGGTGGACCTGGCTGCGGCGTCTGTCTCCCGAGCGGCGCGGAGAAATCTATCGACGCTGCGAGCGTCTCGGCCGCGATGCGGAAGGTCGTGTCCCTCCGCAGTTGCTGCGCGTGTTGCCGCGTGCGCAGCGCGAGTCGGAAGGACGTCGGCATCTGGCATTGCCTGCGCTGGCGACGCGCCCCGCTGAGCGCTTGAAATACGCCGCCTCCCTACCCTGGGAGGAAGCACGGCAAGCGGTCGAGCCATTTCTAAACCACCCGGAAGCCGATCTGCGCTCCGAAGCGTTACAGGCTCTGATTGGCGCGGTTCGCTTCGAGCGCGCGCAGCTGGGCGAACTGCTGACCTTGCTGCGCGGCCGGCGACACGAGCAAGACCCGGTTCGCGGCGTGCTGCTGATGAGTCTGGCGGAACTTCCGCCCGGCATGTGGAAGGGCGAGCATCTGGAAGACCTGGGGCAAATCCTGCGCGATGCCCTGTCGGCCGCCGATCTGTCCGCGCTCACGGCGAGCCATGCCCAAGCGATCGTCGTCGCGCTACTGTCCTTTCATCCCGACTGGAGCGCCGGTTGGCTGGTGACGCTGGTGCGCGAACGCGGTGCGGTCCACCTGGGCCAACTGGAGCAATGGTTGACCGACGCCGATGTGCGCCGCATCGCTCCGGCCCTGGCACCGGTACTCAAAGCCTGGCAGACCCGCGAACGCGAAGCACAACTTCTGAGCCTGGGGCAAAGTCTCGGCCGCCGGCTTCGAGTTTTCGACGCGTTGATGGAGATTTTCCGGCGCATGCTGCGCGATACCCGCTCCTCGTGGACGGCCTTGGCGATCCTCAACCTCATCGCCGAATATCGACGGTCGGAGTTGAGAACGCTCATTCCCCCGCTACTTCGCGAAGACCCCAGCTGGATCACACAGACTCCAGTGCTGCATTTTCTGCATCGCCGCCGGCAAGACTTGCTGACGCCGTTTCTCGGGCAGCGGGCTTACCGAGGCCGCTTCAGCACCGGCAAGACACGCTATGTTCTGCCTTTGCGTGATGGTTTCTTTCGCTGGACGGCGGCGCAGCAGGCCGAGTTCGCCAAGACGTTGGAAGAGATCACGCACGTCAAAGATAAAATGCGCGACATCCCAACCGTGCTGAGCGCTATCACGCAACTGGCCGCGTTGCCGGCCGTGGAGCCGAAACGCCTGAACGAACTGGCCGGCGATAATCGTCTCGCCGTTCAGGAAGGGGCCGTTCGCGCGCTGGGCAAACTGGATGCCGGCCAGGGCGTGCCGGCGCTTCTGGAAGCTCTCGGCGACGAGCGTTCGCGCATCGCCATCTACGCCTTGCGCAAGGCGCTCCTGGCCATGCCGGTCGCGCATGCGCTGCAGCTTTTGCAAGTCATGCCGCTGGAAAAAGTCACTGTGGCCAAGGAATACGTTCGTCTGCTCGGCGATATGCGTTCGGTCGAGGCCTTCCGTGCGCTGCAACAACTCGACGGGCAGAAACTGCATCGTGATGTTCGTGTGGCCCTGCTGCGCGCGCTGTGGGGCCATCTGGATCAGGAGGAAGCATGGGCGATCCTGGACCGCGCCGCGGAATCGCCCGATCCGGCTCTGATGACCGCTGTGGTGCGCATCCCGGCCGATTGCCTATCGGGGGAAGCGCAGCGCCGCTTGATCGCGTTACTGGCGCGGGTAATGGAGCATCCCGACCCAACGGTTCGCACGCAAGCCATGCAGCGCTGTTTCGCCCTGCCCGTGCCGGATCGAGAGCGTGTGCTGCTACCTCGTTTCCTGACAGCGCTTCAATCCGCGCTGCCGGATGAGCGTAGCGCGGCTGCGGCGGCGCTCTTCGCCACCTGTAGAGCCGGCGACGCGGCGAGCATCGCCGAAGGCATGCGCGAAGCACTGCCCAACCGTCGCGCCATCCTAACGAGCGTGCAAGCTCTGACGGCGAGCATGCCTCACGAGCGCTCCCGACTAATGCCCATCGCTCGTTCCATCCTTGATGTTCTCGCCGGCGATCGGCTGACTGTCTCTCTGCGTGTCGAACTCGCCATCCAGGCGTTGCCGTGGAGTGATTTGGCCGATCTGTTCGACCGCCTGGCCGTTTCTGGTGAACTGCATGCGGATGCTTTGAGCCGGGCCATTACCGAGATAGCGACATGGACGATTTGGCGCGGCCGTGCCGATCTCGAACGTCTGGAGACACGTTGGGCGTCGAGTGCCGATGAGCGTCTGCGGAGGCTGGCCGTGGCCGCGTTGATTGCTCAGGCGGAATCGCTGGGAGGATGGAATGAGATGCGGTTGAATCGATTGCGAGACTATCGGCGGGATCCTTCTTCGCTGGTAGCGGCTGCAGCGCAGTTCACGCTGCCCGTCGAAGATGATATACGCTGATGAATGCCGCTGGCGGCTTAGCGTGTCATGACGCGAAGCCGCCAGCGGCTCATTGGTGTAGCGCCTCTACTCTTTCGGCGGCACGAAATCCGCGATCCACAACTGCGAAGGCTGCCGGCCATCGCGCGTCGAGGTCCACATCAAACGCTTGCCATCGGGACTGAACACCGGCAAAACATCGCCGCCCGGCGCGTACGTCAGACGCACCTTCTTGCCCGTCTCGATGTTCATCCAGTAGAGATCATAATTGGGCCGGCCCGCCACGGCATGATTGGCGCCGGCGTAGACAATATGCTTGCTGTCCTTGTACCAATACGGACCCCATTGCACCCAGTTCAGATCATCGGTCAGCGCGCGTTCGCCGCTGCCGTCAGCGTTGATGACGAACAGTTGCAGATGATCCTTTTTCTTGCGATCGCTGCGGAAAATGACGCGCTTGCCATCGGGCGAGAAGAACGGCCCGCCATTGTAGCAGCCGGGCGCGTTGGTCAGCTTGCGGACGTTCTTGCCGTCGCTGTCCATGATGTACAACTCGAAATTGTCCGCGCCGCTGCGATTGGAGCAAAAGACGATGTGCTTGCCATCGGGCGAATAACTTCCTTCGGCATCGTAACCGGGCGAATCCGTCAGGCGTTTGAGTCCGCTGCCGTCGGGGTTGGCCTCGAAAATGTCGAGGTGCGCATCGAAGTCCCATTTGTAACGGCGACGTTTGCCCGACTTGCGTTCTTCCTCGCGCTGACCATATTCCGCAGCGTAATGTTTTTTCGCATCGGGATCGAGATGACTGCTGGCGAAGATGATCTTCTTGCCATCGGGGGAGAAGTATGAGCAAGTAGTCTTGCCGACGCCGGGGCTGACGCGCTGCGCGCGGCCGGTTGCTAAATCCTGCGTGAAGATTTGATAGAAGGGATTGCCGCTGTCCTTTTCCTCGGCCTGAAAGATGATCCGCTTGCCATCCGGCGAGAAATAGCCTTCGCCGGCGCGGACGAAGTCTTTCGTCACTTGGCGGATATTCTTCAAATGGACGGCCTCGTCTTTGTGCCAGTCGGCCGGTTCGGCGGCGAGCAGGGAGAAGACCAGCCAAACGTACATGCGCGTACTCCTTTGCCGTAGACTCTTGATTGCAAGGGCTGTTTCCTCCACCATTATAGGAGAAAGCCTATCAACCCGGAGCGCAAGCGACGGAAGTGTTTGGGAGCGATCGAGAGATGACACCCTTTTCATATCGATTGTTGGCAGATGCACTACCTCTGCCTGGCCCTCCGTTGGAGGGTAACAATATCGTCTTCTACGCGGTAATCGGCGCGGCCTTGCTGGCGCTGTTACTGCTGATTCTGTGGATACGCCGTGGCCGGCGACCCACGATCAATCCCGAGGGCGGCCTGCTCGAAAACCTGGCCGATTATCCACCGGCGGGACCGGGGCCGCAGCGACTCATCATTCACGGCCAGCCCTTACGTCTCCGTCTGGTTGTGGTGGCCCCGATGGGAAAGCGTTCCCTTCCCGCCAACGGCGCGGTGGAGCCTCTGCTCGACGACGTGCTGCGTGGCCTGGGCGCGATCGCGCGCCAGGATCGGCCGCGTATTCGTGTCTGGCCGGCGCAGCTCAGTCAGCAAGGTTTTCCGCCGACCTTCTTCCGTCTGACTCAGCGCCCGGAGCCGGCCGGCAAACGCTCACGCTGGGTTCTCGTCGCCGGTCCGGTGCGCGCGGCCGGTCAACCGTTATTGCTTGGACTGGCCCTGTGTGCCGAAGACGTGGTTGATCTGGGTAACGTGGTTCTGCAAGCGAACGAGTGGGATCAAGTTCTCCGCGTCGGCCCCAGAACATGACCGCTATCCGCTATCCGCTATCCGCTTTCCGCTTTCCGCCAAAAACAGCGGGAATCAGCGGATAGCGGAAAGCGGATAGCGGATAGCGGATAGCGGATAGCGGATAGCGGATAGCGGATAGCGGAAAGCGGATAGCGGATAGCGGAAAGCGGAAAGCGGAAAGCGGAAAGCGGAAAGCGGAAAGCGGAAAGCGGAAAGCGGAAAGCGGAAAATGGAACTGCGGCTTGATCGTCTGCTACATGCGTTGCGCGAGCGACCCATTCCCATCCTCGAAGCCATCGACCGCGATCCGTTGTTGCTCAAGCGCGAAAGTGGACCGCTCGTGCTGGCCAACCCCAGCCAGGCTCTATACACGCCGCAAGAGGAACACCAACTTTACGCCAAGGGCATTGTTTATCGTCGCGATCCCTATCGTCTCGTTTCCTTGCCGCTTATTAAGATCTACAATCTCGGCGAACGCGATGTCACCATCACGGACCTGGCCGCGCTGACGGATGAGCCGCGGGTGCGCCTGCGTTTCCTGCGTAAAATCGATGGTTCGCTGGTACAAGTCTTCCGTCACGAGGGCCGCGTTTGGTTCACGACGCGCGGCATGATCGAAGGTGCCCGACCGCGCAAGGGCCAGGAAACCGGCGAGGATTGTGCCGGTTTCGATTACATCGGCACCGCGCGCCGAATCGCCGCCGAGCGCTATCCGCGGCTGCTTGAGGATCCTTCGTTGCTCGCGGACCGCACGCTGATATTCGAGCTAATCCATCCTGCAGCGCAAAAGGTGACGAACTACGGCGAGCGCAGCGATCTCATTCTGCTGGCGTGCTTCGATCAACGACGGCTGGCGTATGACACCTATCCCGAAGTGGCCGTGCGCGGGCAAGCGCACGGCCTGAGTGTGGTCGATGCGCTATCGCCGCCCGGCGCGACGCTGGCTGAGCAGATCGAGCGCTTGCTGGCGGCGTTGGCCGGCAGCGATCAGGAAGGCAGCGTCCTTCAGTTCGAGCGCCCCGATGAGGTCATCTATCGCGTCAAGGTGAAATCGCCCGACTATCTCCGCCTGATGCGAGCGATGGCGGAATGCACCTACGAACGCCTCGTCACGATCCTGACCGAGAATCCGCATCTGACGAATTGGCCAGAAGTAGAGGCATTCCTGAAAGCGCAAGGACGCGACACGGTGCCGGAGGAAGTGCTGGCGTTCTATCGTCCGCACTACGAGCGTTTCGCCGCCTACCTCGCCGATTGCGACCGCCTGCACGCGTGGGCAGAGCGAGAGTATGCGAAACTCGAAGCGCACCTCGGTGGACGAAATGAGCGCGATACGCCGGCGTATCGCAAGAAATTCGCTGCCCTGGCGATTCGCTATCCGTATTGCGGCCTTCTCTTCGCCGCGCTCGATGGGCGTCTGAACAGCAGACGCATCCGCAAATTGATCCGCGATCCCGAACAGGCGAAGCGGGCGGTGCTGGAAGTGGAACAGTCACACGGAGAGTGAGGATAATGACCAGACGCTCGTTCTGTTGAAGGCCCCTGCTGAGACGAATAGACTGAAAATGGTGGCATCAGCGCATACATGACACGCCACGGCCAAGGCCAGGCCACCGGTCCACCAGCGCAACAAGCCCAAGGCCACTCCGTAAAGGCTGGCCAGGACAACCCCGAGCAGTCCAGGCGGATAGCCGTGCAAATGGCCGAGGCCGAACAGGATGGCCGTGACGACGAGCGCCACGACGGCATTCCATTCCTTCGCCACGATCTCCCAAAATAGCCCCCGAAAGATCAGTTCCTCAAGAGCAGCATTGACAAAGCTGAAGCATGCCCCGGTCAAGATAAGGTTGCCGAACGCCGAGACGGGCAAGTTCGTGGCCAAAGCTCGCGTCTCGGGGCGTGCTAGGTTGTGTGGACAAAATCAGCAACGGGCGATAGGCATGAAAGAAACTCCAGATCAGGAGGATCGATCATGCGACACCGCCACGCGATCTCCGATGAGTCGTGGGAGCGTATCCAGGATCTCTTGCCGGGTCGGCCGGGCATCCGTGGACGCACGGCCTTCAACAACCGCCTGTTTGTCGATGCTGTGCTATGGATTGGCAAGACCGGTGCCCCCTGGCGTGATCTCCCCGAACGCTTCGGCAATTGGAATACGGCCTTCCGCCGCTTCGACCGTTGGGCCAAGAATGGCGTTTGGAAGACGATCTTCGAGACGTTACAAGATCCCGACCTGGAATGGCTCCTCCTGGACTCCACGATCATCCGTGCCCATGCCCACGCCGCTGGGGCGAAAAAAAGGTCGATGGAACGGGTGGCCAGGACGAGGAAGCCCTCGGCCGCAGTCGGGGCGGATTTGGCACCAAGATCCACGTTGGGGTGAGTGGGCTGGGGCTTCCCGTTACGGTGGTCCTGACGGCGGGGCAGGCCGCCGACGTGAAGCAGGCAGAGCAATTGATGGAGGGCATCGCCACCGAGGTGGTGATCGGAGACAAGGGCTACGATAGCGATGAACTGGTGGAGGCGATCCAGGCCAAGGGAGCTGAGGCAGTGATTCCGCCGAAGAAGAACCGTAAGGTTCAGCGGGAATACGACCGGGATCGTTACAAGGACCGTAACCTGGTGGAGCGGTTCTTCAGCAAGGTCAAGCAATACCGGCGGGTAGCGACACGCTACGAGAAGACGGCGCGAAACTTCCTGGCCTTCGTCCATGTCGCCTCCATGATGATCCTGTTACGATAACGCTCTCAGACCCGGCAGAGTATTTTGTCCACACGACCTAGTACATGGAATCCCACGAGAACCGCAACGGTGACGCCACTGAGACTCACCGCGCAGGCCAAAGGAACTCCATCCATGCGACCAAGGGAGAGTTGCGGCACAGTCCGTCGCAGGGGCGGCAGGGCCAAAGCTATGCCGCCGTAGATTAACAAGGGCAGGAGCATATACCAAGGCCACGGAGAGGCGGGCATGCCGACGGCGACGACAGCCAAGGCAGCAAGAAAAAGGCTGCCATGCACTGATGAGTTGCTTTTGTGAAGTACCACAATGTTCATGCTTTCGTCGTCGAAGATGTGCTTAAATCGGGCCATGCACAATGTAGCACACTTCTCCTTTTATCCTCAGCATTCTGCGGGAGTCAAGGAAATATCGGCTTCCGTTTGGGGCCGCCGACCTTCGGCCGACGAAGCAACAGTTGCTGCATGTACGCGATTTGTACGCCGCCGAGGTATACCTCAGTCTGGATGCGATCGAGGACGGCGAACGCTTTTTCCGTGCGGGTCTTAAGGATGCCGCGTCCGATGCGGATCGTCTCAGCAAGGCTCTGGTTCTGACGCAATTCTTATTGTTGCGCGATAAGCATGAGGAGTATGCGGAACTGGCGACGGATACCGTCCTGCCGCTACTCATGCGCACATGGAAACCGCTCACTCAAATCGGTGTAGCCCAACAACAGGCGAACTTCGTTCTCGCCTATTCGGATGGCCTAAGTCTTTTGCCCCTTTTCGCCCCTGAGTTTCTCAGCAACCTCTCGGAAAATCAGGTGCGTGGCCTTGTGCAGCGCTGGCAGAAACTGCGGCCGAGCGCCGATGACGACATCAAGCGACTGGGTATCGATTTGTTTCTACAAGCGGCTGGGAATCGTCTCGGCGAAAACGATGAGCGGCAAACGGCCGCTCGCCGCATCGCATCCAACCCGGCACGCACTCTTGTACTCGACGACAAGGACGTGAAAGGATTGATCGAAAGCGTGCGGAGCGCACCAGAAGCGTTCGAGAGCGCGAGACGATTCAAGGCGATGCTTCGCTGAGGAAGACGTGTTTATAGAGTCGGTTCCCAAGCCGCTTGCGGCTTAGCGTGTGTCGCTTTTAGCGCGATTGAAGCGAGAAATGCTTTGCAGTCTCCTCCCGGTGCGGTAAGATCGGGTTTATTGTAAACCTGCCTACTCGCCCCCTGCCGATACTCACTTGGGAGAGATGAACCGTGCCCCACCCGATGCGCTGGCTTGTGTTCCTATCCCTCGTCTTCCTGATAATCCTGTCGTCTAACGGCCACGCGGCCGAGCCATTACATGTGCGCATCGACGCCCTGATTGCCGCGAAAGCCGGGAATACGCCGGCCAGCGCTACGGCAGACGATGCCGAATTTCTCCGCCGTATTTACCTCGACCTCGCCGGACGCATCCCCTCCGCGCGCGAGACACGCGCCTTCCTTGCCGACCGGACGCCGGATCGACGGACTCGGCTCATTGATGCGCTGCTGAAGGGGCCAGACTATCCGCGGCGCATGCAGGAATTGTTCCACGCCATGCTGATGGAGCGACGCGGCGATCATGCGGAATGGACGAAGTACCTGCACAAATCCTTTGCGGCGAATAAGCCGTGGAATCAGCTGGCCCGCGAGATTCTGCGCGCCGCTCCCGGCGACGAGGCCACGCGCGGCGCGGCCTTCTTCTACTCCAAGCGCCTTGAGCATTATGGTGAGAACCCCATTGACTATCCTGGCTTGACGCGCGATGTGGGCCGACTATTCCTGGGCAAAGACCTCCGCTGCGCTCAGTGTCACGATCACCTGTTTGTTAATGAGTACAAGCAGCACGATTTTCAGGGCTTGTTCGCGTTTTTCCAGAACACCTATTTGCACGATCCCAAGTATCCGACCGTGGGCGAAAAGCCGATGGCGCAGAAACGAGCGTTCATGTCGGTGTTCAAGAAGGTCAAGCGCGAAACAGGCCCGCGCATTCCGAATGTGCGTGAATTCGATGTCCCGATGTTTACCAAGGGGCAGGAATACGTACGCCCGCCGGATGCCAAGACGAAGTCGCCGGGATTGCCGCGGTTCAGTCCGCTGGAGCGATTGGCGGAACAATTGCCGACGGCCAATAATCCTGCCTTCGTGCGCAACATCGTCAATCGCATGTGGTTCGTGATGATGGGACGCGGCTTGGTCCATCCGCTCGATTTGCACCACGCGGACAACCCGCCGTCGCATCCGGAACTACTCGATTTGCTGGCCGGCGAATTCATCGCGCACCAATTCGATCTTCAATGGTTGTTGCGAGAGTTGGCCTTGTGCGCGACCTATCAGCGTTCGAGCGTTGTACCAGAGAGCCAGCCAACGCCGCCAGCCGATCGCTTCCTGACCATGATTGAGAAACGTCTGTCGGCCGAGCAATTGATGTGGTCCGTGCTGGAGGCGACCGGCGAACGAAATCGCGTCACGGAGGCCAAGGGTGCCACGGGATTGGAGGCGGTGCGCGCGAAGTTCGTCAAGGCGTTTGCCAATCCTGCCGGCGAACCCGAAGATGAATTCGCTCCCTCGCTCAAGGCGACGCTGTTCCTTTTGAATGATCCCACAATCCAGGGCTGGCTGACACCGCGCGCGGGCAACCTCGTCGAGCGCCTGACCAAACTGCCCGACGCGCAAGTCGCCGAGGAGTTGTATCTGAGTGTGTTAACCCGGTTGCCGGCGACGGAGGAACGCGATGAGGTGGCGAAGTATCTGGCCGGCGGCGTGAGCCGGCGGCAATCGGTCGTGAGTCAACTGGTTTGGGCACTGCTGGCGTCCACTGAGTTTTGCGTGAATCATTAGCTTTTATACAAGCCCAGAGCGCCAGCGACGGGGCGGACAAACGCGCTCGCTAGCGCTTCGGGCTGGTAAGTAGGCGAATCGAATTATTCGGGAGGATTTCCATGAACCCGAAAGACCTCTGTACCCCGCGTGAGCATCATTTTTCGCGTCGCCGATGGCTCGGCGTGACGGGGACGGCCGCTGGTGCCTTGGGGCTTGGCATCTCCTCACCGCCAGCGCTGGCGGAGGCGGTTCGCAAGAAGGGCAAGCAGGTGTTGCTCGTTTGGCTCGATGGCGGGATGAGCCAGCTAGAGAGTTGGGATCCCAAACCGAATACGCCGTTCGGCGGCCCTTTTCGTGCCATTCCGACATCGGTTCTCGGCATTCGCGTTAGCGAGCTGCTGCCGCGCACCGCGAAGCAAATGCACCATTTGGCCCTCGTGCGCAGCCTGTGTACCAAGGATAACTCGCACTCGGCCGGCGTGGACCGTATCCAGCGCGGCGACCCCAAAAATCGCGGTGTCGTCTACCCGTATTTCGGCTCCGCCGTGGCGAAGCTGGTGGGTCCGGGAGAGAGTGGTCTGCCGGCTTACGTGTGGATCAAGCCGGGCAATGGCGGATTCATTCACAAGGATGCCGGCTTCCTCGGCCCGCAATATGGCGCGGTGGCCTTCGGCGACGGCAAACCGCCGGAGAACCTTCCGCGTCCCGCTTCTCTCAGCGAAACCGACGACCAGGCGCGCAACCGGCTGCGTTTGCAGGCCGATCGTCGTTACGCCCGTCGCCACCGCAAGGAAGCCGTTGACGCCAACGGCCACGTCTATGAGATGGCCGCGCAGTTGCAGAAGCATCTCGATCTTTTCGAGGCATCGCCGCAGGCGACGCGAGACGCCGCCCGTTATGGCAGCTTCGATTTGGGACGGCATATGTTGCTGGGGCGGCGCATGCTGGAGGCCGGCGTCACCTTCGTCAAGGTGAACTCCTACGGCTGGGATACGCACGGCGATAACTTCAACGGCTCGCTGAGCCTTGTCACGAAGTTCGATCAGGCTTTCGCCGCGCTCATGGAAGATTTGGCCGCACGCGGCATGCTCGATCACGTATTGGTGATTGTGCTGTCGGAGTTTGGCCGCACGCCGCGCATCAATGGGCATGTGGGCCGCGATCACTGGCCGGAAGCATGGTCGGCAGCCCTGGCCGGTTGCGGCATCAAGCGCGGCATCGCCGTCGGCAAGACCAACGACAAGGGCACCTGGGTCACGACGGAAGAACACGACATCGGCCACATGTTTCACACCTGGTTCCACGCTCTCGGCATCGCATCGGAGAAAACCGAGTACGACAACCACGGCCAGCCTCTGCCGATCGCTCACGAGGACTGCCATCCCATCAAGGAGTTGCTCGCATGAGGCCCCCCATAAAACCCAATCCTAAAACGCCGGTGAAATCTCAGCCAAAAGAAGGCAAGACGCTGAAGCTGCAACAACAAGTGTGCATCGTTCGTTTCAGTCCGTGCGGCAAATTTCTCGTGGCTGGCGGATTTGACGGTAAGGGCCACTTGTGGGACGCCACTACCGACGTGCTGACTCCGCTGCAGGCGCTGACGGGTCACAATGGCTGGGTTCAGACGCTGGCATTCCACCCCGATTGCAAGCGACTATTCACGGCCGATACCTGGGGCCGGCTGTGCTGCTTCTCGTATGCCGAGAAACGGGACCGGCCCTTGTGGACCGTGCCGCAGGCGCACGATGGTTGGCTGCGTCAAGTGGCTGTCAGTCCGGACGGCAAACGGCTGGCGACCTGTGGCCGAGATGGCGCAGTGCGTCTGTGGTCGGTAGATGACGGCAAAAAACAGCAAGAAGTCACCAGCCACGGCGATGACGTTTTCTCCATCGCCTTCCATCCCGACGGCAAATCGTTGGTTTACGGCGACATCAAGGGCGTGGTCCACCAGTGGGACTTGGCAACGGGCAAGGCCGGACGCACCTTCGATGCGCGGCTCATGTACCGTTACGACCGCATTCAGGATGTGGGTGGCGTCCGCTGTTTGGCGTTCGATACGAGCGGGACGATGCTGGCATGCGGCGGGACGCAGCCCAAGAGCGGCGGATTCGTCCAGGGAACGCCGTTGATTTTGTTGTTCGATTGGCAAACCGGCAAATTGCGGCACACGCACAAGATCGGTGCCGACAACGACGGCTTCGTCTACGATATGGCCTTCCACGCCACTGGTTTCGTGATGGCGGTGACGAGCGGCCAACCGGGTAGCGGGAAACTCTTGTTCCAGCGTCCCGGCGAAGCGCAGCCGTTTTTCCTCAGCACGAAAATGGCCAACTGTCACTCGCTGGCCGTGCATCCCAACGGGAAGCGGTTGATTGTTTCGGCGACCAATGGCGGCAGTAACGGTAACGGCCGGCAATTGGGCAAAAACAAGGACTACCCCGGTAACTGGTCGCCACTACACAGTTGGGAAATGAACTACTAGCCCGAAGCGCCAGCGACGGGTTGCTGAAACCCGTCGCTGGCGCTTCGGGCTGGTCGGCAAATACGTGCAACTTAAGGGACACCGCATGAGTATTCGCATCGGGTTGTTGGCTTTGCTTCTCAGCGTTTCGCTCGCCGGAACCGTTTTCGGTGCCGACAAGAACCCCGCCAAGCCGCCGAGCCAACCGCTTTCACCCGCCGAGGCGATGAAACGTCTGCGCGTCGCCGATGATTTGAAACTCGATCAGGTTCTCACCGAGCCGACCATCGCGCAGCCGGTGTTTCTGAATTTCGACGAGCGCGGCCGTATGTGGGTGGTGCAGTATCTGCAATATCCTTTTCCTGCCGGTCTGAAGATTCTCAGCGAGGACAAATTTCTGCGCGCGGTCTACGATAAGGTGCCGCCACCGCCGCCTCACCACGATAAAGGCCGCGACAAAATCACCATCCATGAGGATACCGACGGCGATGGCGTCTTCGACAAGCACACGACTTTCCTTGAGGGGCTGAACATCGCCACTTCGTGCGTCAAGGGGCGTGGCGGTCTATGGGTGCTAAATCCCCCCTACTTACTCTTTTATCCCGACAAGAATAACGACGATGTTCCCGATGGTCCGCCGGAGGTTCTCCTGGAAGGCTTCGGCCTGGAAGATACGCACTCCTGCGCCAATAGTTTGCAGTGGGGTCCGGACGGCTGGTTGTACGCTTGCCAGGGCAGCACCGTGACCGGCCACATCAAGCATTACGGCAGTAAAGAACCGCCGGTCCATTCGATGGGTCAACTCATCTGGCGTTATCACCCCGAAACGCGCCGTTACGAAATCTTCGCCGAGGGTGGCGGCAACGCTTTCGGTCTGGAGATCGACGCGAAGGGCCGCATTTTTTCCGGGCACAACGGCGGCGATACGCGCGGCTTCCATTACGTGCAGGGGGCGTATCTGCAAAAGGGTTTCAGCAAACACGGGCCATTGTCGAACCCCTTCGCCTTCGGCTATTTCCCGGCCATGAAGCATCCTCCCGTTGCCCGTTTCACGCACAATTTCATCGTCTATGAAGGGCACACGCTGCCAAAACGCTACGACGGTAAGCTGTTCGCCGTCGCGCCGTTGCAAGGCCAGGTTGTTTGCAGCGACCGGCTGGCGGATCGCTCGTCATTTCAGACAAAAGATGTGGGTTTCCCTATCACCACAACGGACCCGTGGTTTCGTCCGGTGGATGTCAAGGTTGGCCCGGATGGAGCCGTCTATGTCGCCGATTTCTACGAAGGGCAAATCGCTCACTTGCGTCACCACGAAGGCAAAATCGACCGCACCAATGGCCGCATCTATCGTTTGCGCTCGCCCGACGCCAAGCCGCTCAAACCGTTCAATTACGCCAAGAAATCCACGCCCGAACTGGTCGCGCTGCTGCGTCACGAAAACAAGTGGCATCGCCGCACCGCCCTGCAATTGCTCGGTGATCGCAAGGATCGGTCGGCCATTCCGCTGCTGCGAAAGATGTTGTCGGAAAACGGCCAAACCGCCCTGGCCGCGCTATGGGGGCTGAATCTCAGTGGCGGCTTCGATGAACAATTGGCTGCGGAGATGCTCGGCCATACCGATCCTTATGTCCGTCTGTGGACCGTGCGTTTGCTGGGCGACGACAAAAAAATTTCGCCGGCGCTGGCGAAGCGATTGGCGAAAATGGCACACTCGGAGCCGAATGTCGAGGTGCGCGGCCAACTCGCTTCCACCGCGAAACGTCTGCCGGCGGCGGACGCCCTGCCGATCGTGCGCAATCTGCTGGCCCACGATGAAGACGCGGGCGACATTCATCAACCGTTGCTGCTGTGGTGGGCCATCGAGTCGAAGTCGGAGTCCGACCGCGAGCGTGTGACGGCGCTCTTCGAGGATTCAGCCGTGTGGCGGATGCCGTTGGTGCGGACCCATCTTCTGCATCGCCTGATGCGTCGCTACGCGGCCGCCGGCACACGCAAGGATCTGCTAACCTGCGCTCGCCTGCTGCGATTAGCGCCGGGTGCCGAG
>Ga0134126_10001523_pt1 | contig 29503 bp, 32 predicted proteins | sample KB31752_FD_96881 | JGI IMG/M metagenome (GOLD analysis project Ga0134126, IMG submission 96881) | Terrestrial soil microbial communities with excess Nitrogen fertilizer from Kellogg Biological Station, Michigan, USA - KB3-175-2 | ecosystem: Environmental > Terrestrial > Soil > Unclassified ... | reverse complement strand
GGCGGCAACCACTGGGGTGGTGGCGGCAACCACTGGGGTGGTGGCGGCAACCACTGGGGTGGTGGCGGCAACCACTGGGGCGGCTGGGGCCGTCACAACAACAATTGGGGCAATTGGGGCAATTACAGCAGCTGGGGCGGCTGGGGTCGCTGGGGCTGCTGAGTAACCCTTCCCATCACGGGCGGTGACTTTCTCCAGCGGGAGGTGGAAGTCACCGCCCCATCCAGCCGATCTCTGGAGTCCTGAGATGAGAATCGTGTGCATCGGCGGCGGACCGGCCGGATTGTACTTTGCGATCTCGGCGAAGTTACGCGACGCCGGCCACGACATCACCGTGATCGAACGTGATCCTCCTGGCGCTACGTACGGCTGGGGAGTGGTGTATTGGGACGACCTGCTGGACATTCTGTTCCGCAACGATCCGGACAGCGCCCGAGCGCTGCGCGCGGAGTCCGTCCTGTGGCAGGACCAGCACATCATCCTGCACAGCACGCAGACCGCCTACTTATCCGGATATGGCTTCAGCGTCGGCCGGGCGACCCTGCTCGCCATCCTCGGCGAGCGCGCCACAGAACTCGGAATCGACATCCAGTATCGCCGCGAGGTCGATGGTGCTGCTGTTCCGGAAATGGCCGGCGCCGACCTCGTCGTGGTGTGCGATGGCGCGAACAGCCGGACCCGGCAGCGCCACAGCGAGGCATTCGGCGCCCGCGTCGACGTCGGCGGCAACCCCTACATCTGGCTGGGCACCGACAAGGTCTTCGACAGCTTCACCTTCGCCTTCGAGCAGACCTCTGCCGGATGGATCTGGTTTCACGCCTATCCCTCCAGTGCCGGGATCAGCACCTGCATCGTGGAGTGCGCCCAGCGAACCTGGCAAGCGCTCAGTTTCGACGCGTTGAGCAGCGAGGACAGCGTCAGGTTGCTGGAGAAGATCTTCGAGCGTGCCCTCGACGGCCACGCGCTGATCAGCCAGTCCCGCGGTGAGCCCGCGCGGTGGCAGCGCTTCACCCAGGTGACCAACAAGACGTGGTGCCACGGCAACCTGGTGCTCGCCGGCGATGCCGCGCACACCACCCACTTCACTCTCGGGTCCGGCACCAGGCTGGCCATGATCGACGCAGTCATGCTGGCCCAGAGCCTGTACGACCACGATGAGCTTCCTGCCGCGTTGGCAAGCTACGACCGGCGAGGCCGCGCGGCGCTGCGACCGATCCAAGCCGGAGCGCGCACCAGCATGGCCTGGTTCGAACGCGCCGACCGCTACCTGGACCGTGACGCGGTGGCGTTCGCCTACTCGATGGCAGGCCGTCAAGGTGCCCAGCCGCCGTGGCGTTACCAGATGCACCTTGCGACCCAAATCCCCGCGGTGCGCGCCGCGCTGCGCGGCGTCAACTCAGGCCGGCGGTGGTACCTCGCCCGCCGCCGAGGGGAATCCCCTGCCCTGCCCCTCGGCTCAGGTTGACCCGCGCAGCCGGGCCGGTATCCGAGAGGCTTGTTCCCACACCATCGTTGCCAGGGCGATGGTGACCGCCCACGCCGCGCCCAGCGCCCAGCCGGCCAGCACGTCACTGAGGAAGTGCACGCCCAGATAGATCCGCGTCATCCCGACCGCGGCGACCATCAGTAGGGCTGCGGTCCACACCATGACGCGGCCGGCCCCGCGACCGATCACCCAGTGCACGAGCATCCACGCTGACAGCAACCACACCACCGTGGTGCCCGTGGTATGCCCCGAGGGGAAGGAGAAGCCGTGCTCACCCAGCACCGCGGTGAGCTGCGGTGGGCGGGTCCGACTCACCAGTCGCTTCACCGCCGTGTTGATTACCGCGATGCCGGCTCCGCCCAGCACGATGACCAGTAGTGGCAGCCACGACCGGCGCACTACGGCCAGGACGATACCCACCAGAAGACCTGTCAACGCCACCCCGACGGGACTGCCGATATCGCTGATCACTTCCGCTGCGGTGATCGACCAGGGCTGCCGGTGGGTGGCGAGAAAATGCAGTACCGGGCGGTCGACCATGGTGACCCCGTCATTTTCGAGCACGCTGTCCAGCATCTGCTCGAAACCCACACCCAAGGCGAGCACTGCGGCCATGCCGACCGTCAACGTCAACCCGGCCGCCTCACCCGGCGCGAACCGGCGACTCACAAATCGCCACTGCCGGGGATAACGCGACCGCATCCGGTCCACCGCCGGGCACTCAGCGATCCAGACGAGCCCGGCCCGGATCCGTTCCGGGTGCCCCACCACCCACCACGCCGCGAACCCGCTCACGCAGAGCACCAGAATCCCAAACACCAGTACCCCCAACACCAAACCTCCCCGCAGTCTGGATGCAGACTGCTGCTTTTCGAGCTCCAATTAACACAGTCTGCATCCAGACTGCGGTGGCGGCCGTATGATCAAGGTTGTGTCGCGCGGGATCGGGGCCCTGACGATTGGGGTGGACATCGGTGGCACGAAGGTCGCCGCCGGTGTCGTCGACGAGCGCGGGACGATCCTCGCCACCACGCACCGGGACACCCCCGCCGACGACGTCAGGCAGATCGAGGACGCGATCGCCGCCGTGGTGGCCGAACTCACCAGTTCCTACGACGTCAAGGCGGTCGGCGTGGGAGCGGCCGGCTTCATCGACGCGCAACGGTCGACGGTGATGTTCGCCCCGAATCTCGCCTGGCGCGATGAGCCTTTGCAAGCGTCGCTGCAGCGCCGGCTGGGGCTGGTCGTGGTGGTCGAGAACGACGCCAATGCGGCCGCCTGGGCGGAGGTCCGCTTCGGCGCCGGGCGCGGCAGCGAGCACGTGGTGGCCTTGACTGTGGGCACCGGCATCGGCGGCGGCATCGTGATCAATGGGCAACTGGTACGTGGCCAGTTCGGTGCGGCGGCCGAGATCGGCCACGTCGTCGTCGTCCCGGACGGCAGGCTCTGCGGCTGCGGCCTGCGGGGTTGCTGGGAGCAGTACGCCAGCGGTCGGGCGCTCGTGCGGGAAGCCCATGAGCTGGTCGGTTGTGCATCCACCGGCGAGCTGTGGCGGCTGGCCCGGGGACGGCCCGAGCACATCACCGGTCAGATGATCACCCAGGCTGCGGTGGCCGGCGATGCCACGGCGTTGCAATGCTTCGACGTGGTGGGGGCGTGGCTGGGGCGCGGGCTGGCCGGGCTGGCCGCGGTGCTGGACCCCGGCGTATTCGTCATCGGCGGCGGCGTGTCCGCAGCTGGTGAGATGCTCCGGGCTCCCGCGTCAGCCGCCTTCGCCGCGTCGTTGACCGGTCACGGCCACCGGCCGCTGGCCGAGCTGCGGATCGCCGAGCTGGGCCCTGCAGCCGGCCTCGTCGGGGCCGCCGACCTGGCCCGCATCCCGCTGTGACGGGCGGGTCACAGCTCAGCGTCGTGAACTCGACATACACCCGCGACTTCCGCGGTGGCTAGCGGAAACGGGGCTCCGTCATCAAGTCTTCGCTTTCGATCTTGTGTACCAGCTCATCGTGACCGATCTGGCGGAACACGTCGGCGAGTGAGGCGAAGTGGCCGAAGTCAGCGGCGAACTCGGATTCGAATGGCGTGTTCTCCCACTCGGGATGTTCGGCGACCATCGCCATGTACTCATGCACCGCATGGTCCTCGAAGTCGGCATTGAGACGGTACGACCAGCTCGGCCGCAGCACGAACAGCAACCATGACAACTGGTAGTAGACGAACGCTATCGCCTGCGGCAGCCAGAAGAACTTGATTCGTGGTTGCGGCGTATCAGAGGTGGCGAGCAGCTCTTCGATGATGAGCAGATGGAACATCTCGTTGTCTTGCTGTGCGCGAGACCTGGCCAGCCGCTCATGGATACGCCGGGCGAAGCCGGTGCGGGTATGCACATGGGTGATAGCGACGAAAGCGACCTGTTCCCAGGCTTGGTATGGGACGCGGGCGACCAACTCAAGGATTTTGAATTTGCTCAACGTGCGAGGTTTGCCGTACACCACGTCGAGCGCGGTGAACAAGGCTCGCGCGGCGATTCCATACCGTCGGCGAGGCGCCGCCAAGGCCTCCGCCTGGGCCCGTCGGAGCTCCTCGTGCGTCAGCCGTGGCAACCGTCCAGAGGCAAGCGGGCTCACCACCCGGTCATCAGTCATTGGAATCCCTCTCGGCGGCCCGTTGGTCGTTGCCATGCAGGCTAGCGGCGCCGTCGCGCCGGGCGCGCAGCGAACCCGGGTGCGCCTTCGCCGTCGGATCGTTGCGAGTCTTGATCAGGCTGGCAACCGTCACGATGGCCAGCACCACCACGATCACGCCGAGGCTGACGGGAGTGCTGATCTCCGGAACGCTGGTGCTGACGTCCTCGTGCGCCCAGTGCAGGATCAGTTTCACACCGATGAAGGCGAGGATCACCGACAGCCCCATCGACAGGTAGACCAGCCGATCCAGCAGGCCCTTCACGAGGAAGAACAGCGCCCGCAGGCCGAGCAACGCGAAGGCGTTGGCCGCGAAGACGATGTAGGGCTCGTCGGTCACGCCGAACACCGCGGGAATGGAATCGAGCGCGAAGAGCAGGTCGATGCTGCCGATCGCAATGAGAACGATGAACAGCGGTGTCACCATGCGGCGCCCGCTCACGCGTGCGACGAGCTTGCCGTCGACGTAGTCGCCCGTGACCGGCAGGACCCGGCGCGCGGCCTTGACGACGGCGTTGTCCTCGATATCGGGGTCGGTGTCGCGGTGCCGGAACAGCTGCCCAGCGGTATAGATCAGCAGCAGCCCGAAGAGCAGAAACATAAAGGTAAACAGCGAGATCAGCGTGGCGCCCACCGCAATGAAGATCGCGCGCATGACCAGCGCGAGCGCGACGCCGAAGGTCAGCACCTTGTGCTGGTGCTTCTCGGGCACCGCGAACGTCGCCATGATGATCACGAAGACGAACAGGTTGTCGACCGAGAGGCTCTTCTCGACGAGGTAGCCGGCGAAGTATTCCGCGCCGAACTCGCGGCCGTAAGCCAGGGCGAACCAGGCGCCGAACGCCACCGCGACGGCGATGTAGAACACCGACCAGGCACCCGCCTCGCGGAAGCCGACCCGGTGCGGACGGGCGGCGGCCAGGCCCAGATCGAGGGCCAGCAGGCCCACGACGAGCCCGATCGTTACCGCCCAGGTGATCCCGGTGATTTCCAGGCCGGTGGTCATGACTTCTTGGTGGAACACGTGGTCCGCGGCGGGTACTCAGATGGCGAAGTCGTCCATTCCACCGAAGTCGCCCATGCCCTGATCACCCATCATCTCGCCGCCCGGATCAACGCCAGGGTCGTCGACGGCCATGTCTTCGCCGCCGGCCATCGCGTCACCGCCCAGCTCATCGCCGAGGAAAGCATCGGCGATCGCGGTGCCAACGAACGCTCCGGCCACGCTGGCAAGCAGGCTACCGGCGATCATGCCGCCCATCCCCATCCCCATCCCCATCCCGCCGCGGCCCCGACCCAGGACGCGTTCCATCGTGCCGGGCTCACGCATCTCGGCGCGGGTAGCCATCCGGGCTAGAGATTGCGGATCGTCCGAGGTGGCCCGCTCGTCAGCGGGCACGGCGTCGCCGAGGTCTTGGAGCACCTTGCGACGTTGGTCGGGGGTCAGCTTCGCGAAGGCCTCAGCGTGAGCCTCCTCCAGGGTCTCGGGCGGCGCGGTACGCAACATGTATCGGTAACGCTCAACGGCCACCTCATCGGGGTCTCGCCCCGAGGCGCCTGCCGGGTCCTGCGCCCGTCGCTGGTCCGGCGGGACGGTAGGACGTTCGGTGCCGCCCAGGCCACTGCCGAAGGTTTCGCGAAACTTGTCAAGCAGACCCATTGGGTGATTCCTCACTTTTCTCGGTGTCGTGTCAGCGTCTGGTTGTAGCCATGGCCCGCAGCCGGGTGATGCGGTCGGCGGTGTCGGGGTGGGTGGAGAACATCCGCATCATGGTTTGCCCCGAGAACGGGTTGGCGATCATCAATGAGCTCACCGGTCCGGCGCTGGTGCCGGCCGCCAGCGGCCTGGCGCGCGTCGCTCGCTCGATTTTGGCCAAGGCGTTGGCGAGCGCCAGCGGGTCGCCCGTTGCCTGGGCACCCGAAGCATCAGCGGCGTACTCGCGCGAGCGGCTGATCGCGGCCTGGATCAGCCCCGCGGCCAGTGGGCCCAGCAGCGCCAGCAGGACGATCTCCAGGAAGCCGGGACCGGCGTCCTCGTCATTGCCGCCGAAACCGAATAAGGCGCCGAACTGGGCCAGGTTCACCAGGATCATCACCATGCCGGCCAAGCCGGCGGCGACCGAGGCGATGAGGATGTCCCGGTTGCCGACATGGCTGATTTCGTGGCCCAGGACGCCGCGCAGCTCGCGCTCGTCGAGCAGCTCGAGGATGCCCGTGGTGACACAGATTGCCGCGTGCGCCGGGTTGCGGCCGGTGGCGAATGCGTTGGGCGTCGCCGACGGGCTGATGTACACCCTCGGCATGGGCAAGCCCTGGACTACGGCGAGCTCAGCCACCATCGCGTGCAGCCGGGGCGCTTGCTGCGCGCTGACCTCCTGGGCGCGCATGGCCCGCAAGGCGAGCCGGTCGGAGTAGAAGTAGGACACCCCGTTCATCGCGAGCGCCACGACGCCGGCGATCAGCAGCCCCGTGGTACCGCCCAGCGCCTGCCCGATCAGCAAGATCAGGGCGGAGAGCCCGCCCAGCAGCAGCGCGGTTTTCAGGCCGTTACCCAGCCTAGACATAGTGATCAACGTTTTTTCATCAAGCGGACCCGCAGCTCTTCGATCTTGCGGCGGGTGTTGGGGTCCCGGGCGAGTTCCTGGGCGCGCTGCGCAAGCCGTTGCCCCTGCGGGCCGCGCGCCAGCCGGGTGATGCGGTCAATCATCGATGCCATGCCATGCCCTTTCCTCGTGACGTTGTCCCAACCTGACAACAGCCAGTGTGGCTGCCGAAATAACCCACCGCCCGCGGATAACCAGCCATCATCTGGCTGGCTTCATTGCCGGGTTTCGGCAAGAACCTCGGTGTTGTCGGGCCAGCCAAGCGCGCGGGCCCCGAGGACCGCGGTGTGCAGCGGGTAACGCTGGGCGGGGTTGCCGGGGTCCAGGCCGGTGAGGGTGGCGATGCGGTTGAGGCGGTAGGTGACGGCACGCACCGACAGGTGCAGCAGCTGCGCGGTGCGAGTGGTGTTCCCGCCGCTACCGAGGTACACCTCGAGCGTCCCCAGCAGCGGCTCGGCACCGCCGCGAGCCCGGCGCAGCGGAGTGAGCACGGTCTCGATGAGGTCGCACAGTGCGGCCCGGTCGCGCAGCAGCACCTGGTAGACGAGCAGGTCCTCGGCCCGCACCACCGGCTCTGACAACCGCAGTCGCTCAGCTACGGCCAGCGCGTCGCGCGCTTCGGTGAACGAGCGGGCCACCCCCGAGGGCCCGGGATGCGCCCGCCCCAGTACTAGCCACACCTTCTGGGTCCGGCGGTCGCCGGAAGTCAGGGCGCGGTGCGTCGCGGCGAGCGCGGCGTCCAGGGTCGGCGCAGGCAGCGCGGGTAACACGATGACCAGCTGGCCGTCCCGAGTTGTGATCAGCGCTTCGAAGGGCCCGAGGGGACCCGCGACTGCGGCGGATACCTCTGCCAGCAGCGGGCTGGCCTCCTGGTAGGCGACCTCGGTGCGGGCGAGCAGCACCGCGTGCGCTCCAGCCAGCTGCAGACCGTAGGACTGCGCACGCACCAGCAGGCCGGTCGGGTCGGCAGTGCCGGCCAGCAGGTCGTCGACGAATTCGCGGCGCTGCGCCTCCTCGCGGCGCACCAGGGCCCGCCGGGCGGAGGTGTAGCCCTCGGCCAGGGCGGCGACGACGTCGTCACAGGCGCGCAGCACCCGGTGCCCGGCCGCGCGAACGGCGGTGGTGTCCGCACTGGCGACTGCCGGCAGCTGGTGCCAAGCCCGCCAGGCGGCGGACAGGTACAGATCCACCAGGGCCCGCAGCACCACGCCCTGCTCCGCTGCCCGCGATCCCAGGGCGGCAAATGTGGCGTTGGTGTGGCGGTCCCAGTCGTGTTCCGGACCACAAGCGGCAAGCCGGTCCAGAAAGTCACCGAGCAGTTCGGGATCCACCCCACCGGCGTCGGCAGCGGCCGAGCGAGCTACCTCAAGGGTCCAATCCTGCCGAAGCTCGGCAACTCCAGACGTGCGTCGCGGTGACTTTCGTCCTCGTCGTTGCCCGCTCATCCCTCCATCCTGGCAAAGCAGGCCGCCGCCCGCCGTGGCCGCAACCCACCCGATATGTCTCCATGTCGGGATGTCTCCATGTCGGGAGTCTCGGACACAACGTTCGTTGCCGGGGTCCGGCAGGACGATCGCGTCGTTGTTGGCCGGGTGATGCTCCTGACACGCAGGCCGCAGGGCGGCATTGTTGCCGTGTTCGAATGCCGCTGCTGCTTGCTTCGCCACCGCGCCAGGGGGCGCCGCGATGGGGGATGAAGGCGGGAGAAGGGAATTGGACTATGACGGAGGGACGGGCACCCTGGTCCCGAGACGTCGCTATCAGCGTGGCGCCGTCCAAGATCCGGAACTTCCGAAGCCCCCGCAGTCGGTCCGCTGCCGAGCTGGCCCGGCCGGTGGCGGTGTTGACCGTGTCCTGGTGTTGCTCGGTCGGCAGCACCTGGGCCTTGCTGTTACACGAGCACGGCGCCCCCGTTCGATCCAGCCCGAGCGGGTGGATCAGCTCGGGAGTGCCGATCACCGAGCCGGCCCCGGACTCGCTAGCCCACGAACTGCTCGGACAGCGCGGCTACCGGCTGCTCTATGACCCGGACCATTCGCAGCGCACCCGCAGTGTGCGCAGGCTCGGTTTCGTCTCGTGCGACGCTGAGCTGATCCTGTTGGCTGAGATGATCCGGGCCCAGCCCATCGAACATCTCGAACACCCACTCAGGCTGGCCGCCCGCTGGACCGCGGCCGGATTCTCGGCGCTGGCTGCGATGAACTGGGTGAGGGCCGGGATCCTTGCCCCGGAGGCTGTGCACCGGTCGAGCGCTGGCATCGCCGGCGCATCGTGTCTCCGAGTTAGGCATTAGGGCTGCGCCTTGCCGCCTGGCGTGCAGTGTCCGGGGCGTGGTTGCTTGCCTCGCCGCGATGTGCGCACCATGGTGGGTCAAGGCACGGCGCGCTCCCCCGCGCTCGGGTGACAACGAGTCGATCGGGGAGCAGGCATGACGCTCGGATGGATCGGCGCCCATGGCGGGGAGGGCATCACCGGCGGCCAGTCGGTGCGCGCGCGGGCAGTATGGATCGACCTCGACCTGGCGTTCCCGCTGCCGGCGGGGCACCGCCGGCGGTTCATTGCCGACGGCCTGACCGTCACCGGCCGGGTTCCCGGCATGCTCAAACGCTGGGTCCGCGGTTCCCGGGGCGAGTGGTACGGCGTGGTGTGGGTTCCGCTGCGCGACGGCGCCGGAGATGTCCGGCTCGCTCTCGATGACCAGTTGCTGCCGGCGGCCGCGCTGAGCCCGCGACGGGCTTCGTAGCAGCGAAACGTCGAGGCGAGTTTGTCACCTGCATCGATCGGGTAGCCCTACGCAAGCCATCGAAGCCGACTCGAGCTTGGTGGTCGCGGCGAAGTCGACGGCGGCTTCAAAGTCCACCAAAGTCGATGGAAGGAGCCCAATCATGACCCAGCAAGGTTCGGGTAAGTCGCAGACTCCTTACCCGCGGGAGCCCGGCCTCGGCGGGGGCGAGCAGGACCCCGGTGGCGACCGGGACCTGCCTCCCTACGAGGACCGCCAGAAGGAAAGCAGCGGCGAGAAGGTGATGGAGGAACGCGCCGGCGTGCCTGGACACGAGGCCGGTCCCCGTCAGGTGTCCGACGCCGAGCGCGGCGGCATGAGCGACACCGATATGGCACCGAAGGGGCCGATGAACGTCGGAGCAAGCCCCAGCACTTCGGGTGAGGACTACGGGCGCGGTATGTCCGAAGAGGCCCACACGAAGGACCGGTTCGACGGCGGGATCGCTGACAGCACGACCAACGTTGACCCGGACAGCCCCAAGATGCGTACCGGCGACCAGGGCGGCTGATCGCCTGATCGCGTAAATCGTCAGCGTCGCCCCGGCCTACTGGCCGGGGCGACGCCGTGTTGTGACGATGTTGGCGGTTCAGCCGGACAAGCTCTGACCGGTAAACCGCTGGTAGCCCTGGCTGGTCAGGCGACTCAAGGCCGCTTTGACCAGCCCGAAGACCGCGCCTTGCAGCGCGCCGACGATCAGCACCTCAGCCAGACCGCGATCCAGCGCGGTGGGTTGGGGTACCTCGTCCTCGTCGGAGACAGCCTTCCAGAATCGACTGAATAGGGCACCGGCGACCGCCCCACCGACTAGACCACTGGCGAAGCCCAACAGTTTGGGGGTGAGGTCGCGCACGGAGCTCACGAGCGACGCACCCGTCGCACGATGACCGTTATCACAACCAACCCAATCGCGACGCATGCCACTTTGACCCACCGGTCGGTGGGCGCCTCACCGACTGCCCCCCGAGCGCGCTGGGCAGCGGCGGTGGCCTGGTCGCGCAACTCGTCACGCCGGCCCAGCACCTGATCACGCAGCTCATTACCGCGCGAAAGCACCTGCTCGACCAGCTCACCCCCCCGCGCCAGCGCCTGAGTCTTGACCTCGTCCCACACGTGGGCCACCTGCGCGCTCAGTTCAGCACCGTGCTCCACGGCCTGCTGGCCGCGGTCCCTGGCCAGTTCAGTGATTTCGGTGCCACGGTCGATCGCCCGTTCGGCCAACTCGCTGCCCCGCTCCTTGGCGCGGGCCGGCACATCGGCCTTATGCACCAAGGCCTCGACCGTCTCACCGAGGTCACCACGCAACTCCTCGATCTCTTTCTGGAGTTGCTCCTCCTCAAGTCGTTGCCGCTCGCTGCTGCTCATCGGTGGACGCTCTCCTTCACGGTTTCGATGTCCCGCTTGGTGCTCTTCATGGCCTTCTCGGGCACCACCGGCGCCGAATTGCGCACCTGCGTGATTCCGAACGCCGAGATGATCCCGGCGACCACTAGGAGGATTACCCCGATGATCAGTGCAGCCAGCCAGGCGGCCAGCACCGTCGCCAGTCCCAGCACTGCAGCCGCGGCCAGCACTCCCAGGCCCAGCAAGGCCACCACTGCGCCCGCTCCGCCTATCCCGACGCCGATACCGGCCTGGGCACCCTTGCGTTTCAGTTCGGCCGTAGCCAACGCCATCTCGTCGCGCACCAGGGCGGAAACCTGGGTGGACAGCCGCTCCACCAGCTCTCCGACCGAGGAGTCAGCAGGGCTCGGCTGTCCCTGTTCGCGGATCGTCATTCCCGTCCTCCTTCGCCACTTGGTTCTGACGTGGACATACCCGGCATAGACCCGGTTTACCCCTGCCGCCGCTCACCTATCGTGTGCAGTGGTCGCCTCGTGCGGTGTCACACAGAATGGGTTTTCCGCGAACGGCGCGCAGCGCCCACACCGAGGTGGCAGATGTCCGATTCCTCCGAAAATCCCCACCAGCGGTTGGCGCGCAACGTCAACGACCTGCTTCAGGAGCTACGGGTCGCGCTGGCCGGTGTGCAGATCTTATTCGGATTCCTGCTCTCCATCGTTTTCACCGGTCCCTACCAACGGGCCACTGCGCTGCAACACGGCGCACATCTGGTCGCGGTGCTGTTCGCGGTGATCTCGGTGGCGTTGATGACCGCGCCGGCGGCGTGGCATCGACTGCTGTTCCGGCAGGGACAGCGCCCGGAAATCCTGCGGGTGTCGAACGTGTTCGCCATCGGTGGATTGGCGAGTCTGGCCCTGGCGATGAGCGCAACGGTGTTCCTGCTGGCTGACGTGGTGCTCGGAGATTGGCCGGCGATCGTGATCTGCGCGCTGACCATGGCCGGGTTCGGGCTGTTGTGGTTCGCCGTCCCACTTCGGCATCGCCCGACCACGGAGGCGCGGGAACGCCTCAGAACGGTGCGCTAAGCGCGGCCGGCCACCCGCCCGGCCAGCTCCAGATCGGCGACCAGCTCATCGAACATCTCCGCTTGGCGATCCTTCGGCCCGCGCAGCACGGCAGAGGGGTGGATGGTTGCCACCAGCGGCCGATTCTCGTACGTGAGTACCTCGCCGCGGTGCTGGGTGAGGCGAAACGACGTGCCCAGCAACGCTTTGGCCGCTGTCGAGCCCAACGTCACCAGCAGCTGCGAGCCTACGGTGGCAAGCTCTGCGCGCAGCCACGGCAGGCAGGCCCGAACGTGTTCGACTCCGGGGGTGCGGTGGATGCGAAGCTTGCCCTTACGCTGAAAACGGAAGTGCTTCACCACGTTGGTGACATAGACGTCACTGCGTGTCACGCCGGCACGTTCCAGCGCCCGATCGAGCACTCGACCGGCCGGCCCGACGAACGGTTCTCCTGCGATGTCCTCCCGATCGCCGGGTTGCTCGCCGATCAAGACCATCGAGGCACCGACGTGTCCCGAGCCGAAAACCGTTTGCGTCGCGTCGGCGTACAGCTCGCAGGCGGTGCATTCCGCGGCGTCACGACGTAGCTCAGCAAGCTCCGGCACACCCGAGGATTACCCACCCCTCCCGCGAGTACGCCTCATCGCGCCGGTGCGATCCCCGACATGGGGTCGCTCAGCTGCGGAGCAGGCGGAGGAGGGCGCGTTCGAGACGGGTGCGGATGTCGTCGTCGACCAGGTCGTAGGTGCCGGCCCGGCGCACCGCAGCCAGGATCGTCCTGCCCTCGGCATAGTGCTGGACCACCCGGGGATCCACATAGGACGCCCGGGCCACCGCGCGGGTGTTGCCCAGATGCTCGGCCACCTCGTCCAGCGCGGCGTTGACCGCGCGCGCAAGGCCACGCTTCGACGTGGGTATCCCGCCGGCCGCGCCCTGCGCGAGCGCCACTGCGGCCAGCACCGTCGCGTTCCAGGTGCGCAGATCCTTGGCGCTGAACTCGTCACCGGCCAGCTCCTTGAGCCGGGCATTGATGTCCTCGGCGCACACGTCATGCCAGCCCCGCCCGTTGCGGTAGGCCAGCAGATCCTCCCCGCCGCCGTCACGGCGGAGTAGGGCGCGCACCACCGCGTGCAGCGCCGGGTCCCGCAACGTCATCGCCTGATCGATGCCACCCTTGGCCGGATAGCGCAGCTCGATGGCGCCGCGGCGCAGCCGCACATGCTCGCGGCGCAGCGTGGCCAGACCGAAGGTGCCGTCGTCCTCGCCGGGCTCGGGCGCGTATTCATCCCCGCCGACCCGGAATGCGCCGATATCCAGCATCCGCAGCGCCGCGCCCAGCACGCGCTCACAGCTCAGGCCCCGGCCATCGAGGTCTTCCCGGATCTGCTCGCGCACCGCAGGTAGCCGCCGGCCCAGCCGCAGCACCCGGTCATGCTTTGCCGCGTCCCGGCGCCGCCGCCACTCCTCGTGGTAAAGGTATTGGCGCCTCCCGGCGTCATCCGTGCCGACCGCCTGGATATGGCCCCCGGGCAGCGCGCAGATCCACACGTCGCGCCAGGCCGGAGGCACCGCCAAGGCCCGGATCCGCCGCAACGTCTCCGGATCGCTGATCGGCGCACCCTCCTCGTCGTGGTAGCTGAAACCTCGGCCACGGCGCCGGCGGGAGTACCCGGGACCATGAGGCTCAACCCGATGTAGTTGCACCACACCCCTCCTTGCCGCCGCACACCGCTACCGCCGGAGTACCCACCTGTGGCGCATAAAGCCGCATAAAGTCGGCCGGCTTGGGGAAGATCTCTGCCGTGACTGACACCGAAGTGGCGGGTAGCCGAGCAGACTCGCCGACTCAGATTCCGGCCCGCGGGTGGCGGCAGGTGCTGGGTCGCGCGCTGCGCGAAAGCCAGAAAGACAACATCCCCCTACTGGCCGCCGGGGTTGCGTTCTACGGGTTCCTCGCGGTATTCCCAGCGCTGATCGCGCTGGTGACGCTGGTGGGGCTGGTGGCCGATCCGCGGACGATCACCCAGCAGGTGGCCGGCTTCACGGCGGGGATGCCGCCAGCCACCCAGCAACTGATCTCCGAACAGCTGAACGCCATCACCAGCAGCAGCGGGGGTGCACTGACGGCCGGCCTGGTGGTCTCGCTGCTGGGTGCGCTGTGGAGCGCGTCGGGTGGGGTATCGAGCCTCATGACGGCGACGAACGTGGCCTACGAGGAGCACGAGACCCGGGGCTTCCTGAAACTACGGGGAATCGCGCTGCTGCTGACGGTGGGCACGGTGGTGTTCCTGATCATCACGCTGGCGCTGATCGCGGTGGCCCCGGTGGTGCTCAACGCGGTGCCGCTCGGGCCGCTGGGAACGATAGTGGCCCAGGTGGTGCGGTGGGGGTTGCTCGTCGCGCTGATCATCGCCGGGCTGGCGGTGCTCTACCGGGTGGCTCCGGACCGCAACCCGCCGAAGTTGCGCTGGGTCAGCGTGGGCAGCGTGGTGGCGGCGGTGCTGTGGCTGCTCGGCAGCGTGGGCCTGAGCCTCTACGTCAACTACTTCGGCAACTACAACAAAACCTACGGTGCGCTGGCCGGCGTGGTCGTCCTGATGCTGTGGTTTTTCCTCAGCAGCTACATCGTGCTGCTCGGCGCGGAGATCAACTCCGAGGCGGAGTACCAGACCGATCGCGACAGCACGGTTGGCGAGCCCAAGCCCATCGGCCAGCGGGGAGCAGTGGTCGCCGACACGCCGCTCGGACGGCGCGGTGACTGACCGCACGCTGATCGGCGAGATCATCGAGCTGGTCGAGTCGGCGGGACTGACTGTCGCGGTGGCCGAGTCGCTGACCGGCGGCATGCTGGCCAGCGCGCTGGCTGAGGCAGCGGAATCAAGCAAATGGTTTCGCGGCGCGATCGTGGCCTATGCCAGCGACGTCAAGCACCAGCTGCTGGGCGTACCACCCGGACCGGTGGTCAGCGCGCAAGCCGCTGAAGCGATGGCCGCCGGAGTCCGCCGGCTGCTGCAGGCCGATGTCGCGATAGCACTGACCGGCGCAGGAGGTCCAGACGGCCAGGACGGCCAGCCGCCCGGCACGGTCTTCTTCGGACTCTCCGACGGCGGGGAAAGTCAGGTCGAACACCGCTATTTCGACCACGACGATCCGGCGCAGGTGTGTGCCGATGCGGTCACCGAGGCATTAGCGTTGCTCTACGACTTTCTCCGCGCCAGCGCAGCAGCTCGGTGCGGCTAGCAGCACGACGATCGGCCGGTAGGGCTGCATGACCGGGCTGAGGTGAAGCCGCATTGGCCGCCACGTCCACCCGGTCGCGCGCTGCGCTGCGGCTGGCCGTGGAGTACACGCTGGCCAGCAGCGCCCCGCCGGGCCGGGTGACGCGGGCCAGCTCGGCGGCCGGTCGGGCACCGGCTCGGGCCAGTTCCGGCTGCTCGGCGGCCCGCGGCCGGTACACCAGCTGCGCACCGGTGGCCCAGCCGTGCGCGGCACCCAGGTAGGGGTCCATCGCGGTGGAACCGGCCATCGGCTCAGCGCCAGCCCGGCGCGCCGGCGTCCAGTTCCCGGGCCGCGGCCAGCGCCCGCTGCTGCCACCAGTCCAGCTCCTCGTCGCCAGCGGCGTCACCAGGGCCCAGCGCCTTCTCCCACCCGAACGTGGCGATCATCCCGAGCTGGCACAGCGCGAGCTGCCGATCGAACCAGCCGCCGGTATCCCAGCCTCGCCGCACCAGCGCGGTGCGGAACTGGGCGATCACTTCAGCCTTGCCGACCGGCAGCCGGGCCCGGTTGAGCGCCAGGTACCACATCAGGTCCCAGCACGGCGGCCCGGAGCCGGGATAGGCACAGTCCACCAGGATGGTTCGCCCATCCGGGTGCTCGCCGAGGTTGCCCATCTTCCAGTCGCCGTGCAGGAAGGTGGCCGGGGTCCGCGCGAGCGCGGCGGTGAGCGGTCCGGGGCGCTGCTGCACTGCGGTGACCAGCGCGGCCAGCGCGGGGGCCAGCTCGCGCAACCGGGTCCAGCCCTGGTCGGCCAGCTGGATCACGACGTCGGGCGCCGGGCCGGCCAGTTCCCCGGCGATGGTGTCCGGGGCGACGAACCGGAGCCGGTGGGTCATCGTGGTCAGCCCGAGATCGTCGCGCCAGCCGCGGAAGGCCACGCACATGGCCGCCAGATGATCGATGAACCGGGCGTGGGTGTCGGGGCTGAGGGGTGCGTCGCCGGGCGGGATGAGCCGGTCGCCGACGTCGCGCATCAGGATGCCGAGCTGGGCATCCAGCCCCTCGCCGTCGCGGGCCATGGCCACCACGGTGTGATCGATCTCGTCCGGGAACCGGTGCAGCAACCCGGCGCGCCAGATCCGGAATGTGCGCAGGTCACGGTCCCCGATCATCCGCATGATCCAGTCGCTGCGGTAGCTGAGCACCTTGAGGAAGTGCGGCTGCCCGTCGAGGACCACCCGCTCGAAGCGCGAGCCCGAGCGGGCGTCGGCCGGGTGCACCTGCTGGTGGGCGGTGGCACCGGCGGTCAGCGCGGCGATGGACGGCTCCACTCGCGGCACCAGTGCACCACCGGTGCGGGTCATGGCCGCACCTCGAAGACCCGGTCGAACGGGGTCTCGGTGGCCCGGCGGAACCGGCTGAACCCGGCCTCGGCGAGCAGCTCGCGCCACCGCGAGTCGGGCACCTGGTTGCCCAGCTCGTGCGGGCCCTGCTCGAAGCGGGCGTGCGGGCGGCAGATGAACGGTGCGGCGGAGTAGAACATCCGGCCGGCGATCCCGATGTTGTCCTCCAGGTGCTCCCCGGCCATCGGCTCCACCAGCAGGAAGGTCCCCTCGGCGTCGCATCCGGTGCGCTGCGCCAGCTCGGTTGCGCTGGTCGGGGCCTGCGCGAGCGCGGCCCACAAATCGAGCTTGTCACCGAGCGCGACGCTGACGGCGTGGAAGGCGGCGGCCACATCGGTGGCGAAGGTGCCGCGCTCGACGTCGGTGGGCACGTCGATCTGGGCGGTCATAGCGAGCTCCTCCGGTTGGGGACAGTTGACCACCATGCCGGGGGCGGCTTGCAGACTCACCCCCGACTTATACCAGCGGTCGACCCGAGGTACTGGGCGGCCAGCGCGATCCGCGCAACCAGCAGGCCGTGCCGTTCACGTTGATGCCACACCAATAGCCGTGCCCGCCGCGGCGCACCGCGTCTGCACCCAGGATCCGGCGTAACCGGCTGGCGAGCACCGCGAGTTGATCAGCTGGGCGGGCCAGCAACAGGGCAGCCAGCAGCGTACGGGCTTTGCGCGAGCCGATCCCAACGTCGGTCAGCCCGCCGACTGTCAACCCACCGAGCACCCGGACTCGCACATCCGAACGCTAACTCGATTCTGTCCCGTGCGGCCAACACCACGTTGCAGGATGCAGACCGCACTATTCCATCGCCGGAAAACAGCACTCTGCATCCTTCCAACGGGCTTTCTCGACGGCTCGGGGGACGCAAATGATCTTGGGGAGTGCGGCGTGGGCAGCGCCCGTAATGGCGGTAACCGCGGTGGCGACTAGCGGGCGTATCCCTCCAACGGCCACTGACCGTGGCGCTCGAATGGTGGCGAAAACGCCCGAAAGCTGCGCACGATCGAGTGATCCGCGCGACACCCGAGCGGCCCATAAACCGGGCAAACCGCGCCCACTCATGGAACCCGCCGTCACCGCCTTACCTGGAGAAACAGTGCCGATTGTCGCTTTGCGTAACAGAATCGCGGCCGTACCCCTGCCCGACTGGCCCTACCGGCGCCCCCTTGCATTACCGACGGTGATCCGTACGGTCAATATCGTCCTGCCCAATGGAGCCACCTTGGATCGGGAATCCGGACCGTTGCGCTGCGGCCCTGTCCCGCGGGACCGGATACCACAATCTCACCCCGAATCGGGACGGGGCGCAGGCTGACGACGACCCCGAAGCGGACCGCCGAATTCCGCGCTTATGAATTGATGCAATCAGCCGTGTGCGCGGTTCACGGAGAACAGAAATGACGAGGACCTCCCGATTACTCGCACGTATTGGTATCGCCGCAATCGCTATGACGGCCCCACTGGTATTCGTGGCACCGGCCCTAGCCGGCCCAGCCCGCCAGGATCCGTGGGATCAGGTGGCGGCGTGCGAAAGCGGTGGTAACTGGAGCGCTAATACCGGCAACGGGTATTTCGGTGGTTTACAGTTCACCCGCGGAACGTGGCACTCGTTCGGCGGCGGGACCTTCGCGGGCACCGCCGACCAAGCCACCCGCTCGGAACAGATCGCCGTCGCCGAAAAGGTGCTCCGCGCGCAGGGCTGGAGGGCCTGGCCTACCTGCTCCAGAAGGGCCGGGCTGCGCTGACAACCGGCCACATCCCACGCTCGACTCCCGCCGTTGCAGCCGGCGGGAGTCGAGCTGACCCAACCAGAACAAGCAGACAGGCTGTCCCCAGACTGCTACCGCGTCACAGCCTGCCAGGCCTCACGGGCCTGGGGCGTGGTGGGGTCGAAGTCGGGCTTGATCCTCAAGCCGGGCGCGAGTGTCAAACGTGTGCGGTACCGAGGCCTTGTAGGGCGCATCGGTGTACTCGTCAGCGAGGTGACCAGTTGGGTGAACGAGTGCTGTCGCTCGCACACCACGTCATCAAGACTGTTAAGTCGCTTGCCCTCGTAGCGGCCAGCCAGCACGGCACATCCCCAGCCGACCGGCCGGATCGTAAGGTCAGCCCGTTGGATCCCGGCTGGTGGTAGCGACCGATGGCGACGCCGGAACAGCCGCCGTGGGACCGGCTCACGGGTCGACCACCGCGATCACCACCCGGTCGCGGTCCTGCGCGTCGCAGCCGGGCGTGAGGGCCAGCGCGGTCATGAAGTGCCAGTCTCGCGGGTGGCGACCCGTTACGGGGGCACGTAGAGCCGGGCAATCCGCACCAGTCCGTGCGCTACGCTGCTGGAGTAAATCCGATGTGGGCGCAAATCATGGAGACAACGGTGACTCAAGCGAAACAGACAGACTTTGCTCGGTACCCCGAGCTTTCGAACTCAGAACAGAAAGTGCTTGAGGAAGCGCTCGCCTCAATACCAGACGAAATTCTTTCCACCGGGGAGCGCGCGCCGATCGAGTCCCGGATCCGGAGGCGCCTGGAACGGGAGGGGATGCTCACCGCTGCAGGTCCCATGGGGATGGGCGAGATCCCTGCGGTGGCCTATGTCGCCCGAGCAGTGGGCTGCCTCGCGGCGAGCTACGTGCCATTGCGATCTATCAGTCACAACAAGCCGGCCAGCACGGTCGCCGAGTCGATCGCAAAAGCGATGGCGGATTGCGTTCACGGTGACCTCGATGCGGTCAAAGCCGACATCCTGGCGCACCGGAATCAGGTTGCGGGCGCCCTGGGTGCGCTCGGGCTCGCCGCGCTGGGTGATGCGTTGCTGGGAGATGACGCGCAAATCGATCGGTGGTAATGGGGTAGCGGCTGTCGCGCGCGGCGCAGCCGCAAGAACAGGTATCCACTGTCCTCGCAGATCGTGTGCAGCGCGAACCGGTTCATGTGCACCGCTGCGCCGGCGAGAATCCGGCGCGAATCCCCGCCGAGCAGCCATGGCGCGACGGTGAGGCACAGCTCGTCGATCAGGTCGGCGGCGGCGAGCTGCGCGTTGAGGCTGGGACCACCCTCGGCCAGTACGCTGCGGTAGCCGGCCGCGCCCAGCAGCTGTAAGGCAGCCTGCAGGTCCACCGTCTGCTCCCCGGCGACCAGCACGTCGGCGACCTCGCGGGCCGCGGCCACCGCCTTCGGCGGTGCGGTGGCGACGGTGAGCACGATAGCCCGGGCACCCTCGACGAACAGCGGCGAGCCGAGGTCCAGCGCGCAGGACCGGGTGACGATCGCCAGCGGCACCTTCGAGGGGCCGTAACGCTCCGCGCGCACCGTCCCGGCCGCGACCAGCACCACCTCGGCCAGTTCCCGCAATGCCGCGAAGACCCGGCGATCGGCCGGTCCACCAAGCCCGCCGGACAAGCCATCGACGGTAGCCGCACCGTCCAGGCTGGCGATCATGTTCAGGCGCACCCCGGGGCGGCCCGCCACTTCCGGTAGATCTGCGTACACCACCGCCGGATCGACGACATCGGCGGCCACGGGCAGCAACTGGCGCACGATTCACAGTGTGGTCGACATCGCGTCTCGTTATGCCGGGCACCCCCGGGTCGAACTCGGCGACAAGGGGAACCGGGAGGCGGTGGTCTCACCGCACGTTCGGTTGACGCTAAATGGGCGGCGCCGGCCGCTATGCGGCAGCCGGTGAGCCGGCTGGCACCACGGCGCAGCCCGGGGCACTGTTACCCGGATGAGTAGCACCGTGACCGACCCCGGCACGGACCGGGCCTTTTTCGGGCATCCCCGCGGATTGGCCAACCTGTTCGGCGTCGAGGTCTGGGAGCGCTTCTCCTTCTACGGGATGCTGGCCTCCCTGACGCTGTACCTGTACTACACAGCTGCCGGGGCCGACCCGGGGCTCGGGTTGCCCAAGGCCACCGCCACCAGCCTGATCGGCGCTTACGGCGGGCTGGTCTATGTGTCGACCATCGTCGGGTGCTGGGTCGCCGACCGGGTACTGGGTGCCGAGCGAACCTTGTTCTACAGCGCGGTGCTGGTGATGATCGGGCACATCGCGCTGGCGACCCTGCCGGGCTTCGTGGGCGTCGGCGTGGGCCTGGCGTGTGTCGCTCTGGGCAGCGGCGGGGTCAAGGGCAACGCGACCACCGTCGTGGGCACGCTGTATGCCCCCAACGACGACCGCAGGGACGCAGGTTTCTCGATTTTCTATATGGGGATCAATGTCGGCGCCTTGCTCGGCCCGCTGCTGACCGGACTCACCAGAAGTACGCTCGGTTTCCACTACGCCTTCGGGGTCGCCGCGGTCGGCATGGCCGTCGGCCTCATCCAATACACCCTCGGACGAGCCAACCTGGGTAGCGAAGCGGCCATCGTGCCCAACCCGGTGCCGCGCGCCCGGAGCGTCACCGTCGTGGCTGGTGTCGCGGTGGTCGCCGCCGCGGTGGCCGTGCTCGTGACCCTTGGAGTGATCACGGCCGCGAACCTGTCCACCATCGTGGTGGTCGTGTGCGGGTTCGCCGCGGCAGCGTATTTCGCGGTCATCCTCACCAGCCGGAAGATCACGACGGTGGAACGCAGCCGGGTGCAGTCGTTCATTCCCCTGTTTATCGCCAACGCCGCGTTCTGGTCTCTCTTTCAGCAGTACTTCACGGTGGTGGAGATTTACGCCGACAGGCGGGTCGACAAGCACCTTTTCGGCTGGCAAATGCCGACGGAATGGGCGATCTCATTCGATCCGGTTTTCATCATCGTGCTGGCGCCCTTATTCGCCTTGCTCTGGATCAGGCTCGGACCCCGCCAGCCGTCGACTCCCGTCAAATTCGCGCTCGGCAACGTGGTGATCGGGCTGGCTTTCCTGCTGTTCGTGCCATGGGCCGGCGGCACCGGACCGAGCACCCCGCTGCTCGCGGTGGTGTTCATCGTGCTCATCTTCGCGACCGGGGAGCTGCTGATCTCACCGATCGGCTTGTCACTGGCCACGAAGATCTCCCCGAAGGTGTTTCGCAGCCAGACGGTGGCGCTGTACTTCTTGTCCGTCGCCCTGGGCACGGCGATGTCCGGATCGCTCGCCGGTTACTACAGCCCGCGGCGCGAGGCACTGTACTTCGGCAGCCTCGGCGTGGCCGCGATCGTCGTCGGGCTGATCGTCGTCGCTGTCAGCCCGATGATCCGGCGACTGATGGCCGGAGTCCGCTGAGTCATTCCCGCTGGGCCGGCGGGCGCTGACCTCGCAGCGCAGGCGTGGCGCAGCTACCGCAGGCGCGGCGGTTCCAGGCAATGCGTCATCGTGGACTCTCCGATCGGTGCGCATGCGAGCCTGCAAGCCGACCGCCTGCTGACCCGCGACCGTGGCTTGTACCGCAACTACTTTCGGCGACGTTGCACTGGTCGATCCCCTCAGCGGCTGGTAACGCCACGGCGGCTGAGCTGGAAAAATTCTGACAATGAGGTACGCAGAAGGCTGGGTTTGCGCTCTGTTACGGTGTGACGCCCACATGGACCAGACCGATGATCTCGGTGGTGGCGCAGCCTGCAACATGTGACCGGGGATCGGGGACAGATCGAGCAGTGCGGACGCCGGTGCCGAGCACGACGCCTGGCTGAGGAGGTTCCGATGCCTGACTCACACATCGCGGTCTCGCAGGAAACCGACCAATACGCAGCGCACCGGATGGCCGCAGCCGCCGCCGCGAAGGCCAAGAGGTTGTGGCCAGGTGTGATCGGCGAGGTGCTCGCCTTCGAGGTCATGGCAGCGCTGGATCTGCCGGCCTGGCTGCGATCTCAGAGCCGCACCTGCCGGCTGGTCGACGCGATACTTGAGTTCGCCGAGGAGCCAGCAGGGTCCCGCGACGAGCGGCCGGCTGCCTAGCGCGCGATGTCAGCGCGCCAGGTAGCCACCATCAACGGTGAGCACTGTGCCGGTCACATGGGACGCCTCCGGTGAGGCCGGTCACCCGACCGACCGAGCGATCTCCTCGGGTTGCGCGATCCGGCCCATCGGGACGTCGGCCGGCAGCTCGTCGCTGACCTGCGACGTACACCCCGGTCACTAACACCACCCGGGGACCACATGGGTGCGGGCACGGCGGTCATTGTGCTGCGGGGTCGCTGTTGGCAGTCGGGAGGTGGGGTGGTGTGCTGGGCGGCGTGCCGCCCAGCAACCGGCTGCCACGCCGGCCCGACATGGAGACATATCGGGATCGGTCCGCGCCGCGAGTGGCGTGGTCGGACCGGTCGTTGGCGCATGCGTCGGGGTCGATGGCAGTGGCCACGGTGATCAGTCGCGTCACCGGGCTGGTAGCCAAGCTGCTGCTGGCCGCGGCGCTGGGGTTCGGGCTGCTCAACGACTCCTACAACATCGCCAACGAGCTGCCGAACATGGTCTATGAGCTGCTGCTCGGTGGCGTGCTGTCCAGCGTGGCGATCCCGGTGCTGATCCGCGCCCAGCGCACCGATCCCGACGGCGGGCATGCCTACGCGCAACGTCTGCTGACGATGAGCACGGTCGCCCTTTTCGTCGGCACGGTCGCCGCGGTGGCCGCAGCGCCGTGGCTGGTCCGGCTGTCGGTGACCAGCGGCCCGCACGCTAGCCCCGCGCTGGCCACCGCGTTCGCCTACCTGCTGTTACCGGAGATCATGTTCTACGGCCTGGCCGCGCTGATCGGCGCGGTGCTCAACAGCCGCGGGGTGTTCGGGCCACCGGCGTGGGCGCCGGTGGCCAACAACCTGGTGCTGATCGCGGTGATCAGTGCGTACATGCTCACACCAGGGCGGCTCAGCCTGCAGCCGAACCTGATGGGCGACGCCAAACTGTGGGTGCTCGGGGTGGGCACCACGCTGGGCATCGTCGTGCAGGCTGCGGTGCTGCTGCCGGCGCTGCGCCGGTCGGGGTTTCGATGGCAGTGGCGGTGGGGCTGGGATCCGCGGCTGTCGTCGTTCGGCGGGCTGGCCGGCTGGGTGTTTCTCTACGTGCTGGCCGGCCAGCTCGGGCTGGTGGTCACGTACCGGATCGCCTCGGCTACCGCCGGGGGTGGGGTGGCGACCTACGCGTATGCGTGGACCTTGCTGATCGTGCCCTACGGGGTGCTGGGCAACTCCGTGCTGACCGCGCTGATGCCGCGGATCAGCCGGGCCACCGCGGACGGGAACATCGGCGCGGTGGTTGCCGATCTGTCGCTGGGCACCCGGATGTCCGCGCTGCTGCTGTTGCCGATCTCGGCACTGTTCACCGTCGCCGGTGGGCAGATCGCCACCATGCTGTTCTCCTACGGTCATTCCGATCTCACCCAAGCTGACCGGCTGGGCCAGACGCTGGCCGCGTCGGCGTTCGGCCTGCTGCCGTATGCCGTGGTACTGCTGCAGCTTCGGGTGTTCTACGCGCTCGACGATGCCCGCACGCCCACCGTCATCATGGTGTTGATGATCGCCGGGAAGATCGGCCTGTCGGTCCTGGCGCCGGTGCTGCTCAGCCCGCAGCAGGTGGTGGTCGGGCTGGCCGCAGCTAACTCGGCGTCGTTCGTCATCGGCGCCATCGCCGGACAGGTGTGGCTGGCCCACCGACTCGGCCACCTGCAAACCCGGCGAGTGACGGGCACGGTGGTACGCATCACGCTGGCTGCGGTCGCCGCCGCCGTCACCGGCCTGGCCGCCATCGACCTAGGCCATGTGCTGGTCCCCCACGCGCTACCCCCCGTGCGCGCCGCCGTCGAACTCGCCACCATCACCGTCCTAGGCGCCGCCGTCCTGCTGATCGCCCTCCGCGCCCTCCGCGTCTCCGAACTACGCGTCGCCCTAACCCGCGCCGCCGCCCTACTCCGCCGCTGAGCCCGCTGAATGTGGATTGTGGGCATCGTCGCGGTCGAGGCCGCGCCTGGTGGCTTCGGCTGCCAAGTGAGCGCGGGACGGGGTGCCCAGCTTGGCGAAGATGTGCGAGAGGTGGGCCTTGACCGTGCCGAGGGAGATGAACATGCGCTCGCCGATCTGGCGGTTGGTGCGACCGGCGGCGATGTGGCGCACGACCTCGAGCTCGGTCGGGGTCAGGCTGTCCCAGCCGCGGGATGGCCGTTTTCGCTCGCCGCGAGCCCGGCGGACATAGCCGACCGCCTCATCGGTGCTCAATGCTGCGCCCGCGGTGAAGGCGGCGTGGTAGCCGTCGTCTCCGAGCGCTTCCCGGGTGGCCCGCTCGATACCAGACCAATAATCCGGTTCAGGGGGAAAGCGGACGACGCCGAGTCGCGCTCGGGCCGCCGCCGCGGCGCCCAGCAGCCGCGCGGCTTCCCCGTCACTTTCCTGGGTACCGGCAACGGCGCCGAGCAGGTCCAGGCACTCCGGGATATCGATCGCAAAGCCCTTGGCCGCCAGGCGGCCAAGGGCGTGGTGGACGTACCGCTCGGCGTCCGGCGCCGCACCGGCGGCGAGAGCGACACGGCCCAGCAGGCGCTCCGCGCCGGCCTGTAGCCATCCGCTACCCAGGCGCCGGGCTATCTCCCGCGCCTCCTCGCCACAGCCCTGGGCCGCATCGAGCTTTCCCTCGACCCGCTCCAGACTGCCGAGCAGCGCGAGATGCCACGAAAGCACGTAGCGGAATCCCGACCGGCGATCGCCGTCGACGGCGATCTCAAGGTAGTCCCGCGTCGCAGCGAGCTCGCCACGGGCCATCAGCGTTGCGGCCAGCATGTGGTTGGCCATGCCGGATACCAGGCCCGCTCCGGCTTCCTGCACCCGCTTGAGCGTGGTGCTGGCGAGCGAATGCGCGAGTTCCGTGTTGCCCCCGGCAAGGTGCGCGTAGGTCAGGAAACCGTTGGCGAGTCCGTTGGTGATCGGAAGGCCGACCTCGTCGCTGACGGCGACACAACGCGACAGCAACTCGCGCGCCGCGGTGAGCCGGCCCTGGAAGGCCGCCTCCCACCCCAGGCACAGCCAGGGCCATGCCAACCCCCACCGGTATTCGAGCTGGGTTGCGGTCGCCTGCAGGTCATCGAGCAGCGGGCGGGCGGTGTCGAACCCGTCCTGAAAGATCCAGCCGATGGCGAGGCAGCTCGAAGCGTCGACGCGGCACCAGTCATCATCGGCCTGAGTGGCCAGCTCAACGCTTCGCTGCAGCAACGGCCGCCCACCGGCCGGGTCACCGAGCGAGGCCCTGAGCCCGAGGGTGTTCAAGGCACGCCCCTGCGTCCAGACGTCCCCGCATGTCTCGCCGATGTCCAGCGCGACTTGCGCCCACCTGTGGGCTGCCTGGCCGGCACCCCCGTAGTGGCCGAGGCTGGCCCGACCAGCCATCGCCCGCCCACGCAGCACGGTCGGCTCCTCGCCGGCCTCCAATGCGCGGGCGTAGCAGGTGTCCCCCTCCCGATAGCGGCCTGTGAACACCCAAAACACCGTCAGCGCGGTCACCAGGCGCAGCCCAGCGTCCGGATCGCTGGTGGCCGCCCACTCCACGGCTGCACGGATGTTCGGCAACTCGGTGGCCAGAGTGTCCAGGACGGGGTTGTCGCGACCGGCGCCGAGCAGTTGTGGCTCCACGGCCTCTGCCAGTGCGACGTGGAAGGCCAGGTGGCGCTCGCGCAGTTCGTCGGCTTCCCCGGCGTCGGCGAGGCGCGCGGCGGAGTACTGCCGGACGGTCTCCAGCATGCGGTAGCGCGTCTGGCGGTCGCGCTCGTCGGTGGCGACCAGGGACTTGTCGACCAGGCCGGTCAGCAGGTCAAGCACGTCCTTACGGTGGATCTGATCACCTGAGCACACCTGCTCAGCTGCGTCCAATGTCCAGCCGCCGGTGAACACTGACAGCCGTCGCAGGACGGTGCGCTCACCGTCGTTGAGGAGCTCGTGACTCCAGTCAATGGAGGCTTCCAGCGTCTGGTGACGGGGCATGACCGTGCGGGCGCCGCCGGTGAGCAGGTGGAAGCGGTCGGCTAGGGCCCGGGATATCTGCTCGGGAGCCAGCATCCGCACCCGCGCTGCGGCCAGTTCGATGGCCAGCGGGATGCCGTCGAGGTCGTGGCAGATCTGGGCGATGGTCGGGGCGTTGGCTGCGGTGATCGTGAACTCCTGGCGGACCTGCAGGGCGCGGTCGATGAACAGGGACACGGCGTCGGATTGGCGCAGCGCCTCGATCGGGTCGAGGTCCGGCTCGGCGGGCAGCGACATCGACGGCACCCGCCAGGTGATCTCTCCTGGCACGCCCAGCGGTGCGCGGCTCGTGGCCAGGACTGTCAGCGACGGGCAGGCCCGCAGCAACACATCCACCAGCTCCGCGCAGGCAGCCAGCAGGTGCTCGCAGTTGTCCATGACGACCAGGGTGCGGCGGGCCCGCAGGTGCTCCACGAGCGTGTGGTGTACGGGCACACCCGGCACCTCACGCGAACGTATCGCCGTGATCACCGCAGCCGCCAGCAGCGCGGAGTCCTCGAGTCGGGCCAGCTCGGCCCACCACACGCCGTCGGGGTGGTGGTCTATCGCGTCGGCCGCTGCCTGCAGCGCTAGACGCGTCTTGCCGCACCCTCCGGCACCGGTGAGCGTCAGCAGCCGGGCCCGCTCGAGCGAATCGCCGATGCGGGCCAGCTCGGTGCGTCGCCCGACGAAGCTGGTCAGCTCACCGGGCAGATTGTTGGGCATGGTGTCCAGCGAGCGCAGCGGGGGAAACTCCGCCGGCAGCTCGGGATGCACCAGCCCGAAGACATGCTCCGGCCGCCCGAGGTCGCCCAACCGATGAACACCGAGGTCGACGAGCTCGGCGCGATCGGGCAGCCGGTCTCCGACCAGGTCGCGGGTCGTCCGGGACAGCACGACTTGACCGCCGTGCGCGACCGCGCCCAGCCGGGCGCAGCGGTTGACCGCCTGGCCGAAATAGCTTCCCTCGTCGCGCCGCTGGGCCTCTCCGGTGTGCAGGGCGATGCGCCGCGTCGGCTTCTCGGGACAGTTTCCGGCATGGGCGGCACGCTGGATGTCCAGCGCGGCCGCCACGGCATCCGAGGCGCGGGTGAACGCCGCCACGATGCTGGTGGCGTCGTCCTGCTGCCGCCGCCGCACCCCACCGTGCCGCGAAATCGCCTCGTCGAGCACGCATTCCCGCACGCGCGTCGAGCCCTCGACATCGGCCCGCATGAACGTCGCGGTGCCGACCGGCAGCTGGAAGGTCTCCTGCTCGATGCCGCCTGCGTTCACCGGGGGTTCTTCCCACCTCAGCGGCCAGCCCGTCCGGTCGCGCTCGTGCGATTGTTGCATCGCCAGCGCCTCCGCGTGTAGGTGCGCAGTCAGCCACCCATGAAGAACATCTCCAGCTGGATATTGTCTGGATCGCGGAATACCAGCGTCGAAAACTTCAGCTCACCATCGATGTCAGTCACTCCAGAGTGCGACACTCCCACACTGTCCAACCATTCCGCCCAGGATGTCAGATCTGCGCGGCTCGGCACGGAGATGCCGATGTGGTCGAGGCCGGTTCGAGTTTCGTCGAACGGCTGGCCGTCATTTGCGGCATGATGCTCCAGACCGATGATGATTCCGGCATTGAAGTCAGCGAGAATCACCTCGTATCCTCCCTGTTCATTGCCGTAGTGCGGGAACTTGCCTTGAATGCGTTCCAGCCCTAGTACGCGCTCATACCAGGATATGCTAGCCTCAATATCGGTTACGGTGGGAGAGAAGTGGTGGAAGCCGGTCATCGGCGGTCGCTGCATCGCCGTCTGATTCATTTCGATCCCCTTACCTCAGCTCAATTCATAGAGCTCGAACCGCAGCACGCCTGCGCTGATGACGCCTTTGCCAACGGCCTGGATCTTGTTGAGCCAGGCGTAGCGGTCGTCGCCGGTCTCGAAACGGGGAGCTGTGTACGCGGTCGCGCCTTCGAGTCCACGAGACAGGTCCACCCGACCGTTGTACGACACATAGATCAGTGCCCCATCGTCGGTTTCAAGGGTGAATCGCACGTCCATGTGACCAATTCCCGCCGGGCTGACGGCGGCCCAGTCGGCAGCCGCAACTCCCTTGAGCTTGGCCTGAAGACGTTGTCCTCTGCAGTCGACAGAGATGATCTCAATGATTGCTCGGGTGCCCGATGGGCAGCCGGGCATCATGATCGGTTCGGAAAGCCCCACTTCTGCGGTGCCGAGTGGAATGAGTTCAATAGTCATGGCAAATTCCGTTTCTATGATAGAGGCGAAGTGGCTACACGAAGGGAAACGGATTGTCGATGACATAGAGCCAGCGTCCGTCCGCCTGCCGGCGAAGGACGGCCGAGCCGGTGCCGCCCAACATCATCGGATTGCCATCAGAATCACTGCCCTCGAACTTCCATTCAAAGGATTCGAGCGCAAGGTCTCCGACACAATGGAGGCTTCCGATCTTGAGCTCGAATCGTGGCTTCGCGGCCAGGAGGCCGGCAAAGGTCTCCCGGATGGCTTCGGAACCTGACGCAACCTGACCCGGAGCCGGAATAAACACCGCATTGGGCTCGTAGCGGCTGACCATCCCTTCGAGGTCACCCGCATTGATCGCGTTCTGAGATGCTCTGATGGTTTCTTCCGGTTTATCGAGCTGGGTTGCGCTCGGCGCGCCATTCCAGGTGTTCGCTGCCATTTCTCCACCTTCCGGCCACCCGCTGAAAGCGTTACCGACGCAATTGCGCCTCTCGACTCCGATCGTGACCTGCCGGCGCTGGGCCTACATCAGCCATCCGGCCTATATCCGCAGCGGCGGGGCTCGCCTGCGTCCCGCTGCCGCGCTGGACAGCCGCTCGGCGCTCGCCGGTCAGGTCATCTCCGATCTGCTGGTGATGCGAATGATCAAGACTACTGCTCCCGCGCTGGTCCCCGCCCTGGCACGCGTAAGCCCGATACCGTTCTCTCCTGCACCCGTGACCGGCGACAGGGAACGACCGGCGATGTCCGCGAGCTGACATCGCACATGTCGGTCAGAGACGCCCGC
>Ga0134126_10001522_pt1 | contig 29514 bp, 24 predicted proteins | sample KB31752_FD_96881 | JGI IMG/M metagenome (GOLD analysis project Ga0134126, IMG submission 96881) | Terrestrial soil microbial communities with excess Nitrogen fertilizer from Kellogg Biological Station, Michigan, USA - KB3-175-2 | ecosystem: Environmental > Terrestrial > Soil > Unclassified ... | reverse complement strand
CTTGTCAGAAAGGTTCTGGAGGCGAGGGTGGACACGGCCAAGCTGTTTGTCGCGCTGGATGACAGCGAGCCCAAGATCACAAAGGTAACGGTGCAGGTGCGCCGCGGGGCCGTCGCCGACATCGACCTCGCCAGCGAGATCGACAAACAGATTTACGGCCAGTTGCTTGTGAATCAATGATTCACGGGCGGTTTCGCAGCCCGATGTTCTGTTCGTAGGAGCCAAGTTTCACGACCTGGCTCTTTTTCTTCGCGCGAAGTTCCAGCTCCAGATGAGCCATCCGGTTTCTCGCGTTCTCCGCCGCCGCTGACTGGGGAAACAGCTCAACAACGCGCTGCAACGCCGCTCGCGCCGCGGCCGTGTCTCCGGCGTTTTTGATTTGCAGGTCCGCCAAAACGTTGAGCCAATGGACGGCATGTTTCGGCGGGAGGTTCGGTTGCGCAATCAACTCTTCCAGCTGGCCCATTGCCAGATCGAGCCGTTGATAGTACTCCGCATAGATCAGAGCCAGTCGTTCGCGCGCCTCGCTGTCCTGCGGGTGGTCTCTCAGGTGTTCGACCAGTTTCGACGCGACCGCGGCGGGATCCTCCGTCGGCGCCCGCACGTTCGCCGGTTCTCTCAGCAGCCCGATGTTTTCCTGAAACTGCCCGACCTTGATGCGATGAGGCTCCTTCTTCTCTGTCAGCATTTCCGGTGTCATCAGGTGCGCGATACGCTGGCCGGCAAGATAAGCCTGCTCCGTGTCAGGAAACATCTGGATGATCTGTTCCAGCGCCAGGCGCGCGGAGTCCGGGTCGTGTCCAAATTTCAGGTGCCAATCCGCCAGGCGATTCAACGCCAGGGCCATGTTCATGGGACTCGGTTCACATTCGACGAGCAACCGTTCAATGGTGACCTGGGCCCCCGGCAGATCGTTCAAATTCTCAGCCTGGACGTCAGCGAGCATTAACATTCCGTTGAAGTTGCCGGGAAAGCGCGCCAGTTGCTTCCGGATCTCCGCCACCGCTTCCAGATATTTCCCTTGTTTCCGTTTCGCCTCGGCGATCGAGTAGAAGGGTTGAGGGACGATTTCCTGGTCGCCTCCATCGAACAAACCCGTCAAGGGCTTTCCCAGCACGTCCGCGATGTTGCTCCCCCAGGTAATCCCAAGAACGACGCCGCAAATGGCACAGGCAATCACGACGACGAACGCGGTACCGTAGTCCAACCCGCCGCCCGAGCTGGCAATTTTCCCGGCCGCAATCCACCACGTAGTGCTCACCATTACCGCCGTGATGACCCATTTCGAAATCAAACGCGCGGGATCATCGCTTTTCTTCAACCAACGGTAGAGAACCCATCCGACAACCCCCGCGCACAGCGCCAACTCGAGGACTGAGGACAGTTTCGACGGCAACCAGTTCATGGAATGCACAGCCAAGATTTCGTTGTCAGCATCGCAGGCGAATGGCGTCAGGACTGATTGGCCCGTTTGGCGATGCGGTCGGGATTGCGCGCGCGGCTCAGGGCCGTGTCGTAGCTGATCTGACAGCGGCAATATAATTCGTAAAGGCAGCTGTCCATCAGCACCATGCCATCCCTTCCGCCCGTCTGGATGCAATTCTCCAGTTGATGCAGGTTGTTTTCGCGGATGAGATTCCGCACCGCACCGCTGCTAACGAGAAGTTCATAGGCGAGTACGCGCCTCGAACGATCGACCGCGGGCAGCAGTTCCTGCGCGATGATGCCTTGCAGCGCATTGGCAAGCTGCAAGACGATCTGTCGCTGGGCGCTTCCTTCAAAAACGCCAACGATCCGTTCCAATGCCAGCGCGACACTCGGCGAGTGCAGCGTGGCGAGGACAAGATGTCCGGTTTCGGCAGCCTTCAACGCCGTGGCGATTGCTTCATGATCACGCACCTCGCCCACGACAATCACGTCCGGATCCTGGCGAAGTCCATGCACGAGCGCGCGGTTGAAGGAGTGCGTGTCCGTCAGCACTTCCTGTTGCACGACAATGGCACGCTTGTTTTCATGCACGTATTCGATGGGATCCTCAATCGTGATTATTTTGCAGCGCCGCTCGCTGTTGATCACGTCCACCATGTAATTCAACGTCGTGGTCTTGCCCGCGCCGGTCGGGCCGGTGATGAGAAACAAGCCATTCGGCTTGCGCGCCATATCGTCAATCTTCGCCGGCAGTCCAAGTTCTTCGCGTCCGGGAATCCGGTCTCCGCAAAATCTGAAACTCATTTCCGGATGGCCATTTCTCCGGTAAAACGTCACACGCACGCGGCCGGCGGTCGGATGGAGCAATGAAATGCACAGTTCCCATTCACGCTCGAACTTCTCGCGTTGAACATCGTTAAGGAGAGCCTCCGCCATCGGCGTGACGACTTCCGGCGTCAGTGCGTCTTCGTCGGCAAGAATGATTTCTCCGTTGACGCGATAAGCCGGCGGCACTCCGGCGATCAAGTGCAGATCCGACGCGCCGTATTCACTGGCCGTCGCGAGCAGTTTGTCAAATCGCGATTCGTTCATCGCCGGAAGATCTGCCTCCACCGGCTGCGCAACTTGCACCAAAAGCCCGCCTGATACATTGGGCGCAGTGCGGCGTCCGCGTCGCCGCTTTGAACATCAAATTGGCGGGCATGTTGGAAGGAGATGCGAGCTGGCTCGACCAATCCAAGCGCCTGCTGGGAAAAACCAAGCTGCAGCCAGAGCACACCCTGGCCCGCGTCGAAGCTGAGCGCTTCCTGCACGAGTTTGAGCGCCAGAGCGAATTTCTTGTAGTAGTGGTGAATCCTTGCCGCCAGCCAGCGGATGAACCAATTATTGGGTGAGATTGCGAAAGCTTTCTCAAAACAATAGTCCGCGCGCTTCTCCTGGCGTGCCATCTGAACGTCGCCGCGGGCAAGCCAGATGTAAGACGTCTCGCCTCGTTCGCCAATCGATGCGTCCGAGTAAACGATCGCCGCTCCGAGGTCACCCAGGCGCGCCAACGCCACAGCCTTGGCGGCGAGCAGTTCCGGTTCGTTGGGAAAACGTTCCAGTGCTTTGTCCGCCCATTTTTTTGCTTCTTCAAACTCGTTTAATTCGACCAGCATCCGCACTTGGCCGGTCCACGCAACCGGGTTGCACGTGTTAAATTCCAATATCTTGGCGTAAAGACGCAGCGCCCCCTCGAATTGTCCATTTTCCAAGGCGCTTTGCGCCCGCGCCAGATAATAGGCTTCGTCTTTGACAAGCCGCTGGGGGCTTTCGGCCTGCCGGCCGGACTGCTGTTCGCCTTCGAACTCTTCATTGAACTCAAGCTTGTTGAAGCGGCTCATAACTCGTCCCGTGGTTTAGGGTTCGTGCTGCGGTCAGCCGGAAAACTATGGCTACATCCATTCAAGCGTCGAAGCGTTGCGCGACGGTCGTCACCATCCAAGTCACGAGTGACATTACCCAAGTCCGCCCGAATAACCAAGTTTTTCCGGCCCAAGCCGGTCGCTTTATATGACTTCTGGCAGCTTTGACAATGCCACATTTAACCCATCACGCGAAATCCTGGAGCACGACAGCTGGATGTGGTCTTGCCCGTAAACCCCGATTGGCCTTGAAATCCCAGCCTCTCGGCACTCTCTCGCAAGACAAAAATCAAAACGCGCTACCTCCCAGCGCATTCCTATCCTACGTGGTTCGGGCTGCACTGGCGTATCGCGCCCGACCCTCGGCCCAGATGCGCAGGCGGTTGATTTGCTCGTCCATGGTCTTCGCCAAGGGCACGGTTTGATGCAGCGCTTCGAGAACGTGTCCGGTCGTCAGCTCCACTTTGGCGTAAAACGCGTCGTAAAGCGCGCTGATGACGGCCTGCTCGATTTCCGCGCCGCTAAAATTCTCGCCGCGTTTCGCGAGCGTTTGCAAATCGAACAATTGCGGATCGCGCCCGCGCTTCGCCAGGTGAATGCGAAAAATCTCTTCGCGCTCCTCGTTGGATGGCAGGTCAACGAAAAAGATTTCGTCCAGCCTCCCTTTGCGCATGAGTTCAGGCGGCAATTGCGAAATGTCATTTGCCGTGGCCACGACGAATACCGGCGCGGTTTTTTCAGACAGCCACGTCAGGAATGTCCCGAAGACCCGCGCGGTCGTCCCGCCATCGGTCGCGCCCGAGCCTTGTGAACCTGCGAAGGCCTTGTCGATTTCGTCCACCCAGAGAATCGCCGGCGCGACCGATTCAGCCACGGCGATGGCACGGCGGACGTTTTCTTCCGACGAACCGACCAGACTGCCGAACATGCGGCCCATATCGAAGCGCAGCAGTGGCAGTTGCCAGAGGCAGGAAACCGCCTTCGCACTCAGACTTTTCCCGCACCCTTGCACGCCGAGCATCAGGATCCCCTTGGGCGCGGGCAGACCGAAGGCCCGTGCTTCGTCGGTAAACGCCACGGCCCGCTTTTGGAGCCAGTCCTTCAGCACGGTCAACCCGCCGACATTTGAAAACGTCTCGTTCGTCGCATAATACTCAAGCAACCCGCTCTTGCGGATGATCTGCTGTTTTTCCGCGAAGACCTCGTTGACATCGTCGCCGCTCAGGCGCTCGTCCTTGACAATAATCTTGGCGAACACATTCTCCGCCTCTCCGAGCGTCAAACCCAGCGCGGCCTGCAAGAGGCGCTCGCGTCCCGCCTCATCGAGATCAATCTTCACCTGCTTGAATTGTTTCACGTCCTCGATGATTTTGTCCAAAAGCACGGCCAGGTCATCCCGCGCAGGGAGCGGAAAATTCAGCATCGTGATTTCCTTTTCCAGTTCGGCGGGGATTTCCAGGACTGGCGAAACCAGTATGATCGTTTTGAAACTGTTTTTGAGCTGCAGCGAGATCTCCTTGAGTTTGCGGATCACCGCAAAATTGTTCTTGGTTAGAAACGGATGGAAATCCTTGAAAACAAAGATCGCCGGGTCCACCTGATCAATGACCTGGTCCAGTGCAATCAGCGGATCTTTGGTCGGAGCATTGCGGTGCTTTTGCGACTGAATTGACGTGCCGGCAGGCACGATCCCGGTGCTGAAACTCCATTCAAAAACCTTCTTCTGCCGCCGTTGGGCTATTCCCACCACCAATTGCTGCACGCGTGTCTCCTCCGCCGAGACGACATAGAGAATCGGATAACGGGCGCGAATCAGGGTCTCCAGTTCCTGGTCGAAATTCATTCTTTTGCGACCGTCTTCGATCGTTCGCGTTGACCGTCCGTGATCAAATCCACACGAGGATGAATCTGTTCATCGGCGGGACTCAGCTCGCCCAGTACCGCGGCGAAGAGAGGAGTCAGATTGTGGACCAGAATCCTCCCATCCGGCAGAATCAGTAGCTCGCTGGTTGGACCGGTTCCTGGCGATTCGGCAGGGGGTAGGTTGCATTTTTCGATCATAGTCGCCACCAATCTGTCGTGCCTTGGGTCATTCTATTGAACGGAGGCCAAATTCGCGAGCAATCTCCCACGCCCTGTTCGCTTCACTGGTTGAAGTGGTACCCCGCATTTCTGCATGCCTCGCCGCATGCCATGCTGGCCAGAATCCGGTCCGCAAATTGATCTTCACTGCCGGGATATTTCTGGCGAGCCATTGCGCAACCGGCGCCCAGCAACAGTCCACGTGCCCCGGCATGACCAGGTGCCTGATGATCAGCTCGCTATGGTCGCTGGCCCAAAGGAGGTTTTCTCGAACCACACGCGTGTAGCCCGAGACCCGCGCCAGACGCTGCGCGCACGCGTCATTGCCAAACTTGTAATCCGCCAGCCAGACATCAAAAAGTCCATCGAGCAATGCGCGGGCCTGGGCCGAGCCATGAGCGTTGGTTTTCCAAACGAGTTTCGCCCCGTCCGGCAAGGCAGCGACGAGTTCCAACACCGATGGAAGATGAATCGTCGGTTCGCCGCCTAAAATCATGATGGTCCGCGCACCCTCGGCCAGCGCGGCCCGCGCCTTGGTCGTGAGCGAACCGACCTCAATCGGCTCCCCCGCGCGGGCACTCCAGCTCTCGGCCCCGGTGATGCAGAAGGCGCAGCGGAGATCGCAACCACTCAACGCGATGGCGAAGGTCGGGATCAATTCGAGTTCGTCTGAAACCTCCACCTGCACCATAAAAACCCGTGCCTGAGCGCCGGCGCGACAGAAACCCGCCGCACCAGACAGCCGGTTCACGCCACAGTGATGCGCGCACAGGTGGCAGTCGGCCAGCGCAGCGCGCGCCGCCTCCACGCGCGAGCGAGCAATCTCCGAGCGACATCTCGTTCGTTGTTTCGGCTTGATGTCCTCGATGCAAATCATCCGTTGGCCTCGCCGCGAGAGAACAGTTTTCTCCACCAGGACCGCGACGGCTTCGGCTCTTTCGCGATCGACTCGGCCACGCGATGTGCGAGCGCGGCGGGGACTTCAACCTGCGCGGCATCGCGGCGAAGTATCTCCTCCGGCGAAGCAAACTCATGTGTCGTCTGCAAGGCGGCGGCTTGTTCGGTCGTTTCCTGTTTCTGCTGGTGCTGAAACTTGGGGGATTTAGGGTTCATAATCGGATCAGGCGGGTTTCTGGAACTGGAGGACAAAGGATTTTCGCGCACGATGCAGTTTGCCGCGGATCGCGTCAGAGCTTTGCCCGGTCAGGGCGGCCATTTCCTCGTAACTCAACTGTTCGTCGGCCACAAGCAGCAGCAGAAGCCGGTATTCCTCCGGCAGGGCATCAAGTGTCTTTTGAATACGCTCGCCAAGCTCCTTGATTTCGAGCACGCGCAACGGGGTTTCCGTCCTGGAGACGGCGCTTTCCCAGATCGAGTCGTCCGCGTTGCTGACCATGTTGCGCTGGTACCAGGTCTGACGGAGATTCTTGCAATGGTTGATCGCGATGCGATAGAGCCAGGTGCGCATCGCGGAGTCGCCGCGAAATTCGCCGAGTTTCCGGTAGGCTTTCAGGAACACATCGTGCGTCGCATCTTCCGCCTGGGCCGGATCGCCGAGAAAACGCAAGGCCAGATAGAAAATCTGGCGGGAATGTTCCTCGTAGATCGCGCCAAATTCAGGCGAGGCCCACGTCGGCCCGTGGCCGGCGGAGACTGGGTCGTCGCCAGCGGGACCGGTCGCCTGGGCCTCTTTCATGCGATGCGGCCCGCCGGAAACGAACTGAGATTCAGCTTCTGCAGGCTTGGCCATTGAACAGCGTGGTGCCATCGCTGATTCGACAGGACCTTGGCGAAAAAGTCACGCCGGGAAGAATCCCAAGCCGGGCACTGTGGCATGATCTTATCCAAACTTCACCGGTCCCATGCTTCCGTTATTCCCCGGCCTTCTGGTCGTATTGAAATTCAAGAACAGTCCGGGAATCGGTTCCCGTGTTGCGCATTTCCATGTTTTTCAGTTCCCAATGGCCGTTGACCTTCGTCACACTGCCGATTTCGAATTCTTTGATCAGTTTATTGTCTGGCCCATAGGCCTCCGCGAGAATGGGCTGCCCCGTTTCGATGTCTATCCAGGAACGGACGCGCGTATAACCCGCGGCATCGGGCCGCGGGTTGACACTTTCGAGCACTTTGCACGGACGGCCCTTTCGCATCTTGATCTTGGCCTCATGGACGATTCGCTGTCCGGGCCAATGGAGAAATTCCAAACCGAGATCGGCGAGCCAGAAGTCGGAGTTCGCAAACGGAATCATCGCCTTGTCGCCGGCGACCGGCTCCCCAATTGAACCATTGCTCCGGTGCGAAAATAGATAACGGTTCGGCCCACCCTCGGTGTGAATGACCTTTAGCGTCTCGCCCGCCATACCGCCACCGCCCTCGATTTCGTAAACATTCTGCCACGTCTTCTCGCCCGAAATGAACCGATAGTGAAACGGGACATTCGTCCGCCTGCCGTCAGCGTCACGAATCTTCAACAGACCCCGGATTGCCAGGTCGTCTGCCGGGCGTAACAGGCGGAGTTCCGCGGCAAGTTTCTGGCCCTCTTCGTCGGAAACCGCGACGGGCTTCGTTGCTGCAACGTTCGCGCAAATGCCAAACATGGTCATCGTCAGGCAAAAGGCTGTCCGCCCCACTGTCATTGTGAACGCAGGGCGAGCGGCAGGATCTGCGAAATGTGCCGAACAAAGTGGGCCTTGAGCTTCCGGCGAACCTCCGCCGGGACTTCGACCCAATCTTTGCGGTTTTGTTCGGGCAGAATGACATGTTTGATACCGGCGCGGCTCGCCGCAAGCACCTTTTCCTTGATGCCGCCGACGGGCAACACCCGGCCGCGCAAGCTTATTTCCCCCGTCATCGCCACGTCGGAGCCGACCAGACGCTGTGCCAGCAACGATGCGAGGGCCGCGACGATCGTAACACCCGCGCTGGGACCGTCTTTGGGCGTCGCGCCCGCCGGAATGTGGATATGAACGTCCTGCTTTTCAAAATCGGTAAAATCCAGTTTCAACGCTTTGGACTGGCTTCGCAAATACGTCAGCGCCGTCTGTGCACTCTCTTTCATCACTTCGCCAAGCGAGCCGGTCAGCAGCAGTTTTCCGGTGCCCGGCATGCGGGTCGCCTCGATGAACAGAATGTCACCCCCCACAGGCGTCCAGGCCAGACCGACGGCGACACCGGACTCCGTGATGGTCTCGGCCATCTCGGTCTCGAACTTCGCCGGACCAAGGTAGTCTGGTAATTCATCGGGGGTGATTGTCAGCGGCCGGAGCAGACCCTGCCGGCTTACAATCTTACGCGCCGCCTTGCGGGTCAGGGCGGCGATTTCGCGTTCCAGCTGTCGGACGCCCGCCTCCCGGGTGTAATCCTGGATCAATCGCTTTAACGCCGCGTCCGGCAGTTTCACAAGCTTGGGCTTCAAGCCATGCTCCTCCAACTGGCGAGGCACAAGATAGCGTTTCGCGATTTGCAGTTTCTCGGCAGCAGTGTAGCTGGGCAGCTCTATCACTTCCAGCCGGTCGCGCAATGCGGGATGGATCGGATCAAGCCAGTTGGCCGTGGTGATGAACAGGACGTGCGACAGGTCGAACGGCATGTCGAGGTAATTGTCGGTGAACGTGTGGTTCTGCTGGGGATCGAGCACTTCCAGCAGTGCCGCCGCCGGATCGCCGCGGAAATCCGACCCCACCTTGTCGATCTCGTCCAGCAAAATGACCGGGTTATTGCTCTCCATGCGCCGCAGGCTTTGAATGATGCGGCCGGGCAATGCGCCCACATACGTCCGCCGATGTCCCCGGATCTCCGCTTCATCGCGCATGCCGCCCAGTGCGATTCGGGCGAATTTCCGGCCAAGCGCGTCAGCCACGCTTTTACCAAGCGAAGTTTTGCCCACGCCGGGCGGGCCGACGAGACAGAGGATCGGGCCTTTCAATTTGTTCTTCAGCTTGATGACCGCCAGAAACTCCAGCAGCCGGTCCTTCACCCGGGTCAATCCGTAATGTTGCTCGTCGAGAATGCGCTCGGCGGCGGCAAGGTCTATCTTGTCTTCGGTTGCCTTCGCCCACGGCAGATTGACGATCCAATCGAGATAATTCCGCGAAACCGTGTATTCGGGGGTCGTCGTCGGGATTTGCTGCAAACGTTCCAGTTCCTTTAGCCCCACTTTTTTCGCGTCGTCCGGAAGCTGATTTTTCTCGATCTGATCGCGGAGGGAATTGATCTCACCGGTGGCCGGATCGGATTCGCCCAGTTCCCGCTGAATCGCGCGGATTTGCTCGCGCAGGAAGAAGTCGCGCTGGCTCTTGCTCATTGAGGAAGCCACTTCCTTCTGGATTTTTGAACCGAGTGTCAGCACTTCCAGCTCGCGGCTCAACAGCGGCAGGAGGCGCGTCAGCCGGTCTCTGACCACGTTCATTTCCAGCAACTGTTCCCGTTCCTCCAGGCTCAGGTTAAGGTTCGCCGCGATCAGGTCCGCAAGTTTTCCGGAGTGTTCCGTGTTCAGCGCCGCGACCTTGACCTCGTCGGACATCGCGGGTGAGAGGTTGATGATTTCCTGGAACTGACGCTGCGCGTTCCGTGTCATTGCGGTCAATTCCAGCGACTGTTCGACCGAGTCGCGGATGACTTCGATCCTTGCGCGGAGGTAAGGCTCGTGCGATTCGTATTGCGCGATCCGGAAACGGCGCAATCCCTCCACGAGAACCCGGACGGTGTTGTCCGGAAACTTAAGCATTTTCACCACCCGCACGGCGCAGCCGTTGTTCCACAAATCCTCGGGCGCCGGATTCTCGACGTCCGGCTTCTTTTGCAGCACCAGGCCGATGAAACGATCTCCCGCGACGACGTCGTCGATCAGCCGGATGCTCGCCGCAGACTCGACGAGCAACGGCGCCACCATGCCGGGAAAAATCACGATGTCGGACAACCCGAGAATCGGCAGGACGTCCGGAATGGACTTGCCGCCCGCGCGCGTGATGGTTGTGTCCGAGCCGCCGGTGGAAGCTCCGAGGATGCTGATGAATTCAGTGTCCGGTGAGGTCATTTTATGGCCGCTCTCATGGTTAGATGTCGGAGCCGGCCAAAAAGTTCAGCGAAAGGTTAACCTTCGCCGGAAGGAATGGAAACTGAAATCGGCTTTTGCGACGAGGGCGCGAGAACCGGCACATCAATGCGCAGAAAACCATTTTGATAAGCGGCCTTCGCCTGGCCCAAATCGTACCCGGGAGGGAGTTCAATGACGCTTTCAAACGCGCCGTAATTGATTTCCATCACCAGAAATGTGCATTTCGCGGCGCGGCATCCGTCCGGGCGCTGTCCGCTGATCTTCAGGCGGCTGCCCTCGACCGTCAGCTCCAAATCCTCTTTGCGCATGCCGGCCAACTCGACCTTGATGACGAGACCACTTTCGGCCACATAAACGTCGGTGTTCGGCACCCAGTAGGTTTCGGAGGAATCCAGACCGACGCTTTGCGGTCGTTTAACGAAATGAACGGATGCGGAAACTTTGTTCAAGGCCATGATCAACGCGAAAGTATATCAATATCAGAGGCAGCGCAAGCAAGAGGTGATCAGGATTTGACGATGATTTGCGGGCGTTCGCCCTTGCGCGCGCGAAAGACAATCGAGCTTTGCGACCGGGATTGACCAGCGCAGCCGCAATGAGTGTCGCGCTCAAATCTGAACTTGCGGCGCCGGAATCGCGCCCGGAGAAAGATTCCTGCGGTCGCGGCGACAATCAAAAGCGAAATGGTTTGCTGCCAATCCACGTTGCCAAGATACTCCAAGTCAGAGTGTTGGCAACCCTCATTATCGCCCGCCAGTCACCAATTCCGGCTCGCGCGGCCGAGGTATCACCCTTAACGTCACGCCATGCCCGACAGAATCTTCCGCCATCAGCACCGCGTCACCTACTCCGATTGCACCCTGGGTAACCATGTTTACTATGCCCGCTACCTCGACATTCTCGAAGAGGTCCGTGGTGAGTTTTTCCGTTCGCTCCGACTCCCGCTGCTGACCCTGCAACAGGAGGACACCGTTTTTCCCGTGATCGAGAGCCGCCTTGAATACATTCGCGCCGCACGTTACGACGACGTCCTTACCATCGGCCTTTGGTTGACCGAACTCGACCGCGTGAGGCTCAACTTCGGTTACCACATTGACAATCAGCATAACCAATCCATCCTTGAAGGCAGCACTCATCACGTTTGTGCAACGATCGCCGAAAACCCGAAGCGCATGCCGGGTAAGTTGACCGAATTGCTCGCGCCGTACCTGCGCACGTCGTCAACCTGAGAAGGCTGCCCCCGCCTCACTCGCCTTTCGACATGGTCTTTGCTTTCGGGTCCAAAACTCGATCCGGATGCGAGTACACGTTGAACGAGTCACCACGCAAAAAACCGATCAGGGTCTGTCCGACTTCGCGGGCGAATTCGACCGCCAGACTCGATGGTGCCGAGATCGCGCAAACGACGGGGATCCGCGCCGCCAGCGCCTTTTGCATGATTTCAAGCGAGGCCCGCCCGCTGACCAGGAGGATGTGTTTGTCGAAAGGCAGGCGGTTCCGGATAAAACCGTGTCCGACGACCTTATCAACGGCGTTGTGACGGCCCACGTCTTCACGGACGACAATGAGGTTTCCCTTTCTGTCGAAAACTGCCGCCGCGTGCAACCCACCTGTACGCTTGAAGGTTTTTTGGGCCCCGTGAAGTCGTTTCACTAGGGCGAGAACGGTTCGCGTGGTAACTCCGGGTGCTGCTGTAATCGGCGGAAAATGCTGCTGAATCGCCTCGATCGAGGCCTTGCCGCACAGACCGCAACTGGACGACGCGAAGACATGGCGAGTCAACCGATCAAAACTCACTTCCACCGCGGGGGACAAAAAAGCGTTCAGTGTGTTTTGGCGATCGATCGCTTCCCCGCGCCGGCAATGTGCGATTTTCACCACGTCGCCTCGCTCGCGAATCAATCCTTCGGCCAATAGAAAACCCGCGGCCAGTTCTTCATCATGGCCCGGCGTCCGCATTGTCACGGCAATGCCGCGTCCGCGTATACGGATTTCCAGCGGCTCCTCCACGGCCAGCAAGTCATCGCATTCACTGGCCTTGCGGGTCGTTCGCCAGCGCAGAATTTTCGAAGAGGAGATCCCGCAAACGCCCGGCTCAGACCGACGAATCGTTTTTCTTCCTGCCACAAATTTGAATGAGGCGAGCACGCCGGACGGCGCCTGATCACCGGCCGATTTTCTCGACGTTCACGCGTGCGTTGTAATCCGGCACGCCGCCCGCGGCATCCACGACGCCCCGCCGGATGATGACGTTGCCCTCGGGCCAGTGGATCTGCAGGTTTCCGCGCGCGATCGGCGCGAGAAAGACGCGACCCTCAAAACTGCCCAGATCGTTTTTTAAAGCGATGCGGTCGTTCTGCGCAAGCTGAAGCATCGCGGCGTCGTCGGAGTTCATCAGCACTGCGTCACGCGGCGCGCCGTTGATCGGGTCAACGTCGGCATAAATGAGGGTGTTAAATTGTTTGCCACGCCTCGTGGAAACCCAGAACGCGGATCGAGGACCGGCCATTTGAGCCCCGGTTTCCTTCCTTTCGGAGGAAATAAGATTGGGTATCGGGACGGCGCGAAAATGGGCCTTGCCGTCGGGCGTTGGGAAACTCCAATCGGCGCAGAGATGTGGTCCGCCGTATTGAAATGCATCGCCCGTTTTTCTGAGGTCTTGAATGCCCTCGTAGAATGGAATGATGCGGGCGATCTCCTCGCGCATTTTCCAGCCCGTCTCACACCCGAGCAAGTGTGCGTGTTCGGGCCGGACTGCGGCGGCAAGCTCGCGCAAGATCTTCCATTCCGCCCTCGCTTCCCCAACCCCGCGTGGGATTTCCGGACTGAACATGACGCGACGTTCAGTGCTCGTTTCCGTACCGCCATCGTCCTGTTCGTAACGCGTTTTGGCCGGTAGCAAAATGACTTCCTCCTTCGCTTCGATGAACATTTGGTCGGTGAGAATAACGTCCTGATGAACGCGCGCCGGGACGTTGGCGAGGGCGCGCGCCACGTAATCCGGTTCCGGCAACGTGCGCAGAAAATTTCCGCCGAGGCAGTAGAGCAAATCGAGCTGCCCGGCCGCGCTGGCTTCGATCATTTCCGGCGCCGTGAGGCCGACCCAGTCCGGCACCGGAAAGCCGTACTGCTTGGAAAGCATTTGTGCGTTCACCCCGTTCACCGGTCTGCCGCCGGGGAATACGGTCGCGTAGGCGCCCATCTCCGCTCCTCCTTGCACCGATGAGTGGCCGCGAATCGGCATCAGTCCGCACTTGTCGCGCCCGACGAATCCCTTGGTCAACCCAAGGTTCAGGATCATTTGCACGGCGTCTCCGCCGAAAGCATGTTGCGTAATGCCCATGCTCCACACCATTACGGCTGTTGCCGCGCCGTGAATCAGTTCGGCAAACTCCTGCATCACCGGCCGACTCACACCGGATTGGATTTCGAGCGTCGGCCAGTCGTACGAATCGACTTTTCGCTTCAGTTCTTCCACTCCCTCCGAGTGGTTCCTTATGAACGAGTCGTCCTCCCATCGGTTGCCAAAGATGATTTTCAACACGCCGTAAAGGAAGGCGATGTCGCCGCCCTGCCCCACCGCGAACCAGTAATCGGCAATGTCGGTGCCGAACAGCGCGCTGTGCAAAGTGGAGGGCACCCAGTAACGCTTCATTCCCGGTTCGAAATACGGATTCACGAGGACCACTTTCGTCCCCAGCTTCTTCGCTTCGTGCAGATACTTCGTCGTCACCGGCTGGTCATTGGCCGGATTTGCGCCAAAAAAAACAATCAGATCGGTGCCATACCAGTCCTTGTAGCTGCAGGTCGTCGCAGCGACGCCGATGGCGTGCTTCATCGCCGCAGTGCTGGGCGCATGGCAAAGGCGCGCGGCGTTATCCACGTTGTTCGTGCCGAGGAAGCGCGCAGCCTTCTGCGCCATATAATAAACCTCGTTCGTGATGCCGCGCGAAGTGAGGAACATCGCCCAACGCTTCGGGTGGACGACGCGCAGTCTGCTCGCGATGCGTTGGTAGGCTTCGTCCCACCCGATTCGCCGAAACGGCGCCTCTTTTTCCCGCACCATGGGATACGGCATACGGCCTAAATCGCGGAGACGGGCGTTGTCGAGCGTTCGCAAGTGATCCAGGTCGAGGCGTCCGGTGAGGAGCCTTGCGTCCAGTTCCGGCATCGTGTTGAGCCGAAGCAAATTCAGCCGGGTCATGCAGAGATGGATTCCGTCGATGGTCCAATCGTGAAAACCGGCGACTCCAAGCGCACAACCATCGCAAACGCCCCGGCTCAAAACCTTCCAGGCGTAGCCCAAGTTGTCGCGATTCCTCCAGGCCACCTTCAACATGTCGCGAAAGTGTTTTGGCTTCGTCCGGCCGAGACCAAAGGGCACGATCGACTTGAGCGTTTCCTGCCAGCCTTTTTGACCTTTTTGCACTGCAAGTTGGACAAGATTTTCAGCCAGGGACGACCTGAGTGGCACATCCCCGTCAAACTCATCGCAGCCTACTTCTTGCGTCCCCTGCCGCCGCGACCTTTAAACGTAAGTTCGGCGACGCCCGACTTGTCGAGTTCCCCGAGGCCGCGTTTCACCATCTTCGCGTATTGCTTAAACGTGGCCGCCGCCAGCGGAAGGTCGAGTTTCTTTTCCTTGGCCAGACTTAACGCAATGCCCGAGTCCTTGGCGGCGTGCGCCGCGCTGAAAAAACAGGAATGCTCACGGTTCTGCATGTCTTCGCCGTCGGTTTGCAACACGCGCGAATTGGCGCCGGTCTGGGAAAAAACCTCCATGAGCGTCTTGAGGTCCAGACCCAGCGCCGCGCCAAGCCCCAGGCCTTCGGCCAACCCGGCCGTGTTGATGTTCATGACCATGTTGACCAACGCCTTCACGTTTGCGGCCTGCCCGGCTTTGCCAATATAGCGCAGCAACTGGCCTTCGTTGCTCAACTTCGTCAGAAGCCCCTTCACTTTGTTGAACGTGCTTTCCGCTCCGCCGCACATCAAATAGAGCGTCCCCTGCCTCGCCTGCGTTATACTGGAAGCCATGCAGGCCTCGAGCGATTCGGCGCGCGCTTTCTTCGCAAGCTTCTCCACTTCGACATGGACCCGGGGGGAAATTGTGGCGCAGTTGATGAAGACTTTCCCTGCGGCGTTCCTGAGCAGATTGTCCTTCTTGTCCGCAAAGACCCTCCACATCGCTTGGTCGTCAGTGACCACTGTAATGATGACATCCGAGAGCGCAGTGACCCGCGCCAGTGTCGCGCAGGCCTCGCAGCCAAGTTCCTGTGCGAGCGATTGGGCCGATCCCGCACGCACGTCATAAACCGCGACCACCGGGTAACCGACCTCCTTCAGCCGGCGCGCCATGTTCGCGCCCATGCGACCCACCCCCACGAATCCTGTTTTTTCTGGCATAATCATTTCTGGTTTGATGTTTCGTTTGCCACTGCCCGACGCACGATGTTTCGCGTCCAATTTTGTGGAATCAGTTCCTTGCGACTCTATGCAATTGAATCGCACCGGGCACGCTTTTTTCATTCGATGACCTCGTTACGAGCTGCGTGCCAAGGACCATGCCCGCTGCCGAGTGTGCCAACCGAACCTGCGCCAACTCGAAAAACACTGCGACACCGTGGCCCGTTTGACACAGTCGGCGCTGTCAGGCGACTGGCGGCATTTCAAATCTAATTATGGTGTTTTCAATCTGTTAGGCAAGCAATCGCATCGTTGGCACCCACGGTGCTGAGGTTTACCCGGTACATTCAGAACCAGATATTATGGCTAAAGTTTTAGGCATCGATTTAGGTACGACCAACTCATGCATGGCCGTCATGGAAGGCGGCGAACCGGTCGTACTCGAGAACTCGGAGGGAAAACGCACCACGCCATCAGTGGTTGCGTTTACCAAGACGGGCGAACGTATTGTCGGCGATGCCGCCAAACGCCAGGCAGTCACGAATCCGCGAAACACGGTTTACTCGATCAAGCGGTTCATGGGCCGCAAATATGATGAAGTTCAGGAGGAGATCAAGCGCGTGCCCTATAAGGTCGTCAAAGCGTCCAATGGCGATGCCGCCGTCGAAGTCGAATCGGAGGGTAAGCCCAGGCAATTCAGTCCCCCCGAAATATCCGCGATGATTCTGGCCAAATTAAAGGCGGACGCTGAAATGCGGCTTGGGGAAAAAATCGCGCAAGCGGTTATTACCGTTCCCGCTTATTTTAACGATTCCCAGCGCCAGGCGACCAAGGACGCAGGCCGGATCGCCGGCCTGGAGGTCCTCCGCATCATCAATGAGCCGACCGCTGCATCACTGGCCTATGGCCTCGACAAGAAGAAAGATGAGAAGATCGCGGTTTACGATTTGGGCGGCGGCACGTTCGACATCTCGGTTTTGGAAATCGGAGATGGCGTTTTTGAAGTAAAGGCGACAAACGGCGACACTCATCTCGGCGGCGACGACTGGGACAATCGTGTCATGGACTGGATCCTCGATGAGTTCAAAAAGGAACACGGCATGGATCTGCGTAAGCAGCCGGACGCCCTCCAGCGCATCAAGGAGGAGGCGGAAAAGGCGAAGATCGCCCTGTCCAGCTCGCAACAATACGAAATTAACCTGCCCTTCATCACCGCCGACGCCAGCGGCCCAAAGCACATCAGTGCGAAGCTGACGCGGGCAAAAATGGAGCAGCTTTGCGATGATTTGTTCGAGCGCACCGTCGGCCCGGTCAAGAACTGCCTGAAGGACGCCGGCATCACCTCTGAAAAAATCGACGAACTCGTGCTGGTCGGTGGGATGACGCGCATGCCGCGAGTGGTCGAAACCGCGCATTCGCTCGTCAACAAGCCTCCGCATCAGGGCGTAAACCCGGATGAAGTGGTTGCGGTCGGCGCGGGCATTCAAGGTGGCGTGCTTAAAGGCGACGTGAAGGATGTGCTGTTGCTCGACGTGACACCGCTGTCGCTCGGCATCGAAACACTCGGCGGCGTGTTCACCAGGCTGATTGAGCGCAACACCACGATCCCGTCGCGCAAATCGGAGATTTTCTCGACGGCTTCAGACAATCAGTCCGGCGTGGAAATCCATGTGTTGCAAGGCGAACGTCAATTTTCGCGCGACAACAAAACCATCGGCAAGTTTCATCTTACGGACATTCCGCCCGCGCCGCGCGGCGTGCCCCAGATCGAGGTCACCTTCGACATAGATGCCAACGGCATTTTGCACGTCAGCGCGAAGGACCTTGGCACGGGCAAAGAGCAAAAGATCACGATCACAGCCAGCAGCGGACTCTCGAAGGACGAGATCGAGAGGATGCGCAAGGACGCCGAGGCGCACGCCGAAGAGGACAAGCAGAAGAAGGAAGAAATCGAAACACGCAACGAGGCCGACAACGCCGTTTACCGATCGGAAAAAATGTTGAAGGATAGTGCCGAAAAAATTTCCGGGGATGCAAAGGCGAAAATCGAAGCGGCCATCGGCGAAGTCAAAGAGGCGCTCAAGGGCAGCGACACGGCATCGATTAAATCGGCAAGCGAAAAGTTGAACGAGGCCTGGCAGGCGGTTTCAGCGGACCTTTACAAGGCCGCATCCGAAAAGACGCGCGCCGGCAAAGCACAGCCGCAACCGGAATCAAATGAGGCCAGGTCCGATGAGAAGAAGGACGGGAAGGACGAAGGACCGATCATTGATGCGGAAGTTGTGGACGAAAAGAAATAAATCAGACCGGCTCGCGAGGGAAATCATGCTGGTGAACCGAATTTGAAATCATGGTGAAAGCGTCAGCTCACAAAACCTTCGGCCTCGTTCTTGTTGTTGGCGCGTTGCTCGCGGCGGCCGTGATTCAGACGTTGGGCCCCGGTCTGGCTGTGACCGATCGGGTAAGCATGACCCCACAGGGACCCGGCGCGGGCGGGGTACTGGTTGAAAGAACATCGTGGTATATGCTGCGGATTCTGCCGGTTGCCGCGGTCGCAGTCACCGGGCTTGCGTGTCTATTGCTTCCGAAACGAGTTAACCCGGATTGACGCCCGCCGTTGGAACAAAAGAATGCGCCCGTATCCAGGCTCGAAACAAGAATTTTCCCTCCGCGAGTGCGGTGGGATTTGATTCGTCAGTAACATCAAAAACAACAAAAGGAAAAGCAACGTATGGCAGTAAACCTGAAACCGCTCGGCGACCGCGTGTTGGTTGAACCGGTCGAGGAGAAGGAAACGAAAAAGGGCGGGATCATCATTCCCGATTCCGCCAAGGAAAAACCCACGGAGGGCCTCATCATCGCGCTGGGGACCGGCAAGACCGACGACAACGGCAAGAAAGTGCCGTTTGAGGTCAAAAAAGGCGACCGCGTGCTCATCAGCAAGTACGGCGGGACCGAGATCAAGCTGGATGGCAAGGAGTACAAGATTTTGAACTCCGACGACATCCTTGCAGTCGTGGAATAATCTTAACCAAAAGAAGGAAGTAAAATACTATGGCAGCAAAACAATTATTGTTCGACGAGGCCGCGCGTCAGGCGATCCTGCGGGGCGTCACCAAACTCTCCAAGGCCGTCACGGCCACTCTCGGCCCCAAAGGTCGTAACGTCGTGATCGACAAAAAATTCGGTTCACCGACGGTCACCAAAGACGGTGTCACAGTCGCGAAGGAAATCGAGCTGGAAGACACCTATGAAAACATGGGGGCGCAAATGGTGCGTGAAGTCGCCAGCAAAACCAGCGATGCCGCGGGTGATGGCACCACGACCGCGACCGTGCTGGCCGAGGCGATTTATCGCGAGGGGTTGAAGTTCGTCACATCGGGCGCCAACCCTATCGGTATCCAGCGCGGTATCGGCAAGGCCGTTGAAGCCGCAGTGGAACAGCTCGCGAAGATCTCCAAGAAGGTCAAAGACAAAGAAGAGATCAAGCAGGTCGCGACGGTCTCTGCCAACTGGGACAATACCATCGGCGAGATCATCGCCGACGCGATGGACAAGGTTGGCAAGGACGGCACCATCACGGTCGAGGAAGCGAAGTCGATCGAAACCACACTGGAAGTGGTCGAAGGTATGCAGTTCGACAAGGGCTACCTCTCACCGTACTTTGTCACCAATGCCGAAACGATGGAAGCCAAGCTCGAGGATGCCTACATCCTGAATTACGAGAAGAAAATCAGCAGTCTGAAAGACCTGCTACCGCTTCTTGAAAAAGTGGCGAAGGTCGGCAAACCCCTGTTGATCATTGCCGAAGAGGTCGAAGGTGAGGCGTTGGCGACGCTCGTGGTGAACAAACTGCGGGGCACGCTCAATGTCTGCGCCGTCAAGGCTCCTGGGTTTGGCGACCGCCGCAAGGCCATGTTGGAAGACATCGCCATCCTGACCGGCGGCAAGTGCATCACCGAAGACCTCGGCATCAAGCTCGAATCCATCGGTCTCGAAGACCTCGGACGCGCCAAGAGCATCGTCGTGGACAAGGAAAACACCACCATCGTCGAAGGCCACGGGAAATCCTCCGAGATCCAGGGACGGGTGAATCAAATTCGCCGCCAAATCGAAGAGACCACCTCGGACTACGACCGGGAGAAACTCCAGGAACGCCTGGCCAAGCTCGCCGGCGGAGTAGCGGTCATCAACGTCGGTGCCGCGACCGAAACCGAAATGAAGGAAAAGAAGGCCCGCGTGGAGGACGCGTTGCACGCGACGCGTGCGGCGGTCGAGGAAGGTATCGTTCCAGGCGGTGGCGTGGCCCTGATCCGCTGCCTCCCGGCCATCGACGCCCTCAACCTCAAAGATGAAGACGAACGCATCGGCGTGGACATTGTAAAGCGCGCCATCGAGTCGCCGGTCCGCGCGTTGGCGGCCAACGCCGGCGTGGAAGGCTCCCTCGTCGTGCAGGAAGTCAAGCGTCGGAAAGGCAATGACGGTTACAACGTGGCCACCGGCGAATACGAGGACCTGGTGAAGGCCGGCGTGGTGGATCCCAAAAAGGTCACCCGCACCGCCCTGCAAAATGCAGGTTCCATCGCCGGTCTGTTGCTAACCACCGAATGCCTGATCACCGAGATCCCGGAGAAAAAGGAAAAAGCTCCTGCGGGTCACGGCGGCGGACACGGCATGGAAGGCATGGACTACTAAGCTCCGGTCGCCAGAGGAACCGAGTTCGAACGGGACCGGCGTTCACGCCGGTCTCGTTTCTTTATCCAGACCGGCCACGTCAGCACAACAAATCACCGGCGCCGGCCCTCGTTTGAGCCTTGAACTTTGTGTGGTGTGGTGTGATGGTGTCGCCGTGAATGGGGAGGGGGCGTACTGGTTTCGACCTGAGGGATAGGTCAGAGGCGGCATGCCGAGGATGGTTCGTTGGCCTCGTTAATCATCGGACCAAAACATAACTGCTAACGAAGAGCTAGCACTCGCGGCCTAATGCGCTGCGACGTTCATCACCGGATACCTGCTATGGTGAATGAACGCAACAGCAGGCATGGTTGACGGCGGAGACTGCGCGCCGGCGGCCGAGAAAATTCATGCGGACTAGGCAGTGCGAATCGCGTCGGGCCGTCATCGCACAGCAGAAAACTCTCGCCCGACTAAGCATGTAGTCGCGGCTGGCGGATCTGTCAGGGACAGGGGTTCAACTCCCCTCGCCTCCACCATCTCGAAGTTTGGCGCACGGCGCGCGCGCGCGCACAGACTGAAGTTATTTTTTCCCGGTCGCCCTCTGCTGGAGCCACGACACGTCCGGATTGTTCGGCGAAAGCGGACTGAGCGAAAGATGGTAATCATTCCTGTGGTTCGCCTTGGTGCGCGGGTCGAGCCATTTCTTGATCTCCGAATGACCGTCCGCAAAGTTAAATCCGCATGCGCCGTTGTGATAACTGGAGGGGAAGTCAATGACCTGCCATGACCCTGGCCGCGAGGGATCGGAACCGTTCATCTCTGTCACAAAATAGCCGTCGTTAATGCTGTCATCCCGCTCGTCGAGCAGCACGAAAGTCAAACTCGGCGGCGGGGCGGACATGTCGCTGATTTTCTTGACGACCTTGTACCCCGGAGTCCACGGGGTGACTGCGCCGGTTCTGGGGTCGAAATTTCCAATCCAATTGTTCATGGACATGGTGCGAACATGCGGATAGCGCCTGCCTCCCAGAGTGCTCATGCTCTGGTCCGCAGGACAATGCCACACTCCCAGCGCCTGATGGTACGGCCAGAGGTGACTCTTCATCAGAAAAACCGTGTTCGTATTGTCGGGGTTGTTCGGTCCCGGATGACCCAGATTGTCGCCTTTGTCCAGGGTCAACCAGCCGCTCACCCAGGTCAGACTGTAATTGTTTCCCTGATCACCGTTGTTGGGAGGAACCGCGTCGTTGAAGTCTGTGGCGTACATCAACCACGAAAGTCCCAACTGTTTCATGTTGCTCAAACACGCGATTCCTTGCGCCTTCGTTTTGGCCTTCGCCAGGGCTGGCAACAGCAAACCCGCCAGAATGGCGATAATGGCGATCACCACTAGGAGTTCGATTAAAGTGAACGCCCGGTGGTGAATCACTGGACTCCGTGCTCGTGCTGTGACAAAACATTTGTGCGGTGACATAAATATGAGGTTTTGTTTGGGTGTCCGGACGATCATAGAAATCAAAAGGAAACGCAACGTGCGTTTCGCCGCACAGTGGGCCGCTAAAACAAATCATCGTGTTGGCTCCCGCAGGCGTTCCCCGCCACAACCGCGCGGGCACCAAATGGCCTGCTCAAGAATCTTGAACGAATAAAAGTGAGTGCGACCAGGTCAGTTGCGGGATGAAATCATCGCTCGCTGTCTTGCTGTCTTCCATCATCCCGGCGTTGTCCGCGCCGGCGCAGGGGCAGCGCCCGGTTCGAGCGGAGCAGGCCAACGCGGCCGGCCGGCCGGTTGTCGAAGTCGCCGCCGACCTGATTGAACTCTTCAAACCGGGCCTTGTGCAGGACGCTTTATCGTGCGAGGTGCGTCAGCCCGCCAGCGCCGGTGGTGTCAAACAGGACGCCTTGTTCGAGCACCCGCTGGCCGTCGGTCGTCCCGCGAGGGTAAATTACGAACTCGATCTGACCCGAACCACGGCGCAAGAGCCTTTGCTGCTGGCGTTCGAGATCGCCTTGTCGGACGGAATCAAGTCGGGCGCGGGTGCCGATGGCGTACGGTTTGTCGTTCAGATCAACGGCAGACAGATGTTCTCCGCCGAAACAGTCGAGACGCGTTGGCAACCGCACGTTGTCGATCTGACGGAGTTTGCCGGTCAGCACGTGCGCCTGACTCTGGCAACCGACGCGCGAAACAACACCAGCTACGACTGGGCGTTGTGGGGCAATCCGCGAATTCTGGCGTTCCACAGAGTCGCGTCAAAAAAATTGCCACCCGACCGGGTTGCCGACGCGGTCATCGCCGCTCCGACCGGCGCCGTGGGAGTAAAAGCCGCCCGTCCGTTCAAGCTCCGGGTCATTCCCGATTCCGCCGAGCCGCCGGTTGAAATCAACGGTGCGGCACAAAATGAACCTCAATGGTTCGTCGGCGACTTCAGTTTCACAAACGCAGGCCAGGTCCGCGTTGAGTGGGAACCAAAGGACGCGTTCCGCAGAAGTGATGTCTTGCTTGGCGGTTATGCACCCCTGTTGAAATTCACCCAATTCTCGGCCGACCGCGCCATCGTCCAGTCAGGCGACCCCGTTCTGCTGCATGTCGAAATGAAAAATGGAGGACGCGGGACGCTCCTGCCGGGCAAGGCGCGCATCCAACTCCGGATTGGCAATGATGCTCAATCCCCGCGCGCGTTGCCGAGGCTTGCCACCGGAGAAACCTGGCGCGCCGAGTGGTCGTGGCGGGCCCCGGACAAAACCGGCGCAGTTGCCGTAAGCGCAGAATTAATGCAACCAGGTCCAACCGAACAATTGACGTCAAAGCTCGACATCTTTGCTCCACCAAAACCGCGTCAAGACGCGATCGTCGGCAACGATCAGGTCCGGCTGGAGTTCGTCCGGCAACGCGGTGGGTTCGCTTACGCAAAAATTCTTTTCCATGAGGCAACTGGCTGGACGCCGGTGGCGGTGTGGTCGCCATTGCTGCGGATCGTCACGGACACAGGGTCTGATGAGCAGTCGTTTGAGATTCACCCGCGCAGGGCCCTGCTCTCGAAAGGAAGAAACGACTCGGTTGAATTCGTTCAAACACAACGAGACGCCGACGGCGTGAGTTGGGAGGCGAGGTTGCGCGTGACCGTCGAGCCCGATCGGCCGGTCGCCCGAGTCCACTACGAATATAAGCCGTCGCGGCCCCGCAAGGTCCGCGCGCTTTCTGGTCTGAACATTTACGTCGGCGATGGCACGTCGGGCGCAGTCAAAACCTGGGGTCTTTTCCCCGGTCTGGAGTATCTGTTTGGCGCGGAGCCTTCTTCCAACCCGCGCGACTTCGCTCCCAAACTCGCCGACCGCCGCACGCCCGACGCGCGGAAAATCACCGTTCCGCTCATGGCAATCACCGTTGGACCGGACAGCCAGTCGCCGCCCGAAAACCCGGCTCGTTTTTTTACACCTGACTCGCTCAAGGACCAAATCCTGGCCGGCACGGCGAACCCGAAATCTCCCGCCTCCAATTTGAAATCGGATGTGACGGTCGCCTTGTTTTGGAATCCTCTCCAACGCTGGGACGGCGAACACGCCTTTCCCTCGGCCCGTTTCGCTTCACCGAACCTTGACGAAGGCATGGCCAACCATCACCTCGCCCTGTTCCTGCCTTCGACGCCGGACTTCGTTCCGGAGAATGCCGGTCGCGCAAACAGGACTTATGAACTGGCCGCCGACAAAGCCATCACGCTCGATGCCAACCTCGTCGTCGCGTCCGGCCCGGTGAACGCCGCCTTGCGCGAATATCTGCGTGAAACCGGCGGCCTGCCAAACCCGCATCCCTGGCCGCGCGACTTCCAGCCCGAACTCGACGTTTGCCGCGCCGGATTTCTGAAGACGCTTTGGAACGGGAAAACCGACCGGTGGAGCCACTGTATCGGATGGGCCGGCAGTCATGCGCCGGGATTTGCCGCTTTGCTCTGGCTCGACTCACTCGTTGCCGAGAAGTCCGAGGCTCGCCGGCAATCACGCGAGCGCGTCGAACTGGCCGCTCAAAACATGTTGCGCGACGGCGGACCGGAACTTCTTACCTCGCAGGCGAACTGCCATATCATGCAGTGGGAATTTCCATTTTACTACGGTTATCTGCCGGAAGCGCTGGCGTCGCTTGAACCGCAAATCCAAAATCTGATTCAATCGCAACGACCCGACGGCGGCTGGCACTACGAACCGGCCAATGCGCAACAGGCGGACCTCGGCCGGGCCGGCGACTCTGTGCTCGGCACCTGCGCGAACCGCGCCGCGACTTTGCTTCGTTACGCGCGCATCACCGGCGATGCCACGGCGCTCGCCACCGGGGAAAAGGCGCTGCGTTTCATGGAAAATTTTCGTGTCCCGCGCGGCGGCCAGACCTGGGAATGCCCGATGTATGAGCCGGATATTCTCGCCGCCGCCTACGCCATTCGCGCCTATCACGACGGTTATCGCGCGACCGGTGATCCGCGCTGGCTGCACGACGCGGTGTATTGGGCCGAGAGCGGTGTGCCGTTCATCTACCTTTGGTCGCTGCCGGACAAACCGATGATGCTCGGCGCGACGATACCGGTGTTCGGCAGCACCTTTTACACGCACTCCTGGCTGGCCATGCCGGTGCAATGGTGCGGCCTCGTGTATGCCTATCACGTCTTCCATCTCGCCCGCGAATTGCAACACACGCCCTTGCCCGAGACTGGCTCAACGTTGCCACTGGCGCTGAATTTTTCGCCAGCGGACTGGCGGCAAATCGTTGAACTCATCACCGTGAGCGGCACGTATCAGCAATTTGCCGACGGCGAGAAAATTGGCGCCTATCCCGACAGCATTTCGCAGTTTGAAAAACGCAACCCCGCCTTCATCAATCCCGAAGACATTCTGGTGAATGTGCTGGCACTGCAAGGTTTCGACCCGGATATAAAAACGGCCCGCCTGCGTCGAGCAAACGACACAATCGTTGTCAGCTCGGGCGCGGAAATTGAAAACCTCGAAGCGACCGGCGACGGCATTCGTTTCAAACTGAACTACTTTTCGGGCGAATCGAGTCAATCGTTAATTGCAGGACTCAAACCGAAGCAAGTTTTGGTTGACGGCGCTCCCTTGCTCCAGTCGGCCAATCCGGTTCGGCGCGACCCCGGCTGGTGGTGGGACCAGATGCATCAACGGACTTACCTGGTTGTGCCGCATCAAAAGAAGAGCGTGAGTGTGGAGGTTAGTAACGCCCGTTAGACGGCGATCACGACTTGACCATGCCAAGCGATGAGCAACTTCGTTTCCCTTCACATCGATTTTAAGGTCGGTTTCATATCCGCATGGCAACAGTTGTGGCAAGAAGAGAGGAACCGTGCGCAAACCACTCAGGGAATGCTGTCTAAAAAAGGTTAGCCAACACATGACACTTGCGGACAAATCGCTCGCCTTCGCCCGTTCGATTGGTGAAGAATGGCAAGACCGGCCTGGAACAGATCTGCGATCATTTCAGCAACGTTATCTCTACGCGCAAGCATTCGGGACAGCGCATACGGCTAGAGGTTACTGGATTCTTCATCGTGAGGAACAGCACCACGATTGCAACCTTCTCGCGAGAAACTTACTGGAACGTATTTTTAATGGCCGCGTCGCGAGCAAGTCACCGCGGCATGCGGTTGAACTTATGACATGCGAACTATCCGAACACATTCGTCGCCTACGGCTGTTTCAACGCGAACTTCAACACGTGCCCAAAGAGGCGACTCAGACAATCGAACGGTTAGAGAGCGAGTTACAGGTGTTCTTGGCTTTACTCGGAACACAGGAGGCTCCTCAGTGGGATTACCACCGCAGAGCCGTTGAAGCCGAGATTTCAACCTGGGCTTATCGTGGACTATATTCAGAGTTTTCTTGCTACACACACGCAGGTTATGAAGTGGGCAGACCCCGGGAGCTCAACAAACCTTCCAACCTTGCGGATTTTATCGCGCTACTGGCACCGCTCGACACCGCGATGTTTCTCCACCGACTTTCATGCACGGAAACTCAATGCGAAATTGGAGCGAGGTACAAGACACTTTACGAGGAGTTCAGGAACGAGATGCTTGGTGAGCCTACGTCTGAGAATCGGCAACTGGGTGCTGGTGGCAAATCACTACCCGACTGATCCGTCCCACTCTCGTTACCAGATCGTCGAAACTAAATCTGTGAATAAGCCACCGGCCGCAGAAAGATGTTGGTGATGTTGGAGACGATTTCAGCGTCGGTGAACCCGGGAGTCGCGCTCAACTTTTTCCATTCGGGATCGGCGACGAACGCGCCCCAGTTCTTTTCGCGCGCGGCCATGTCCTCAAACGCGAGCATGTAGGTCAGATTCGGCATCTTCGTACCGATCAGCGTTTCGCCAAAGAACACCGGCTGCAATCCCGTTCGGCGAAAAATGGCAATCTCGCCGGTGTTGAACATCTCGATCTTCTTTTTGTTCGCCTTCTTGCTGTGGCTTTCGTAGGTCCGCAGTTCGAATACCCGCGACTGATTAGCCTTCGCCAACGCGGGCACTTCAAGTTTCGGCATGCCCGCAAATGCCACCATCAGCGAACTCTCGACACGCACATAAGACGGGGCGGTGGAGACCGAGTTTATGAACGCAACCCCGGCCTTCTGGTAATCGGCGTCGGAACGCACGTGGTCGAGCGCTGTCCCGAACGACTCGATTGTTTTGTGCGGGATGAGGACATACATCGTCGGGCTGTCCGGGCCGTAAGCGACATTGAACACGCCGACCGGTCCGATACCGGCGCGGTTCATCGCCGGGATGGAGGCTTCTCGATAGAAATCGTCGAACAGTTTTTGCTTCGGGCCGCGACGCAGATGATAGAGACGCAGTTCATAAAACTCGCGCGCGGCGCCGGGGCTTTGCCCGGCAGCTGACGTTTCGAGCGCCGAGGCCAAACCGGCCACGCTCGCCGCTGTCAGAGAAGATTTGAGAAATTCGCGCCGTTTCATCGAGGAACCCTGTCACCCTTTTTTCACGTCGTAACAGTAAATGATGTCCTGGTCGCGCAGGTATAACTTTCCATTCGAGATGACGGGATGCGTCCAGATGTGCCCCTGCGGGTTGCGAATCTTTGTTTGTGGATCGAGCTTGAAGCGGCCGTGCTCCTTCCATGCTTTCGGTGATGCATCCACCAGCACGACCGCGCCGCTGCCTTCATCCAGGCAATAGAGCATTCCGTCCGCGCAACTGACCGCGCCCTTGCCGAGCGCATTGCGTTCGCTCCACACGGGCTTGCCCGTTTTGAAATCCTGGCACAACCAGCCCACGCCGTCCGAGTAACCGTAAAGATGATCGCCCACCAGCACCACGCCGCCGTGATGGTTTTTCATTTCCTTGTTGTCGTACACGTCGGACGCCTGGTTGTCCGCGCCGATCTTGACCAGTTTGCAGCCGGCCCCGTAACCGGCAGTCACGTAAACGTAGCTGTCCCGGACAATCGGCGTTGGAATCACAGCCGTCCGACCCGGGAACGGAGATTTCCACAACAATTTGCCGTCTTTCGCCGAAACACCAACCAAATTCTGAGACGTAAGTTGAACGTACTGCCGGGCGCCGTTGTGATCCATAGGGACAATGGACTCGTACTGCGCGCCGTCGGTGAATTCCTTCGACTGCCAGACGGGTTTGCCGGTCATCTTGTCGAGCGCGGCGATTGCGCCCTTCGATCCGCCGGGTGTGCAAACGACCTTGTCGCCGTCCACGAGCACCGACTCGGTGTAACCCCAACCCGGGATCTTCCCGCCAAGGTCCTGCATGGTCTGGCGCCAGAGCTCTTTTCCGTCGGCAACGTTCGCGCAAATCAACGTCCCCTGACCACCAAGCGTGTAAACGCGGTCGCCATCCACGGTGGGAGTTCCGCGCGGGCCGTCGCCCCAGCCGTTCTGCAGAATCGGGCCGATGCGAGCCGTCCAAAGTTCATCGCCGGTATTGGCGTTAAGCGCGAGCAGGATTTCAGCGCCATCACGCGTGCCCATTGTGAAGAGTTTGCCGCCGGCGATGGCCGGACCGGAGTAACCGTTGCCCGCGTTCTGGTAGAGCCACACGCGCTTCGGCCCGGTGGCAGGCCACTCCTTGAGCAGACCGGTTTCCCTGGAAACGTCCGTCCGGTCGGGTCCGCGCCATTGCGGCCAGTCATCCGCCACGCCGGCCAACGGAGGAGCCAGCGTCAACGCAATCGAGAATACCGCGAGCCGATATTGAACACAGTTTTTCATAGGCAAGGTTTCGGATTTGGACGTGCAACCGGCACGTTGTATTGGAAAAGAATCCACGAGCCAAGGACGAAGAATCAAAAAACTCACCTTGGAAACAATCGCTCCAGCATTTCTCTGGCAACCGGCCGCGACGGTTGCGCCCCGGCCAGCCGCTGCAACAGTGCGCGGGCCTCGTCGGGTTTCGTTTGCGCCAGCAACGACGCGTAGGTGAGGCATTGTGCATAACCGGGTGTGAAATCCTCGCTCAACCGCGCGCTTTCAACAAACAGGTCGATAGCCCGGTCCCGCCGCCCTTCCCCCTCGGCAATCAGGCCGCCCAAATACACATCGCGGGCGGCTGCGTACTTCGACAGTCGCCGAGCGAATTGGCCCGCTTCCTCGCCGGAACCCAGGCCCAACACCGCCGCGAAATCAGGGTGTCCGAGCTTCAACAGTTTCAAGAGACGGCCATAGGGAACGGACTGTTTCCGGTAAACGAAACGTGGCGCGCCGAATGTCACGCGCGGCCGGTCGTCCGTGTTCAACGGCGCGTCGCCCGCGAACGCGCGCAATTCCGTCGGCCCGAGCAGGAGGTTGCCGAACAAACGGATGGAATCGGCAAGCGCCAGTTTTTTCAGCTCGGCTTCCAACGGTCCGCCGCTCAATCGCGCTTCGACCCAGTCGCGGGAGCAGCGCATCGGCCCGACGCTCCCACCCAGGCCGAGCACCGGAATATCT
>Ga0134126_10001521_pt1 | contig 29543 bp, 28 predicted proteins | sample KB31752_FD_96881 | JGI IMG/M metagenome (GOLD analysis project Ga0134126, IMG submission 96881) | Terrestrial soil microbial communities with excess Nitrogen fertilizer from Kellogg Biological Station, Michigan, USA - KB3-175-2 | ecosystem: Environmental > Terrestrial > Soil > Unclassified ... | reverse complement strand
ATCAAACAGCTTATGGTTGCGCTTATATTGTTTTCGAACATCCCTGATGGCGTCAAGCGCGCCGCGTTTATCGAACTTGTTCAGCGCTACCATATCGGCAAAGTCGAGCATATCGATCTTTTCCAGCTGTGTAGCCGCGCCAAACTCCGGCGTCATCACGTACAATGAAAGATCGCAATAGTCGGTGATCATCGTGTCCGACTGCCCGATGCCCGAGGTTTCCACGATCACCAGGTCATAACCGGCGGCTTTGCAGATATCGATACTTTCCTGCACATGCTTTGAAAGCGCGAGGTTAGCTTGCCGGGTTGCCAGCGAACGCATATATACGCGCGGACTGTTGATCGCATTCATGCGGATGCGGTCGCCAAGCAGCGCGCCACCGGTTTTGCGTTTGGATGGGTCTACCGAGATGATCGCGATGGTTTTGTCGGTTTCCGCCAGAAAGCGTCGGACGATCTCGTCCACCAGCGATGATTTTCCCGAGCCGCCCGTACCGGTTATCCCCAAAACAGGCGTATGGCTTTTATTGATGAGCTTATGAACTTCGGATAAAAAATTATCCGCTTCTTTTGGATAGTTCTCAACCACGCTTATGGCCGTGGCAATTGATTTTATGTCTTTTTGCGGCAGGTGCTTTAGCTCGCCGTTCAGTTTTATTTTGTTCTGGAAATCGCATTTCTCCAGCATGTCGTTGATCATGCCCTGCAAACCCATAGTGCGGCCGTCATCGGGCGAATAGATGCGGGTAATGCCGTAAGCCTGAAGTTCTTTAATCTCGTTGGGCAAAAAGACGCCGCCGCCGCCGCCAAATATCTTGATATGCCCTGCGCCCCGCTCTTTCAGCAGGTCGTACATATACTTAAAGTACTCCATGTGACCGCCCTGGTACGATGTCAACGCAATTCCCTGCACATCTTCCTGGATGGCGCAATTCACCACCTCATCAACCGAACGGTTATGCCCTAAATGAATTACCTCGGCTCCCGACGACTGCAAAATGCGGCGCATGATGTTAATGGTGGCATCGTGCCCGTCGAACAAGGACGCGGCTGTTACAAAGCGGATCTTGTATTTGGATTGGTAAGGAGCGATGCTTTCCATGGGGAGGCGAAATTGGTATTATGCAAAATTAACCAAAAATAACTATGCGTGCATAATATTTAGGGTGTAATCTATTGCCGCTCGTATATCACTCACCCCGACTCCGCTGCGCTCGTCGACCCTCTCTGCTACGCAAAGAGGGTGGTTAAGTTTTTTTGAAACAAAAAGAACTGGTAAATGACACGCGGTCGTCAACATTCCGGCAGGCTCAGCGGGATATTAACAGCTAAGCCCCCATCGGCGGTTTCCTTGTATTTGGAGTTCATATCCAGCGCGGTTTGCCACATGGTTTTTACCACGGCATCCAGGCTTACTTTCGCGTTATCGGGATTGGTTTGCAGGGCCAGCTGCGATGCGGTTATCGCCTTAATAGCGCCCATGGTGTTACGTTCGATGCAGGGCACTTGCACCAGCCCGCCAATCGGGTCGCAGGTCATGCCCAGGTGATGCTCCATGGCAATCTCAGCAGCCATCAGCACCTGTCGCTGTGTACCGCCCAGACACTCGGTTAACGCAGCTGCGGCCATGGCCGACGATACACCGATCTCGGCCTGGCAGCCGCCCATCGCCGCCGAAATGGTGGCGCCTTTTTTAAATATGCTGCCGATCTCGGATGCCGTTAACAGAAACTGTATGATACGTTCTTCGGAATATCCATCGCAAAACACAAGGTAATATTGCAGTACCGCCGGTATTACGCCGGCAGCGCCATTGGTAGGCGCTGTTACCACCCTGCCAAACGAGGCATTCTCCTCGTTCACCGCGAGCGCGAAGCAACTTACCCAATCCAGCGTGTTCTGAAAGCCGTTGCCGGTTTTGCGTATGGCTTCCACCCATTCGTTAAAATTAGCATAGGTTATATCTTTAATAAGCCTGCGGTTAAGCGCTGCGGCACGGCGCGAAACGTTCAGCCCGCCGGGCAATGAGCCCGACGTATGGCAGCCGCGGTACATACATTCCTTCAGCGCGTTAAAGATATTCAGTACGCCTGTGCGGGTTTCCTGCTCACTGCGCCAGGCCAGCTCGTTTTCCATCACCACCTCTGATATTTTAAGACCAGTTTTAATGCACCAATGCAGCAAATTGTTGGCGGTCTCGATCGGGAACGGCAGATCGACCTCGACTTTTGATTGGCCCTGGCCGCCCTCTTTTACCACGAACCCGCCGCCAATGGAATAATACGTTTCAGATACAGCCGTTCCATCATTTAAAAATGCCTGGAAAGTAACGGCGTTGGGGTGATATGGCAGGCTCTCGTTAAACAGGAAAAGCATGTCCTCGTCCGCGGAAAAACGGACCTCCTGTTTACCCGCGAGCATCAATTTGTGTGAAGTATAAATTTCCTGGGTTTTCGGCCCTACCTGGTCTACCTCAAATGTAACCGGGTCATCGCCGCTTAAACCGAGTAAAATCGCAATATCGGTGCCGTGTCCCCGCCCGGTTTTTGCCAGCGAACCATACAATAATATCTTGACCTGCTCCACACTTGGCAATACCTGCCGTTCCTCGAGCAGCTGTACAAACTGCTGCGCAGCGCGCCATGGCCCAAGCGTATGCGAGCTCGACGGCCCGATACCGATCTTGAACATGTCGAATACAGAAATCTGTTCTCTTTGCATCGGTCAAAATTACAATAATAAGCCATTATCCATTTTCGAATAAAAACAAGCATTAAACGTTAAATTATTTTTTATATTTAAATATTCAACCCCTTAAAAATTTAAACTTTAAACACCATGCAAAATTACGACCTCGACCCAAACTCATCCGGTAGCATCCAGGCGGTGTTGGCCATCCTCGGCGCTATTTTAATTCCGCTGATCGTGATAGCGGTCATCACTCTTGTGGGCAAATGGAAAATTTATGAAAAAGCCGGCAAACCGGGATGGGCGGCGCTTATTCCCGTTTACACCTGGATCGTAATGCTGGAAATTGTCGGCAAGCCTATCTGGTGGATATTTTTATTTTTTATACCCTGCGTGAATATTGTTTTTATGATATGGACCGTCAACCTGCTAAGTAAAAGCTTTGGGCAAAGCGAGGGTTTTACGGTAGGTTTGATATTACTCGGCTTTGTTTTTTATCCTATCCTGGGCTTTGGGAGCTATCAATATCTTGGGCCTTCAGCGGCTGAAGCCGGCGGATTAAAGCCCAATAACCCTTTTACTTCCGAAAATTATAAGGACCCGTTTAACGATCCAAATCCTCCGCAAGCTTAATGCTCATCAAAACTATTACCATGTTCTGCAGCCAGCCGGCTTTGTTGCAGTGGGTGCAAAATCATTTACTTCCTTGTCCTTTTAAGTACCTTACCGGTATCGATTGCCCGGGATGTGGTTTTCAACGGTCGGTTATAGCCCTTATACAAGGTGATTTTCATAAAAGCATTGCGCTGTACCCGGCGGCCATTCCTTTGCTTATGTTTTTTCTATATGGTTTTGCTGATAAGCATTTTAAGTTGGACACCCAAAATAACACCATAAAAAAAACCTTATTTGTTGTAATTGGCGTGCTAATAATGATCAGTTATACCGTTAAGCTGTGGAATTTTTATGAACTGTATAAAACGTCGGCTTTAGCAGCGATGTAGCTATAATCTTTCACAATGGTCTGCAAAAACACGAGGTTGTTCATTTGGGGTGGCGGCGCAACCGACAGAAGTTCTTTTATACGCTCGGCGGTTTTGAAAACAACTATGTTACTGCCGGTTTTAAAATAATTTTCAATCACTTCGTGTATCAGGCCAATGTCTTTGTCGGTTAATTGGTTTGCCTGTATAAACAAGGGCTGATAAGCATCCTCAATCCCGGCGAACACCAGGTTATTCATTTTTGTGCGAGGGATGGTTTTTATCATGCCCGTCCCGGCTACCACATCACCTATTCGCTGGCCGTTTTCGGTCATTAACGCTGTAATTAAGGCCCCTACCCCGCCGGTGAAAATAAAATCGACCAGCCTGAACAACCACCGTAAAAGGTACTGGCTGAATTTAGGCCGCGCGCCATCCAGGCTTATCACCCTTATCTTCATAACACGTTTGCCCAGGCTTTGGCCGTTAAAGAAAACCTCGCACAACAGGTCGTAAAAAACAAATAGTATAAGTAATATAATGTAGTAAATGCCCAGCGCGGCACCCGAAAAGCCCTCAACCAAAAGTGCGCCTGCGAAAAGGAAAGGGACAAATACTCCATAGTCGATCAACCGCGCCAGTATTCTTTCACCCAGGCCGCCAATTTCATAGTCTATATCGATGTTTTGTGTGGTGTGTACGGTAATTGTCTCCATCTTAAACAAATATAAACTTGTTATTTAAAATTATACTTGCAGTTTAAAATTTTGTGATTATTTTAAACAAAAAATCCTGACCGAATGCGCGAAGCCCTGTTCATAAAACAAAATACCGCAAGGTGGAAAAATTATGACAATTTAAAAGGTGCGGGACCCGACGATCTGGCCGAATCTTTTATCAGCATCACCGATGATCTGGCTTATGCCAAAACATTTTATCCAAACTCCAACACCACTAAATATTTAAACGGCCTGGCTGCGTCTTTTCACCAGTCGATCTATAAAAACAAAAAAGAGAAGTCAAACCGGTTCATCACCTTTTGGAAGTACGAATTGCCGCTGGTTTTTTATAAACACCGGAAACCTTTATTGTATTCATTTTTATTTTTTCTCGTTTTTAGCCTCATGGGGGCGCTTTCGGCTAAATATGACAACACCTTTATACGATTGGTACTTGGCAATGACTATGTGAATATGACCAACGAAAATATTGCAAAAGGAGATCCTTTTGGGGTGTACAAACAGGAAAGCCCGGCTTTAATGTTTCTGGCTATCGCGGCCAATAATATCAAAGTAGAGCTTGTGGTCTTCGTAATGGGCATAATTTTTTCAGTGGGAAGTATTTACCAGCTCATGAATAATGGCATTATGATGGGCTCGTTCCAATACTATCTTTTCAGCAAGGGGGTGGGGTGGCAGTCGGTACTGGTAATATGGCTGCATGGCACGCTGGAGATTTCGGCTATTATCATAGCCGGGGGCGCCGGACTGATACTTGGCAACAGTTTGCTTTTTCCCAAAACTTTCAAACGCACAGTGTCGATCAAAAACGGCGCAAAAGACGGGCTGAAAATAGCGATCGGGCTGATACCGGTATTTTTAACGGCAGCGTTTATTGAGAGCTTTGGCACCCGGCATACCGAAATGCCCGTTTGGCTAAGCCTCTCGGTTTTAATTGCATCTTTATTGTTTATTATTTGGTATGTGATACTTTATCCCGCATATCTCGATAAAAAATTAAACCCACCTAATTTGGCTATTAATGAAACAACGTATTGAACTTAGACGAGTAAGGGATTTTGGACAGATAATCAACGACTCTTTTACTTTTTTAAAAGAAAATTTTAAACCCCTTTTTACCGCCCTGCTGATCATTTGCGGTTTCTTTATCGTTATAGGGAGCATTTCAGCGATATTCACGTATATGAATATGATCTCGCCGCTTACGTTCAATGTAAACCGGTATAATGCCGGTACACAACCTTTGGGGTTTGTTGTCAGTGCTCTGGTAAACGTATTTATTGTGATACTAACGCAAGCATTCATTCACCTGGTTACATTGTGTTATATTTCAGTTTACATCCAAAAAAACAATCAAACACCCACTTTAGCCGAGGTATGGGGATATTTCAGATACTATTTTTTTAGGGTTCTTGGCGCGGGGATCATCATATTTTTTTTAATGGCGATCGGATTGGTTCTCTGCTTAATCCCGGGAATTTATTTAATGCCCATTATGTACCTGGTTATACCGATCATTGTTGTCGAAAATACATCGTTCGGTTATGCGTTTAACAAAAGTTTCAGGTTAATTAAAAGTAATTGGTGGCTGGTTTTTGGTGTTATTTTTATCATGTCGCTAATTGTATCGGTCGCCAGTTCAGTTGTAGGCATACCAATAACTCTTATTACCGTTGGTGGCACATTCTTATCGTTAAAAGGTTTTACGCTGCCGCTCCTTATTCTTTTTAGCATTCTCCGGAATATCCTTTTGCTTGCTTATGCCTTACCGGCCATAGCGGTATGCCTGTGTTATCTGACCCTTGCCGAGCAAAAAGATGGCACCGGCTTACTGGACCGTATTTCACAGTTAGGGACAAACAGTGATGACCGGTCAACCCAAACTGCAGAGGAATATTAAGCCGATGCCTAAGTTATTAACCGCGGTTTGTTTAGGGTGTATGCTGCTAATGTGGTTGCCTGGCAACGCCTTTGCGCCGCTAAAAAACGTTCCTGCTAAAACGCGTATCGATAGTTCAAATATTCGCGTCAAAAAATTTTATGCAAAAGCGCTTCAGCATTACAAAGCAGATAAAGATTTTAATTATAACGGCGACGCGGTTAACAAGGGGGAATCTTTGTGGGCGCGTTTTTGGCATTGGGTATGGCGTGTGTTGTTCGGGTGGGTTGCAGATGCGAGATACAGCACCTATTTACAATACTTTTTATTAACCGTTTCGGCATCGTTTTTAGCTTATATCATATTCAAATCCCTTGGTATCGACTTGGTTAAGCTAATGACGGGCGAAGCAAAAAAAGTATCCGTTCCCTACACGGAGACGCTTGAAAATATTCATGAAATAAATTTTGACGCCGAAATTGAAAACGCTATCGCACAGCACAACTATCGGATTGCTGTGCGTTTATTGTACTTAAAAAGCTTAAAGCAATTAAGCGATAAAAATTTGATACAATGGCAAATCGATAAAACCAATTCGGCTTATGTTTTTGAATTAACAAACCCCGATCAAAAACAGCTATTCGGCTTGCTTACCCGCCGCTTTGAGTATGTTTGGTACGGCAATTTTACGATTGACCGGCAAACATTCACTAGTGTTAATCAGCTGTTTCAAACTTTTATAAAACATCTGCCATGAAGAGTTTGAGATTATTCCTGCTGCTCGGAGGTGTACTGATAGTCATTTATATAGCAGCACAGCTAAACCGTCCCAAAGCTGTCGACTGGAAAGAAACATTTAATAGCAATGATAAAATTCCCTATGGCACCTATGTATTATACCACCGGCTTAATGACATATTTCCCAATGCTCAAATAACGGCTTTGCGTCAACCTGTTTATAACGTGCTCGTTGACGATTCAGTGAAAAACGCGTCCTATATTATCATCTGCGGAGGGATAGAATTTTCGAAACCAGACTATGAGCAGCTTATAAAATATATAAAACAAGGCAACGATGTTTTTATCGCAGCCGTTTATATGGGCGCCTTATTTAATAAAAACCTTCACGTTACGGTGCAGCGCAATTTCAGTCTGCTAAATGACAGTGTTTCAGTTGGTTTTTTTAGCCGTTATTTAAATCCCAAAAAACAATATAGCATTGGCAAGGGCGCAGGTGAATCGTACTTTAATAAATTTGATACATTACGCGCCGTAGTTTTGGGCGAAACGGCCAACCATAAGGCAAATTTTCTCAAATATACCTTTGGAAACGGGTCGTTATACCTGGCTTCCGATCCCAAATTTTTCAGCAACTACAGCCTTTTTAAGCCCGAAGGCGCAGAATATGCCGCCACAGCCTTGTCTTTTATTAAAGGTACCAAGCGCCTCATCTGGGATGAGTATTATACCCAGGGAGACGCGGGCGAACAAACATTAATGCGTGTATTTTTAAAAAACCCTATATTGCAATGGGCTTATTATATCGCAATTTTCAGCCTATTGCTTTTTGTGGTGTTCGAAATAAAACGCCGTCAGCGCGTTATCCCTGTTATAGAGCCGCTGCCAAATTCCACGTTAGAGTTTGTTAACGTGGTGGGGCAGGTTTATTATGAAAAGCGAAACAACGTAAATATTGCACACAAAAAAATCCTGTACCTTTTAGCCGACCTGCGCGACGAATACCAGTTAAAAACCAATAAGCTTGATGATGAATTCATAGATAAACTTGCCTCAAAGCTAGGATTAGAAAATGATTTCGCCATCGAATTGGTTAACTATATCCGGTTTATAAGCGTGCAGGACAGCGTGAGCGACCGCGAACTTATTGAATTAAACAAATTGATTGAACAACTTTATATCCAATCCAGGTAAACATGGAAGATGAATTATTTGAGCGAAGAACAGATCTCAGCAAACTAAGCACGGCCGTTGAGCAAATCAAAACCACCCTCGCAAAAGTGATCGTGGGGCAGCAGGACAGTATCGAACTGCTCATTGCAGGCATACTTGCCGACGGGCATATTCTGATAGAGGGGGTGCCGGGAATAGCCAAAACCCTTACGGCAAAGCAAATAGCGAAATCAATTGACGCGAAGTATTCACGTATTCAATTTACACCCGACCTGATGCCTTCGGATATTTTAGGCACTTCAGTATTTAATCCGAAAACCACGGGTTTTGAGTTTAAGCACGGGCCCATTTTTGGCAATATTATTTTGATTGACGAAATAAACCGTGCGCCCGCCAAAACCCAGTCGGCTTTGTTCGAGGTAATGGAAGAGCGACAGCTGACGATTGATGGACAAACGTATAAGATGGAAGAGCCCTTTACCGTGCTGGCCACCCAAAACCCGGTTGAGCACGAAGGGACTTATCGGCTGCCCGAAGCGCAGCTCGACAGGTTTATTTTTAAAATAGAGATTAAATACCCATCGCTTGATGAAGAAATAGCCATACTGACAAGGCATCATCAGCACAAAACAAACGACCAGCTAGCAGAGATAACACCGGTTTTATCCGGGCAGGAAATTGTGGCATTGCGGAGCCAGGTGCTAGGGCTGCATGTGGAAGATAAGTTATTGATCTATGTAGCAAAGATCATCCACGAGAGCCGTAATAATAAATCTTTATTTTTAGGCGGTTCGCCCCGCGCCTCGCTGGCCATTATCAACGCGGCTAAAGCTTTAGCGGCTATCAGGGGCCGCGATTTCGTTACACCCGACGATCTGGTTTATGCGGCAGCTCCGGTTTTGCGGCACCGTATTATGCTTACACCCGATAAGGAAATGGAAGGCGCTACGCCCGATGACGTTATTGCACAAATAATTGAAAAAATCGAGATCCCAAGATAGGTGAAAGCGAGATGCATAGGGCTGTAAGCGAAATGAAAGCCAAAGGCTTCGGCTTTTACGAAAATCATATTTAGTGAAAAAGATATTCAATTTATTTTATAAGAACCTTTTTTTAACTACCCGGCTATTTACCGGCCTCGCTGTTTGCGTGGCCTTGTTTTTATTCGCTTTCTTTTTTTCCTGGTTCGACTTTATTGCCGAGTTAATATTCTGGACGCTATTATTGCTTATCGTTCTTGATATTGTTTTATTATACCGTACGGCAAAAGGCATTTTCGCAAAACGGTACGCACCAGACCGACTCAGCAACAGCGACGATAATCAGATGGGGATTTATATCGAAAACTGGTATCCTTTCAATATAAGTGCGGGTATAATTGACGAAATCCCATTCCAGTTCCAAAAACGGGATATCTGGTTCAAAACAATATTAAAGCCGCACCAGCGTAAATTGATCAACTATATTCTCCGTCCCACAAAGCGTGGAGAATACGCGTTTGGGGATATCCGGGTGTATGTTAATTCGCCGCTGGAGCTAATTAGCCGGCGGTATAATTTCAACCAGTCCGAGACATTACCGGTATATCCTTCGTTCCTGCAGATGCGCAAATATGAGTTGATGGCCATTTCCAACCATTTAACAGATATCGGCATCAAAAAAATACGCCGCCTGGGGCATAGCCTCGAATTCGAACAAGTAAAAAATTATGTGCAGGGCGACGATTATCGTTCAATAAATTGGAAAGCTACAGCCCGCCAGGGCAACCTGATGACGAATGCCTATACCGACGAGAAATCGCAGCACGTATATTGCGTGATCGAGAAATCGCGTGCCATGAAAATGCCTTTCGATGGCTTAAGCTTACTCGATTACGCGGTAAATGCCAGCCTGGTGCTATCTAATGTGGCATTATTGAAAGAAGATAAGGCAGGACTCATTACGATAGCCGAAAAAATAGGCGCCATAATTCCAGCCGACCGCCGGCATGCGCAGCTCAACACGATATTGGAGGTTTTATATAAAGAAAAAACCCGCTATCTCGAAACCAATATGGAGCTTCTGTACACCACCATCCGGCGGGTAATAAAACAGCGCAGCCTGGTTGTATTTTTCACCAATTACGAAAGTATGTCGGCGCTGGAGCGGCAACTTCCTTTTTTAAAACGGATCGCTAAATTTCATTTGCTGCTGGTGGTGTTTTTTGAAAACACTGAACTAAAAAAGGTTAGTGAACAGCCTGCGCACGACGTTGAAGGCATCTATATAAAAACTATCGCCGAAAAATTCGCATACGATAAAAAACTGATCGTAAAGGAATTGGCAAAGTATAACATCCAATCTATCTTGAGTACGCCGCAAAATCTTACGGTCAACACCATCAATCGTTACCTGGAAATTAAAGCGAAGCAACGGATCTGATCAACCAGCTTTAGGGAACGCCATACCTGCCGCGCCAAGGTCTTTGGTGATCTTTTCCATCAGCGCTATTTTTGCCGTAAGGAAGTTTTCGGGCAAAACCCATACATTAACGGTAAACCGCATGCTATCCACTTCAAGCCCGATGAGACCTACCCTTACGGCCGGGTCGCTTAATATGTCCGCAGTCGACTTAATAGCACCCAGCATTATTTTTATGGCCTTATCCACATCGTTCGCGTAGGCTAACTTTACTTCGAAATCCAAACGCCGCTTTCCCTCCCGGCTTACATTTACAATTACCTCGTTAAACAGCTTGCCGTTTGGTATGATGATGGTTTTATTGTCGGGTGTTAACAGTACGGTATAAAATATCTGGATAGAAGTTACTTTGCCGTCCTGCCCCTGCGCCAGTATGTTATCGTCGATATCAAAAGGTTTTAACAGTAAAATAAGCACGCCGCCTGCAAAATTTTGGAAAGTGCCCGATAAAGCTAAACCAGCCGCCACACTGAATGCGCCAATGATGGTGGTGAATATGGTAAGTTGGAAGCCCACCAGCTGCATTACCGAAATAATGAGCAATACATAAAGCCCGGTGATGGTAAGACTAAGAAAAAATGGCTGTAATGAAGAATGGACCTTCCGTTTGCTCATCCGGGCGCGCAGGCGTAATCTTAAAACCCGTATAAACCACAGGCCCGCAAAGAATACTATTAACCCGAATAAATAATTTTGACCGTTTTTAACTATCCAAATATGGAACTGATCGTAAAACTCCTGGAATTTCATACAGGAGCCAAAGTTAATCAAATTATTATCTGCCGTATATGATCACAAATAATTGGGGGACCTTGAAAATTGCCCAGTCTACCAGACTGCTTTGAATTTGTTTTGTTTTTTTAACCAGATGCTTCATTGCGCTTAACTAATCAAATGCCATGCCCGAAAAATGTATATTCGGTAATTGCTCAAATCTACAGCGAATTGTAGTGCAAAAATTAAGTTTATTAATCATTTGATTAATAAATGACCAACCGTTTACCGTTGAATGACAATGGGATTTTCGTTTAAAAACAAAATCCCCGCCTATTTAAATAGACAGGGATTGTTTGAGTCTTTAGTCCTGAGTCCTAAGTCTAAAGTCCGATCTTTCGTACTGACTTATGGACTATCGACTATGGACTATCGTCCTGAGTCCTAAGTCTAAAGTCCGATCTTTCGTACTGACTATGGACTATCGACTATGGACTATCGACTGAATATTACATCATGCCGCCCATGCCGCCGCCGCCACCCATTGGAGGCATACCAGCTTTTTCCTCTTCAGGATCATCGGCTAACACACACTCGGTGGTTAACAGCATTGCTGCAATTGAAGCTGCATTTTCTAACGCCACACGGCCTACCTTCGTAGGATCGATAACGCCGGCGCCTATTAGTTTTTCATATTTATCGGTACGTGCGTTATAACCAAAGTCGGCTTTGCCTTCTTTCACTTTTTGCACGACGATTGAACCTTCGATGCCCGCGTTTTCGCATATCTGGCGCAATGGCTCCTCAATAGCACGACGAATGATCTGGATACCGGTGTTTTCGTCTTCGTTATCGCCTTTCACATTCACCAACGCTTCGATAGCACGAATAAATGCAACGCCGCCACCGGCAACGATACCTTCTTCAACAGCAGCGCGGGTTGCGTGCAAAGCATCGTCAACACGGTCTTTCTTTTCCTTCATTTCCACTTCAGAAGCAGCACCGATATACAGCACGGCTACACCGCCCGATAATTTAGCTAACCGCTCCTGTAGTTTTTCTTTATCGTAATCAGAGGTTGTGGTTTCGATCTGGGCGCGTATTTCGCCAACACGACCTTTGATCGCAGCGGCATCGCCAGCTCCATCAATAATGGTGGTGTTGTCCTTATCGATCGAAATCTTCTCGGCCTGACCCAGCATCGAAAGGTCGGCGCTTTCCAGCTTATAACCTCTTTCTTCCGAGATCACGGTACCGCCGGTTAAAATAGCGATATCCTCGAGCATTGCCTTGCGGCGATCGCCAAATCCAGGGGCCTTAACAGCAGCCACTTTCAGCGAACCACGGATTTTGTTAACTACCAAAGTAGCTAATGCTTCGCCGTCCAGATCCTCGGCAATAATCAACAAAGGCTTGCCGGTTTGAACTTGCTTTTCCAATATAGGAAGCAACTCCTTCATCGAAGAGATCTTCTTATCGTAGATCAGGATGTAAGGGCTTTCCAGTTCCACTTCCATTTTATCGGAGTTGGTAACAAAGTATGGAGAAAGGTAACCACGGTCAAACTGCATACCTTCTACAGTCTTAACTTCAGTTTCAGTTCCTTTTGCTTCTTCAACGGTGATCACACCCGAAGTGCCAACTTTCTTCATCGCATCAGCGATCATCTCGCCAATAACTTCATCGTTATTTGCAGAGATAGAAGCCACTTGCTTGATCTTACCGAAATCGTCGCCAACATCTTGTTTTTGCGATTTCAGATTTTCAACAACCGCCCTAACGGCTTTGTCGATACCGCGCTTCAGATCCATTGGATTTGCGCCCGCGGCTACGTTTTTTATACCGGCGGTTACAATTGCCTGTGCTAACAGCGTGGCGGTAGTGGTGCCATCACCTGCTATGTCGGCAGTTTTTGAAGCCACTTCCTTTAACATCTGGGCGCCCATATTTTCAATGGGGTCCTTCAACTCAATTTCTTTTGCTACAGTAACACCATCTTTTGTGATTACGGGTGAACCGAATTTTTTGTCAATAATTACGTGACGGCCTTTAGGGCCTAATGTCACCTTAACCGCGTTTGCTAAAATATCAACACCCCTCTTTAGGGCGTCGCGCGCTTCAACATTGTATTTAACTTGTTTTGCCATGAGTTTTTTTGTTTGAATGTTTGAATGTTGTAAAGTTGGAATGTTGTGTCAGCAAGTTAAAGGTAACTTTACAACCTTTTAACATTGCAACCTTCCAACACCTTTTGATTAAAGAACCGCGAAAATATCCGATTCGCGCATAATTAAAAGTTCTTTTCCTTCGTAAGTGATCTCGGTTCCGGCGTATTTACCATATAAAACCTGATCGCCTACATTAAGACCAATAGGGATAAGACTGCCGGAATCGGCGTATTTACCGGGGCCAACAGCTACAATGGTTCCTTTTTGTGGTTTTTCCTGCGCTGTTTCTGGTATATAAATACCAGAAGCGGTCATTGTTTCAGCAGGAGCGGCTTCTACCACCACTCTGTCGCCAATAGGTTTAATTTTTAATGACATAGTTATTCAATTATTAGTTTTAGAAATTTAAGTCCTGCACACCGTTCCTCATCAATTATGCCAAGCGGGCTGTATTCCGTAATTGGCATAGATTAACTGATGTATTGTCAGATTTTGTTAACCAGCAATTTTTATATTAATACTCTTTTCATCCATCGTGCCATCGTGTCAGTCGTCATTAATAAAAAAAGCCTTGCCTGAGATACCGGGCAAAGCTTTTTTCATTATTAATTTCTTACTTTTTACCAGGCACCACCGGCTGCGGGTTAGCAGGCAAGGTTATAGGCGCATTTGCCGGCGCTATCGGTTTTGATACTTTGTTAATTTGCGTTTGATGCGGATTTGCAGCTTGTTCGGTTCCGTTTTTAGCGGCTACGTTGATTGCCAGCGATAAAACCATGAGGGCGATAGCAAGGCCCCACGTTCCTTTTTCTAAAAAGTCGCCGGTTTTTTGCACACCCATTAACTGGGAGGAACTTGAAAAATTTGAGGACAAGCCGCCGCCTTTAGGGTTTTGTATCAACACCATAAGCACCAGGACGACACACACGATGATAGCAATGATCATTAAAAATAAATACATTTCTTATATTAATTGGTTCTCTTTTCTAACTGTTCGATCTTGCCGGCAAAGTAACGGCTTTTTTCCGGGAATTTCAATATCAATTTTTTGTAGGAAGCTATCGCCTTGTGATACAGCATTTGATCGGTATAGATAGCGGCAAGCGTTTCGGTCACCAGTTCATCGTGGTCCTCGGCGCTTTTCTTTGCTTTATTCTCATTGTCGAGTTTATCGCTGCTTTGCGGCTTTATTTGCGGCTCCTCCTGTATAAACCGCTCGATGATCACATCTTCTTTGCGTTTCCCTTCAATTCCGGAAGATTGTGGGACGGCCTTTTTTTCGATCTCTTCCAACGAGTTGATATGAAAAATATTTTCATAATACTGCTGCTGCAGCTCGTTGTTTTCAGGGGCAATCGCCGCCCTGCCGGTTTGCGGTTTAACGTAAGGCTGGCTTATACCGGCATGTTCTCTCCGCGTTTTATCCAGCCACCACATAAACGTGTAGGGCATCTTATCGTCGTTGTACCTGGAAATTTCCTGCTGCGTCGGAGCCGGTTCATTTACAGGGGCCTCCGGCCCGGCCGGTTCATTTTGACCGAAGGGCTCATCGAGCTTGAAAAAATCAGTTTCAATATCATGTTCAACGACCGGCTTATTCTCCGGGTCAGCAGCCACGTTCCCTGCACCGGCTTTTGTGTCAATATCTTCGATACCAACTATCTCTTCATAAGTTTCATCGTCGATATCATTGCCGGTCGTTTTACTTTCCTGCTGAATTAGCGTTTCAGGCAGCGTTACCGCCTGGTGAACATCGCTTTCCGTAGCGCCTTGTTTTATAATCCGGGTATCCGGCACTTCCGTCAGCGTTAATGGGGTATTGATCAGCTTATATAAAGAAGCAGGCGCAAAATAAAGCGAGGCGCGCTTTAAATTCTTCTCTTCGCCGGCGTAGGCAAGCAGGGCGTGCAATATGCCGCTATGCGGATATTGATTAACCAGGCGCTCCAAATCCTGCGTATATGCTTGCGCGCCGCTCTCGGGGTTGGCCAATAACTCCCTTAAAAATTGTTTTTGATCGTTGTTAAACTGTTGCTCCACGGAGTTAAAAATACAATTCGGCTACCAATTAGATGCAAATGCCTTGTTAAAAATATCTTCGGTTAGCTGTTTGGTGATATCCGCCATCAATGTCGATTCATGATCTGCGATAGCGCCTGTAAAATCCTCGGATTTTGTGAACGTGTCTTCAAAGCTAAATTTTTTATCGGCATCATAAACATACTTTACCCTAACCGTTATGGTTAACCGGCTGGCGCCGGCAATAGGCGCCACATTATTGTTGGTGGCCTGGATAGAAACAGGCGAAATATTATAGTCGGTAATGTTTCCGGAAAACACGCCATCGGCTTCACCTCTCACGATATTTAAACGGGTAGTGTTCCGGATACGGTTTTTCAGGGCTTCGGTAAAATTCTGGCTCAGGGTAGGCACCACCAGCGGGGCGTTATTTTCAAAAAAATCGACCCGCACCGTTTTCATTGTCGGCGGAATCGATGCGCTGTTCAAGCTCAGGCTGTAGGTGCACCCCTGGATAACCGGCAGCAAACCCATAAATAGTATAAGTGCTGGGCGAAACCGTTTTGTATTCATTATAAATTCAGCTCTTTTATTTTCCTGTATAGCGTACGTTCGGATATGCCCAACTCGTTTGCGGCCAGCTTGCGCTTTCCCTTATGTTTTTTTAGTGCTTTCCTTATCAGATCCGATTCTTTATCGATCAGCGACAGGGATTCCTCAACTTCTTCCGCATCCTGTGTGATATTGTAGGGATTGCTGTTATTAACGGGTTGCTGCAAGGTAAATTGTGTATCGGGCGCGCCGGGCAGCTCTATATCGCGGTACAGATGGTTCAGGGTTTGCGAATTAGCGGCGTGATTTACCGTAACGCCGCCATGCTCAATGATATCGGCCACCAGCTTTTTTAGCTCCACCATATCGCGCTTCATATCAAACAGCACTTTATATAAGATGTCGCGCTCCGAGAAATCTTCTTTCTGCTGATTACCCAAACGCATGGGCAAATTGCGGCCGGTTGCCTCGATGGGAATATAGTTGAGGAGGGTTTGCGCGGTAATGACGCGGTCGCGCTCCAGCACAGCCAATTGCTCGGCTATGTTTTTTAATTGCCTCACATTACCTGGCCAGGAATAATTGATGAGTGCCTGCTGCGCTTCTTCGTCAAGCTGAATAGGCGGCGTACGATATTTATCGGTAAAGTCGGCGGTAAATTTCCGGAACAATAAATAAACGTCTTCCTTCCGGTCGCGCAAAGGGGGTATTTTTAGCGGAACCGTATTTAAGCGGTAATAAAGATCCTCCCTGAATTTGCCGTTTTTAACGGCCTCGTAAACATCAACATTAGTGGCCGCGATCACACGCACATTCGTTTTTTCGACCTTTGACGAGCCGACGCGGATGTACTGCCCCGACTCCAATACACGAAGCAACCGCGCCTGTGTACCGAGCGGCATTTCGGCAATCTCATCCAGAAATATGGTGCCGCCGTTTACGGTTTCAAAGTAGCCTTTGCGTTCGCCCACCGCCCCGGTATAGGAACCTTTTTCGTGTCCGAATAATTCAGAGTCGATCGTACCTTCCGGGATAGCACCGCAGTTCACCGCAATAAACGGCCCATGCTTGCGCGGGCTCATCTGGTGGATGATATGCGAGAATACTTCCTTCCCGCTCCCGCTTTCGCCGGTAATCAACACCGAAATATCCGTGGGCGCTACCTGGTTTGCTATGTTTATCGCGCGGTTAAGCAGCGGCGAGTTGCCGATGATGCCAAAGCGTTGTTTTATTTCCTGTATCTCCATATTTAAATTTGAAAATCAGATAATTTGAAAATTTGAAAATGCTATGTAATCATCAAATTTTCAAATCGTCAAATTAACTAATTGCCTTTCCAATTAAAGTAGCGGTTGTGCACCGCTCAACCAGCACATTTACATATTGACCCGGCTTATAATTTTCATGAACGGGGAAAACCACCATGGCATTCTGGTCGCTCCGGCCGCTATAGTCCTTGTCCGATTTTTTTGAAAAGCCTTCTATCAATACTTTTTGCGTTGTGCCTATCTTATTTTTCAAGTTCAGGTGCGAATACTCTTGCTGCTTTGCAACCACTTCTTTTAAACGCCGGCGCTTCACATCGTCGGGGATATCGTCGGCGTACCGCTTTGCAGCTAACGTACCCGGCCGTTCGGAGTACATGAACATATAGGCAAAATCGTAATGCACGTAATCCATCATGCTCAGCGTATCCTGGTGTTCTTCTTCCGTTTCGCTGCAAAAGCCGGTGATCACATCGGTTGAAATGGCACATTCCGGTATAATGCGCCTGATGGCGTCGATCCGGCCGATATACCATTCGCGGTCGTACGTCCGGTTCATCAGCTCCAGCACCCTGCTGTTGCCCGATTGCACCGGCAGGTGAATGTACTTGCAGATGTTATCGTGCTTTTTTATGGTGTATAAAACTTCATCCGTTATATCCTTTGGATGCGAGGTGGAAAAACGCACGCGGAGATCCGGACTGATCCTGGCGACCATTTCGAGGAGGTTGGCGAAGTTTACGGTATGAGTAGCATCAGTTAAACCCTCTTCAAAGGAAGCCGCCGGATTAGCCTCACCTAAACGGCGAAGCCCTCCCTCATCCTTTCCAAACGGAGCCGCCGGATTAGCCTCACCTAAATCCTCTCCAAAGGAGAGGACTTTTTGTTCTTGTTCATTTAATTGTTCCTCTTCATTTGAAAGGGAGAAGGGAACTTTCCTTTCCGGCTGATTATCCAATCTGTTTTTAATTGCCTGTACTACTTTTTTACTGTCAATTATGACTTCATTATTGGAAAAACGTATAACGTCGAATCCTTCACCATTTAAAACCCGCGTTCTAATATTATCCTCATCTTTTGTCGCTTCGTGATACCCGCCGTCAATTTCAATTACCAATCCCCTGGTCAAACAAACGAAATCAGCAATGTAACCGTTGATGGCATGTTGTCTTCTGATTTTATATCCTGTTTGATTATTCCTTAATAAACGCCACAAGATATTTTCCGCTTCGGTAGGATTTTGCCGGTTTTCCTGTGAATTTGCTTTTAATATTTCCCAAATTTTCGAGTCAGCCGTTTCATAACCAAAATTCCTAACTATCGAAGGCTGTGTGCCGGCTACCCCCTCTCCTTTGGAGAGGGCCGGGGTGAGGCTCGTAGACGACCATTTATACGAATCCACATTCTGCCCCAGCAAAGTAATTTCACGGTAACCCCGGTTAAACAGGTCGGTGCACTCGCCAACGATGGATTGGGGGTCGCGGCTGCGCTCGCGGCCGCGGGTGAATGGCACCACGCAAAACGAGCACATGTTATCGCAGCCACGCATAATGGAAACAAAAGCGTTTATGCCGTTGCTGTTTAAACGCACCGGGCTTATATCGGCGTAGGTTTCCTCGCGCGACAGCAGCACATTTACAGTCCGCTGGCCGCCGTCGGCTTGTTCTATTAAATTGGGTAAATCGCGGTAAGCATCCGGTCCCACCACTACATCGACCAATTTTTCTTCTTCTAAAAATTTCGACTTTAACCGCTCGGCCATACAGCCCAGCACACCCACTATCAAACCCGGGTTTTTAACCTTAGCTATGGTAAATTCCCTCAGCCTGTTGCGTACCCGCTGCTCGGCATTCTCGCGAATGGAACACGTGTTTATAAAGATCACATCGGCCTGGTTAAAATCCTGGGTGGTTTGAAAACCGCTTTCTGATAGGATCGACGCGACGATCTCGCTGTCTGAAAAATTCATGGCGCAACCATAGCTTTCAATATATAGCTTGCGGCCACCGGGATTACTACCAACATTTTCCAATGCCAGCGCTTCGCCCTGCCTGCTTTCATCATGCACTTTATCCGGGATAATCAGATCCATTCCAACTCAAATTAGTGTGCAAAAGTACAAAAAATAAAATATAGCGTGACAGATTGTCAGTAAAAAGATTTAAGCGTTGCAAGTACAGGCCGCGTGATATTACCTCAAACTTGCTAAATTTGGAAGGATAGCGGGATAAGCGTCGCATAAAGGAAACAATTATATTAAAACTAACGTTTCCAGTATCGCCGTGATATTCAATGGAACAGGTACCAGCTTATATTAACGAACCAAAATAAACCGGGTGAAAGAAAAACAGCAACAGAAAAAGGAACGCCAGACTAAAACAAGCCACCGAAAACTATGAAAAAGAAAAATTGGGCGTTTGGTTTTTTGAAAGAGCGTTGGCAGCGGGTACTTGCCATGGTGTTAACCGTAATTGTAGGCCTTATCCTGATCTTAGGCTTCATTATCAACCAGTATTGGTCGCCGATACTGGCCGGGAAAGTAAAAGAGGTGGTTGCGAAAAGCAGCGATCACTTATACAACATTGATTTCACGTCGGCCGAGCTGCACATCCTGCGGGGCACCATCGTAATTTATAACATTACCTTAAAACCCGACACGGCCATATACAACCGCGAAAGAACGCACCACCTGGCGCCCAACAACCTGGTGGAGCTGCATGTAAAGCGCCTTACCCTATCGCACATCCACCCGTTCAGGCTGTATTTTAAGCATGAGCTGGAGATTGGCGAGATCATATTAAATAGCCCAGAGCTCAAACTAAGCTACGAGCTGAACCATACAAAGGATACGACGACAAACGATCATCGCACCGCGTGGCAAAAAATATCGAAAAGTCTGCGGTCCATTCATATTGGCAGTATTATTTTAGGCGATGTTAAGCTAAAGTACGACGACTATTCGGGCCATAAGCTGGAGATATCCGAGCTTAAAGAGATGAACCTGAGCGCGACAGATCTGCTGATAGACTCGGCGACCCAAACCGATAAATCGCGGCTGCTTTATTGCCGCGACATTGTTGCGGAGCTGAACAACTATAAGGGCAAGTCGACCAGCGGACTGTATGCCTATAAAATAAAGTCGCTTAAGCTTTCCACCTTCAAATCGCAGCTGACGATAAAGGGTTTTGATATGCAGCCTGTTAAACCTGGTGCTTTTTTTTCGAAAAGTCATTCCGACCGGTTTACCATCCGGCTGGACTCCGTCCAGTTGAATCATTTCGATTTTTTGAATTATCATAAGTACCGTACGCTTACGGCATCGAGCCTGGTTTTAAAAAATGGCGTGTTCGGCATTTTTAGTAACCCGGGCCCTACGCCCACCGATAGCACCAACAAGATAGCGACGTTTCCCAACGTGCTGATCCACACCTTAAACACGTCGCTGCAGATCGATACCATAAAGGTTCATCATATCGATGTGGATTATTCAGAATACAATTTAAAATCGCACAAAACGGGCTTCCTGACATTTAACAACACCAACGGAGAATTCTGGAATGTGACCACCAGCAAGGAGGCGCTCGAAAAAAATAACATAGCCACGGTGGAGCTGACATCGCACTTTATGAACCGCGGCAAACTAAACGTGGTGTTCACTTTTAACCTGACCGATAAAAGCGCGGCGTTCACCTATAAGGGCCACCTGGGGCCGATGGATCTGCAGGCGGTTAACCCGGCGGTAGTGCCGCTGGCGATGCTAAAAATGAACTCAGGCACTGTGAAGCGTTTTGATTTTGATATTAAGGGCAACAGCATCCGGTCGAAAGGAAGGGTGCAGATCCTGTATAATAACCTGCAGGTGAGCCTGATGAACGCCGACACCAGCAACGCCGTAATGAAGAAAAAGCTGATCGCCTCGCTGTTTGCCAACGTGTTTGTGATCAAGCACGACAACCCCGACGAGCCCGGCGATGCGGCGCGGTTTGCCGATGTAAATTATACCCGGCCCCGTACCTCGCCCTTTTTTAAGACCGCCTGGAAAACATTGCTCGACGGCATAAAGCCCTGCGCCGGCCTGGATAAGAAAACGCAGGAAGCTACAACGGCGCGCCTGAGACAAAACGCGCAGGACAAACAGGACCGCCAATCCAAAAAAGCGCAGCGTAAAGCGCGGCGGGCGGAACGGAAGAAGAAAAGAGAAGAGAAAAAGATGCAGAAGGATTCAATAAAGCGGATGCAAAAAGCGGGGTAAGATGTCTTTTTGGTGGGATGCTGAAACAAGTTCAGCATGACAGTTGACAACTCCCCTACGCTCCTGCTCTTGGCAAAATAAACATCTTTTCCTCATTTAGAAAGCTCACTCAGAGCTTTTTTGTATCTTCATGCGGTTGTTGTTGTGCGGAACACCAACAACCGCGGAGCGAACGTCTTTGCATTTAACGTAACTATTTTATGAAGAAAATCATAATCCTTTTCTTGTTAATGCCTTTAGTTTACAAGGCGGCGGCTCAAAATTCAGCTAACGAAGCCGATACTATATTGGTTGGTAGTATTGAAAAAAATTGCCCGGGCGGGTTTAAGGCTTTCGATATGTATATTGAAAAAAATGTACATCCACCTGCCATAGCCCGTGAAAACCGCAAGGTGGGCACCACTTACGTCAGCTTTATAATTGAGCCTGACGGTAGTGTAAGCAATGTTTGTACAATTCTCGCAGCAGGCAGTGGTATGGATGAAGAAGCCATCAGGGTTATTCGTAACTCAAAAAACTGGATTCCGGCGACAATAGACGACAAGCCTGTGAGATGTTTTTGCAGAGCCGCCGTACAGTTTTTTGCAGACTTTGATAAGCACCAGATGTGGATAAGAGCTAAGCGAATCGATTAGTAGCAATATTTCGAACAGGCGTGATTTAACTCGAATAATCTCTAACGTTGGTCGGTAGCAGCCCGGATTGCAAATCCGGACTAACGTAAGCAATCCTATCAACAAAAGTAACTTATGAAAAAAATCAGTATTCACTTTCTATTGTTCCTTTCATCTTTATTGATTTCAATCAAAACGTATCCCCAAACTACTGATAGAAATTATATAAAAGACCCTGTAGGACAATACAAATCTAATAATGGGGTGCAGTTTTTTATTAAAAAAGATAGTTCTTTTTATATGTTGAAAGAGCACAATAAAGCCTTTGACGCTGTCATTCCGGGCTGTGACACAATTTCAAAAGGGACTTGGCACTTTTTTTCGGAATCGGTACTAAAGTTATCCAATGATAAAGCTTTTCAGAAGGTTAGATTTAACATCTCAGAGGAAAACAGATCATCCGGAGACAGCATTTATCTAAAGATAGAATTACCTAAAGATGATGCTTTTTTTAACGGGAGATTTAAATATCAAATCACAGTAATGGGTAAAATAGATTTCCTGAACTCAACAAGCCCTATTATAATTCTTCCAAAGAAAAAGGTATTTGACAACGGCAATTTGTATTATCATTTGGGCGTGACAATTCAGGACCTTTCTCCACTTAATTGTAAATTGAACGGGAGGTGTTACCAACGAATTTATTTTAATATTTTCGAGGACTATAAGCTAAGCACCAAGTCAAACTATTTCACGATAAAGCTAACTGATTTCAATGATTGTTATGTTGAACGTGCTGATGTCGATAATCAATTGTTGTTCATTGATAACAATAAGATCCATTGGCAGGATATTGATTTTGTAAGGGTTAAATAGAGATTGAGTTGTCATTGTTCGCAGGTTAGGATTGCCATCCGCGACCAAAACAGTTGCAGATTGAAACCGCGAATCAACCCTTTATAATCTTTAAATTCTAACTAAATTTAAGCATGGGTTTTAAGTATACGATGCCTGTTGAAATTTGCCGGCATGTTATTTTGCGTTTATCGATCGGTATCGGTTTCATCGTCTTATGCCAGTTGCCGGCAGCCGCACAAGGAACGGTATCAGGCAAGGTGATAAGCCAGGCGGATAAAAAAGCTGTTTCGCATGCCAGTGTTTTTTTAAGCAATGCTACTATCGGAACCGAAACCGACGATAACGGCAATTTTTTGCTGCTGAACGTGAGGCCCGGAAAATACGACATCGTGGTATCGATCGTCGGCTTTCAAACTTATCATCAACCCATTACTATTGAGAACAGTCCGCTTGATTTAGGGGTTATAGAAGTTTCGCCTAAACCGATCGTTTTAAAAGAGGTGCGGATCCGATCTGGTAACAATGCTGCCTGGCTAAGAAATTTTCAATGGTTTAAGGAGGGATTTTTAGGGGCCACCACGCTGGCCAAAACGTGTAAAATTATTAACCCGGAAGTGCTCAATTTCAATTATAAGGCGCTGACGGATACGCTGACTGCCTCGACCGATGATTTTTTGATCATCGAAAATAATGCATTGGGGTACCGCGTGAAATACCTGGTGGAGCATTTCATCCGATGCGACAGCGGCCGAAAAATCAATTATGAAGGAGCCGTTTTGTTCGAAAACATGAAAGGAACATCTTCACAGGAAAAACGCTGGTTGAAAAAGCGCCGGGAAGTTTATGAAGGCTCCGCTATGCATTTTCTTCGTTCGGCCATTGCCGACCGGTTGGATGACGAGGGGTTCAGGGTTTTTCAATACGCGATATACGCTAACCCGGCGCGCAAACCGGATAGCTTGATCAAAGCCAAAATAATCCGGTTTACAAAAAGGATAAGATCAAAAAACAGTATTTACCGCGACTCTTTATCTTTTTGGAAAAACCAATTGGCTTTACCAAAAATTCTCTATTCATTAATGAATTTTCCTTTAAATGGAGGCGAATTTACAGGGCGGACTGAGCAGCGCGGCATATACGCACTCGGATGTGAAAATGACGGGCTTTACATTATTTATAATAAAGATCATCATTTTTCTAAAAATGCCGGCATGGATTTTCTGACAAATCCTGACAACAACAGCGATACCTTAATAAGCTTCAATTCGAGTTTCGTTTTTTTCGACGGCAATGGCTGGGTTCTCGATCCCGCAAGCTTATCTTTAACAGGGGCATGGACCAGGAACAGGGTAGCCGGTATGTTGCCAACGGATTATACACTTTATCAATAAAGAACGCATATTATGCCATTCTACTCAACTCCCATAAGCCGATTAAGGGAGATTCGCGTTCAGGCATGTCGTTTACCTTGCGAGTGAGATGCCGATCCGCTGGTTAGCGGACGGCATGACGGGAAGCTTTGTTTACGCTTGTGGCGAAACGATGGCGGAAAGAATAATGCTTTTTTTATCTGCTGTATGCAACGTTTTACTTCCCGATCGCATCATTTAACAAAAAAAAGATCATGAAACGAATTGTTTATTCCATTTGCGCAGCCTTGTTATTTATGACTGCCACGCAAAAAGCATCGGCGCAGACCGAAGAAACACGGCAGGTTTCGGGGTTTAACAGCATCGGCTCGGCAGGGCCGTTTAATGTGCACGTAAAAATAGACGGCACTGAAAGTTTAAGGATAAAGGCCGACAAGGCCATTATCAGCGAAATTGAAACGCTTGTTGAAGGACGGGAACTGAAGATCAGGTTTAAACACCGCGATCACTGGGACCGGGATGATTACGGCAAAGAACCCATCGAGGTTTACATTACGGCCAAATCGCTGTCGGCCCTTGCCAATGCGGGTTCGGGCAATATTGACGTGGATGGTGAACTGAGCGGCGAAAACGTAAAGCTAAGCCTGAGCGGATCAGGGAATATTAAAACTGCCTCGAAATCCGAAGACCTGCACGTTTCGATCAGCGGGTCGGGTTCGGTTCATCTTCGCGGCAGCGCGAACACGGCTAAAATATCCATAGCCGGCTCCGGCCAGCTGATGGCCAAAGGTTTTAAGACAGGCGACGCATTGGTATCCATAGCCGGATCGGGCAACGCTTATTTCGCCGCCGAAAAGAATATATCCGCGCATATCGCCGGGTCGGGTAACGTGATATATTCGGGCAGCGCCAGCGTTTCCGACAGTCATACCATAGGGTCGGGTAGGGTTAGCAAGGAAGACTGATCTTTTGCTGACGCGGCTTAGCGCGAGGATTTTTTAATCTCCGTGTCACTTTGTGCCTTCTTTGCGAACTTTGTGGTAAAAAATTGACCGTGGAGTGCGTAAAGAAGGTACGAAGGTTATTAAGCAGGGAAACCGTGTTTAAAAATTAATGGCCATAAGGAGGCGCCTACGGAGCCCTTGGCTATTTTATTTATTCTATAAACACGTGACTCCTCCGGAGTCGTGGGCTGAATGTGGTTATTGCTCCGGCAGAACTTCCTTATTTATTCTATAAACACGCGACTCCTCCTGAGTCATGGACTGAACGTGGTAACAGCCGATGCAATCATGAATTATCAGCGATGGAAAATCTCCGTGTCACTTTGTGTCTTCTTTGCGAACTTTGCGGTAAAAAATTGACCGTGGAGTGCGAAAAGCAGGCACGAAGGTTACTAAGCAGGGAAATCGCGTTAAAAACAATGGCCACGAGGAGGCGCCTACGGAGCCCGGTAAGCTCATGGGTTATATTCTATAAACACGCGACTCCTCCGGTGTTATGGACTGAACGTGGTAATTGCTCCGGTTAAGCCTCTTTATTGTGCTATAAACACGCGACTCTTCCAGTGTCTTGAACTGAACGTGGTAATTGCTCCGGTTAAGCCTCTTTATTGTGCTATAAACACGCGACTCTTCCAGTGTCTTGGACTGAACGTGGTAACAGCCGCTGCAATCAAGAATTATCGGCGATAAAAAATCTCCATGTAAGTTTGTGCCTTCTTTTGCGAACTTTGTGGTAAAAAATTGACCGCCGGTTGCGTAAAGAAGGCGCAAATTGCTTTACCACCTGAAATTTTGGTAAACAGCATTTGAAGCCGGGGCCTTTACTGACAACAACTCATCGCGACAAGCAATTGTAAAAATGGAGGAAGATAATAAAACGATATGGACCATTGGACATTCCACCCGCCCGTTGGAAGAATTTTTATCCATGCTCCATTCCTTCAATATCCAACAGGTTGCCGACATCAGGCGTTTTCCCGGGTCACGTAAATTCCCGCAATACAATGAAGAAGCCCTATCGGTTTCTTTATCTCAAAACAACATCCAGTACGTTGATCTAAAAAGCCTCGGCGGGAGAAGAAAGGCAAAACCCGGTTCAAAAAATACGGCATGGAGAAACGCCGCTTTCCGGGGCTATGCCGATTATATGGAAACAGATTCTTTTAAAGAAGGAATAACAGAACTTGAAAAGATAGCGTTAAAACAACGTACCGCATACATGTGTTCAGAAGCAGTATGGTGGCGCTGTCATCGCTCTATGGTTTCTGATTATCTGAAAGCGCGGGGCTGGAACGTAATGCATATTATGGGTGTTGGAAAAGAAGAAGCACATCCGTACACCGCTCCCGCCAGAATTGTTAACGGGAAATTGAGTTATCAAAGTGAATAATACATGCTTATGGCTAAGACTATTCCCGAATTGAGATAAAATAAGAGAAATTTGTAAAACGCTATTAAAAAAAGAGATGGACAGAATATCAATTAAAGACCTGGAGCCCGCAGCTTATAAAGCCATGCTTGGTTTGGAGCAGTATATCAGGAGTTCTCCAATTCCGCCGCTGCTTCTTGAAATGATAAAAATCAGGGCTTCGCAAATTAATGGCTGTGCTTATTGCATCGACATGCATACCCGGGAGGCACTGAAAATAGGCGAGACCCAACGAAGGATTTTTGCATTATCCGCCTGGAAGGAATCGCCTTTGTTCACTGAAGACGAAAGAATTGTGCTACAATTAACAGAAGAGGTAACACTTATTTCGAAAGATGGCGTGAGTGACGATACCTATGACAAAGTTGTGAAAGCTTATGGCGAAAATGGAGCGGCACAACTTATTATGCAGGTAATCATTATCAATTCGTGGAACAGGGTAGCGGTTTCCACGAAGCAGAAATTCAGTGATCAGTAATGCAATTTCTTTAGCATTTGGGTGGAAACCGGGTCTGAGCTAACGCCATAACCCGTTACCAAAATACCTTTTAAACCTGATTGCGATACAATGGCGTAAACCGTGGCCTCGTCGGCGGGGTCAGAATTCCCTTCATATCGGTAAACGTCTAAAATTTCGAACTCCTCTGAAGAAAACTTCACCGAATCGGCCTCAAGGCTGTTTTCTTTCAAATTGAAATCGACTGTAAACCCCTGTGTTCTAAGTTCCCTGATCGCATCAGTGACAGTGGCATAATGAAAAGCTCGTTCCATGATAAATTGTTATACAAAATAAATAAACGTAGTGCGGTACATCGCTGAATAGCATTCAATAATCCTAACCTATTTTTACACGAAGTTAGACAATATCGTAGCATTGGCGGATTAAATCTGCGGCAGCGGTCAGTCAAGGCCAACCATTAGTTCGGTTATCGCAATTTCGTACCTTTGCGGGATGCAGGTTACAGAAGCGGCGCCGCTGCAGGGATTTAAAGGATACAATAATTACGGGGCCTGGCTGCGCCAGAAATATAAGGGTCACCGGGTTTTTAAGGTTATTGTCGACGGTGGTTTTACCTGCCCCAACCGCGATGGCTCCAAAGGCTATGGCGGCTGTACGTACTGCAATGTCGATTCGTTCACCCCTTCGGTTTCGCGCAATGCGCCAACGGTGCGCGAGCAGGTAATGCAGGGCATGGAGCGCGCCCGCAAAGGAAATAAAGCCGATAAATTCATCATCTATTTTCAGCCTAACACCAATACCTACGCCCCGCCGCACTACTTAAAAATGCTGTACGACGAGGCACTGAGCTACGGCACCGAAGACATTGTGGGCCTTTCGGTAGGCACCCGGCCCGATTGCATCGACGCTGAAAAGATCGCCTTGCTGGAGAGTTATACCGACCGGTTCGACGTGGACCTGGAGATGGGCATGGAATCGATCTATAACGATACGCTTGCGCAGATCAACCGGGGCTGCAGTCACGACGACCTTATAAAAACGCTGAAATTATTGGAGAACAGCAAACTGGATGTTTGCGTGCATACTATTTTTGGCTTGCCCGGAGAAACCAAAGAAATGATGCTGAAATATGCGGACGAGATCAACCGCTTCCCGCAAATTAAATTTGTTAAATTCCATCACCTGCACATTGTTGAAGGTTCGGTAATGGGCGTAAAATATAAAAGGGAACCTTTTAAACTATTCACGCTTGATGAATACGCCGGGTTTTTATGCGATTTGCTGCCGCTGGTACGCCCGGATATGGTTATCCAGCGGTTATTCGGCCTGAGCGACATGGATCTGCTGATCGCGCCAAACTGGGGGCTAAAGAAATCGGAAATACAATATTATATCGATCAAAGGATACTGGCGAAGGGCGTGATACAAGGCTCGGCGCTGTGAGCAAATTAATCAGAACTGTTTGTCACAACGATCACCACAAAACTATATCCCGGCATTAACCGGCGTACGCGCGGTTGCGGCGTACCTGGTGTTTATATCGCATTTTGCATACGTGTTCGACACAGGCTTTTCATACATTTTCCGGCGATATTTAGGCGAGCTGCATATTGGCGTAACTATTTTCTTCGTGCTCTCGGGCTTCCTTATCACTTACCGCTACTATAAGGGTTTTCATTTAACAGCCTACTGGTTTAAGCAATATTTAAAAAACAGGGTCGCGCGTATATACCCGATGTATTTACTGCTGACCCTGGGCGCGTTCACCTACTATTATTTCACGCGCGATAAAAGCATTACCAAAGGCAGCGACCCGGTAGGCGTGCTGCTGCTGAATATTACATTTCTCCGCGGTTTTTTTTATCGCTTTTGGGACACGGGCATAGCGCAGGGCTGGTCGCTTACGGTGGAGGAATGTTTCTATTTGTCGGCGCCGTTTATTTTCCTGGCCGCAAAAAGGTTCAATAAATTTTATATCCAGCCGGTTTTGATCACAGCCGCGGGTATTTTGCTGGTCATTCTATTCAGCCGCCTGCCTTGGTACGGCTTTTTTGGGAATTTTACGTTTACCTTTCTTTTTACGTTCCCCGGCCGGTGCTTCGAGTTTTTTGCGGGCATACAGCTTGCCCGGTACGTCATTAAGCATGGAGTTGCGCGAAGAAAAAAGATCAGTTT